>Ga0255783_10001428_pt1 | contig 25535 bp, 21 predicted proteins | sample 011ome_22_FD_179981 | JGI IMG/M metagenome (GOLD analysis project Ga0255783, IMG submission 179981) | Coastal salt marsh microbial communities from the Groves Creek Marsh, Skidaway Island, Georgia - 011507BT metaG (version 2) | ecosystem: Environmental > Aquatic > Marine > Intertidal zone >... | reverse complement strand
TTGCCGTTACGACCAACGAATTCTGTTGTTGTTGTTGTTGCTGTCTCCCTCCTCTCTTCCTTCTCCTACTCCTCCTCCGCAAAAAAAATGAAGACGACGAGGACAACGAGGGGGTCGGAATCCTCCGAATCGTCGTCGTCGTCGTCATCGCGAGTCTTTCTTCGGGCGTTGTCGTTCCCCGAAAGTAGCGTGTGTCTCGAGCGCGCGCAGGGAGTTGTTTTTTGTCGCTTTTTCCCTTTTTTTGAGAAGAGGCACATTTTGAAATTGAAAATTTAGGGTGTTAAAACCTAATTAGGAAGACAAAACTGTAGAAGGAAAATCGATTGCCACAAAGAAGACAACGCGAAGAAGACAACACAAAGAAGAGGCTTCGTTAAAGAAGAAGAAGAAGAAGACAACAAATGAGCGGCAAAAACGACGACGATGGTGGTGGTGGTGACGAAAATGAGGATTCGGAGGATGAAGACTTTGAATTCGAGGACATCAAAGCGCACGAGAAGGCGTTAGAGGAAGACGGCAATGATGATGATGATGCAGGGGGAATGTTTGATGAAGGTGTTGTTAATGGAGGAGAGGAGAAAGAAGGAGAGGAGCACGGAGAAGGCGCTTTGGGAGGCGCGGGTGGTCGTGGTCATCCGAACGCGATGGATGACGATGATTTACTGCGACAACAAATGGCCTCCATGCGAGGGATACTGTCCAAATCGAAACGATTGAACGTGCACTCGTTGGGGAATTACACGTTTGGCGTAAAAGTGGTGAAGAAGAAAGAAGGCGGAGAAGGAGGAGAAGAGGAGGAAAAAAGTAACGCGAAAGATGCGAGATTAAGAAGGATTCGAGAGCAGTACGAAAAAAGCGGAGGGATTGCGAGACGGTCCGTGGCTGGCGTGTGCGTGGTGAATCAGCACGGGTGTCCGCACGTCTTGTTGTTGCAAGAATCGACGTTGCCTCCGGGCGCGCAGCAGCGAACGGCGGACGGAAAGCCGGCGTCGCAGTGGGACAGACCTGGGCAGCACTTTTCCGCGAGTACGAGCACGTTTCGGTTACCTGGTGGGAGGTTAAGAGCCGGGGAAGGGACCACGGAAGGGTTGAAGAGGAAGTTAGCGAACAAATTAGCCGCGCCGAACGAATCGAACGAGGCGAATTTGAGAGCCTCGTTTGACATTTTAGATCAGTTGTCCACGTGGTACAGGATAGGATTCGAGCCGCAAATGTACCCGTATTTGCCACCGCACGTTACGAAACCGAAAGAAACGTTGGAGGTGTTTTTAGTGGAGTTGCCGGAGAAGTGTTACTTTGCGGTGCCAAAGACGAGCAAGTTGGTGGCGGTACCGATTTTCGAGTTGTACGACAACGCCGAGAAGTTTGGAGCCGTGGCGAGTAGCATTCCGCATTTACTATCAAGGATTGATATTAACTTAGAGACGACGATTGGTTGAAAATGAATACATGTTATATGAGATCATAGTATCAATTAATATACACTCCTAAATCACACACGCGCACCCACGCGTATGCAAGAAAATTCATCTTCCCATTCAAAAATCACTCCTCTACGATCAGTCTCGCGCACAACCGCCACCTCGAATTCGTCTTGTGAATTGGTCCTATACCTCTCTCAAACACCCAATGATCTACAACCTTCAAATTTGCCCCAACCTCCTCGGAATCCCCGGCGACTAACCGGTCGTTGTCGTCGTACGCGCCAAACTCTTGTCTGCTCTCGAACCTCACCGTAAACTGCGCGAACGCGTTGGTCAAGTCCTGACTGGTCGCCATCATCCGTCCTTGCACCACGGAAACGTTCTCCACCCCTTTTTCGCTCAAATTCCACCGAATCCTCGACCACCCGTTCTTCGTCCTTCTTTTCTGCTCTTGCTTCAACTCTTGCATCACTTTATCGCTCACGTCTCGGCGACAACTGGACAAATTGTTATTCGCAATCGCTCTCGATATCTCCTCGTACAATATCGACGCATCTCTCTTAAACATGTTTAAATCGAACCCTTTAATTGCCGATGTCACTTTCGACGTGCAATATATGTCCTTCGCTTTGTTCAAGCCGATATCGTATAAATATCGAGGTATTTTCGTCATCGAGCTCGGCATTTTCCTCCTCCCTCGGTACGGTTCCGCGAGTGCGTTCGAGCTCGATTGAAACGGGTTAAAGTTGATATTATTCGAGGTCGCTTTCGCCGCCATCGCGGCCGGTGGAGTAAACCCTTTCGGCGCGGATTGGCGCCGACCTTTCGTCGAGTACGACGCGTTCGTATTAGTATTATTATTATTATTATTATTATTAGGTGTTTTCCAATCGCCATTTCTCTTCTGAAGAAGAAAAGATATCGCGCGCCTCTCTCCAAAACCAAAACCATTTCTGCCCGAGAAGAAAGCATTAGCGCTTTGACGAGCTACTGCTAAAGTATTATTACTATTATTATTACTACCGCTAATGCTGCTACGACGAGAGGTTTTCTCCAACAACGACAATGCTCTTCTCATCGTTTTATTGTTTTGTTTTTTGTGTGGAAAAGAGTGTGGTTTTTACCAAAAAATACGAGTCAAAACACTCTCATAAACGCATGAAATACCAAACGTACTAAAACGCAATTATATACACATCTAACTCGATCAGACGCATCGAGAAGCAATTGTGTTATATATTTCAGGACAGTCGCACGAGCTGCTCGCGAGTTCGTTCGAAGCGCTTCTCAACAACAACACGAGCAGAGAGGAAAGAGGTAAAAATATTTGTGAGTTTTTTTAAAAGCAAAAAATACGAGTAACTCCCACACAACGTGAGGGCGCACGTAAGATGTCCGAGAAAGAAGAAGAAGGCGTAAAGCCGAGAAGAAGAAGACGCGCAACAAGTGACGATAAAGAAGGCGCAGAAGACAAAGAAGTAAAGAAGGAGGAAACTTTGCCGTCGTCAGAAGAAGAAGAAGAGGACCACGAAGAAGACATGAAAGAGGAAACTTTTTTTACCGAAGATATTAAAGAGGAAGAGGAAGAGGAAGAGTCGTCTTGGGACGTGATGGAAAAATCGGAAGCGAGCGGCGAGGACGAGAACGAACGGACGATGCGGGAGGAGAAGAGCGAGAGCGAAGAGGAGACTTTGAGGAGGAAGAAAGGAGGATTACTGTCGCTCTCGCCGCCGGCGTCGCTGGAGATTGGGGGTACCGTTGCGACGAGGACGGGAAAAAACGAAGGAGAAGAAAACGTCGTCTCGGAGAAAACAACGACGACGACGAAAGGAAGGAGAAGAACGGAGGATCAGAGTGGTGGTTCGGAAATAGAAGAGTTTTCGGACTTGGGCGAAGATTCGAAGCATTCTTCTTCTGACGAGAGAGACGAAAGGGAAGAAAAGAAGAAAGAGAGGAAGAAATCATTCCTGGAAGCGTTGAGAACAGAAGTGCGCGCGTTCTTGCGCAACGCACGAAAAGCGGCGGTAGACCTTCGCCGCGCGGCGCCGGCCGCGTGGCGAAGGTTCACGCGAGACGCGAGAAGACGCTTTCGAGACTTATGGAGGAGGGCGAAAGCGTTTAAAAATGGTTTATCCGAGGAAGATAAGAACCTTTTGAAAGCAGCTGGAGTTCTCGTCGGAGCGATTGTTGCCGTGAACGTTACGAACGCCATCGTCGGTGGTCGATCGAGCGCGCCTTTCGCGTGAGAAAGAAATCAAGCGCGCGCGCGCGTCTTGGATGCGCTCGATCACTCGCCCAGGTAAGTAAGTAAAAAGAGCTTACGGACGCACAAAAAACTTCGTTTATATACGCACTGAAGACGAGAGAGAGAGAGAGTGAGAGAGAGAAACATTGAAATATCTAAAAACATCTAACACATAATCCCCTAATACTCTACTCTTTCTTTCTAAATCTATCAACGCGCGTTGCCGTCGTCGTCGTCGTCGCTACTCCTCGTCTCCGCCCGGTTCGTTGTCAACAAAGGCACCGACACCTTCTCCTCCTCTTCTTCCCTTTCCTCTCCCTCTCTTCTCTTCCTCGCAAAATCGTCCGCGTTCCCTAAATGAAACACGTTCGCCAATCGCTCTTTCCTCTCTCGGATGGATTTGGAATCAAAGGCGACGACGTTTCTCCACGTCCCGCTGAAAAGTTCTTGCGATGTTTCAAACGCGAAATCTTCGAGAGTATGCCTCTTATTCTCGCTTTTGTTGGAGAAGAAGACGAGAGAGACGAAGAGGAAAGAGAGGAGGAGGAGGAAGGAGAGAGGAGGACGACGACGAGGCATGCTCTTTTTTTCCCTTTACACTTCAAACTCCAATCTACACATTAATCACCGTAAGTGTTTTCACTCGTGCACAAAGTCGTCCGGATAATTGTGTACTCACGCACACTCAGTTCTCCTATATCCGGTGAAAAGCATTTGTTCGTGGGCTTAACTACTCCTTCGTGGAAGCTCCCCGAGCGCTCAATACTTTCTTTTGTTGTGTGTGTTTTTTTATGATGATGTTTTTTTTTGTTTTTTGTACTTTTTCTCTCGTCTGCGAAAAGTCATCACACTTCCTTAAACCTCGTCTGCGAAAAGTCATCACACTTCCTTAAACCTCAGTCTGCGCTCTCTCTCTGCTCTCGTTTTAAAATCGATCGCCCTTTAGTAGGCGATGATGATCAACAAAAATGCAAAAGAAGTAAACGTCGAAGTATGACAGAAAACTGCGTGATTATGCAACGTGTTTCTGAGCCTATCTCTCTCTCTCTCTCTCTCGAGTGGCGGCAGAAAAGCAGTCGCAACGACTTGTTTTTTTTCCACGTTTCGCGTATTTTGTAGATACAAAATTTTCGTCGGCGTCGTTTTTGCGCGCTCTTCTCTTTCTTTCTTTTTCTCTCTCTCTCTCTCTCTCTCTCTCTCTCGTATGGACGAAGAAGAGACAACGCGCGGCGATGATGACAAAAAAACAGGTCTCTACCCTTATGAAGTACTCGTGGAGTCCTTTGATTACACAATTGTAGCATGTAGGAATTTGAGCCGATGATGAGCGTATACTTTCGTCCAAAAACGAGAGAGAGAGAGGAGGGAAGAGAGTTTTTATTTTTGTATCTAACGCCCACTTTTGTGGGTGAAAAGTGAAAACAAACAACAACAACACAAGAACACAGAGAGAGAGAGAGTGAACACAGAGAGAGAGAGAGAGCGAGTCACGAATGAGCGTTCTCGTTTCTTCTTGGCGATGATGATGACAAGGTAATGAGTGTGAATGCGATATGAATTCATGGCGCGCGGAGTGCGCGCGTGAACTTTTGATTAGCACTACGTTTCTGAGCCAAAAAGAAAAAAAAACGCTCAGATCTCTCTCTCTCTCCTTCGTTTTCTTTTTTCTTCCTTCTCTCGCGAATAATAATACACTTGAAAATATAAATGCTCGTAAAAGCGATCGATTACTTTGAATCGATATTCGTTCCCGCGAGCGATGCGATGGAACGCGACTGTTCGTTAGCGGAAACCGAGGACTGCGCCGAAAAGCGGAGACGTTTGAAGACGCTCGCGTACGCGCCGTTAGTTTCTTCGGCGTATTTTATCGCGGTTATGATTTCGAGACGAAAAGTAGAGTTTATAGGCAACGCGGTTTTATGCGTGTTACACGCGATACTTTTGAGACAAACGGCAAACCAGGTGCGCGAACAGACGGTATCGTCTGTGAATCACGCGGAACAGGTGTGTAATTTGTTTGCTCTTTTGTTTTGGTCGAAAGCGTACGCGAGTTTATATTCCATGGGAGGAGAAGCGTTTCAAAAATCGAGAGTAGAAGCGATCGCGGATAGTTGCATGCTCGTTTTCCAAGCGTACATCCTCTACGTTTCCTCGCTCGCCTTTCGTAGGCTGAGTTTTATATATGCGTTGTATCTCGTTCAAAAAATTGATGGGGAGAACAAGAATATTAGTACGAGCGCGGCGTCGTTTGAAGTCGACAAGCACGGAAACTGGTCGCGATTGGACGCGGTCAACGCCGCGGTCGATATCGTCGAAGAAGTTAAAGAAGAAGAAAGAACGTAACGACACCTTATTATTATTCAAGTTTTACAATGCACACGCCGCTGCCGCAAATAATAATAATGTCAATATTAAAACATCTTAAATTCACTTTCGTGAAAAATACTAACGATCTCTCAATCCTGTTCGTCTTCTTCCTTTGAAGATACGTCGCACATCTCCGGATTGCTTTTCGATTGATCGACGTCAAACAACCCGCCCTCACACACGGCTTTCCTCGAATCGTCCCCTAAACTCCACACCTCGTAATCCGCTTTCAACTGTTTCAAAAATCTCGGAACAACTTGACCAACCACTTGATTCACGACAAACCTCCCGGTCCTCTCCGTGCTCTTCACCGTAAACGGAAACCACCTCGGCACGATCAAATACACGCTCACCGTCGTATCCGATTGAATCGTTTTCTGGTTCGGAAACTCCTCCGTCGCGGAATCAAACCACGACACGTCGTTCACCGAACTCAACTGAAACTGTTCGTTCGCATCTTCCACAATCTTACTCCCCGAAATCGTCGCCTCTTCGACTGAAATCATCGGCCCCGCGCCGTTCGGCCTCACGTCCACCTTCGCCGTGACCGTCGGCGTAATCTTAAACCCAAGAAATGAGAGCGTCCCTAGCGTGCACTCGAACGTGCAGTCGTCTATTCGTTTCACCGTTTCTCCGTCTAAAGTAGAGTACGACGTCGCCGGTAAGCTCATGTATTCTCGTAACCCTCTCGAAGGATCCGACACCTCGAGCACGTGCACCGTGCCGGATTTTTTCGCCGAAAACGAAGCGTGCCTGCCTTGTCTCATCTTGAACGTTTTCACCGCTTTTGTTTCTTCTTCTTCTCTCAAAGTGACGCTCGTTGTCGTCATCGTAAAAGAGGAGGACGTCGACGTCTCGCCGCTGCTTTTCCGCTCCATCGTCGCCACGGCGTCGTCGTCGTCATCTCTTTCGAAAGATGACGAAGACGATACCGTCGAGAAAAATCGAATCGATTTTCTTTTCGTCGAAGTCCTCTTCCGTCGAACGCGGAAAGAACACGACGCGTAGGAAGTGGTGGTGGTGCACGACGTCGTCCTCATTTTATATGCGTGTGTGTATTCTTCTCTCTCTCTGAGGACAAAACAAACAGAGCCACGAAAAGGAGGCGTTTCTTTTCCCCAAACGAGTAAAGAAAGAACAAACAACTCTCTTCTTTATTGTGGTGTTTGCCTGCTGCTTTCTGCACCAATACCACGCCTTCTCTGACGGAAAGATCTCTCGAAACACATATCCAGTCACGAGACGACTGAAATATCTTCTCGTTTTGAGAGTATTTTTCGTTCTACGGAGAGAGCGTTCGCCTCTTTCGAAAAGTTTTCAGATAAACTCTCCCCCCAGAGTCTCCAAGACGAGCGCACGAACACACACTATAACACACAGATAAAGAACACAACATGCCCGGCGCGCGGTCTGCAATCGCCATGGGCGGCGCGGACGTGATGACGTTCGTGCGAAGTTTACGACCCGGGTTCCCGAAAGGTTTAAAGGTGCGTTTCTTTTTTTCTCCGCTTCATCATCGTCTCATCTCGAGAGAGGGGACTGCTCCCCCTGCGTTTAAAAATCAATCTCTGACCATCAAATATATCCGTTCTCTCATCATCAGGTTGTCCTCGTCACGGAAGACGAAACGACGTTTTCGGAGAGTAAAGAAGTGTTAGAATCCTTGTGTTACGAAGGTGAGCGCATCGTCTCGTCGCGTGTGGTCGTTACGCGCGCGTTTACGAAGCGGATTTTTAGATTATAAATTTCGGTTACGCGCGCTCGTGCTTTTTGGATTTTTCCGCTCGTTTCATCATCATCATCATCATCATCGCGTCGCTTTCCCGCGATAAAGATGAGCATATTCGCGCTCGAAACGGACAGAAAGGTTCCCCAGAAGCAAGGATGGTCCGTGAACGTTTCCAAGGCGGTGAGAACATCTCACATTCATACGTACGCGCGGGAAGGTGGTCGGAGTTTACCGCAGATCAGATCTGATCATTTCTGGATATGGACGAGAAGATATTCTCAGTGGGTGACGAGGACGATCTCTCCCTGTAACTCTCTCTCTCTTTGCGCGAGCGTTGCGCTATAATAAATTGACACACTTTTTTCTTCTCCTTTTCTAAAAAACACCTCATTCATTTGCTCGTTAAACGAACAGTCACGCGATCGGAATCGCTGGAAAAGTGCGTGGAAGATGCGTCGAAGGAAACCTTTGACGTGGCTTTACTGGACGGAAGGATGATGCGGCTGGCGCTGAGGGAAGAGACGGATGCGCGGGAGAAAAAGAAGGACGAAAAGAGCTTTGAGGTTTTGAACAACGGTAACGGAGAAGCGAAGAATAGGAATGGCGACGACGACGACGATTCAGACGACGCGAGTAATAAGAGTCCACCGCGGTCCGATAACAGCGGCGGCGGGAGCACGACGAACATCGAGAAGAAGAAAGCAAAGATTAAGACGACTTTGAGGAAATTGTGCGCGAAAGTTCCAGTGGTGTTGATGCAAAGAGACGAAGACGCAGATAAGGCGGAAAAAGAAGCAAAAGCATTAGTCGCAAAGGCAGAAGGAAACGCCATGGATCGTTTAGAAGCGATTCATTTGACGTCGTCGTCCTCGCCGGTAGCAGATAACAGTAATAAAATCGACGCCGACGTGACTACCGCCACCACCACCACCACCACCACCACCGCCGCCGCCGCCGCCGTCGCCATCACCAACGACGAAAACGAAAATAGTAGCAACAATACTAACAATAGCGATGAGGAAGACGCCGCGACGAAGCAACAGGAAGAGGACGTTGTCATTCGCGCCATCCGAGAGGGCGTGTGCGACGTGATTCGCATTCCTTTAGCTCGACAAAACTCGGCAAATTTATGGCAGCACTGCGTTCGAAACATGTTGAGAGATTCCGGAAACGTGAAAATGGCGGAAGTTTTGAGGCGGTCGGGAGTTATGCCCTGCAATAAGAGGATTTTAGGACCAACGACGATCAGGGCAGAACAGAACAGACACAACGGTTCTGATGACTCGAGCGAAGATACCATGATGCCGCTGAAGGCGTCGGGGAGCGAAGAGGCTATCAATAAGACCGATGGTAGCGGTAACAACGACATTAACAACAACAGCTACGAATTTAGCGGAGCAGTTGTTAAAGTGCCCTCAAAGACGAAAGGTAAACGATCGCAACGCAAGTTTGGGAACAGAGCATGGAGCGCGGCGGCCTCGAACGCCCAACTTAGCTCGTCTTTCGATCAACTCCATCGACTTGATCAGTTAGTTCCTTTGCACCCGCAACAGCAACAATCGATGCATCAGCAGCATCAGCAACATCACCAGCAACAACATTCGATGCAACAACAGTACCAGCAGCAGCCGCAGCAACATGTTCAGTACCAACAGTCACAGTTCCAGCCACAGCAGCCGCAGCAGCAGCACGTTCAGTATCAGCAGCCGCAACAACAGCCGCTGCAACCGCAAGAACAGCCGCAACAGCAGCCGCAGCAACCGCACAATCCAATGGCTCGCATGCCTTCGTTACAACAACACGTGGGTATCTTGCCGAAAGCGCAACGCGCAAAAATATCGAAGTCAAAAGTGCAGCAGCGACGTCTGGCGATCAAACCGGCGCACATCCTCCCCGCACCGGGCCCGGGTGACCACCATTATCATCATCAACAACAGTATTATTATCATCATCATCAACAACATCAACAACAACCACAGCACGGATCCTATATTGATCAAACCGGACGCGTCGTATATTACCAACATCCGCCTCAGCAACAGCAACATCACGTTCAGTATCAGCAGCAACAGCAATACCACCACGTGCCTCCTCACATGCAACAGTATCAGCAGTATCCTCAACATAATCAGCAGCAAGGTCATCTCCATCGCGTTGAGTCGATGCCGCAGTTTCCGACGACGACTGGATTGAACGGGTCTCCGGTGCACAGGGCGCATCCGTATCATCCACATCATCAACAGCATCATCACGGTTCGCATTTGCACTATCAAAATCCCAACGGAAGTGGCAGCTCGCCCGCGTTGTACCAACAAGGTGGACAACAAAACTTTGCCGCCGGAGGCGGCCCGGCGCCACAGTTGCCGCTCGGTTTGAAACTCACGAAATCAAATTCGCTCAAGGATTTACTCCGCGCTCACGAGGTTGAGAAGATAAACAGAGCAATCGCGGCTGATTCGGCGAATGCGAACGGTGGATCCAGTAACGGCTCTCCGACGACGGTTGCAAACGAACATCCTCTCTTCAATGCGAACGCTTTCGGCGACGACGACGAGGAAATTTTGTCTCTCACCAATATGCCGGAAAACGTGGATTTGAATGATTTGAGCGTCGAGCTCGATGACTCCTATCTCGTATTTTGAGCGAGTAAACTACTACTGCACTAGGACACTAAGATCTATATGTAATGTAAAACATGTATGTAAACTCCATTTATATTTATTAAAACCATGGCAAGAATAAGTTTATTACTTCTTCTCGGCGCCATGCGGCGCCATGCGCTTCGCCTCTTTCGAAGGCGACGACGTCTTCTCCTCCTCCTCGCTCTTGTCCACATAAAACCTCAAACGCGCTTTACGATCTCGACCTGTCTTTTCTGATTCCCAAGTCGCGTACATCACGAGCACGTCGTCATCGTTCGTTAAAGGGATAACGGAGCGATCGCCTTCGGAATACGCCACAGTTTTCACGACGGCGTCTTCGGAGCTCCCAAGCGCTTTCGAGAGCAAACGGCGAAGCTCTTCGAGCGAGTCGGCTTTATCCAAGCGCGCGAGCGTTTCCTTATTTTCTTCCATAACAATCGTTGAGTTTATCTTACCGTCAATATTCAACGCGTGCGCGAGAGTTCGAAACATTGTTTGCCCAGCGATGAACGTCGCAAAGAAGAGACCGATGCCTTTATCGAATTGAAGGGAACCGTCGAATAAGGCGGCGGAAAAATTGACGTACATGGGACCAGGGCACAACGCGGCGAGACCCCATCCCAACCCAAAGATCGAGGCACCGACTAAAATTCTCCACTCGAAAGGTTCGTTTGGTTTATCAGGCTGCGCGAGCTCGTCTCCAAAGAACGAGCGCTTCATTCGCAAGCCTTCGTCTTGGTACTTTTCCTCTAACACATTCCAGGCTTTCCAACCTTTTATGTATGCAAAAATCGGTATCGCGAAAGCCAACGCGACGAAAAGAAAGACGAGTAAACTCGGATCGAACGTCTTTTTGTTCACGGAGAGAAAGGCGGATACTTTCGCCGGATCGGTCATCCCGCCGACACAAAGCGCCAGTCCAAACAAAGATCCCGAAACCGCTTTCGCGAGGGATTTCGTACACGCGCGAAGGCGTTTATTTTTTCCATACACACCAACAAGCGTAACGATGGCATAAAACGCTAAACTAGAAAGCCAAATCAAGAGTAGTTTAGACGTGTGAAAAGCACTCTCGGCTTCTGCGGCTGCGATGGCAAAAAATCCACACGCGAGGGCGCACAAAATGAAAGCTCCCCGCGATATGATATCACGTACGGGAGGTGGCCTTTCTTCTTCGTTCTTAACGTGAAACGTTTCGTCCAAAAGGCGTTGTTTTTTCTCTTCTGGCGTTTCTGTCTCTCTTATCGTCCGCAAACGTTCAAAATTTTCTTCCCATGGATCATTACCATTGATATACTGGTAGTACGCGTACAAACCGGCGACGATCGATCCGACTGGAAGCGCGATCAACACGAAAGTCAACGCAGTTTTCGCCTTGACGAATACCGCGTAGCACACTGTCGCAACCCACGGCTCGATTATATCCGCGTTGTAAAACATCTTCTCGAAAAAAAGTTCCAAGTCCCACGTCCTTTTTCCAGGAATCATCAACACCACATCCATCGCACCCGCGGTATCGAAAACGCTCGCGGTGATCATGCCAACAATCACAAATATGCTCGCGGCCACCAAACTTCTCTTCGAGAGTCTCGCGACGCCGCTCAACGCGTGCCCAGAAGTGCATCCGCCGGCGCACGCCGATCCGACGCCAACGCACAGACCGGCAAAACCTAACCGCGCTGCGTTTTGTACCGACTGAAAGCCGCCGTCGGGAAGTAAATAACTCACGTCCAACGCGTAATTCAAGAGCACGTGCGTCCCTACCAACAACCCCAGCAAAAACGCCGGTTTTCGAAGATGTCGGTGCAAACCAGACACTCCAATCGCCTCGCCCGTTGTCAAATACTTCGTCACCAAACTCGTGGCCAAGAACACCCCTCCAACGACACTCATCCCGGGCGTGTACTCGGACGAATAATGCATGGGGGGAGGAAAATGTCGTCGCATCGTCGTCGATGCGCCAACGACTTTGCCGCCGCTTCTTCCATCGCTCGTCGTTGATGATCTGAGTTTCTCGATGCCCATGCCCGTGGCCACGTCGAGCTCGGCTGTTTTCTTCAAGCAAAAAAATTTAACAGACGACGATTTTCTCCTCGATGCTCCTCTTCTTTTCGTCGTCACCTTCTTCTGCGCCGTTCCCGTCCTCCTCCTCAAAGTCGTCCTCGCGCGTAACGTCGTCGTCGTTGTCCCCGTCCACGTCGTAAACATCATCGCGTACTGTTTTTGTTTTGTTAAACAGAGATAGATATGTTTTTTTTTCTGGCGCTTCCCAGTCGTCGTATTTTTTACTCTTTTCAAAAATCCTCACAAACACGAGTTTTTAGATACAAAAAAAAAGAGTATAGCATCCATGATTATCCTCCTTTTCCTCGCGCTTCTCGGCATCTTCTCCTCGTGCGAAGCGAAACTGTACGGCTCGTACTCAAAAACAGGCGCGCGGAGACCTTCTGGTGTACGTTTTTCCTCGAGGTTGGCGTATAACGCGTACGGGAGAAAACTTCTCCAAGACGGAGAGAGAGATATCCGAGAGACGCAGAACTTGGTCGAACAAACGGATGCTCCCTCTTGTCCGGAGAACAACACCATGTACGAAATCCTCGCTCAGACGCCAGAGTTATCGAGGTTTTTTAACGTCAGTTTGCGGTATCCGAAAGTGACGGACGCGTTGAAATCGTATTCAAGATCGGACACGTTATTCGCGCCGTCCGATGAGGCTATTCAAGATCTCGTGGACTGGTCCGGGTACGATCGGTTCGAAGAGTTCGTCTCGGAGCTTTGGGGCGAAGACGAGTACGAGGCGCGATTGATCGCGCACCACGCGGTTCCTGAGTCGAACTTGACGGAAGCAGAGTTGCGAGCGTTGGAAGGTCCGTATCGATATTTGAGAGACGCTCTCGGTGAAGTCATGCCGTTGAAGATTGAGGCGAACCCGGAAAACATCACCGTCCGAGCGCTTGGTTCGGAAGGTACCATCATCAAACCGGACTTGATTGCCTGTAACGGCATAATTCACGTTATCGACACGGTACTCTTACCCTTCGACGGCGACGGCGTCTTAGACGACGCGCAAAAAGACGCGTTACGAGACGCGATCAGAGCGTTGTTCGAGTTAAACGGACCTGGAACGATCGCCGACGACGTCGTCAGAAAAAATCTCGCATCAATTCTCTTGGGATACGACCCAATTGAGAATTTGGACGTCGCCTTGGGCCTCGCGCCGGCGCCTTCGCCGTCCACTGATGCAGACGAAAAAGAAGAGGGAGAAGAAGAACAAACTTTGAACAGAAAGTAAACGCGTCGACGATAACAACAACAACAGCTCGTACGCGCCGGGCAGAGAAAGAGGGTTCGGCGATGATGTAACAAAACAGAAGCTTGAAGATGAAGATTCGGTGATTACAAAAGAAAACCTGAGCCGAATTCTCCTCTCTCTCGCGCGTTTACTACTCGTTGTAGTGATAACGGCACACACACACATAATCAGAAGTAAAAATTTCTTGCACCACACGCATTCAAATCAAAAATTAAAAACCTCAATCGAGGGTTATTTCACACATTCTCCATCCTCCATTCACCACCACCACGAGCAAAAGTTATTTATTCACACACGCACTTTATCTAAATTTGCATGACGCTACTGAACGCTACGGTGGTCACTCTCATCAACAGAGCGGAAGGTTCCATCGCTTCGTCGTCTTCGTCTTCGTCATCGTCTGCTTCTTGTTATCGTTCGAGTCGGAAGGCGACGATGTTGCGTACTAAGCGCGCGCAGGTTTTGCGGCGAATCAATGTGACGGCGACGAAAAGCGCAAAAACTCCCCCCTATCGACAGGTTGCTCCTGCGGCGGCGATGATGATGAAAGCGACCGTGCGAACGCGAGGCATCGTCATCGCCTCGACGCGCAATTATCGAAGGGTGGGGTTGACTACCGTCGCCGCCGCTGCTGCTGGGGTGTCGCCGGGGAAAAAACACGGCGATTTGCCTAAAAATTTCGAGCACACGGACGTGGAGGAACCTTTATATAAAAGATGGGAACAGTCCGGCGCGTTTAAACCGAAACCGAACGACGAGAAGGAACCGTTTACGATTCCGATGCCACCACCGAACGTGACTGGAGCGTTACACATGGGTCACGCGATGTTTGTGACGATTCAAGACGTGATGAGTCGATCGATGCGGATGCGAGGACATCCGACGTTGTGGTTGCCGGGGACGGATCACGCTGGGATCGCGACGCAGCTTGTCGTGGAGAGGCAACTGGAAAGCGAAGGTCTGTCGAGGATTGGTGTTGGGAGAGAGGAGTTCGAGAAGAGAACGTGGAAGTGGAAGAAAGAGTACGGGGATAGGATTCAAAATCAGATTAAACGTTTAGGCGCGAGTTGCGACTGGAGTCGCGAGCGATTCACCTTGGACGATAACTTAAGCGAAGGCGTTTTGGAAGCGTTCAGTCGATTACACGAACAAAAATTGATTTACAGAGGGTCGTACATGGTGAACTGGGCGCCAAAATTACAAACAGCGGTGTCGGATTTAGAGGTGGAGTATAGCGATGAACCCGGATTTTTGTTTCACTTCAAGTACCCGTTGGAAGGATACGAGGAGGATAACACGAAGTTTTTACCGGTTGCCACGACGAGACCGGAAACGATCGTCGGGGATACCGCCGTGGCCGTGCACCCAGAAGATCCGAGATATAAGGATTTCGTCGGCAAATTCTGCGTCGTTCCTGGAACGAACGGGAGGAAAATTCCAGTCATCGCTGACGACTACGTCGACATGGAATTCGGTACGGGCGCGTTGAAAATTACGCCGGCGCACGACCCGAACGATTACGACATGGGTAAAAAACGCGATTTGGAATTTATCAACATCATGAACAAAGACGGGACGATGAGTGCGAACGCGCAAGCGTACGCTGGTTTAGATCGCGCCGAGTGCCGCGTGAAAATATGGGAAGATTTGGAAAAAGATGGCTTGGCGATTAAGAAGGAAGATTACGAAACGAGAGTGCCGCGATCGCAAAGAGGCGGCGAGGTCATCGAACCCATGGTGTCCGAGCAGTGGTTTTGCAAGATGGAAACTATGTCCACGCCAGCGCTGAACGCCTTGAAAACAGGCGAGTTGACGATTGTCCCTAAACGTTTCGAGAAAGTTTACGAGACCTGGCTGAGCGATTGCAAGGATTGGTGCATCTCCAGACAATTGTGGTGGGGTCATCGCATCCCGGTGTGGTACGTTCACGATAGCATAGAAGATTTACAGAATGCAAAGAAAGGCGAAGGTAAAGGCGCGTCGAAGAAGTACGTCGTGGCGAAGAACGACAAAGATGCACGAGCCCAAGCCGAGGCGAAATACGGCGAGGAGATTATTTTGTACCGAGACGAAGACGTGTTGGACACGTGGTTTTCGAGCGGTTTGTGGCCGTTTTCAACCATGGGTTGGCCAGATGAAAACGCTCCAGATTTCAGGAAGTATTTTCCAGGGTCTGTGTTGGAAACTGGACACGATATTTTGTTCTTTTGGGTGGCGAGAATGATCATGATGTCCTACGGCATGACGGGTAAGTTGCCGTTTCACACGGTGTATTTACACGGTTTAGTTCGAGACGAACAAGGAAGAAAGATGTCGAAATCGTTAGGCAACGTCGTCGACCCGTTGGGAGTTATCGGTGACGTCGGATGCGACGCTTTACGATTCACCTTGGCGACTGGTACCAGTCCCGGACAAGACTTGAACTTGAGTTTGGAACGATTGAAGAGCAACAGAAATTTCACGAACAAAGTTTGGAACGCCGGTAAATTCGTCTTGTTCGCCATGGAAGAATTGAGCGACGACGAGCGCATAGAGATTCAAAAAATGTCCGAAACGATTGCATCTTCGGATACTTCGTCCTTATCGCTTTCCGAGCGATGGATCATCTCCAAATTGCACCAAACCGTCGATCAAGTGACGAAATCTTTGGACAAGTACGATTTCGGCATCGCCGGTCGCAACGCCTACGGGTTCTTCTACGATGATTTCGCGGATTGGTTCATCGAGTCTATTAAAACTAAATTCAACAACAAAGACGATCCAGAAGGGAAGAAACGCGCGTTGGCGGTAACTTTATACGCGTGCGATAGCATTTTGAGACTGTTACACCCGTTTGTACCTTACGTCACGGAGGAGATTTGGCAGGCGTTGCCGCATTCGGGCGATTTGTTAATCTCGCAATCGTGGCCGGAAACCGACCAGAAGAAAGATGATGCCGCGGAACAATCGTACGAAACACTGAGAAGTGTCGTCACAAAAATTCGAAACGCGCGAGCAGAATACAACGTCGAACCGGCGAAGAAAATAGAAAATTGCACGATTGTCGTTAAAGATTCCTCGGCGTTGCTTTCCGATTTGCAAAGCGAAGTGGCCGTCTTGTGCTCGTTGGCGAGATTAGACCCGGCGTCGACCACGGTCGCGTCTTCAGCTCCTGCCGATTGCGAGCAAAACCCGTCCGATTACGTCAACGCCATCGTCGCCGATGGCGTGGAAGTATTCTTATCCTTAGCCGGCTTAGCGGATCCAGCGAAAGAGTCTAAACGGTTGAAGAAACAAGCCGAAAAGTTGGAAAAAGATTTGAACGGTTTGAACGGACGATTGAACTCGGAGGCTTTCTTGAGCAAAGCTCGACCGGATGTGGTGGAAAAGGCGCAAGCTGAGGCGAAAGAGTTGAGCGAACAGTTAGCCGCGGTTCAGGCTCGATTAAAAGTTATGACAGATCTATTAGCGACAACCGCATCCAAATAATACTAAAACAATACATCAAATTACACAAGAATACACAAAAGCTAAGTTACGGTACTCCTTCATTCAGCTCCGCTCAAGCGACTATGTCTCGGACTGTTTCCCGCCCGAATCTCTTGCGACTCCAACAACAGTAAAGACGAGAAACTTCTCGATCGATTTCGTCCTCCCGCCATCCCGACGTTCCCGGCGTCCTCGTCCATCTCTTTCGTGTGCACTACAATAACCGGCGAACTCGGTTGCCCGCCAGCATTTGCCGACGGCGACCCGCACAACCCCATCGGCCCAACTTCTAAATTCTCAAACGACCGCGAAATAGGAATCGCGTTCGACTCCGCGTACATGTGAACTTGCGGTATCGTTCGAGCGCCTACCGAAGTGCTCTCTCCACCCCCCCCACCCCCACCACCAGCGCTATTCTGTCGTCTTAATAAATAGCTGTTATGATCTCTGTTGTTGCTACTCCCATTCATCATCATTTTACTCGTCGGCGATCCCATCGCTTCGATATCGTTCACGTCCGCGAACTTTTCGATGTAGTTATAACTCCCGTGTTGCCTCCCTATGCTTTTCCCGTGTAATTCCTCGTCGTCGAAATATTCCCGCCCGTGTCTGCCTCGCGAAGAGTCGCCGTAATTGTTCGTTCGCTTGTGAATGGGGATGCCTATTCGCTTTTGCATGTCGTCTGAATCATCAAGAGTAGTCGTAGTAATATCGTTCCCAAACCCACCCGTTGTGGTACAAATCGGGGCCAAAGAGGAAGCATCAGAGTTTATCAAAGACTGGGTGAGCGCGGACGACAGCGCGCCTTTTTTCTTTCCCCCCGTCGTTTGAATCGTCGTCTGTTCTTTCGTTTCTTGCATCGTATCTGCTCGTGTTGTGTCGACGGTTTAAACCGCCGCAAAAAGAATGAAGCGTTTGAATTGGTTTGAAATGTCTTTTTTTTTCCGACGTGTCAAAACGAGAGTGAAGCTTTAAAGTAACATTTTTGCGCTAAAATACAATCCTCTAACTCTATCTATTTCTCTCTCTAATCTAAACTAAACGAATCCAACTCTTTTCTTGCGCTTCGTTTTCAAGCTCAACAAGCAAGACTTTAAGTGTTCTGATTTTCCTCTTTTGGCCAACGACGCTATTAGCGCGATCGCGTCCACCCAAACGTCTCTCTCGGATTCGGTTTCGCAGGCGAAGCGGTAGTGACGGACGACCGCATGTGGAGAATACTTATCATCGTTTTCTTCTTTTTCTGCGTGTTCCAAATCATCTCGGACGGAGAGGAGGAAAGCGAAACAGTTTGGCGGACGCGAGATGTCCGAAATCGGTTCGCACGACTCGACGGAAAGCATGGGGAGATTGACGTTGAAATGAGTATCCGGAGCTGCGTCGTCGCCCCACGCGTCGTTTCGTGAAGGCACGTAATCTCCGGATTCACTCTTGATGCGAAATGTTTGCGCGGAGTCGACGGTTTTGAAAGCAGATGCGCAGACGGCGAAGCGACGTCGCGCCCAATCGAAATCGGTTATCGTCGTTCGTCTTTTGTGCTTCGCATCTTCTCCTCCTATGCCGCCGGCGAACCAAACGTTTCCTGCGAAGAGAGAATCGTCGCCGCATTGCGTGTCCGGCAACGCAGTTTCGACTAACTGTGCGCTTTGCGAGTAGACTACCTTCGCGTTTTCCGTTTCCGACGAAGACGGCAACGCAGAAGTCACCATCGCCAACGCCGAAAAAACGTACACCGCGGCGCGTTCCATCTGACCTCGAGCGAACTCCACCGTGCCTAAATTATACGCCGCTCGATGGAAATCAGGTGAAATGCGAATTGCCCTTCGAAATTTCAGAATCGCTTCGCTCAAGCATTTCGATTTACTCTCGGTAGACTCCTCTGTCTCCGAATCCGTCATCAACATCGCCCTCTGTCGCAACGCCAACCCGTGATTATTCAACGCTCGCGATACGCTCATCGAGGTCACCATCTCGCCTCCTTCTCCTTTTCCTCTCAAATACGACCGCTCCATTCCAACTGCCACCGCTTTTTCGTACTTCTCGCACGCCTCTCGCCACAATACCCTCGCTTCCTCCGGTCTTTTCCTTTCCAACACTCGCGCGCGGTCGCCGACCGCTATCGCCCAGTTGTAGTAAATCGTATACCTTTCTTTCCATTTGGACGCGAACTCGTACGCGACGCACGCTTTCGCGTGCAACCCTTCCACCACGTCTCCGTTTTCTTCTTCGTCTTTGAACTGTTCCGCTTGTTCTTGCAACGTCAGCGCGTATTCCGTTAAAAGGTCCACCAGATTCGTTTCCGAGACCGTTTCGTCTTGCAGTCGATGCATCAGCGCATCCAACTTCGTTTGCAACTTTCTCTCTCCGTTGTTTTTCGGTAAAGGCGAGGACGCGTGGACGCGCTGGGAGATGTGCGCGAGCATTTTCTTCCTCTTTTGTTCTTTCGAAAGATGGTCTTTATCGTGTTCTTCCGGCATCGTGTTTCTAGCGCTTTTTAGTGGAGCAAATTGGAAAAATGTCTTCATTCTTTTAGATACAAATGCACGCGACTGCTCCTCACACACTCTCGCAACAAAGCCGAAATTCGACGCAAAAGAGGAAGTTCGCGCTGCTAATACTGCTCTTGTTTTTGTTGGTGGTTGTTTTCGGTGGGTTCATCGTCTTTACTAGTACTACTACTACGAATACCATCGGCGATAAAAATGGATTATTCGTAACGGAATTGGAACACCGAGAGGACGAGAGAAGGACGACGACTTTGACGATAAAGAAGAAGAGGAAAGCGAAAGAACGACAGTACGACGAAAACGTGGCGAAGGAGCACGTGCCAATATCGAAGAAAGGAGGAGATTTTGATCCGAACGAGTATTTTATTCACTGTAATCGAAGCAAAACGGAGGAGGATGGAGCAGCTTCTTTAGGAGTGGAAAAATCCTCAGGATTTAGTAGTAATAGTAAAGATGCATCGTCTTCTTCGATGTTATATCAATACGACGCGAGGAAAGACGTGAAACACATAGTCAACGCGATCCACGAAGCGACTTTAAACAAAGACCCGTTTAAATCGGCATATTTCTGCGATATTTTACCGGAAGATTTATACGACGATATGAACGCGTATTTCCCTCCGGCGTACGCGTTAATGAAAGACCAGAGAGCGAACGCCGGGCAAGTCGGGAGGAAAGACGCGGATAAGAGGTACAAGTGTTCCGCGTTTGATATTTTGAAACTGAGAGACGAGAAGAAGTGGGGGAAAGTATTGAGAGCGAAGAAAGTCTGGGAGAGAGCGACGAAAGCGTTGTACTCGCCGAGCGTGAAGTTGGCGTTGTTTATGAAGTTTAAGATTAGTAAGAAACCGGCGTCGAGAGATTTTCGCGTACAAAGCGACGCCGGAGGATTTAGCATAGGAACGCATCCGGATAACAGGAAGAAAATTTTAACGTTTCAGTTGTATTTACCGCAAGATGCGAACGAGGAAAGTTCGGTGTATACGTACGGCACGTGTTTGCATACTCCGGAGCAACACAAACTGAGAGACAAAATTGACGGATCGGCGCCGTGCGAAAAGAAGATGGCGTTTGTCGCGAACACAGCGTACGCGTTTCCGGTGACGCGATCGTCGTTTCATTCCGTAGAAAAAATTGTGGGGAAATCGAAAGGTGCCAGAAAAACAATCATGTTGAATTGGTACACGCACGTGATGGACGGCGCGCAGAGTATGGGCGGCGGTCTGCTCTCGTTACTCGCCGGTTGAGAATTTAGAGATAGATGTAATCATTTGGTACCACTTTTTGTATGATATGATGAAGATTAATATAATAAAAAGTATCAGTCGTTCGCTCTCGTCTAAAACCATCCGCCTCCTTTGGGTTTCGGTAACTCGTAAATAACTTCCCCGGCTCCGATTTTAAACAATTGCCTCGGCGTCGGCGGATCGATGCCCATGATATCCATCGTGTGTTTGATCCCGTTGTTGACGATGTACATGCTCGTCGGCGCGATAAATTCCAAGTGTGGGTGCCACACCTTCGATTTCGCGACTCTCGTGGAGTGAATTTGAATGCCAGTAATGACGGCGTAATCCGCTTTCTCCACGTCCACGGTTTTCTCGATTAAATCCGCCATGTCGCTTTGGATAACTCTATTCGCCAACTTTGTGACCTCGACGAGACCCAAACCTTTATCCGGAATATCCTCTTTATCTATAGCTTTCATCATTCTATTGGTTAAAATAGAAAACTCCGGATCTAACGGGTCGTGCCAACACGTCTCCTCGCTCTCTCTGTTCAACGTCCCTTCTTTATATTGCTTAAACATCGGTTGCATTTTGACCAAAGCCCCGCAGGCGCACGACTGCTGCGCCCGACCGCTTCGAATGACCGATCCAATCTTCCCTTCCGCATCGATCGCGATGTGAGGCAACGCAAACAGAACGTACCTCTCTCTCCCAGTGGCAAAATCAATCGGCGCGTGCGAGAAGCCCGCTCCCAACCCGGTCGTCCCGGCGGTAATCACCCCGCCCAAACCGTCCACGTCCAACGAGTACCCGAAAATGTCGTGAATAGCCGTCTTGAGCGGAAACGTGATTTCGTCTCGACACAACGACGTCAACGCGATGCTGTTGTCCGCGGTAAACCCAAATCTTCGAAGCATAACTTCCGTGCGAAATAAGAAATCATCCATCCCGATCGCGTTCGGAAAATGTTTCGTGACCACGTCGATGCGTTCGTTTATGTACGCCTTGCGATTGTGTTGCAACTCTGGGTCGATGTCAAACCCGCCGTACTCGTAAAAGCGAGGCCCGTGCGGGGTGATTGGATCTTTAATCGCCGTGGATAACGTGTGCGGGTACGCGCCGTTATCTGAGCGAGGGACGATTGAAATCGACCCTCGTTTCCCCGTAGTACTGTTGTTGTTGTTTCTGTCGTTCTTCGTGTCCGTCGTCGTCCAAGAAGGTTGTTGTTTCCCGTGACGATGGGGAAGCACATTTCGATTTGACGTCGAGCACGGCGTTTTGACAAAGTTCACCGCAAACGTGCGCATGATGATGATGATGATGTGATGATGACGATGCTACTCCTGCTGTTCTTTTAATGTGCGCGTGTCCTCTCGTGATAACGTGCTTTGGGGAAACTCTCAGAGAAGTTATGGGGAAATGCAAAGGAATAACCTCCCCAATATAAAACCTCGATGAGGAGGAAAAGGAGACAAAAAGCGACAAAACTATTCGAAATGGATAAAATGCACAGTCGAAAAACTTCTCCTTTTCCTCCACGTGGTCGAATTTGGTGGTTCCTGTTTGGTTTTCCAGTCAAACCATTTTTTTCAAAAAATATGAGCAGCTTTTTGTTCTATTTACAAGGTTGTTGTTCTAGTATGTATACGTGTGTGTGTGTATTATTAACGGTAGATGTGGCATCTGCCCGAACTGGTGCACCCGGCGACGATATTTGCGGTCGGGTGCACGGCCACTCGGGAAGGAATAGCCGTCATCAACTCTGGGCTGTGCAGACGCAGGCCGCGTTTTCCCGACTGCGCGTCGAAGATTTCAACTTCTCTCTTCATGCTTCCGACGGCGATGCCGTCGTCGCCGACCCATTTCGCGCGGAACGGGAGCACCCATCGACCGGTTTGCGTGTTGTGTCGAATGGATACTTCCGGTTTCGAGGACGAGACGGACGGGTTCCACACGCGGACGCAGTCGTCGTAGCACGTGGTTAACAGTCGCTTCCCGTCTGGATTCCAATACGCGCTTTGCGTGGATTTTTTGTGCAGTAATTGGTGCACGGGTTTTTGTTGTTTAGTACTGCTCGAAATACCGCACACCTTTCTTAAATCCCAGACGCAGATTTCGCCGCCACCTTTGCGCATGGCCGAAGACGTCGCGATGGAGAATAAATCGTTCGTATTGAACGACACCGTATTGATTCGCTTCTCTCCGAGCGCGAATTGAGCTGCGAGTTTCTTTGTGCTCGCTCGTAAATCGATCAAGTTCAACATGCCGTCGTTATCGCCGCCGTAGATGACGTTGCCATCGACATTGGTTTCCATGGACGCGAATTCAATGTCGTGTTCGGCGCCGGAGAAGAGTTCCAAAAACTCCCCGCGTTCGCTGTCTAACATCCACACGTGTCCGTCGTACGCGCAACTCAACAAGTTGGATCCGATGATGCCGTTCCCGTTTCCAAATTTAACGTGCGAGACGTATTGCGAGTGCGGCTTGAAACAATAGACGCCGTGCGTGTCCTCGTCCTCGTCGTCCACTCTCCACAACGAAACGTTCCCATCTTTATCGCCAGAGGCTAAGATGATTTCCGACGTGGACGGATGAAAATCCGCGTGCGTCACGGCTCTCTCCGTGCACTTGGCGACGTCGTCTTCTTTCAAATCCAAAGTTTTCGCGCTCAAGAGCGATTTTAAACTCGTCGTATTCGTCTTCGTTTTTGTCGTCTTGATTCCTCTCGTCGTTCGATGAAGATACTCGATAAACTTCGCGTCCGATTCGTCGTCTCCTTTCGTGCTCTCGCACTTTGAAATAAACTTCGAACTCAGTTCAACTTTCACCGTTTTCGTCTTTTCGTTCGCAGTCACGGTCAAAGAAAGAATCGCCTCGCCGGCGCCTTTCTTCTTCTCTTCTTCTCTCGTTTCCAAACCGCCGGACCCTTGCGTAATCATCCTCCCGTCCGCCAAAACAATCGACCCGTCTCTCCTCTCCTGATCGATCCCGCCGGCTAACTCAGCCACCCCTCCGGTTCGTCTCCCGCTCCTCCTCAGCACGACTGGCTCTTTCGCTTTCTTCTCTTTCTTCCTCAAGCCTCGCTGCGACGGTCCGGTCGTTCCTCTTTGTTGCCTCTCCGTCGTCGTCATCATCTCCGACGCCAACTGCCGAATGTTCAAAGCTTCCATCCGCGCTCGGTTCTTTTGCAATCTGATTTCTCGTTCTTTCTCGTACGCCGTTAAAAATAACTCTCGTCCACCTTCGTTCTTCTCGTCTGTTATTATCGATCCTTGGTCTTCTTCTTCTTTCTTTTTGTCGCTCGTCGTTTCCTCCCCCGTCGTCTTTCTCGCTTTTTTGTTCGTTTTGGTCTCCTTTTTCGAGTAATCATTCTCGAAATCGTCGTCGTCATCCTTTAAAACGTGCGCGGCGGATAATCGTCTGCCACCACCGGTATTCGTCGTCGTCTCAATCGTCGACGTCGGAGAAGACTTCAACGACGAATCGTTGTCGAGATGATAATTGCGCTTTTTGTTGTTGTTCTTTCGACCACCAGAGGGAATATTCGGCGTTTGGATGGAATCAAACGACGACGTCACTTTTTGTGCCACCGTGGATTTCTTCTTTCCAATCGTCGTCTTTGCTTTTTTTAATACCTTTGTCGACGAAGCCGCCAAAACGGGAGGAGGACGACGACGGGAGGGAACAGCTGCCGCTGATGACGACGCGACGACTCGCGAAGACCTCCTCCTCCCAGAAGAAGCCGTCATTTTCTCTCTCTCTTTCAAGATTGTGAGCAACTCTTTCGAGAACTTTTTTTGTGCTGATTTTGAAAAATTTTCGCAAAGAAGCAGTCTTTTTTTGTTTTGTGAGAAACGAGGTATTTTGCTGTACTAGTGTGTGTGTGTGTGTGTGTAAACTTGGACTTTAAAAGAGTTAATGTTGAGTACGCACGTGGTACTTTAAACTACTCGCGTGACGATACCTCTTCTCGCACGCGCGGCATTCGTATGGTTATGTATGTGTATGTAAACTTGGACTTTAAAAGAGTTAATGTTGAGTACGCACGTGGTACTTTAAACTACTCGCATGACGATACCTCTTCTCGCACACGTGGCATTCAAACGGTTTCTCGTTCGTGTGCATACGCTTGTGGCTTTTCAAACTACCAGATTGACGAAAACGCTTCTCGCACACATCACATTTATACTGTTTCTCGTTCGTGTGAATACGCATGTGGATTTTCAAATGTTGAGATTGACGAAAACACTTCTCGCACACATCACATTCGTACGGTTTCTCGTTCGTGTGAGTACACATGTGGATTTTCAAATAACCAGCTCGACTAAAACGCTTCTCGCACACATCGCATTCGTGCCCTCTCTTCCTCTTCCCTCTCTTCGTCGTCGTCGTTTCTTTTCGTATCTCCTTTTGCTCGATTTCATCAAAAACGACTTCATCCTCGTCAGGAATCTTCAAACACAACACCGGTTCTTCTTCTTCCACTTCTTCTTCTTTATCTCTCGCATCCAAATACGACACCTTCAAAACCGTCCTCGCGTTCACCGCGCGCTGCGGATGTGGATTCTTCCGTCTCATGTTATTATTAGTATTAGTAATAGTAATGCATGT
>Ga0255783_10001427_pt1 | contig 25544 bp, 27 predicted proteins | sample 011ome_22_FD_179981 | JGI IMG/M metagenome (GOLD analysis project Ga0255783, IMG submission 179981) | Coastal salt marsh microbial communities from the Groves Creek Marsh, Skidaway Island, Georgia - 011507BT metaG (version 2) | ecosystem: Environmental > Aquatic > Marine > Intertidal zone >... | reverse complement strand
GATGACTGAAGATCAAATGCGTGAAGCAATGCTCGAAGATGCCAAGGCAATCAGAAAGAGAACGCAATCGCGTGATGGTCAAACCCAATCTCTAAAGCAAAACATGGCTCTTGATTATAATATGGGCGGCAGAGACGCTAAGCCAGAGACAAAAGAGATTATTGATCTGGCCAATAAAGGTGTAGATCGTGATACCATATGCAGACGCATGAGTTTTAAGGGATATAGTCGAAGAAAAACGCTGGATACTTTAGTGCGTCATTCTGATAAAATTAAATAAAGATGTTTTCGTGAGGCCAGCAAGTCCATCACAACCCTGTTACAGTTTCCTGTAAGCTGGCCCCAGAACTCTATACCATCAGCTCAAAGTGAGGGCCATCAATAAATGGGCGTCTGTCTTGATTTCGCCGAAGATCAATGTAGTAGCTCATGGCATCCTCCATGCTTGACGAATAATGTTTAGTTACAGTTTTCCCATTATGTAATTCATATGTGTGAGATGCACCTTCCCACTTGCGGATGTCATCTATGTGCCAGGCAGCTCCCCAGCGCACACTGACCCCAGCAGCCTCAGCACCTTCCTTCATAGCATCAGCTAGATCATCATAAAGATTAAGCTCCCACGATCCACGGCCCTCGATATAAGCCATGAGATCCACAGCAAGCCCGTCCAGATGCTTTGACTTCATGGTTTGACTAGCGCCCTTGGCAACAAGAGCCTTCTGCATTTCTACAGTACGCAATCCTTGAATAACCCCGAAGTCTGTTTTGGTTGCGGTGATTGCAAACTTGACCACAGAAATCATACGCTCATCTACGCCCTGCAATCTATCAAGACTGCGCTGCGATAATTTAAAACTCATTTTGTTCTCCCAAAGAATTTAGTGGCAGATCGAACACCAAAGCTCGCAGCAACAATAACGCCCAAAGTATATTGATACCAGTCAGGCATAGATTCCAGCGCTGTGAACCCCTCTGCAACGGTTGTGCGCCCCCATTCCCCGCAGAATGAAAGCACCAAGGGCACAGAAAACAAGCCAACAAGCCACTCGTCTTTAAAGCTATTCTGCGAACCCTCAGCCATGATGCGCTCCCAATCGGCAACGCTTGTTTTTTCACTGAGCATTATCTTAGCTTTAGCCTCTGCCTCAGTCAACTTTAGCTTGGCTTCTGCTGCATTCTTATCAGCCTTGCCCTGCAACCAGCTTCCAGCAAGGTTTGCAATCGGGCCTATAAACGCTTGTATCATTTTTCTGATCCCAACCATACGGCGAATGCACCCGTCATAGCGCCTGTAACGGTCGCTGTGAGCGCTGTTGCCTGTGTGCTTACCTCATCCTGCGGCAAAGACATAAACCATTCTATGACGCGAATATACATTACAGTCATTACCAGCATCATCAGACGCGGCATGATTTTCCAAGCAAGTATCTTTTCCATATCAAACCTCTATGTTTAAGTTTGTTCCTTGTGGACGATCCGCATTTGTCTTGCGGCCAAACCTATCATAACTTTCCTGCAAATCAAATCTTTGCTTTGCCAATGCCTCAAGATGGCTGTGATTAGCTCTATGTTCTTTTTCCACACGCTGCTCCGCAAGGTGCGTCTCGATCCGCTCACGCGATTGTGTTTGCTGATGAATATCTGACTGCATGTTAAATGGAGCAGATCCAATGCCACTAACACCGTCAGCCATTACCACCACCCAGCGCCAAGACCAGTCAACCATGTGCCGCCAACTATAATAGCAGCCAACATTATCAATAGCAGCACAACCAACATCGTTTCAAAGAAAGCAGCCCTGCGCTCTTGCTGACGGTACAGCGTTTCTTCGCGCTCTTTCTTAATCTTGCGACGAAGCTCTACCATCTCGCGCCAGGTGCCATAGCCAAACCTGTTATTCAGCATTTGCTGCAAGTCTTTTTCTTGCTCGGCCAATTTCTTCTGGTGAATAATAATCTGCAAGGCTTCTTGCTCTACAGATCCAGAAGCAAACAGCTTGGTAAAGATGGGTGGGTTCTTACGCTGTTGCTCCGCTCGGCCAAGATCTGCCGCAGCACCATACCATTTACCCAGTTGGCCCGCTACATCTTCTAACTCACGGCCCGCATACACCAGCTTCTTAATCATATTGTAACTGGCTGTCGCTGTAGCGATAGCTGTCATTGGATCAATCATGCGTCCTTACCTACCTTAATGTAAGAAAAGCACGGTGCTTTATACGGTACACGAATTGTGTATGGATAATACTTATAAATCCCAGAGGGGCATCGGTATATACAGGCATTGTAAAGATGACCGTAGGTTGCCACGCCCACCAGTATGTTGGTGAGCGCGCAGATCATTAGCCCATCATATTTATGCGAAGAAGTAGAGCTATAATAAAAGCAGACGCACCAATAACAATCGCTTCTAAACGCTTAACGCGGTTAAACAGATCCTTGAATTGAATGTCCATCTCGGTTTTAATAGCCACGATTTCCTTCTCCAATCCATCTATGCGCGTATGAGCAGATGATACGGTGCGCTTGTCCATTATTCTTCTTCCTTTATTTCAGCCTTCAACTTTTGTAAGTATCCAGCGCGGCCGACTTGCATCTGTTCAATCTTTAACGTCATGCCATTGATGTTTGCCTCAAGAGCCTTAACTTGATTTACGCAGTGCTTTGCAACATCGCTTAGTTGATCTTCAGTGTATTCCACATCGTCAATCGTAATGACTTTTTTTTCTTCAGTCATATGATTTCCTTTCTAGGTTATGACCAAGGCACTCCCGCCTCAGTGGTTGGATTAGCTATCGCATCAATCTTAGAAGCAATAGCAGCTTCAGTATCCTCTTGGGATACATGACCCCACACCCAGCCTTGAGCTTGAGCCTCAGTAATATCTGCATACGGCGTAAAGTCAGGCGCAGAGGCATCGTAGGTTAAACTACAAGTGCCATATGAGCTTGCTGTGTTGCCATCGTCATCAACGCCTGTGCAGCGCCAATGTGCAATGTAAACGCCACCATCAGCAGTGTGACGCTCAAGGGTTGGAATAGTCCAAGTGTAAGTAATAGCCATTATGGTGTCTCCTGTGCTGCTAAGTGTGCGGCATAGGCATCCTTAACCGCTTGGGTGTGTACTGCATTACAGATGGCTTGCACCTCTGTGCTTTCACCTGTGATGTCTGCATCTGGTGCAACTACATGGCGTGAGAATGATCGGCTGATCTCTACACCGTCACGCTTGATGACCGTGGCTGTACGCACCTGAACGTGCTTAAAGTCGCCTACGATCTCTATTTTGTCTTGTACTGTTTCTTCTGTTAGTGCCATCGTTTTTCTCCTTTATGGCTTGGACTGACTACCCTGTGATCCAACAGGGGTGATTAGGTTGTTCTATATGTGCCGCCTAAATAAAGGACAGGTGAACCTGAGGTTCCATCCCCTGAAAACTGACCGCAAGTAAGTTCTTCCTCAGCTAAGGGTGAAGATAACGAGGCAGCCCTACAGCTTTCAAGGTTAAGATAAGTACTATTTGGCGAAACTTGAGCTGTAATCATGTCATGGCTGTAGTTAATATTTCTGGCTGTACCTACTGCAAGAGGGAAACCGCCGCTTGCATTGTAACAGGTAAAAGGCAAGTTTCTAATATACAAAACATTTCCAGATGTAAGACCTGAAGTATTTGGAAAAATTATCCTAATGCTAACGTGAACTATATAGCCAACTTTAACGTAATGGCCAGCAATAGTGTTACCTGTTGTAGTTGAGTTTCCCCCACTTATAGCATCTGCAATTTGTGGAGTAAAAATCCCCTCCTCATAGTCATTTAGCAGATTAGACGACGTTACCCCGCCAAGGTAGACACCGCCAGAGAGGTAGAGGTCTTTCCAGCGCTTATCGGACTTACCTAAATCTATTGCATTGTCTGCATCAGAGCCATTTTGCTTTGGTACAACGGTATTATCTTTGAAACGCAATCCTGAATGATTAGCACTTCCATCTATAACAAAGTCACCATTGCTATCAGTCCCAATACTCCCCACACCGCCGCCGTCTTTGTAAAAGTTTAAAAGCGTTCCATAAGACGAATTGCGGTTAATTGCCATAGGCGTTCCGCTACGGCTTACATAGGTTTCTCCGTTTGGATGTGTCTCAAAACCATCAGTATTGTAAGCCGCACTCGTCTTACCCACCAGCAAGTTACCGCTGCTGTCGATGCGCATGCGTTCTGAGCCGCCAGTAGATACACCCACAACGCCTGTACCAAAGAAAATACCTGTGTCTGTATCTGCATCATAATGCAAGGCTGGTGTGCCAGTACTACCAGAACCAACTGCTATACGGTCAGTTACATGAAGACCCCCAGCGGATAAGCTACCACTAGGCGAACTCGTCCCAATGCCAACCCGTCCGCTGCTGTCAATGCGCATGCGATAAGCCGCAGCATCATAATCGTAAAAATCCAAACTCCCGTTTGTGCCAGAAGCCATAGTGTACTTTCGTCCACCTGTTCCTGTGCTATCAAGAATAATTCTTGAACTTGTTGCAGAACTTAACTCTATATTTGCCCCATCAGTAGGCGTAAGAGAAGTTGTTCCTATTCCAACACTTTCTTTACTCGCATCCCAGAAGAACTTTGCCGTGCTGCCAGTGTCCTCGTAAAAGCTGATGTCGCCTGTAGCACCATCTATTTTTAATCGTTCGGTTGCCCCAAAGGTTCTAAACGAAATTGGTGCATTGTAGATTTTGTTTTCTAGTACAAAAGTATTTCCACTAGGGTTCCATTGTACTTGGGCAAGTTCTGTAGAACCTTCTTCAAAAACAAGTTGTGCTGTTTCTGAACCAGTGAAACTGCCTGTATTACCTAAGACAACATTTGATCCTGTGCCTGTTGAAAAGTCTACAGCCCCATCCACAGTCAGCCCATCGCTGGTCAAAGTACCCGTGATGTCTACGCCTGTGCTGCTGGTGTTTAACTTTTGTAAGTTATCATAGTATAATGTAACTCCTGCATTTTCTACTGCTCTTAAATAGAACTCAGATATTCCAGAGTTAGTTAAATAAATATTATCTCCACCAATAAAAAAGTTTCCAGTGCCACTTTCTATTAGTCTGGATGAATTGTCTGCCGAATCATGGTAAATCTGTAGGTCAGACCCTGCGCCAAAGATGGCTTTGCTGTTATCTGCAAACGTAATGTCATCACCAGATGATACCGCAATATCTGTACCACCAGTCGTGTTGCCATTGCCAAGAACCTCAGCAAGCGTATCAACCGTACCAACTTGCGCATCCACATAAGCCTTAATAGACTGCTGCGTCGCCAGCTTAGTAGCGCTGTTAGATGACATATCATCTTCGTCTAAGATCCCATCAACCGTAGTGCTGCTGGCAATGTTAAGACTTGTGTTAGTCGTAATCGCACCAGTAACATCAATAGGCTTACCAAACGAAAGCTTTTCAGATCCGTTCGTTGTAATAAAGGTTAAATAATTATTAGAACCCTCTTTGATTGTTAAGGCTGTTGCTGAATTATCCGTAAGAAGAATACCATCACTAAAATATAAAGGCTTACTCATTAGCCCATAGGTTGACGTTATGCTAAATATATTATTCCCACCAGCAGTAAACGCGAGCTGATCGGCTGCGGGAAAATATATGCCGGTATTTGTATCGCCAATATTTGTAATGCTTGGCGCACCCAAAGATCCATCAGCAAATGATGCAAGGCCGCTAACAGTTAAGTTTACTGTTCCAATATCAGGAACATTAGACAGGTTTGTAGTTGTAATATTACCTGAGCTATCAAAGCTAAGAAGCTGGCTAACACGGTCATCAACTAAAGGCAGATAAAGATTCTTGTTTATATCGCCTGGCTGAGAGCGAATAGTCCGATCGAATCTTTCATCGAGCTGCTGAGACATAACAACATTGCTGTCAAACTGCTCATTCAAAGAGGAAGCAAGCAAGTCACCAGCAGTCACAAAGTCCGTTGTTCTGGATAATGGCAAGTCACCGATAATCACCAGATCATCCGTAGCAATTAGCGCAGATACAAGTGTTATTGATCCAGTGCCGTTTGAGTTTAGTGACACTGTGTAATCGCTCGTAAGAGCAAGCAAGGTGTTGTTCTTGTAAACAGCAACATCTGCCTGAGCAAGCACGTTGAAGGTAAACGCGAATGGGCCAGTTCCAGTATTACCTGTGAACTCAACTCGGCGTGTAACCGGATTTATTGGAATGTCAGCCATGTCATTTTCCTATGTCTATGTTTACTCTATACCAGATTTATCATCTTTGCTCAAACACGTTTGAAACATCGGGCTGCCTTTCTGGAGCAACCTTGCCAGGACGCCACCAAAAGTTTTGCCCATATTCACGCCTATATTTAGATTCTAACCGGCGCATTTTGCTTCTGGCATCTGGATCTGCCCATAGCTTTCCTTGATCCAGAACCATTCTTTCTAATGCCAGGCGAGAATACCAGAGCGTAGAGCCTGGAGTATAACGACCGGCAAAGCTGATTGCCTCACTTGCAAAATTTGCATCCTCACCGTTAAGAGTTTGCAAAATATTTCCAGTTGTCAAACTATTTAGATCTCCAATAAATCCGACCACCGGCCCCGCAACAGTTTCAGACAAGCCACCGCCATAACGGTTTACGTCTGAAAATAAAAAGTCTCCAAATATAGTAAGGCCACCGCCTTGAAGCATCGCAGCGCCCCAAAACTCTGGATCTGTCATTGGGCGAGGATCTCGGCCTTTGGCCATTTCCTTTAGCTGCATCGCCATAGCGCCCATTAGTGTAGTGCTAATCACCATATCTGCTAAGTAAGTGCCTTTAGCTCTCAGTGTTGGTTGTGCCAAACCCCGCATCATATGCGTAGTGACAAGAGTAACACCAAAGTTTTTATACATGGCAAACGATCTAGTTAACTCACCACCGAGCGTTCCAGGTTTAGCATCACCAGTTAATGCAACACGGCCACGGAGAGACGAGCTAGGTACAGCAAAGTTTGTTTCTGTCTCCACCATAGCCAAGAGATTAGTTGCTAAGTCACGGGCTAAATCTGAGCGTATATCTGTACGGGCCTCGATGTCCTCAGCTCTTAAAAACGAAGCGCCCTCATATTCATAGAGCGGGGTTGTTCTAACAATCTCCCACTTGTCAGCGCCAATGCCATAATGATCTAGCGTTTTCTGCATCATGGGATCAAGCTGCTTAAATGTCTTGCCAGCGTTGTCAGCTAGGTTTCCTAAGAACTCCATGCCAAAAGACCACCGACCCGCATTCGTCCAGGGGGAAAGCAAAGAGGCCCTCATAACAAAGTCAGCCATACGGCGCGTTATCTCTGGCCCAGATACATCTCCGACATATCGCATTTGAGCCGCAGCAATGGTTGACCAGCCCTCGGCGGTCAATCCTAATCGAATTGCAAGTTTGCTTTTTTCCTCCAGTCCAAGAGGATTAATAAAATCCAAATATTTTTTCAGCATTTTGGTTTGCGGCAAGCCAACCATAGATCTAGCAATTCGGCCAAAATTTATATCTGAACTAGCAGCAATAAAAGCTCCCCCAAGTTGCGCTGAAGTTAGCATTTGACGAAGGCCGACAAAAGTACTTGCTATAACGCTGTCAACCGGAGCATTTATAGATCCAGTAATCGCGCTATAAAGTGCATCAATAGTATTTCCAGCTTTTCTTGCTCTATTTATTGCTCTTTCACGTTGGTCTTTTGGCGTTGTCCTGGCTTCTTTATCCAAAGTTTGTTTAATAAAATTTGTTGTTGCCGCTGGATTAGGGCCAAGCACCTCCATCATAGCAATGTCGCGTGACATCATATCAATATGGCCCATCATTGCATCAAACGCATTTGGATTACCAAACTTTTGCTGGTATTCCATCCAGTTATCTGCATTTTTAAAAACAAAAAAACGATGATCTTGCTGACGTAAAGCAAATGATTTGTTTCCCGACATTGCGCCAGGTTTTAGTTTATTAAAACCATCAGTGCTAATTGCCTCATAAGCATCACGCAAAGCAAACTCAAGTTTTTGTTCCGAAAAAGGCAACCCTGTTTGCTCATCTTTCATTTTATTTAAGTCTAAGCGCGGCGCAATAAAATCCCGCCACTCTGCGTATCCCGCTTTAAGAACGCTCATACTATCGTGGATCTGAGGCATACCCCAATCAAGACGTTTGGAGATAGCGCCACCGGCAGCATTAAACCTTGTGCGCAGATATTCTGATGCAGCCTTCCATGCTTGTGCCATTTCTCTAGCAGAAGCATCGCCAGTTTCTTCACCAAAGATCTCACGAACTACATTTTTAAGCTGGGCTTTGTTTCTTGTTTCTCCAACAAGATTACGACGAAAAGTTGCTAAGAACTCATCCATCTTTCTTGTTGCGCTGCGCGTTACAGCCTTTTGCACCTGAGTAATACTTCTGAATTTTGAATTTCGATCTTCTTCATATAATGCTAAAGCTGCCTTGTTTTTGTCAGGTGCGCCTAGAGCTGTTTTGTAATTTGATAAGTCATAATTAATCTTCTTCCAGGTTGTGGCCTGGAGCATAGCGCGGCGCTTTCGCTGTATAGCAATCTTTTTTGCAGAGATAGATGTATCAGCCGCAGCTTTTGCTGTTGCAGCAGCACCACCCATTTGCCGGTTATATTTTGTTTCCAGCTCATCAAACAGACCTTTGATCTCTTTGGCTTGATCCTCAGTGATCTGCCCTTCAGCAACGCCCTCATCAATACAGTTTTTAAAAGTCATATTGTACAGAACTCCAATCGGGCTATCATTGCATCTTCCTGATCCATTTGAGCCTTAACATCTCTAAGCGTCATAGTTGTTGGCACAACTTCATTAGTGTCAGGATCTAGGCGCTCACCAAGAGGAACCTCAAGATCCATGTCATCAAAGATGTCAGATGTATTTATATCGTCAGCTATTCCTCCGTCTGGGGTAGGCTGCGTTTTTTCGAGAGAATACGTTGCACTATCGCGCTCTGCGACTCTGATAGCGTCTGGTTCTGTTCGTCCACCCGAAGGTACATCGAAGCTAGATCCTGATAACGGGTTGTCTCCTGAGACTTCTCTGATTTCTTTGGGGTCATTGAAGCCGCCATTGTTGTCGATTTCTGCATAGCCATCGGCTGCGCCCTCCTGTCTTAATGTTCTAAATGTGGCAGATGGATTAGCCCCAACAGCATCAAGATATGCCGGTGGAATAATTCTGCCAGAAGATACGAAACGCCCAATCATACGTTGATATGCGTTTTCTGGGGTAACATCCATATTTACAAGACGAACCTTATACCCCTTATCTTTATATAGTGATATTGCTTTGCGGATACTAGAGGCAGTGTGGCCCACTTTTGGCAAAACGATATTAGTTCCTTGCTCAATCATCAAGGATTGTAAGATCTTTGCCAGGTCAGAACTCTCCTCATGTACCGCTGATGCACCAATACCACCCTCATACTCTGGCAATGCCTTTTTAATCTCATCGCTGTCTAGGATAGCAGATCTGTTTGCAATGGCTAATTCATTGGCGATTGTGCTTTTACCAGCAGCCGGTGGGCCTAAAACTATAGTAAGCTCTTTATTTCTAAGAACAGGCTGTGGATCTATACCTAGCTCTTTAAATGCTAACTGCTCTGCATCACGCTCGAACCGAACCATTGCCTCTGCTGTTGAGGTAACATCCTGGTCATCTATTTTATAAACGCGAGAGTTATGCCAGGCTTCTGTATTATAGCCTTCTATGCCAGAAGTCTCTGCGCGAGCTTCCATTTCATCTAGCGCTTTAATTACAGATGGATGATTGTCTATCTGATCTCTGGTCGGGCTTTCATCAAGCAACCGTTTGAGGCCAGCAATAGAGTCAGCATCCACCTCGTCAGAGCCAAACATATCATCAATTAGCTGATCGGCTTGACGTTCTGCTGCTATCCCCGTTGGCTCGTCGAAGCCCTCAAGGGCTGGTTCTTTTTCAATTTCAGATCGAGCGATCTGCGGCGCACCATCGACAGCGCGTCCAATGTCGCCAGAAGATATGCGGTCGAAGTCGCCCGATTCAATTGATCCTCTGACAGCATCGAGGAAACCTCTGGTTGCTTCGACATAGCTGTTTGTGTCTCTGGCTGTTCTTGCTGCTTGGTTGAGGGCATCGGAGAGCGGCCCTTTTCTGTTTGCAAGCGTTTGGAGGAGCGCGATCGTTTGGCCATCTGTATTTGCCTTTCTTTCATTTGCTTCCTTAACTAAGATATTGCCTTCTGCTTCCAGGCGTTCCGAGTTACGAACCAATGTTTCAAATGCTGCTTTGTCACGGCGCAGTTCTTTATATGCTCGATCTAAGATCTTTGCACGTTCTACATAATAGCTTTCAGTTACCAGCTCTTCACCGAATAGAGATATTTGCTCTACCTCTTCAGCTCCAGCCTCACGCACCTGGCGCACGATTGATTCCGCTTGGAAGGCATTACTAGGCTCAGACTTAGCTAAGACCTGGATAGCAGCATCTTGCAGCTTAGGATCATCAATCAATCTACCAACGATAGCGCCATAGTTTGCCGGTATCACCTCATTAACAACAGCACCAAATGCCTCATCGCTTAAAGCCATCATATCTCTAGCCTGGCGAACTAGCTCAGAACGTGGCGGCAGCTCTGACAATCTATCAGGCTCAACCCGCAACACCTTAGCGGCATCAATAGATGTGCCAGTGCCTTCTGCAATATTCTTCATTGCAGCAATAACACGCGCCTCTTCTGGGCTAATCCCGTCAACCTCACGCAGCTTATACCCGATAACCTTTACATCCTGAGAAGGATCTTGCGATCGAATGCGCTTTGCTAGACCTAGACGCTGGTGGCCATCAGCAATAGCCAAGCGGCCATCGGCATATTCATACACCGTTACAACACCAGCTTTGTATTTATCCCAGGTTGTTACACCTTGCAGCCTTTCTGTTACGCCAAACTCATCACCGCCAGATTTAAACTGAAACGTCTTGGCATCAACCTCAATTATATCTGGATCTAAAGTGTACAGAACACCGTCAAGATTATCTGCTGCTTGCGCTGCTACAGAAGGCTTTATAGGCGCGTTTGGCTCTGGTGTTATCTTAGGCGCTTGATTGTTCTCTATCGCTGCCTGTGCGGCAGTTAAGCGGCTCTGATGCTCAAACTCTGCCACATTAGGATCTTGCGGCGTTTCTAGCGGATTAGTGGCAACCACTTCCTCTTGTGCTTCTAGGACATCAACCAAGGCTTGATCCTCTGGGCTAACAGGCTTGCGGCCTTTACCAGATAATACTTCCCAACCTTTCTTTGCTTGCTCCGCAGTCATTCTTATACCGCGACCAGCAACAGGCAATGCTGCACCGAATGCGCCTTGAATAGCTACATTTGCCAGAAAGTCTTGATAGCTGTATTCCAGATCAAGCTCATCATACCACTTGGCAACATCAACCTCAGTAATCGCACCAACGCCAGCATTTATAGCAGCGCTCTGCATTACGTTCTTCCAGAATGATTTAGACCAGCCACCAAACGGCATTGTGGCTTGCGTTACCGGATCACCAAACGCCGAACCCATAGAGCCAATAAAACGAGCAGATGCACTAGCCAGATCAGGATTTGTTCTTGCAAGCTCTGCTAATTCATTCTGCTTAGATTGCACAAAGTCTTTAGTGCGCTGATCGATTACATCAGGCGTTATATCTTGTAGCTCTGGCGGCAGTGAATCTTTGTTCTGTGCCAGCCAGGAATAAAGCTCTTGGGTTTGCCGCTCATAAACGCGAGGAGCGCTTGTATCAAACAAGCTGCTGCTGAGATATATGCCAGGGTTTTCAAAGTCACCGCCGTTTTGATTGGCTAGGTCTACGATCGGCCCCCAGACCTCCAGCATAGTAAATGCTTTGCTGTTTGCACCAGACCCACCGTTGAAGCGAGCAACATCAAACGCAGTTGTAAGATTTTCCACAAGCGTACCAGGTGGCGCTTGCAAACCTTGCTGGGGCAGGATGTCTAGCGGATCGGGCTGGTCAAAGTTCATTGAGTGGCCTCAACTAACTTTTGCATGTCAAATATTAACAAATCACCAGCTTTGTCAAAAACATATATAGGCTGACTTATAGTGGGGTCTCCATATGCCAAGATAAAGTTATTTCCACCATATGATATTACTTTGTAATTATCGTCACGAACAAACATTCCACGACCAGAAATATCTTCTGCATATTCTTCGCTTATAACCTGGCCATTAGATGCAAAAGATATGTTCTCTGGTGTCATTGCTTTGAGTGCTGCCTCAATATCATCAGAACTTAGGTTTGGCGGTACAAATGTGTTTGCGTTGCGAACTTCTTGAATGCCGCCATTGCCAGCTCCATCAGCGCCAAGGGCAAGATCTATGGCGTGATTCCAAAGACCCTCATTAAATTGTTCTTCCCTTCCAGCTATATCTGCATAAATTGCTTTAGCAACCTCACGGGTAATGCCAATGGCGTTTGGCTGATAACGTAAAGCCTCATCAGTCTTTGCCTTAAATGGAATCTCGGTATTTGATGGTGTAAATTCTACTAACTTTAATCCTTTTTTGATTAAATCCATACCGCGCAAAGCTTTATTTGCCGCATCCATTCTTTCGTTTACAACCAGCGCACCAATACCGGCAAACTCTGGAGCAGTATTGGATATTTCAGCCAACATATCAGGAGCCGCTTGGCCGCCACCTTCAACAATAGCACCTAGAAAGAACATGCGCTGAGAGCGATCGGCTTCAGACATAACTTCAGCCAGCATAGATTTTTCTTGCGGCGTGAAATATGTTACTGGCGTTGAATACTTAGAAGAAACAATAGTCGCATCATTGATGCGTTTTTTCATAGTTTCTATTGTTGCATCTTGATCTGTAAAGTTAATCGGTGTGATTTCAATAGCATTGCCATTTGCATCTGTAAGGCCAACGAGCATGGCATATCCCAGAGGATCTTTTTTTAATTCTGCCTCCATGCCGGAAAGCATTTTCTTCGCAAGATCGTATGTTTCTATCTCGACCGGAGTATCTAATCCAGCATCGCCAATGCCCTCAATGCCCGCTCCGAGGGATCTAATGTATCCAGCAGCTTCGGCTGGCGTCATATTGCCTACAGCCTCAGCAGTAGCACTTGTTATGTTTAATGCCATAACATCCTCAGTAAGATCTTGCCTTAGATCTTCTGGAACATTGCTGACAGCTTCAATTAACTTTGCAATATCTCCACTTTCCACAGCGCGACCGGAATCAACTATCTTTTGGAAGTCTGCAATTTCATTCGCCAGGTTATCAACAATAGGCTTAAACTCTGCTTTGCGAGCTGTTTGAGCTTTTTCCACACCGGCTTCAGCGGCAGTTAGATGCGCCTGTGCAACCTTTAATATTTCAGCTTCTATGAGCGTATCAATGCCAGCCTCGCCGATACCTTCAAGACCTTGCCTTAGAGCCTGCACCTCAGCAGCTAGATTTTGTGGCGTCATCTTGCGGAATGCAGCAGCAAATTCCATGTTGAACTGCAAGCGTCCGACAGCATCCCTTGCGCCCGCACCATAATCACCGGCAGCGTCAGCTCTCTCTTTTAGTGTTAATACTTCTTTCTGCGAAGGCATGCCGCCCAATGCTAATATACGGTTTTGCTCATTAACGTCAGAGATAACAGCCGCGGCCTCGCCTTTAGTAACCTGTAATTTAGAATTGTAGTCAGCTCGCAATGATTTGCGCAGAGATTGCGTTTGTTCCAAAGACATCCCAGCAACCGGCTTTGTCTCCATGCTAGTCAGCATCTCAGCCTGGGTATCGAGATCCGATGTATTGAACTTATAAATTGTGTTTTCTTTTATAGCAGCATTAAATGCCTGCTCTTTAAAGGCGGTAAGAGTTGCATCATCAGCACCCAGACCGGCCAGCAAATCAAAACTTTCATCAATGTCGCTTCTTATTCTTTCTGCGTTATAACCAGGCAATATTGCATTACCGACAACACGATCGAGCTGGACATCAGCGGCGCTATTTACTTTTGCCTTAGCTTTTGATGCTTGTAACTTTACATAATAATTTGAATATCTTTCTTCTGCTTTGATAGATGCAGAGGATAACCTGGTTTGCAGCATCAATGCCGCCTCTGGATCGATTGTATCTAGTGATGCAGAGTATCCATCTGTAATATCGGCAAGCTGTGCCTGGACAGTGCTAAACGGTGTCTCATTTGTTTCAGCATCATTCAAGATCCGCATTATCTCGATTTCAGCTTCATTCTGTATTTCCGCAACAGCCACGCGACTACCCAGGGCATACGCTGAACGCTCTGCTATTGTAGTAGGCCCACCCGCCGCCTCTATTGCCGCAAGAGTAGGGCGAGCGCCCTCTTCCCTAACGCGCTCCTGTCCTCGGATTGCTGCGCCCTCAGCCGCCTGCTTGAAGGCGAAGTCAGCCATACGATCTACTTGCTGAGAAATATTCTGCCCAAGCCTGGCTTGTTCCCGCGTAGCGGCAAAGTCCAACTGCTGAGGTCGGCGGGTTTGTAAACCGATGCGCTGATATCTTGGAAGAATAGCCATGTCTTAACCTGTTAATTGTCCAGCTCTATACGAACCTGTGCCAAGTGTACCAGCAGCAGAAACATAAGAGTTTAATTGTGCGGCTCGACCGGCAGATTGATAAATGCCTGCCTGAGTGCTTGCCTGGCCGAGAGCCATAAGAGCATTGTCTTGAGCAATAGCCTTTTCCCTAGCGCCCTCTGACAAAGCAAACTTTTGTAATGTTGAGGCAGAGCCAGATGTAGGATCAACACCACCAGCAGCAGATCGAGAAATAATAGCCGCAAGCGTTTCATTAAGATTTCGCAAAGCATCAACGCCTTTTTGCTTATACGCAAGAGCCTCAGATCTGCCGCGAAGCTCTGCTTGCCTGGCTTGTGCTTCATACTGCCTGCGCTGTGCTGCACCAGCAGCTATTTGACCCGCAGCAGAAACAGCAGCAAATGCTAATTGACTCATCTTAATTCCCCACACTCAAACGATATTCTAAGCCCAGAACAGTCATTGCTAATGGCACATTCTGGCTTACGGTTATTTGTCCAGTACCACTATACCCCAGCAAGCCGTGAACGGTCTTAGTGCCGGTAAATGGATCAACAGGTTTATCTAAAACATTTTCACCAAGGTTTCTAAACGGAACTTGCTTGCCGTTGATCGTCATGTTCTGAGTTCCATTGACGATTGCATCAACTTGGATAATTCTCTTTTTAAACCCTTGAACAGATCCAGAGGATAGAGTCGGCTCGGCTGGCATAGTTTTAGCTGTTACCGTATAATCAAGACCAGCAACGAAGGATGTTGTAGAGGCAGTAGCAAAGTCCACACGTCCATCATGGCTCGCAACCTTAGTGCCATCAATCACGCCATCTCGGATTATCTTAACAACCCTATCTCTAAGACCAGTGCTAGTAACTTCTCCAGCAGCACCACCAGATACAGCCCTGTCTAAAGTGATGTCTGGATTAAACTTTTGCAGATGATAGGTGTTTGTAATGTAGCTACTTACCCATGACTCACCGGCATCATGCGCTTCCCAAAACGCTTGGACAAAAGATAATATCCTCGCGTAGATGTAGTTATTACTTGTTACATCCGTAAAGCTAAGAGTAATTGGTGGAGACCCATAAACAATTCTAATCAGAGTAACGTCACCATTTGCATCAATAGTTATTGTCGCTGTGCCGTTGCCATATGACTCCCAAAACCCAGCATCCAAAGTGCCGACAACACCGTTCTGACCAAGATCTGCCCTTGGATAAGAGTCAACAGTCTCCAGCAACCAGGCATACACACCACCATCAGATGCGTCTTTTGTACCAGCAGCGATCTCATCTATAGCAGCAGAAAGCCCATCTGTAGTATTCCAATCCATAACGGGAGCCTTAACGATTGTGTAAACATCAGACACCTCAACGCCCACGGCAATAAACTCACCGTCAGTTGTAAATCTACTAGGAGCAATCACGTTCTGGCCAACTAGAATAGAGTAAACAGCCATCGAGCCATCTGTGCCATTTACCACAAACAATCGATCTGACTCATCTGTAGATGCTGCTCGACGAGCGGCCAAGTCAATAGGATCTTTTAACAAATGAGAGCTAAGAGCTGAGAGAGGTTGAACCTGATAGGACGCCGTAGTATCACCGAATTGAAACGCATTAAGAGATTTCCCCTGCCTTTGGATAAAGACAGACGCGCCGTTTAAATCTTCAACAGGAACGCCAGGCTTAGAGCCAAGTCTGGTTTGCGGCCTTATAAAAAAACTTGAAGGCGTAATCGGATCATCGGTCGTCTGTATTACAGCAAACTCACCACCAGTTGTGAATATCCGCAAGTCATTACCTGAGAACAAATTAACAATACTGTTAAGCTGGTTTGTGTTAATAGTTGCCTCAACAGCCTCATCAGCAAGGCCAGTGCCAGGATTAAAGTCAAAGTAGTTAATTACATTAGATCCCCAGATCGTATTCTGCCTGGACTTAGACCCACCAAAATACAACCGACCCTCATGGAATGCAGCAGACTTAGGCCACCCGCGAGTGTTTGACCAAACATCTTCATAGCCATGCTCACTCTCCCAATTACCGGCAGTAATAGCACTTGTGTCAAAGAAGTTTACCTCAACAACAGCCTTCATTTCTGTGGAAGAAACAAACTCCACATACCGAGCGCGACCAAAAGTGCTGAGAACTTGAGCATATTCACCAACAGTAGCAGCAGCAAATGGCTCAACCTTATATCCTGTTGTATTATCTGGAGCCGTATCCCAAGCGGGATAGACGGTCAGAACCTTTGTAGAAGCAACATAGTCCTCAACGTGGCGCGTTTGCCCTGAGCCAGTGCCAGATGTTAAAGTAATAAACATTCCGTTTGGCTGATCGTCAGATGTAAAGCTAGATGCAGATTTAAGGGTGATTGTATCAGCCCCGCCAGCCTGAGCTGTTCCTGTGTCTGTCGTTGCTGCTGAGGCTGTAATAGTGATATTACCAGAGGTAGCGCTGGGCGTAATCGTAAAGTCTGGTTGGTGCGTATCAAACGCATAAGCATACTGAGGCAAATTCGTCAGAGGTAGGTTTTCTAACGTCCAAGAGGTATCACTGTTTCTCACCAGGCGTTTAGTTTGCAGATCCTCATGGCAAAGAATAAGCGTATCAACCGCTTGCGTATAATTGATCTCATCGAGCATCGCGGCAGTAATATCAGTGGCCGCAATGTAATCGTTGCCAGAGGCGTTAATGTTTGTTTGCAACACCCCAGCCTTAAAAACATAAATCCTTTGATTAACAAAAACCAAAAGATAACTGTCGTTTACACTAAACTCGAAGGGGATAATTTTAAAATCTGTAAACGTACCACCAAAGTCATAGATAAACTGAAGCCCGTCACGGCGACGAAACCCGCCTTGAGGCTGAATGATTACATTCGTAGCTTCTTCCAGAGCATTCTGATATTGCTGTAGATCCGTTCTAGCACGAATAAGCGGATCAAGCTCGCCAACCGAGAAATTGGTTTGGAACTGTATTACCCGCATTTTAGTACCTTACACTAATTAAAGAATAGTCCTCAATAACTTGGGGCGGCTTTCCTCTGCCATCAATATTCATAGCAGCTCGCATTTTGCCACCACGACCAGAATCAGCCGGTGTGCCATACGCCTCAGCTCTGAAATAATCAGCCTTAGAAATTTGATCGGTTATAACGAAGGCCAGCTTAGAAGCTAACGCATAGGTAAGCAGATCAACAAAGTAAGGCGGCATTTTGCTTTCATCTACTGTTGCCTGATAATCGATGTAGACTTCCTCAAAATTTGTATAGACCTGATCTTGATAAACTTCCCATCCATATCTTACGGGAAGCTGTCCTATGCCAGAGCTTTGAAACAACGCTATAACGCCAGAAAGCATATCGCCTGGCATTTGGTAAGCATATTTCCATTCGTCTACTGGAGCAGCCGCCAATCGAGCAAGCTGTTCTTTTTGAACGCTCCAGCTCCAAAGGTAACTTGATAAAAGTGTATCGCGCAGATCTGGGTATAATCTATCGCAAGCCTGAGCCGCATCGCTTCCCTCTGTAAACGAAGAAATGGGCGCAGCACCCAACAGGATTAGAGCATCTGAACAGATTGAGAGTGAAGTATCACCAGCGGCCATATTGCCCTCCTGTTAGTGGGGAAGGGGAGCCGAAGCCCCCCAACCTTATTATGTAGTCAAATCAGTAACGGTTATAACGCCACTGGTATTGATTAACTTACACAGCGCTTGACTATCACTAGCAACGACCCAAAGGGCGTCACCAGTTGTAATAAGCGATTCAACTGTGTTGAAATAACCTGAGCCTTTAACAGTTGCCAAATTATCACCTGATGAGATGTAAGTGTACACCGCTGGAGCGTTCCCGCTCTTGGATGCAGCAACTGTTGACCAGTTTGCAGATGCGAATGCCATTGTCTAATCTCCTAATTATTCAGTGCAAGAAATTTTGACAATGCCTTCACCGTCGATCGCAATAGCGCCAGCAGAGAACATCGAGCTAACCAGGAATGACGTTTTTTCCGGAACGTAATTCACTTCGGTTTTCTGCGACATTGACTCAGCGTAGCCCATTGAATCCTGGTGCCAAGCAAAACAGGTGCGAGTAGAAGGCTTAGGAATACCACCCTCATCACGATCACCCATAGTCAAAATGGTGAAGCCCATGAACGTATTGATCTCACCCTGGACAAGAGCCTTTACAGCAGCAAAGTCCTGGCTGGTGATTTCAGTTTCGCCAAGCAATGCGTCGAGCTGAGAAGCGTGCATGAGCAGTCTGCGACCCTCGGCGGGTACGTTCTTCTCATTCAATGCTTTAGCTGTAGCACGTAGCTTTTCGATGTTCATGTTCGTGCCAGCACCGCCAACAGTCGTTGCAACTGTAGATGTGCCAGTGGCCGCGTCCAGAGCATCAATCATAATCTGATCCATACGACGAGCGATAGATTTAGATACGACTTGAACCAACTCAGAGCGCTCATCAAAGTTGATGTGCGATTGCTGGAAGATGTCTGAATATTCTGCCGCGATGTAATCTTCCATCGTTGCAGTTACTCGACCATAAGTCACATTCAGTGGTGTGACATCAGTTTGTGGAACGCGAAGTGTGGCAACACCTTTTCCGATTGTTGGAAACTTTACAGTATTACCGGCTACTCCGGTGCGTGTCCGCATCGTGCCGCGAAGCAACGATTCGGCTTGATACGCTTGTTTGACCTCAGAGTCGAAAAGATCAACAAACGCCGTAGTGACGTTCTGCGCCATTGCAGATACCTCCTAATAGGTTTCAACAAAACGCTTCCGTTATCCGAGGTTTCGGGCGGTCGCTTGCGCGTTATGGCCGCGCCAACCAGTAGAATACTACATTCAACGGGCCGGTGCGCGGTTAGCCGTTAAGACTAAAATACACGCAAGCGATACTTATTGCAAGAGTTTAGGCTCTTTGCTGTGATTGGAACCATTGACGCTCTATCTTGGTACGCCAAGCAGCATCAGTTTTCCAACGCGGATCTGCAATCGCAACATTAAGATCTTCCTTGGTAAACTCTGGCTGCTCAACCACAGGCTTGATCGGAATGTTCTCATTCGTAAGAGCCTGATGATATTTTAGGAACGCATTGATCGAGTCAGCATTATTCAAAGAATATGCTATTGCTTCACGCTCAGAGTTATTAAGTGGCGCTTTCATTAGAATACGCTCCGTCATTTGGATCTTCTCAGAGGCATTAGAGCCTAGCTTCTCCATTTCAGCGCGTTGATCGTACTCAACACTTTCTTGCTCATCCTTTGACATCGATAAGACACGACCGGCCAAATCCTCGAATGCAGCCTGGCTAATCCCGTTTTCCTTAGCCCAGTCCTGATATACGGCGACAGTCGGATCGTCAGCGTCCAAACCCTGATCCGCAAGTGAAGATATATCATACTGCTCCGGTGCTTTATGTTTGCCCGACTTAAATTTCTTTTCCAGCTCTGCGTAACTTTTCGCCAGCTTTTCAACATCAGGGCCATCCTCATCCCAAAACTTTGCAGGGTAATAATCAGGGCGCTCCAGCGGCCCATCGTCATCTTCAGACGCTTGCATCTCTTCCTGTGGCTGCTCATGAACCGGAATGGGTGCATCCTCTTGAGGAGCCTCTGGCTCTGCCACGTTAATCATCGGCGCATTTGCGTCCGCTTCTACTACTGCCGCTTCCTCAGCCATTGTTTGACCTTTCTATTTTTTTCTCAATCATGCGAACAATCTCTGCCATTCCCGTTCTGGCATAACCAAAGCTCGCATCTTCTCCAGGGTGCCAAGTTGGCTGTTCAATCGTAACGCTGCGCAAATGGCTTAAAACCTTCTGCCCTTCAGAACTTTTAAAAACCTTACCATATAGAATATCTATATCTTCAGCTCTTGGCGCTTCACTGACAGCTTGGGTTAATCCTTCCCAGCCTTCGGGTGAACTCATTGCATTGCCTCCATTGTAGCCCCTCCATCAGTTGCAGCGGGTGGGCCTTGTTCTGCCATCATTGCTTGCTGCATCTGTTCCATCATCATTTGCTGCTCTTCCGGTGTGGTAAGCAATTCTTGATTTATGTTCATCTTGCTTGCGATAAATTGAGTTATGCGCGGGATAGACAGAGCCGCTTGACCCTGTGGGCCGAGAGCATTGGCTATCTGCATGAACTGCACAATATCATTTACCTCTTGTAGCTTCTGAGCCTGAGCAAGAGGCGCAACTGGTGTAACCTTAACCTCAACGCCATTTACCTTTAATGGCAGGTCAATGAATCCCTGCTGATCCATGATAAACAAAATGCGCGATACGATCGGAACCATTGTCTCATCTATCAACCGACCAAAGGCAGATCCTAGATTAGTTGCAAGCTCACGCGATCTTTCTGCAATCTCTGTTGCTGATCGAGCAGACATATTGTCAGGCGGCAACGTGTCATCCATCAGAATCTTCTTCACGTTCATGCGCAGATCATTCATTACAATCTGACTTACGTTAAAGTCACCGGCTCTAGGGAGGGGAGCCAGTGACGCACCCTGGGGGCCACCGTTACGAGCGACACCGATAACCGCGCCAGGCTGTATCTTGATATTCTGAGGATTGAGAACGCCATCATCTGCCGCCGTATATACGCCAGCAATCGCTAAAGAAGCGTTCTTGAGAACCAGCTCAACAGTTTTGTTAAGCGTTTTGATGTCAGAAATGGCTGTAACCAATGGGCCACGTCCATATATCTCACCGGCCACCTTCATATATCGAGCAACGATAAAGGGCGATGACTTCATTGTTCGGTAGACAAGCTCTTGCTTTTTACCAGGCCAAATAACGTGATAGCAATAAACGGCTCGCTCATAATCATAGATAACCGCATCCATCAGATCGATCTCTTTAGATGGCGATTGCTCTATTGCCTGAGCTAGTTCACTTGTCATTTCTGCGTCAGGAAACTCTTGTGGTATCGTTTCAGCCTTCATGCGGAGCTTGCGATAAACATTATCGACATTACCGAATGTTCCCTCTTCAATAGCAACGAGATACTGAGGGATAGGCGTAAAGCGGATAGGCGTAACCTCATCACCAGGTGTCACCATCATCACCGCAGTACCTACGCAAAGATCCAGCAAGAACTCGCCCATAGCCAGATCAAAGTTCGTCTGCCGCATGATTTCAAACATACGGGTTGTATAAGCATCGAGCGCTGCCTGAGCCTGTGGCTGTTGTTGTTGTGGGATGCCAGTGCCAGCCTCTAGGCGACACCATTCCTTTTGCGGGGGAAACAAGCCAGCCTGGATGCGATTAGCAAAGCGCTGAGTGGCATGAATGGCTGTAGAGTCAAAGACCCTTGCCATCTTACCTTTGCCTGGCACACCGCCCTCATAATAACCTGAGTATAGGTTTCGTTGCGGTAGAGCGAACTCATAGCAATCTTCATAGATAGAACGCCACTCATCCTTGCGAGCCTGAGCTTTGGCCTCACGTTCAATAATATCTTTTACATTCAGCCGAGCCATTTACTTATCCTTTTTTATTTCGTTGAGCAAAGTTTCGAGCCGCCTCAACAGAGCCAAACCCCCATGCCTTGAGCGCCAAAGCCTTCCTAGTGGGCTTACCCTTTTCATCTTTCATTGGCCCCTTCATTCCAGCAAAACGAGCAGCAAATGCAACCTTACGACCAAAATCCTTGCTATCCTTGGGAGGCGTTTTCTTAACAGGAGGCCTTAAATTAGCACCCTCCGTGCGCTTAAAATACTCACGACCCTTGCGGTTTAAACCACCCTCAGGATTCTGATAAATCTTTGCTACCATCGCCCTTGCTCAATTTTTAGATTTAGCCGCTTTGCGCTTAGGAGCAGCTTTCGGTGTAGCTTCTTTGGCATCAGCTTTTACCTCTTTAGTTTTTTCTGGCGCTGGCTTTGCGCGGTGATGAACTCTAGGATCTGATTTAATCTGTGTCATTTTTTTGCCTTCCGAATATTGAGCAATAACGCCCTTCTCTTTTTAGCCTTTTCACCCTGCGCCTTTTCAAACTTCACTCTGCGCTTGCGACCCTCTGCCTTGGTCTTGGCCATTCTGGCAGCAGCAGCATCAGCAACAGGGTCTTTTTTAGAAGGGCGCTTATTGTTTTTACGCAAATCCTCTACTGCCTTTTTAGACTTAGCACTTCTCTCAGGTGATGGATCTTTGTAATTAAGAGGATCTTTGAGGCCAGCAGCAAAGCCCTTAACATCACTAAGAAACTGACTCTTAATGCTGCCGAGAGTCCTCTGAACAACACCAGGCTTTTTCTTTGGTCGCTTCATTACTGACCGCCACCAAGTTTTGTTTGCATTGGTATATCGCCTGGGCCTTCACGACGAGCTGGAGAGAATAACAATCTCATTCCACCAGTACGGCGCAATCTGCGACGAGCCTGAGCGCCTTGCATTTCAGTACGCTCTTCAGCCTCAGCTCTTTGCTCTGCTCTTGCGCGAGCCGCTTCAGCATCTTTTTCTGCCTGTGACTTGCCGCGTCTACCGCCGCCAAACAATCCCGCCATATCAAAACCTCGCCATCATGTAGTAGTCAGCCCCCTCTGGGCCAAACTTTCTCATAATACTTTCTACCTCAAAATGCAGTGCTTTGGCAAACTTAAATGCGCTATCATTTTCTACTTTTACGCAGATTTGTAGCCTTCTAACACCATAATCTTGCAAAGCGGTATCGGTTACAGCCCTTGCGCCACGCACAAGTGATATCGCATGCTTAGAAAGATCCTCGCTCGGAACCATCCACATCTCAGCCAAGCCAGGCCAATTCATGCGAATGCCAAAAGCAGCAATAACTCTGCCCCTGCCAATCGCTGCCCAGCTCCATCCATCCTCTGAGTTATCCCAAATATAATCTATGTAGTTGGGAACGTATCGCATGTACTCCTTGCTATCTTCTGTAAACCGCATTCTTGGCAAATGCTCAAAGCGTAGAGGAACAATTTGCTCATCGGAACTCATACGGAACTCTGGAAGCTGCACCAATCCCATCAGAAGATCTCAAAGTCTGTTGCGGCATTAAACGTCTGGCCACCAGCAAAGCTGTTGCCGTAGTTACCACGCCGCAATCGACGTTGCTCACCACCACCCAGCATTAGATAGCCAAACGCATCCCCACAGTGAGAATGCTCGTTCTTTACCGGCATGTCCTTGAATCGCTCTTGACCAGCACCGAGAGATTGACGCTTGAAGAAATAACCACCAGACAAAGACTTTCGCACCCGTAAACACTTCTTGTTTATCATTAGCCCAGGCTTACCGCTCACCAGCCGGTTCATAGGCGCAGCAGCAGCCTCACGGCGCACGTTGAAGGCGTTACTGTCAGTCGGAGATGCCTTGAAGCCAATCGAGCGCAAGTGATCGAAGGCAGTTACCTCATAGATCTCATCTCGCTTGTTACCGGCGGGATCGCCCCATATCATCACCTCAGCCTTGTTAAAGCTCGCAGCAATCTTAGCCAGCAGCTCTTGCCCAAACCTTTCAAGACCCATGTCAAACGTCACAAGCTCATCAAGGATCTTCCAGGCACCACCAGATGTGCGCTGCCCAAAGATAGCGGCTGGCGTCAACCCAAAGTCAACGCCGATCTGCAATGGATATTGTGGATCATAAGTGACATCACCTGACATCATATCATCGTCATACTCAGGCCAGACCGGACGCCCCTCTTGCACAAACGTATATTTACCTTCAGCATAGCACCTGATCCAGTCAGCATTCTTACCGCCGAGAAGTTGCTCATAGTACCCGCTAGGCAGGTGAACCTTGTTTTCAGCAGAGGGATTAACCATCCACCACTTGGCCCCAGAGAACACAAAACCATTAGCTTCTGGGTTTTCCGGTAAATCCTTAGCGCTTACCTCCAGCACACCGCCAGGTTGCCGGTAAAACTTCCAAGGAAACCGACCGCCGATAGGGTTCTTCTCTGCAAGCTCATGCCACCAGTGATCGGCGTCAGGCGGGTTAGTATCCATAATAATGCCGTACCAAGACGCGCCACCGTCAGACTGAGTAGGATAACGGCCAACACGGTGCGTCAGCCCGTCGATCACAGCCTTCGGCAGCTCGCGGGCTTCGTTTACCCAAGCACCCGTTAGCTCCAGCGACAACAGCTTCCTTACATCTTGTGGCGTAGAAAGAGCCATGAAGATAACTTCGCAGTCTATACCAGGCGCACCTTCCCTCGAAGGCAACTTTAGATGGTGCGTGATGGGCGGTTGCCAGCGCATCGGCCCCCATACATCCTCAGGGAATAGCTCTTGCCATGTCTTGATCGTTGTTGTTCTTAGCTCTGGGTAGGTATTGCGCACGATTACAAACCGAGAATACCGGATGCCATCACGCGGCGAGGGCTTTTGCTGAACAGCCTTGAGCATTATTTCAGCAGCACAGCCGTATGACTTGCCAGATCCAACCGGCCCCATAATGCCGCGAACAAAAGATTTATCGTGTAGAAACTTCCATACCGTAGCAGACTTAGAGAAATCCAAGTTCATGCTGGGAAGATCAGTCATCATCTGCCTCATACGTTGTGGTAATGTCTGGCCCCTTCATGTTAATCCCAACAATCGAAGGCTTATCCACATTCTTTTCTGCATCAAGCAAGCCACTAGCCTTAGCCAACACGCGCAGAACACTTACCTTATCAAACATCTCAATCGTCGTACCATGCTGGCCCACAGTCACCTTCTTAATCGAAGCCAAAGCCTCATCAGGAATATCCTCCAAAGGCTTTACTTGGCCACTGTGCAGATCAATGATGTCAGTAATACGAGCCGTACCCATTGCTATAAGCTCAGTAGCCACGGCCTCTTTGTTCTGAGCCAATGTCTCCGAGCGGCCAATTCGACGCTGCAACAAACGCGCACCGCCAAACCGACCAACCGGCGGGATAGGCTTTATCTTATCCTCTTTTTT
>Ga0255783_10001419_pt1 | contig 25631 bp, 13 predicted proteins | sample 011ome_22_FD_179981 | JGI IMG/M metagenome (GOLD analysis project Ga0255783, IMG submission 179981) | Coastal salt marsh microbial communities from the Groves Creek Marsh, Skidaway Island, Georgia - 011507BT metaG (version 2) | ecosystem: Environmental > Aquatic > Marine > Intertidal zone >... | reverse complement strand
CCGATCGCGCCGTCCAAACCGTTCCAGGGCAAAAGCAAGCTGGAGGGCAAGCTGGGCAAGTACGCAGATTTCTGTATGGAAGTCGATGATACCGTGGGCCAAGTCCTAGCCGCTCTAGAGGAACGCGGATTAAGCGATAACACCCTGGTGATTTTTACGGCAGATAATGGCTGTGCTTACTACATCGGCGTCAAGCAATTCGAGGAGGAAGGACATTTCCCGAGCGCGAACTACAGAGGTTACAAAGGTGGAACCTTTGACGGCGGGCACCGTGTGCCATTCTTAGTGCGCTGGCCGGCAACCATCAAGCCGCAGACACAGAATCACCAGACGATTTGCCTGACAGATCTATTAGCTAGCTGTGCAGCGATCGTAGCAGAGCCGTTGCCAAAAAACGCCGCTGAAGACAGTCTCAGCTTTCTGCCTGCACTGCGCGGGCAAGCCATCGATACGTCCATGCGTCAAGGAGTAGTTCACCACGACTTTGGTGGCAACTTTGCCATACGGAAAGGCAATTGGAAGCTCTTGACCAAAGCGACATCGGGATTGAGGCACCCTTACAAATCGGATGTAACACCGCAGTTGTATGATATGCAGGGGGATCCCGGAGAAACAACGAATGTGGCCAGCCAGCACCCTGAGGTGGTCACAGCACTCACCGCACTTTTAGAGCAATACAAGCGCGAGAAACGGAGTGTCTGGCGACGCTAGAATCGAGAAAATAGATAATGAATGTTAGCAAAACACTCTGTATCTCCACGCTACTCCTGGCAGGAGGCTTCGGCTTCGAAGCACTGGCCCAGGTTCCCAGCGTCGATGAGATGATAAAACCGAAACAAGGTTCCTATCGGATTGTGTCTCCCTCCGAGCCGGAGACTGCGGATCGGATGGAATGGTTTCGTGAGGTCAAGTTTGGCATGATGATTCACTGGGGGATCTACTCGACCAGAGGCGGCATCTCGCCCGATGGAAGTCCACAGAAGGCTAAATATACAGAGTGGTATCAATCCGCCAAAAAGCTGTCTTATGCCGAGTATTCCAAACTGGCAAAATTGAGAAGGGCCAATCCACACGTTAGCCCGCACTCATGAACATGATCACCAAAAGAACAGCCTCACGCATACTGGCTCTAACAGTCCTGCTTGCCTGTAGCCTGAGCGCAACACTCACGGCCGGGGAAACTACAGAGAAAGTTGCCCAGCCCAACATCATCCTCCTCATGGCCGATGACATGGGCTATGAGTGCGTCAACGCCAACGGCGGCAGCTCTTACCAGACACCTCATCTCGACAAACTGGCGGAGACAGGCATGCGCTTTGAGCACTGCTACTCCCAGCCGCTGTGCACGCCCTCGCGGGTCAAGATCATGACTGGCATGTCCAACGTGCGTAACTATGTGCAGTTCGGCGTGCTGAAACGGGATCAAATCACCTTCGCCCACCTGCTTAAAAAAGCCGGCTACGCGACCTGCATTGTCGGTAAGTGGCAGCTAGGCAAGGAGGCTGATTCACCGCAGCACTTTGGCTTTGATGAGTCCTGTCTCTGGCAGCATACCCGGCCAGCACGTGACGAAGGCCGTGATACCCGCTACCCGCAGCCTCACTTGGAAATCAACGGTGAAGCCAAGGACTACCCGGCAGAGGCTTACGGCCCCGCTATCGTCTCTGACTATCTCTGTGACTTCATGGAGCGCCACAAGGACCAGCCTTTCCTCGGCTACTACCCCATGATCCTGCCGCACAATCCCTTTGTCCCCACCCCGGACAGCGAGGACCCGAACTGCAGGGATCATAACCAAAACTACCGCGACATGGTTGCCTACATTGACAAAGTCGTCGGTAAGCTGGCGGCCAAGCTCGATGAGCTTGGCATCCGTGACAACACCCTGATTCTCTTCACCTGCGACAACGGCTCCGCGGGAGCTATCAAGTCCCAACTCAATGGCAACATGGTCCAAGGGGCCAAGGGCACGATGACTGACGCCGGCACCCACGTGCCGCTGATTGCCAACTGGCCGGGAACCATCCCCTCGGGCAAGGTTACCCATGACCTGGTCGACTTCAGTGACTTCCTGCCGACTCTTTGTGAGGCGGCCGGGGCTGCAATACCGGCCGGACATCGGATTGACGGACAAAGCTTTCTAGCCCAGCTACGCGGAGAAAAAGGCAGTCCCAGGGAATGGGTTTATTGCTGGTATTCCCGCGGTGGAGGAAAGGGAGAGCAATGGGCGCGCAACCAACGCTACAAGCTCTACCCCGACGGCAAATTCTATGACATCAGCCAGGACAGGCTGGAAAAAACTCCGCTCGTAGAGCTCTCACCCGAGGCTCAACAAGCACGCGCCACGCTTCAAGGAGTTCTCGATCAATACAAAGAGGCCCGCCCAGCATCAGAGAAGAAAACAAAGAAAAAATAAAGCAAGCCACCGATCAACACATGAAACTCGTCCAACAAACCGCACTGCGACTCGGCAGACTCATCGGGCTACTCGCCCTTGCTCGTAAGAGCAGCCCCCTTTTTTTGATTGTTTTCAGTCTGATGCCAGTAACGGCGGATGAGATCAAACTCCAGCCTCTTCCGCTTTCGGTGCAGGAGAACTATAACTCGCGCACCCTTGCTCCACACGTGCTTACCGATCCCGGTTACCGGATTTGGGGCGTGAATGTGATCAAGTGGACGGATGGCAAGTATCATGCCTTTTACTCCCGCTGGAAGGAGCATTATGACTTCCATGGGTGGCTGCGACATTCCGAAATCGCTCATGCTGTTTCCGATTCTCCAGAAGGCCCCTTCAAGACTACCGGAACGATTCTCAAAAACCGAAACGCCGATGGCTGGGATCTCTGTAATGCCCACAACCCCGCAGTCTGTGTGGCAGACGGAAAGATCCTCATCTACTACATTTCTAATGACTTCCGAGAAGACCTCAAGGGCAGTGATGAGCCACTCCCATTGAGTGAAAAGTGGATCACCCAGCACTGGGAGGGCGTGAGGGATAAACAACGGATCGGCCTCGCGATTGCTGATAACCCTGCGGGGCCATTTACTCGTCATTTAGTTCCCGTGGTAGAGCCCGATAATAAGCTCTTTAAGAACATCGCGGTAAACCCAGCCGTGCATTATAAGGACGGACGATACACCATGATCATGAAGGGAGACTCCATGAAGCATGAGGAGTATTACCGCATCCAGCTTGTAGGACATTCGAGCAAACCTGAAGGCCCCTTCACCTTCCAAAAAACACCTATCTACACCGAGACCCAATCCGAGGACGCTTGTATCTGGTATAACCAAAACACGAAGCAATATAACACCATCATCCACATCTTCGGTAACGCACTCGCTCGCCTCCAGTCAGACGACGGAATCACTTGGCGCAGAGCGTCTCCCTTCCTTTTCACTAAGAAGGAGTTCAAGATGGAGGACGGCAGTATCTGGAAGCCCACCAGAGTTGAGCGCCCTTTTGTGCTCACCGATGACCAAGGCACTCCCATCATGCTCTACCTCGCCGCCTGGGATCGAGAACGTTCCCTGAACGCCAACCTCGCCGTGCCGTTGAAAAGCGTGGACTAGAGCTTAGCTCTGAGATCCTATATCCAGCCTTCCTGATTCCCTCACCCCTTGCTCATCCATAACAGCCACAAGCAAAACCAGCCACATCACATGCCACACCTTCGACACAGAGCGCTTGTGCTCCACCCACTCATCGCGCTACTCGCCCTTGCTACAGGAAGCAGTCTGCATGCAGAGAGTCAGGCTCAAAAACCTAACTTCGTGATCCTGTTAGCGGACGACATCAGTTCAGACCGCAGTACCAACTCTACGATCTAAAACAGGATCCCTACGAACTCAACAACCTAGCGGAAAATCCTGAATATTCAGACCAGATCAAAAAGTTCAAAGCAGACATCGAAGCATGGATGAAACAGCAGGGGGATGACGGTCATTTGGATCCTGAAGGCATGCAAGTCATCAAATACAAGAAGTATCAATTTCCATATCCAAAAACAAGTTCAACAAAATCAGCAAAGTAAGATGAGAGCTAGAAATATCATCGGGTGCACGCTTCTCATGGTCAGCTCAATGACCGTGCCTTTAGTTGCCAATGAACAATACGCTGCTTCTGTGCCGAATCCGACCTTGCGTGAGGTCGCCTACGGGGATCATGATCGCCAGGTGCTGGACTTCTGGAAAGTGCCATCCGATAAACCAACACCACTGGTATTCGTCATTCATGGTGGAGGATGGATGGGCGGCAGCAAGGAACGACTGAATCGCTTTGTCGATGCCGCCGCTTTGCTCAAAGAAGGGATTTCGGTGGTAGCGATCAACTACCGCGACATTAGAAACGCGCAGAATCTCAAGCCGCCGGTCCAAGCCCCCTTGGATGATGCGGCTCGTGCTTTGCAGTTCGTCCGTATCAAAGCGGAGGAGTGGAATATCGATAAGTCGCGCATTGCGGCTGCCGGTGCTTCAGCCAGTGCCTGCTCCAGCCTCTGGTTACTCTACCACGATGATCTCGCTGAGCCTGAGAGTGAGGATCCCATTGCCCGTGAATCTACCCGCCTCTTTTGCGCCGCGGTCAATAACGCGCAAACCACCCTCGACCCGAAGCAGATGAAAGAGTGGACGCCCAATAGCAAATACGGCGCACATGCCTTTGGTATGAACAGTTTCGACCAGTTCCTCGCCGAGCGTGAAAACATCCTGCCCTGGATTGCCGAGTATTCACCCTACGCGCTGGCAAGCACTGATGATCCACCCGTTTACCTCTACTACAAGGGAGCGGCTCCCGCCATCGGCAAGCCACAGAAAGACCCCACCCACACCGCGAATTTCGGGCTCAAGCTGCAGGAACGCTGCAAGGAGCTGGGGCTGAACTGTGAGCTGATGTATCGCGGTGCAAAACATGCCACCCACAAAGACTCCACCGCCTACCTGATCGCCACTCTCAAAACACCCACTGAGCAATAAGCACCAAACCAGCTGGATTCACCATGCCCATTACTCTTCCACCGATCACCCGTCGCCACTTCATCAAGCGCTCGCTCGCTTATGGTGGCACGGCGGTGATAGCGCCCCGTGTGCTGGCCGCGACGGATCGTGGAGCCGCGGGCTTGGATCAAAACCGGGTTGCCCTGCTTGCAGATACCCACATCAGTGCTGACCCAAGCCAACGCTACCCGGGGACGAAGTGGCCTGGCTCACCCGTCAAGGAGGAGGAGCACGAATGGGTCAACATGGCAGACTGCCTTAGCAAAGCAGCCAAGAACATCATCGCGCTGAACCCACGGCCTGCTCACCTGATCGTCAATGGCGACTGCGCTCTCAGCAATGGCAAGGAAGGCGAATACAAAGAGTTTCTCAGACTGGTCGAGCCACTGCGTGCCGCGGGCATCACCGTTCACGTGACGATTGGCAATCACGACAATCGGGAGAAGCTGTGGCAATGGCTGCCGTTCCTGAAGCAAGAGCAAATGGGCGTGCAGGCGGGTTTGATTGAATTGCCGCACGCGAACCTCGTGCTGTTGGATTCAGGCAAAAAGGGAATTCTGGGGGAGGAACAGCTGGACTGGCTCGCGAACCAACTCGACGAGCGAGCGGATAAGCCAGCCCTCATCTTTGGTCACTTCAACCCGTATCTCAATCGCGGCGTGCGTCCCATCAAGGGCATGCGTGATGGGCCGTCGTTATTGAAGCTGCTTGCTGAACGAAAGCATGCTAGAGGCTATTTCTATGGCCACACGCATGAGTGGCAATACGATCGACGGAACCATCTTCATCTCATTAATCAACCGGCAGTCAGTTACTATTTTGGCAAAGACCATGCGCATGGCTGGGTCGATATGAAGCTCAGTGAAACAGCCGCAGACCTAGAGTTACACTGCATCAACCGCAAACACCCGCAGCACGGTGAGCGGAGACAGGTCACCTTGAAAGACCAGCCCATTGCGGTTCGTGTTGCCTCTTACAATGTTGAGTTCGGTAAAAGCGCGACCCCCGAACAGATTGGGGAGATGTTCAAGCCATACAACTTGGACATGATTGGTTTTGACGAAGCGCCAGATGGTGATTGGACGGCTCGCGTCGGCAAAGTGCTGGGGATGCAATACAGCTTTGTGGGCAAAATCTCCTCGGCCAATCATAAGGACAAATACAAATCGATCCTCAGTCGGACACCGCTAGCAGGCACGACAGAGTATGAACTGCAGGTGGAGCGTCGACGTTGCTGGAACCCTGCGTCGGCGGTCAGAGCCGTGACAGAGATCGATGGTGTTTCCATCGCATTTTACTCCTTGCACATCTGCAGTTCTCGCGACCGCGAAAAGGTGGGTCATGCCTACCAGCTGGCAACCGATGTCTTGCCGAATGAGTCGACGGATCGGGTGATCGTTGTTGGAGATTACAACAACAACATCGGCGATGCTGCGATGAACGCGATCGAGGGGGCAGGCTTTAAACCCACGTGGAGCGACCTGAAGATTGATGTCTCCAAGGAGTTTACCTACAACGCCCTGAACCCCAAAAAGAGCCTAGGGGTGATCGATCACATTTTATACAACAGCTCGGCTGAAGCCAAGGCATCAGCGGGAGGCATCATCGAACTCGAAACGCCGTTGTCGGATCACAAACCCATCTGGGCCGAGATCGTGTTCCCTCGATAAATCAATCAGACAAAAGACTCCTAGCATCGGAAACTCATTATGTTCATCAAAATTAAATCGTTCTCTGCCATCGTCGCACCGGTAGCCTGTGTGCTCCTGTCAGCATCCATGGTTCATGCCAAGCCGCTGAACTATCTCATTCTATTGGCTGACGACATCAGTGCATCCACGTTGGGTTGTTATGGATCACTTAATCCACATACCTCACCTCAAATTGACAAGTTGGCGGGGGAGGGAGTGCGCTTTACTAACATGTTTGTTTCCGAGGCTATGTGCGCCCCGGCCAGAGCGGAGTTATATACTGGGCTGCAGCCAGAGCGTAATGGTTGTAATCGAAACCACCTGCCAACCAACGTAGGTACCAAGAGTGTGGTGCATTATTTAAAGGCCCTTGGTTATCGGACTGGCTTGGCGGGCAAGAGGCACTTCTCACCACAATCAGTTTATCCATTTGAAAGCGTAAAGGGATTTGATCCCAAGTGCGCCACTCGAGATCCTCATCCTGATAACTGGGAGGATGTGGAAAAGTTCATGACGCGTGATAGTGATGAGCCGTTTTGCCTATTTATTTGCTCGGTTCATGCGCATGCTCCCTGGAATGCAGGTGACTCCTCCTTATGGGAACTGAATGAACTGAAGCTGCCCGCGCACTTGGTGGATAACGCAACTACGCGGCATTACTACCGTGAGATGTTGGCAGAAGTCAGGCTCTTTGATGATCAGGTCGGCACTGCGTATGCGTTGCTGAAAAAACATAAGCTGGATGAAAATACGGTGTTGATTGTTTTGGATGAGAACGGCGTCGGCATGCCCGGCGGCAAATGGACCACTTACGATTGGGGTGTTCGTTCTGCCTGCGTGATGAAGTGGCCAGAATCGTATCAGGCAAATTTCAAGACAGACGCAATTGCGCAATACTGTGACATTCTGCCCACTTTGATCGATGGCGCAGGCGGAACAGTGCCAAGCGACCTGGATGGGAGAAGCTTACTGCCCCTGATCAAAGGTGAAACGCAAGCACATCGAGAGCAGGCCTATTTTATGTTTAATAATCGTGATGACAGGAAAGTAGGCCCGCACTTTTCGAGTCGTGCGGTGACCGACGGTCAGTATAAGCTCATCTGGAATCTGACGCCGGAAAACATGTACGGCGTTGCGGCGATCAGTGGCATCGATTTCGGGAAACATAATCGAGGCTCAGATGTGCCCAAGATTTATGGATCATGGTTAGATTCGATGCAGGAAGGGGATGCACATGCTGCAGAAATGATTAAGCGGTACCGTGTGCGCCCGGAGTATCAACTCTTTGACCTGAACAAAGATCGCTGGGAGATGAATAATCTGGCGGATAATCCAGAGCATCAACCTAGGCTACAACAGTTGAAAGCAGGTATTTCGGCCTGGATGAAGCAGCAGGGAGATGATGGCCATCTCACTGGAGTAGGGATTAAATATACAGAAACAGAATTTGCAGAATAGTTAAAAAAATCTAACAAAGCGTTGAAGACGAGGTCGTAAACGCCGCGCCTTCCTCAGCCGTTGGCTGATAAAAAAATATGACATGATTATAAGAATTGTCCTGCTTTCAACGGTTGCCCTGCTGGCAATCTGCTCGGCTACTTTGGCTGCCAGAAAACCTAATATCGTCCTGATCCTTACCGACGACCTAGGATACGGCGACGTCTCGTTCCTGAATCCCGAATCCAAGGTGCAGACCCCACACATGGATACGCTGGCCAAAGAAGGGGTTTGGGCCACCGATGCGCATGCGCAGTACGGTCTGCAGCCCCAGTCGCTATGCCATGCTGACGGGGCGGTACGCCTGGCGTGGTTCATTACGCGCTGGTCGTTTAAACCCGTGGAAAGAATCCGCCATTGATCAAGATCGCGTTACGCTACCAAAAATCCTTAAAGCTAAGGGCTATTTCACTGCTTGTGTCGGCAAGTGGCATCTCGGCTTCGACTGGCCGTGGAAAGGCGGCAAAAAACCGCCAAATTCGGTCATCGGCACAGGAACCAGCACGGCGACTTGTGATCTGTTTGACTGGTCCAAGCCGATTAAGGGCGGGCCGCTGGGGGCTGGGTTTGATACTTATTTCGGCGATGATGTACCCAATATGCCACCTTATGCCTTCATCGAGAATGACCGCCTGACTTGTGACCCAGTTGATGTGAACGGCCGGGATTTAATGAAGCAGCAAACAATGCAAGGCGGCTATATTCACGGCGTCGGCCCCGGCGAAAAGGGCTGGCAACTGGATAAAGTGATGCCAACCATTACAGCCAAAGCGGTCGAAACGATTCAGGCACAGAGCAAAACACCCGAACCTTTTTTCCTGATGTTCGGCACCACCTCGCCGCATTCGCCCATTGTTCCGCAGGGAAAATTTCAAGGCGTCAGCGGAGCGGGACCCTACGGCGATTTCATTGTCCAGACCGATGACGCGGTCGGACAGGTTGTGGCGGCCTTAAAGGAAGCTGGCGTGTATGATAATACGTTGTTGATTGTCTCTAGTGACAACGGCCCGGCCCCGTTCATGCGCGAGTTGATTCAAGAGCATCAGCACCATCCCTCCGGGCCGCTGCGCGGATTGAAGCGGGACCTGCTTGAAGGCGGACACCGGGTTCCCTTTATAGCCTCCTGGCCGGAAGGCGGAGTCGCCGGCGGTCGCCGGATTGATGCAATCCTTTCATTGACCGATCTGTTTGCGACGATTGCTGGAATTGCCGGCGTGCCGCTGGAAGAAGGCATTGCCGAAGACAGTCTGGATATCCTGCCAACGCTGCGGGCGGATGAACCGTGTCGCACCGAGTTGGTCTATCACGCTGCCAATGGGAGGCTGGGATTTCGGCAAGGGCAGTGGGCCTATTTACGCCTAGGCGGCATCACTGCCGAGCCAAAGTGGTACCAGAAGTTATGGCAGGGCGACTCCATGGATGCGCCGGGTTTGTTGTTTGATCTTTCCGGAGACCTCGGCCAGCGCAAGAATTTGTGTGATCAGTATCCAGAACGCGTCGAGCGGATGGAGGCGCAACTCGCTGACATTCAGAAAGGCACATCCACGCGCTAGAGTCGCGTTGAATGTAAAAGTATAGTCGTTCGTGGCGTGTCCGCTTGCGGACGCCCCGATGTTTGTTTCGCCACCAGCAAGATACGGGCGCTCGCAAGCGAGTACGCCACGAGCTGCTGCAATGCGAATAGGTTCATTCAACACGATGCTAGAGTGTTTGCCGAAAAGATGTCGGCGGACGAGAGCTAGTTATTAGCTGGTGATGACATCGTTGACAGGAGTCTCTACCGATGCCCATTCTGTTCTTCTCTGTGCGGTGCGTCATCACGTGATTACGTGATAGACGGAATTGGTTTGCTCTGTTATTTTAGGGAAGTCGTCCCTAGATGGAGCGGCATCACAAAACAGGTTCTGAAATTAGGCGGAACTGCTACACTACCAAGGAATATGATGTATAAACGATTAATGATAGGAATGATGCTCTCTTTGAGCATCGTCATCGCGCAGCCTTCCAGAGCACAGTCAGAATCCTCCCAGGATGTCACTCTCAAGAGTGAATCCATCGTGGACTACACTGCGCGCATGCAATGGTTTGTGGAGGCCAATTACGGGATGTTCATTCACCTCGGCCTCTATTCGCAACTCGGCGGCGTGTGGAAGGGCGAGCAGGTCGGTGGCTATGCGGAATGGATTCAGGGCAAGGCCAATATCCCGCGGGACGAGTACGCTCAACTGCTCAAGACTTTCAATCCGACAGAGTTTGACGCGGATATTCTGGTCAGCGCAGCCAGTCGGGCGGGAATGAAGTATCTGGTAATTACGACCAAACACCATGAGGGCTTCTGCCTGTGGGATAGCCAATACACGGACTATGACGTTGCCGAAACGCCGTTCAGGGGACGGGACATTCTCGACGAGCTGAAAACCGCCTGCAAAAAATACGGCATCAAGTTCGGGCTGTACTACAGCATTCTGGACTGGTATCATCCCGTCCAGACGGGGCTGGGCCACCAAACCGGGATCGTGGAAGGTCGGAAACAGGAATATGTCGGTTATCAGAAGAACCAGGTTCTGGAGCTGATTGAGAAGTATGATCCGGCCGTTCTCTGGTTTGACGGCGACTGGGTTAAGTGGTGGACACTGGAGGATGGTATCGATCTTTACAATGCGATCCGTGCGGCAAGCTCCACCGTGATCGTTAATAATCGCGTCGCAAAACGGGCCCGCTTTGAATTGGACTTCGTCACTCAGGAACAGAAACATTTCAAGGATACCTTTGCCAAGCATTGGGAAGGGTGCTACACAATGAACAAGTCGTGGGGCTACAAAAAGCATGACGCCAATTGGAAGAGCGCCCAGACTGTTTACAATAAGCTAAAGGATATCAATGAGAAGGGCGGGAATCTGCTGTTGAATGTCGGTCCGGATGGTAATGGAGTGATTCAACCCGAAGCGATTGCCATCCTGAAGCAAACTGCGGAATTGTTGGAAGCTGCACCAATCCATAAGAAGATCCCGCGGGTCACCCAGGTGCCTGGCATCAAGGTGAAGTAAGCTACGCACCTTCTTGAAGAACCGCGGTTCTGGTTCTTTTTAGGATCTAGGGGACGCATTGCATTTTGCGGGAGGGACGGCCTTCGCTGCCTGCTGCGTTTACGCTGCCGTCAGCCGAGTACAAGCCATCACACTATACGGACAAGGCGGATTCTGATCTTTACCCATAAGTTGCGAATGTGTGAAGTTCGTAGTAAAAAAGCTTCCCTGCGAAGCATATCCTCATACATATTTTTACCTATTCCACACGAACTAGGTTATTAGAAGTGCCCTAAGTCACGCAATTGCGTGATACCCATTTTATCTTAGTCATGTATAATGATGTTTTTGAACCGCGGTTGTGGTATTCAGCAGAGCCTCGGTAAGACATTGGGAATTTATGAAAAAAACAGTAAACATTTATCTGCTGCTGGCCGCTGGTCTGGCTCTGACAACCTTGGCCGGGGGCGCATCGCGGACCTATGAACTCTGGGAGCCGGAACCCGCGCCGAACAATGGGCGGAGTCAATGGGAGGCGACCAAGGACAGTAAAAGGCCCAAGTCCTATGACCGGGACTGGGAGAGATGGTCTTACCCGATTGGCAACGGCTATACTGGAGTTTCCATCTTCGGGCGCACCGATACCGAGCGTGTTCAGATCACGGATAAAACGCTTCACAACCGAGGTATTTACGGCAAAGGAGGCCTCACTAGCTTCGCCGAGCTCTTTCTCGATTTCAACCAGGACGAGGTAAAGAACTACCGGCGCTCTCTCAACCTCAACGAAGCCATCGCCCACGTTTCTTATGAGAAGGACGGGGTCGCCTATACACGCGAGTACTTTGCCTCTTACCCAGACAATGTCATCGTCATCCGCCTCAGCGCGGATCAGAAAGGGGCGCTCAGCTTTACCGTGCGTCCAGAGATCCCCTATCTTGCGCTGAAGCAACGCAAGGGCAAGATCACGGCAACGGAAAATCTTCTCACCCTCAAGGGATCGATGCCTTTATTTAGCTGTAATTACGAGGGGCAAATCAAGGTGGTTAATGAAGGCGGCTCGGTGGTCGCTGATGCGAAGAACGGAACGATCAAAGTCAATAAGGCCGATGCGGTGACACTACTCATTACAAGCGGCACCAACTACCGCCTCAGTGCTAAGACCTTCAGCAATGCCGGTGCCAAAAAACTCAACCCGAATGAGTTTCCACACGAGGCTGTTGCTACCCGGATGCAAGCAGCTCATGAGTTGGGCTTTGCCGCACTTAAACAGCGACACCTCGAGGATTATCAGAACCTGTTCGGTCGCGTCTCGGTGAACCTAAACTCAATGCCGTCGGCCGAGCCGACCCACGTGCTGCTAGATAACTACAAAGCAGGCACAGCCAACACCTGGCTGGAAGAGCTAATGTTTCAGTATGGTCGCTACCTGCTCATTTCCAGCTCGCGCGAGAAGAGCCTGCCCGCCAACCTACAGGGTGCTTGGAGCCAAGATTTTTATACGCCGTGGTCGGGGGGCTTCTGGCATAACATCAATGTACAGATGAATTATTGGGGCTCGATGAGCACCAACCTCGCCGAGTGTTTCGAAGCCTACACCAATTTTTTCAAGGCCTATCTGCCAGTGGCGCGGGAGCATGCCACCGACTACGTGCGCAAGCACAATCCAGAGCAGCTGAACGAAGAGGGCGATAATGGTTGGATCATCGGTACCGGAGCGAACGCCTATCACATTCCCAGCGCTGGCGGTCATTCAGGGCCAGGCACAGGCGGGTTCACTGCCAAGCTCTTGGTGGATTATTATCAGTTTACCCAGGATCGAGCATACCTAGAAGAAGTTGCCTTCCCAGCGATGTTGTCCTTGAGCAAATTTTACTCCAAGGCGCTGAAGCCGCACGGCGAGCTACTGCTGGTCGAGCCGTCCGCCTCGCCAGAACAAACGACAACTCTTGAGCAGGTTAAGGGAATGCCGGGCCACATCGCAGGTAAAAACTACATAACTGCCGGGTGCACCTTCGACCAAGGCTTCGTGTGGGAAAGCTATGCCGACACCTTGGCGATGGCGGCTGCGCTGGGCAGCAAAGACCCCTTCCTCGACACCATCCGCGAGCAGATCACCAAGCTCGATCCGATCCTGGTCGGTGCCAGTGGCCAGATCAAAGAATACCGCGAGGAGCAAAACTACAGTGATATCGGTCAGGCACGACACCGCCATATTTCACACCTCTGTCCGCTCTTTCCAGGGACGCTGATCAATTCACAGCGCGCCGACTGGATGCAGGCGGCCAGTAAAACGCTGGATCTGCGGGGTAATAAAACCACAGGGTGGGCCTTGGCGCACCGCATGAACAGCCGTGCCCGCCTCGGCGAGGGTGATGAGGCACTCAAGGCATACCAGACCTTCATTCGTGAGCGCACCGCGACTAACCTCTGGACACTACACCCTCCCTTCCAGATTGATGGTAGCCTGGGCAGCATGGCCGGAGTTGCAGAAATGCTTTTGCAGAGTCATGAGGGCATGATCAACATCCTGCCGGCGCTGCCAAAGACATGGAACACTGGCCACTTTGATGGCCTGGTTGCCCGCGGCAACTTTGTGGTCTCCGCCAAGTGGACGAATAGTCAAGCCGTGACGGCTTCCATCCTGTCCCGAAGTGGCGGCGAATGCCGGGTCGCCTGTTCCGGCATCGGGGCGGTGACTGTCAGTGATAGTGGTGGAAACACTGTAAAGGTCGCCCGCGGCGGCAAAGACGAGATGAGCTTTGCGTCCGTTGCCGGGGAGACCTATACGGTCAAATTTCAGCAGACACTGGCAGCACGCAGCAGCCAAGTTGATCTGTATGTCAGTCCCGATGGCAGCGATGCCTTCGTGGGCACGACGAAAGCGAAACCGTTCGCCTCGCTTGAAAAAGCACGTGATGCGGCGCGGTCGCTTGCGGGAAAGAATCCAGTGACGGTGCATGTGGCCGATGGCGTGTATTATTTGCCCGAAGCCTTGACCTTCGGCCCGGAGGACTCTGGGAGTGCCAAGCACCCCATTGTTTACCGTGCCGCACATGAAGGCGGCGCGGTGCTGTCAGGCGGCTCCAAGCTTGAGCTTGAATGGACCTCTTATCAGGATGGCATCTTCATGGCGAAGACGCCGAAAGAATGGGAGATCGATCAGCTTTTTGTGAACGGCACAGCGCAGCGGATGGCGCGCTACCCGAACTATGATCCCAAAAAGAAAACGGTCGCCTATCAGGGCTATGCTGCTGATGCCTTTTCCAAGGAGCGGACAGCCAACTGGGTCGACCCGGCCGGTGGATATATTCACGCCATGCACAGCGTCCAGTGGGGCGGATATCACTACCGTATCACCGGCAAGAATGCTCAGGGCGAATTAACATATGAGGGTGGCTGGCAGAACAACCGCCAAATGGGCATGCATGAGGACTATCGTATGGTGGAGAATATCTTCGAGGAACTGGACGCGCCTGGTGAGTGGTTTCACAATGCCAAGACATCCACCCTCTATTACATGCCCGCGGCCGACGTGGATTTGGCAAAGGCCAAGGTCGAGGTAGTGCGCCTGCGGCATCTGGTTGAATTCCAAGGAACCCAAGAGGCACCTGTTCAATTTATCAGTCTGCAGGGTTTTACCGTCCGTCATGCCGCGCGGACCTTCATGGATTGTAAGGAACCGTTGCTACGTTCGGACTGGGCGATCTATCGCGGGGGCGCCTTCCTGCTGACCGGCACCGAGGATGTGAGTATTCTCGATTGTGAGTTTGATCAGGTCGGCGGCAACGCGATTTTTGTCAACAACTACAACCGTCGCACACTCGTGAAGGGCTGTCATATTCACGACGCAGGTGCCAGTGGTGTCTGTTTTGTGGGAGATCCGAACGCGGTGCGGAATCCACTCTTTGAATACAACCAGACTCAAAACTTTTCGGAAATTGACCTCACCCCGGGGCCGAAAACCGACAATTATCCAGCGGACTCGACCGTGGAGGACTGCCTGATTCACGGCATCGGTAAGGTCGAGCGGCAACCAGCCGGCGTGCAGATTTCCATGGCGCAGGGCATCACCGTGCGCGATGTCTCCATCTACGACTGCGCCCGTTCAGGTATTAACGTGAGCGAAGGCACTTGGGGCGGACATTTGATCGAAGGCTGCGATGTGTTTGATACCGTTCTGGAGACGCATGATCACGGCTCGTTCAACTCATGGGGCCGCGACCGCTTCTGGCACATTAAAGGCGCATCCGCAAAACAGGTCGCCGAAATCTCCCTGCTGGATGCTGTGGAGACCACGGTCATCCGCAACAGTCGCTGGCGTTGTGACCACGGTTGGGACATCGATCTGGATGACGGGTCGAGCAACTACGACATTTATAATAATCTGATGCTTGCGAGCGGGCTCAAACTACGTGAGGGCTTCCGCCGCCACGCCTGGAACAATATTACGGTGAACAACGGTCTGCACCCGCACGTCTGGTATCTGGGGAACAAAGATGAGGTGTATGGAAATATTCTGATGTCTTCACACCGTCCGGCACGTATGAAGCGACCGAATGCAGACGGCGCTCGGGTTGACAAGAACCTGTTTTTTGTGGCCGATGCGTCCAAGGCAAAGGCGGTCTCGGAAAAGCAAGGCTGGGACAAAAATTCGCTCTTCGGCGATCCGCAGTTTATTGACCCAGCCAACGGAGACTTCCGTGTGCAGGACGGCTCGCCCGCTTGGAAAATCGGGTTTAAGAACTTCCCGATGGATCAATTCGGGGTGAAAAAGCCCTCGCTTAGGAAGATCGCGCGCACACCGCAACTGCCCACTGTGAGATCGGTCAAGGCGGCCCCGCAGGCACCCTTAACCAAACCTGCGGCGGTAGCTTCGTTCAATCACGTGTGGCTCGGAGCGGTTTTGCAGACGCTGAGCGGCGAAGATTTTTCCGCCTACGGGGTCGGTAAAGAGCAGGGCGGGGTCGTATTGATCGATCTTCCACAGAATTCCGAGGCGGCGCGCCGCGGCTTGAAGGAGGAGGACGTGGTGCAACAGGTCAACGGGAAGGCCGTCCGCACCAGTGCCGCGCTCCTGCAAGCCTGTGCACGCGCTGGGAAGAAACCTCTCACGCTCAAGATCGTTCGGGATCAGCAGTTGATGAAAATCATGATCGCGCAGCCTGTTGCAGGACAGGCGGACCAGTGAAGCGGGTGTGAGGGAATTTTTTCCACGATGAAGCGCAGCCTACGGCAATCTCTCAGCTCGCTTTATTTTAATAATCAGTAACAGCGTGAGTTGGCTGAGCGAGGCATTGCGACCTCATCCCAGTTACAGCCTCGGCGTCTCCCATTCTGTTGCGAATGGTGCTAAGCGCGCAGTTCACTGCTCAGGTGCTTGCCGCAAGTACGGCTTGTCCGCTGGGTGTGTTCCAAGGCAATGTTTGATAGAGAAAATTAGGCAGTTCAATTTTCGGTTCAAAACTTCGAAAAAATATCGGCGTCGACGCGCCAGACATGGGGGGGATGAGCCAAGGCCAATCACCATGCACGATGCGTTCGTTTCGATCTTCTTTGTTACAAAAACTAGCGAATTCTGCACTGACGGTATGCTGATCCACGATTCGATAGCCCGCCTGCTCAAATGACCAGAGTACGGCTTCATTTAATGCGACCAATGCGCGATCGATCCAAAACTGAGCGTGTTTGCTTGGGTCGAGCCCGATCGCTGAGGCGATCTGTGGTAATTGATTGTAGCGCTTTAGGTCTGCAAGATTTCGAGCAGCGATCTCAGTCGACACGTAATGGCCACTAAAAGGTGCCGTAGGATAGATGGCTTGTTCGGAAGCAAACAGCATGTCGGAGACCACTGGTATAGTATACCAGCGTAGCCCCAAAGACTCGATGCCAGGATACTCGGGGTGCCGGATAGCGACCTCGGCGACGTACTCTGTTGGAATGGGTCGCAGATGTAGCTTGCCGCGAAATTGCAAAATGATCGGCAAAATATCAAATCGGCTACGCTGATGAGGGGGCTGCCAGCCCAGGTCGATCGCGATTTGAGTCAACCGTATATTCATCGGATCGCCCAGCACTGAGCCATTGCTCCCTGAGTAGCCCGCATAGCGAATAAGCTGATGGTTCCAAATACGAGTCTCGGCTTGGTCCGGATTAAATTCTGGGAAGACTGTGATGAATGATTCTGCGCTTCGGTTCGCGTCGGCACGTTTCAAATGCTCGAATAGCGCATCGAAGCTCTCGTCAACAGAATTGGCACTCCTGGCATCGATCACTCGTAGCGAACGCCAACGTGCGCGACCGCTGCAGCGCACCGAATTGCGCCAGGCTAACTGCGCATCTTTTTGCAAATCAATTGCCGCTGCGCTCGATATCGGTGGCTGGAGTCGTTTGCTGAGTTCATCGGCGCACCAGCGCTTCTCAAGCGGCAGCTCTGGCTGATCGGTGCGGCTTGTTTGAGTGGAGTACGGGCAAGCAGTTGGTTTGTTTAGATTCATCGACATGCATGGATTAAAATCCAGTAGGCAACACGAAATGGCACTGTGCGCAAGCAAAGCTAGACTTATTATGCAGAATGTTGCCGTACGTTGTACTGTGGCCTAAATCTTGAGGGTGAATTTAGGATTGAATCTGCCCAGACAAGTATTATAAAATAAGTGTGCAGATATTACGCTCGATCTTAGCTACCATCGCTGCTTGTTGCTTAATTACGAGTGTTGGCTATGCTTTGCTGGATCAGAACGGCAATGGTTTAAGTGATGTATGGGAGCAGCGGTTTAATGCGCCCGATTTACAGTTGGCTGCCGACGGTGATGGCGATGGCTTTACCAACCTCGAAGAATGCGTAGCTGGCACGGATCCAGATGATTCGGCGAGTCGCCCTACGGTGGATCTATCGGTGATTCAAAATGAGCTTGATCAAGTACAGGTATCTTTCCCCACTTTATTAGGTAAACGTTATTTTCTGTTCGCCTCAAATGATCTGCAGAGTTTCGAATCGCTACAGCCAGACGGCTGGATCGGCGATGGCTCGATCAGGGAACTTTTTATACGCAGTGGCGGAAACTCAGAGTCTGTAAGTTCGGTGCGTGCCGATTTTTGGGCCAATGTGGCGACTGACTCAATCGACGATTTGAGCGGCTTAGCCACTTTTCCTGCGCAGTCCGATGGGCTTGTGTATTTGGCCGCTCCCGAAGCGCCAAATTTTTTGTCGACTGGCTATGGCGCCCGGATTATATCTACAATCACTGCGCCCAGTTCTGGCAGTTATACATTTTTCTTGTCAGCAGGTGGGCCGGCGGAGTTGTATTTTAAGGCATCTGACAGCCCGTCGAATGCGGCTAAAATCGCTGAGATATTGCCTGCGCAAACTGAACTCGAGGCAGGCGTGTGGGAACTGTATGATACCCAACGCGCAGATGCAGTGCTGTTAACAGCGGGTGCAGATTATCAGTTAGAGATGCGTTATGTAGCCAAGGCTCCCTCGCAACACGCACAGGTCGGATGGTCTGGTCCAGGGTTTGAGGGCATTGAGAAGGTCGAGCGCGAAGACCTCAGTACGGCATCCTTTGCGGCGGAGTATGAGTTAGTGTCTCCCACCTTTCTAAAACTGACGATTGATGAGCAAGATCAAGATGGTGACGGATTGGGGGACTGGGAGGAATTAGCGCTGGCAGCGTATTATCCAGTTTTGTTTTTTGACGCGCAAAGCACAACTGGAGTGAATGACTCCAGTGTGTTACAAGGGCTTTTTGAAACCACAAGCGGTACATCTATCTCGAATGTGAGCCTGCAAGCTACCGACGCGGCCGCCTTTGAAAGTAATTATCCCAATATTACGGAAGACACCGGCAAGATTAAATTGACCCGAGTGGGCTCATTGGAGCCCCTGGATGTGGAGCTTTGTTTTCCGCCGCTGGTCGAGACAGGTAGCACCGTCACTGTGTGTGATGGCTCCTGTTGTATGCTGATTGGCAGCGCAGGCGATGAAGAGGCTGAGCCGGAAGATTTCATCCTGACCGACGAAGCCGGCAACATTGTCACCGATGTGGTGCGGTTCGAATTTGGTGAGACTCAGAAGATACTGACTCTTACTGCTGTGAATGATTCGATTAATGAGTATCCAGAAACGGTAAATGTGGCGATTAAAGTGCCCGAAGACAGTCATTATGAAGTCTCTTCCAGCATCAACGGCGCCTCCATTCAGATCTTTGATTTGCCTGATAGCCCGGATAATGTGACAATTTTTGTCGGTGCTTTTAGTCAGGATGGCAATGCGACAACTGCGACTACTGCATCGGGCAGTGTGATTGCCACAATTAATGGGCCACGCACAGAGATGCGAATTTGGAGTGAATTTTCCGGCCTCACTTCGCTGCAGACTAATTCTCATGTGCATAAGGCTAGCGCTGGTAATCAGCCAGGGAGCGTGGTCTATGGCATCACTGAAACAGTGGGAGATCCTGCTTCGAGTCCACTGCATGGGCGACTCGAGTATTATCCGGCTGTGATACTCTCGGACGAACCTGTGCCAGAGGGGGTGAGTCGAGGTGAGGGTTATCCCTGGGATTTAACCCAGGCATCGTTAGTGGTATCCAGCAATAGTGGCACCGCAGCGTCGAAGCAGGTTATTATTGATTCACTCTTTGGGCAGAGCGGCGAGACGCCGCTGTATTTTAATGTGCACACCGCGGATAACCCCGCTGGAGAAATATGGGCCTTTTTAGGCTTATCCGCTGGCTCGATCGATCCACCTGATCCTGCAGAACCTGCGCCTTTAGCCGGCAGCGAGGCATACCCTGCGCTGAGTGGTTACCTGCTAGAAGCCGAGGTGCGCCGTTTCTTGAACCAAGCAACCTTCGGTGCCACCGAAGACATGGTCGATGCAATGGTGACTCAAATCGAGACGGCGCGCAGTGTCGATCCAGACTACCATCGCAATACCGCGTTTGAAAACTGGCTAGATGCACAAATGAACAAGAGCGAGACCACGCAGACCTATTTACTTGATTATTTAATGGCGACGCATTTTCAACTATTCTGGCTGGCAGGTGTGTTTGATGAAACACGTAATCCTGGATACTCTATAACTAATGTACTCATAAGAGGGCAACAAACTGAGACCCCGCAAGCCCCAACGACTTGGCCCTCGATTGATCGGTCAAATGCCGATCCCGCACTGTGGTATTTGAACGACATCTATCCTGCAACTTTCAACGAACTGCAGCTCGCAGCAGAGAATGGCCTTGGAGTGGATCGCCGCTTCACTCGGTTGCCCCATTATACGATGACTCATTGGCAGACGATGCTCGCTGGCGGGGATCAGTTGCGCCAAAAGATGGGTTATGCCTTACAGCAAATTGTAGTCACGAGTAACGAAGCGGATGATATTTTAAATAACCGCTATGGAATGCTCAACTATCAGGACATGCTCAATCACCATGCCTTTGATTATTATAGAGATGTCTTAGGTTTTGTGAATACGAGTCCGATCATGGGCATCTGGCTGTCCAGTCTAAAAAACCAGAAGGCGATCGATTTTGATGGCGATGGGCTGTTTGATAGTTACCCAGATGAAAATCTCGCGCGTGAGAACATGCAGCTATTTTCAATCGGTCTGTTTGACCTATGGGCAGATGGCACCTTGAAACTGACATCTGCAGGTCTGCCGCGGCAAACCTATACCAATGATGATATTAAAGATCTTGCGAGGATTTTAACCGGTCAAGGTATTGCTCATGATGATGGCTCGTGGGGCGGAGATGCGCCCGGCTCGGCAGCTTTTTTGGCATCGGAAGAAAATAATTTCAATCAAACGCTGTTTGGTGGGCAGACCACTGATCATACCTTCTATCCGATGAAAATGTTTGAAGCGTATCACAGCTTGGGCAGCAAAACGTTTGCTGGTGTGACCATCGATAATAGCGATATCAGCGACTTGAAGCAGCAAGCGATAGCTGATATTGAAGATGCCATCGACTGGCTTGCGGGTAAGCCGGGTGATGGACAACCAGACTTTGATATGGTGCATAGCCATGTCAGTACGCCTGCGTTTATTTCGCTGCGCTTGATACAGCGCTTTACGACCTCAAACCCATCGACCGCCTATCTGCACCGGGTTGCGACCGTATTTAAGGAGTCAGAAGGACACTTGGGCTTGACGCTAAAAGCGATCCTACTAGATCCGGTAGCGAGAAACCTCGATCTAAGTGATACGGTATTTGGTATGAAAAAATCACCTTTGGAGGGCTATCTGCAAATGCTGCGCTCGCTCGCAGCGCATACTTATATACCTTTGGTCGCACCAGTTGCTGGTGAAGTATTTGATAATGCGCCGGGCGATTATTCAAACCCGGATCTGTATTTGGAAAATTTCGGTTACCCAGCCGATCAAATTAATGCTTTTAGAGGAAACACTCGCTTCTTCTTAGACTCAGCGTATACGACGACTGGCGCGGCTGGTTTACAGATGAACCCGTTTGATCAAGAGACGGTCTTTAACTTCTATGTGCCCAGTTACAGCCCCGGTGGCCCCATCGGCAATGCTGAACTTTATGCGCCCGAAATGCAGCTGGTGAACGAGGCGGATGTGATTCGAAATATTAACTTTTTCCAAGATATTGTCAGCGATGGATCTGGGCATGTGGGGGATGAACTCGGCAACACAGATGGCAATCAAATTACCGCTTTTGGCGGTGCTTCGGGAGCCGCGACCAATGACCACCTCCGACTGGATCTGGAGGGCTTAGCCGGTCAGCTCTATCCTGATACGGAGCCAGGCCCAGGCCTGACCAAGATTACTATTGGCGATGCAACTACCGCGGCACCTCATTGGGTGCGCTTGAGCCGCGTTGGAGATGTTTTTACTAGTAGTGAGTCGGCCGATGGTGAGACGTGGAGCTTTCTAGAGTCTTGGGTGCTGCCTCTGGCCCAACAGGTTTATGTCGGCCTAGCCGTGACCAGCCATAATGATGGCGTTTTAACGACGGCGGTCTTTGACGATATCAGCTTGAGCGGTACCAACAATGTCTGGCTTAGTCAAGATATCGGCACAGTCGCGGCAGCAGGGTCAGTGGTCGACAATGGTGGCGGGGAGTACGCGATCCAAGCTTCGGGTGCGGATATCTGGGGTGCTGATGATGAGTTTCATTTTATGTATCAAACCTTGTCTGGAGATGGCGAAATTATTGCTCAACTGAAAAGTTTGGTGAACACCCACGTTTGGACCAAGGCCGGTGTCATGATGCGAGAAGATTTATCCAGCGATGCGATGCATGTCATGACACTAGTGTCAGCAGCTAGAGGAGTCGCCTCTGAAAGTCGTTACTCAGCAAGCGACCGAAGCGCTGAGTCGCTCGCCGATGAAGCGCTGGTGGATGCATTGGATCATCGATTAACGAATGGCCTGTTTAAGCTTCGTTACCCCTATAATTCTGCTGATAATGGAGTGGGTGATGTTAATAAAAATCCCCGTGAATGGATTATTGATACGCTCACGGATTCTTATGCTGATCCTTACGACGGCTCGAATGATGCCAATGATCGTAAGCTAAAACTTTCTGACGCTCTATACCTCCTGTCCACCTCCCCTGAATTCCAAGTTAAAAAGTAATCGTCATGTCCAAGCCTAAAAAATACCTCACCCGCCGCGAATTTTTAAAAGCCGGCACGTGCGGTGCGATGACTATCGGGCCGCTGGTAAATACGATTGCCCAGCTCTCCCTCGTCAATTCAGCAGCAGCGAGTGTGTTAGGGGGCGGTTCTATTGGCACCGACTACAAGGCCTTGGTTTGTATTTTTCTGCGTGGAGGATGTGATACCAATAATATCTTAATCCCCGTTGGAGTGAACCCGCTGGCTGAGGTATATGCGGCGGATCGCGGTGCGGTTGCAGTGCCCAATGGAGTCGTGAATGCGTCTTACAATCCCGATGGCAATGATGACACTATACCGATTGCGGTGCCTGGGCTGGAGCCGATGGGGCTGCATCCAAACTTGCCTAATTTGGCTGAAATGTATGGAGGCGGGGAAGCTGCCTTTATCACCAATGTGGGCACGCTGGCCGAACCCACCACACAGTCGAGCTATAGTACCAGTAGTCTGCCTAAACAGCTTTTCTCGCATTCAGATCAAGTGACGCAGTGGATGTCGTCGATTTCAGATAAACCCTACGAGTCAGGTTGGGGCGCACGGGTGGCGGATCTTTATCACGATACTTGGAATGAGCTTAATCCGACTTCGATGCTGATCACGGCGGCTGGCACCAATCAGTTTATGAACGGCGGTTACAATAGCCAATACTCGGTTACTTCGACTGGGGCGATCAGTTTGGCTGGGTTTGGTACCAACTATGCCAGTGCGCTGGATGGCTCAGGAAATTATTTAGGTACTTCTCAGGGTAATCGACTCAAAGCTTTAGAGAAGATTATGCAGTATAGTCACGCGCACATTATTGAGGAAGGTTACAGTCAGGTGATACAAAGTGCCAGAGAGAATGAATCGGTGATTAGCGAAGCGATTGCAGTAGAGGCCTCATTAGGGATTAATTTTGATGCAATCTGGGCCGAAAAAGGAGCGAACAGTGATTTAGCGACGGAGCTAAAAGCCGTGGCTAGGTTGATTGCAGGTCGTGAGTGTCTCGGTAATAAACGCCAGATCTTCTTTGTCGATCTGGGTGGCTTTGATACGCATTCGAATTTAAATGGTCGCTTGAATTCGTTGCTTACACAGTTGGATCAAGCGGTCGGTGCCTTTAACGCAGGCATGAAAGAATTGGCTAGCAAAGACGCCAATTTCGAATACGATAAAGTGACGACCTTTCAAGCTTCCGACTTCAATCGCACGTGGACGCCCAATGGCACTGCGACATCCTCGGCTGGCACCGATCACGCTTGGGGCACGCATACCTTTGCATTTGGCGGCGCCGTCAATGGAGGTGACTTTTATGGGAGTTTTCCGACACTTGGTGTTGGCACCGCCGATGATGTGCCGAGTGGTTCTCGTGGTCGTTGGATTCCGACCACGGCGGTCGACCAACTTGGGGCGAAGGTAGCGAATTGGTTCGGCGTGCCGGCTGCCAGCAGCGAGATGGCAGCGATCTTTCCGAATCTTTACCGCTTCGAAGATCCATTTGATCTGTCCGGTAGTGCGAACCTTGGCTTTATTTAAAATGCAGTTCAGAAACCTTGCCTTTGCGGGCAGCTTGATTGTGTTGAGCCTGTGCGTCTACTGGTTGCTGCAACCAGATGCAGCCCAAGATACTGAGCAATCAAGCGACGAGGTCGCCAGCCATAACGAGGAGGTTGATCAGCCCTTGGCGCCTTCCAAACTCAAGCGGGTAGTGGAGGTGCCTGAACCGAATGATCCCCGAGTCAATCGACTACCCGATGGTCGAGTTGAATACTTGATCGCATTTAATACCAGTATGCAGATCAATCAAAATGCGGATCCTTTGCAATCGATCTATGCCGTCGAACAGCTCTTCGCAGATTATCGTTATGCGTATAAAGAAAATCCAGTCGGCAGCGAGAATGCCGAAATTACACAGCAATTGCTCGGTAAAAACCCCAAACGCATCGTCTTTATTGATCCTCGCTGCGCCGCACTGCGCGGTACTGAACTCGTTGACCAGTGGGGCACTCCATTTTTCTTTCACGCACTGTCGGGGCAACAGATGCAAGTGCGCTCCGCCGGTCCGGATCGACAACTCTGGACGGCAGATGATGTGTTTGTCGAAAATAGCTAGCCGCGAGTTCGCTTATTTTAGCCGCCGGTGCCCTTTTTTTTGCGCTTGGTGGGCTGCACCTTTTTGCCTCTCTTTGCTTTGCTTGTATTTGCTTGTGGGTCGCCTGCGTTCCAGCGCTTAGCTTCTGATAGCCGCTGATTTAGTTTCTTATGATTACATGTATCCCAATCCATTGTTTACCTTCTGTTTCATTTTACCGACAAATGATATGCTGTGCGCACTCTTTTCTGAGTAGCGCGAAGTTGCACGCCTTATTCTGCCTTGTCGATTCTGGTCCGTGCCGAGCTTAGGCGATCCACTTGGCCCTCAAGTGCTTGCTTCTGCATGCGCGTTACGCATCGGATCATCTTTGTGATTAATTATTAAGTCGTACCCCTGTGCTGTACAGTCAGCCACTGCGGAGGCGCTCTTGTTGTCTCATTTCAGTAAGTTTCTTTTACTGCTGACGATTAAGCTGTATGTTTAAAAAACTAAATTTAGTCGTGGTCGGACAGCTGAAGCAAGGGCTTGGGCAACAGGCCTGTTGTCATGCAATTGCAGCATCGTTGGTGATCGGACTTTTTCCGATTATGGGATTTTCGACTTTAATGAATACTTTTAGCGCGGCGTTTTTTCGACTGAATCAGCCAGTGGTGCAGGTTTGTAACTGGATCATTGCTCCGGTTAAAATTGCCCTCCTTT
>Ga0255783_10001418_pt1 | contig 25647 bp, 21 predicted proteins | sample 011ome_22_FD_179981 | JGI IMG/M metagenome (GOLD analysis project Ga0255783, IMG submission 179981) | Coastal salt marsh microbial communities from the Groves Creek Marsh, Skidaway Island, Georgia - 011507BT metaG (version 2) | ecosystem: Environmental > Aquatic > Marine > Intertidal zone >... | reverse complement strand
AGGTTTACCCGACGCGGTTACCGCCATTTTTGTGCGCGCCGACGGGTGCCGCCCTATCGGCTGGTCAATCGTGCCCCCGCCTGACAAGACGCCCTGACAGACCGCCACGTACTCGCGTTTTACGGTCCGCGCTGACAGCTGCGCGACCAGGGATCGATGGGCCACAGGAGAACGAGCTACACACATGATCCCGGAGGTCTCTTTGTCCAAACGATGCACAATACCGCCCCGCGGCAGTGCCTCGAGTTCCGGCGCATAGCCAATCAAGGCATTCACCAAGGTGCCAGCCGCATGACCCGCCGCCGGGTGCACCACCAGCCCTGCCGGTTTATTCACCACGAAGATATGTTCATCCTCAAAAAGGATATCGAGCGGGCGATCTTCCCCCGACCAACTGACCTCCGGCAGGCGTTGTGCACGAATGGTCAATTGCTGGCCCACGCTTACTTTGTCCTTCGGTCGCCGGGTTTCACCATCGACGGTGAGGCTGCCATCGAGAATCCACTCCTGCAGTTTCGACCGGGAGTAGTCAGAAAATAGCTGTACAGCCGCTTGGTCCAGCCGAATTCCGTGCATTTCTGCCGGAATGTCGGCATCAAACGCGAGGGTTTCAGGTAATTCGCCCACTAAACTTTGCCCTAATCAACGCCCTGTAAGGCTGTTAGCTGAAGGTCGCTTCGCGTTACAATCCCGCTGTCCACCTTCGCATGAGAACCTTGCTCTTGTCTTTTTCGTCTGTCGCCAGCTTTTATTTGCCCAAGTCTATCAGGCTTATTGGGATCGCCATGCTACTGAGCATGGTATCAGCCTGCTCGTGGTTTGGTGGCGACGATATCGAAATTGCCGACTCGGGGGAGCAGCAAATTTACTTCGATGCGCAAAAACACCTGGAGAACAAAAATTTTGACATGGCGATCCGAACACTCCAACTGCTCGAGAGTCGCTACCCCTTTGGCCGCTACGCGGAGCAAGCGCAGCTGGAACTCGTTTACGCCCACTATGGCGCATACGAGTTCGAGGCCGCGATCGAAGCCGCTGACCGCTTTATACGGCTGCATCCACAGCACCCAAACGTCGACTACGCTTACTACATGAAGGGGCTCGCCTCCTACGACATGGAGGGGGATTTTCTGGCCAAGTTTGTGCCCACCGACGACACCAAGCGAGATATTTCACACATTAAACAAGCCTTCGCTGAATTCGCGCAGCTGCTTGCACGTTATCCTGACAGCGCCTATGCGGCTGACGCACGCGCGCGCATGGTTCACATGAGAAACATGATCGCTCGGCACGAAGTTCACGTTGCCAATTACTACTTCCGAAGAGGCGCCTACATGGCCGCTCTCAATCGAGGTCGCTATGTCGTTGAGCATATGCAACAGACGCCTTCCGTCGCCGATGGTCTCGCCATCATGGCTCAGGCCTATTTGCTACTCGGTCTTGACGACCTCGCGTTGGATTCAATCGCCGTGCTTCGCGAGAACCACCCAGCGCACCCCAATCTGGATGAAAACGGCGAATTCAGAAGCGTTTATGACCTCGACGGCCTGCACCGATCGGTCATTAACAAGATGACTTTCGGCCTGTTTTTCCCGCCGAAGCCTCCCCAGTTTAACTACCGACCCAAAGGCTAGCCTAAAGCCCGGACGGGACTACTGACGCCAAGCCCAGGTAATGGGATAGCGTCTGTCTCGACCAAAGCCCCGCTGGGTAAGCCGCACGCCAACGGGCGCCTGCCGACGTTTGTACTCGTTCAGATCAATCAGTCGAACAACCCGCCGAACGTCCTCCTCGGCAAACCCTTGAGCAATAATTTCTTTTGCTGATCGATCTTGCTCAACATAAGCCTCGATAATCGCATCGAGCACCTCGTAGGGCGGCAGGCTGTCTTCGTCTTTTTGATCTGGGGCGAGCTCGGCCGAGGGGGGGCGAGTGATAACCCGCTCGGGAATACACTTACCCTGCGTGTTGCGATAATTCGCCAACGCGTAGACCAGCATTTTTGGACAATCCTTGAGAACATCGAATCCCCCGGCCATGTCCCCATAGAGAGTGGAGTAGCCTACCGCCAGCTCACTTTTATTGCCCGTGGTCAGTACCAGCACGTTCTTTTTGTTCGATACCGACATCAGCAGCACACCTCGGCAGCGCGCCTGCAAATTCTCCTCAGTGATATTTGGTAACAAGCCATCAAACTCGGTACCCAGCGAAAGCATGAAAGCGTCGTAGAGCGGCTCAATCGAAATAACCGAGTAATTCACCCCGAGGATTGCTGCCTGAGCTTCTGCGTCTTCCATCGACATCGAGGCCGTGTAGCGAAATGGCATCATAATGGCCTGAACTCGATCGGCGCCCAGGGCATCCACGGCGACAGCCAGGGTGACTGCAGAATCAATCCCACCGGACAGGCCAAGCACGACCCCGGGAAAGCCATTCTTGTTGACATAATCCCTGACACCCACCACCAATGCCCGCCACACCAGAGCCAGATCTCCCAAAGGCTCAGGCAGGGATTGCGGACTGATGACATGCGGAGTGCCCTCATAAACATCGAGGGCAAGCACACTTTCTTCAAAATCCGGCGCAACAGCGACAACCTGACCGTCCGCGTTCACCGCAAAGGATCCACCATCAAACACCAGCTCATCCTGTGCGCCGACTTGATTAACATAAACGATGGGGAGCCCATTCTCGCGTGCGCGATCAGCAACCAAGCGTTGACGTTCAGGGCCCTTACCCTGATGAAAAGGGGACGCATTCAAATTAATGAGCACTTTTGCACCGGCCGCTGCCACCCGGGCCGCGGGCACCGGGTCCCAGATATCCTCGCAGATAGTGATACCGACGGGAACGCCCGCGATGTCGACGACACAGGCCTCTTGACCAGCCGTGAAGTAACGTTTTTCATCAAACACCTGATAGTTTGGCAAACACTGCTTGAAGTACTCGGCAATGACGGCGCCACGATGAATTACGCCAGCCGCATTGAACAGGCCACGAGGAGAAAGTCGCGGATAACCGACAATGACAAAGAGCTCAGGAGGTAGCGAAGCACAAAGTGAAGCCAGGGCTTCTTCCGTTTGCTCACCAATGCTGGGCCGCAAAAGCAAATCTTCCGGAGGATATCCAGTTAAGGTCAATTCCGGAAAAACCACCACAGCGTGGGGATCGCTGACTGCTGCGTCACCACAAACCACGATCACCTTTTCCGCGTTACCCGCCCAATCACCAACCAAAGTGTTGATCTGGGCCATGATTACCTGCATGTATATGTTCCTAATTCGACAAAACAGCTGGCAGAGTCTAATGAATCTACCGGTGGATCTATTGTACTCTGTTGATTGCGCCTCGGGCGTCCTGGACACCAGATAAAATAGAACAGGATCGGCACTGACAGAGTAATTCCATGACCGGCATACAAACACCAATGGATTCATTCCTCGGAGCAGTAACGCCCAACAGCCGGGGAGCCAGCCGACTATTTTTTTTCTACAACAGCTACCGAGTTACTTTAGGGGCCTGCCTACTCGCCTTGCTCATACTCCCTGGCGGCAAGGATTTTATTACCGGTTTCGATCGCCTGTGGTTTGGGGTCGGTGCCAGTTTGATGCTGGTGTCCATTGCTCCGCTCACGCGACGCCTCGGCGAGCGTATTCACCAGTCAGAAGCCAGCCTATTTGCGCTGCTGATAACCGACATCCTCGCTATTACTGTGCTATTGAGTGCCACTGGGGGCCTGCTCAGCGGATTCGCGGTGCTCTTTATCATTACTGTCGCTGCCGGGAGTTTTCTGCTCCACTCCCGCAGTTTAGCCACGCTGGTTGCCGCGATCGCTACGTTCGCAGTGCTGACCAACGCGGCGTGGCTCGTGGAGCGCCAAGAGGCCGATGTTGGACTGCTCCTTCCTGCCGGGCTATTGGGAAGCCTGCTGTTTTTCGTGTCTCTCCTAGTACAAGAAACCGCTAAACGACTGGCGTTTGTCGAAACCCAGGCCCAACTGGCGGCCACCGAGGTTGAGGCTCTAGAGCAGCTAAATGAGCAAATAGTCGCGCACATGCAAACCGGCATTCTGCGAATCGATGACAGAGGTTTTGTCGAGGCAGTGAATGATTCAGCCTTGAAGCTATTGCAATTAAAACCTCGTAATCAGTACACGCTAGGCGAGATAAGTGTCGACCTGGAGCACCAATACGCGGAGTGGCGCAGTGGTCTTCGAAAAAAACCGGAGCCTTTTCGCCGCACGGTTAACTCCCCTGCTGTCATAGCATCATTTGCTGGCGTCAATACCGCCAAGAGTGCCGATACGCTGATTTTTGTTGAGGATTACACCCCCTTCACGCAATTTGCGCAGTCGCTGAAATTGGACTCGCTCAGCAAACTGACGGCTAGCATCGCTCATGAAATCAGAAACCCCCTCTCTGCCATTAGTCATGCCGCGCAGCTGCTAGGTGAGAGTGACACAGTACAACAAGCTGACCGCCTGCTGTGCGATATTTTGGTGAGCAACAGTGTGCGTGTCAGCGACATCATTGATAACGTCACAGAAGTGTCACGACGACAGGCGCCCCATCCAACGCAGCTTCTGTTGCAGCATTGGACGACCGAATGTATTACCGAGTACAAAGGATTACGAGCCGAACCCTGCAGTATTTCGATAAACAGCAGGGTTAAAGATGTCGGCGTCATATTTGACCCCAGCCACCTAAAACGGGTGCTGACAAACTTGTTTGATAATGGCCTGCGACACTCAGAGGCTGATAGCCAGCGCGCTGAATTACGCATTGATGTCGAGGTGGATCCGGTTAACCGGCAGGTGCTTATGGATGTTGTTGACTATGGTAATGGCGTGGCAGAAAGCCAGCTTGGCAGACTGTTTGAGCCATTTTTTACGACATCAAGACAGGGGAGCGGCCTGGGTTTATATTTATGCAAGGAGCTTTGCGAGATCAACGGGGCTGATCTTTTTTATCAGCGTACGAGCACGGGCGAGAGTGCTTTTCGATTGAGCTTGAAACTTGACGAGGATTTTCGGTGACACAGCAAACAGTTCTTCTGGTTGACGACGAGCCGGACATTCTCCAATTATTGGAAATTACGCTGGCGCGCATGAATCTGCAAACCCAGCGTGCAACGTCCATCGAAGAGGCAAAGCGGCTGCTCGAAAGCAGCACGCCTGACCTATGCCTTACCGATATGAAATTACCCGACGGCAACGGCCTCACGCTTATCGATCATATTCAACACCGACATCCCTCTGTGCCGGTAGCCATGATTACGGCTCACGGTAGCGTTGAGAGCGCCATTGAAGCGCTCAAGCTCGGCGCCTTTGACTTCGTGACCAAGCCCTTGGCGCTGGAGAAGCTGAGAAACCTTGTGGGTCACGCACTGCAAATCAAAAAAGACACCGATGATCTCACGAGCGAAGAGCTCATTGGCCAGTCAGAATTAGTGGTCGCGCTTCGGGATCAAATTCGACGAGTAGCACGCTCTCAGGCACCCATACATATTCACGGCGAATCCGGCGTGGGCAAAGAGATTACAGCGCGACTAATTCACTCACTGGGTCCCCGATCAAATCAGCCTTTTATAGCCGTTAACTGCGGGGCTATCCCCCCTGAACTGGTCGAAAGCGAGCTATTCGGCCATAAAAAAGGCGCGTTCACGGGCGCTACCGTAGACAAGCCAGGGCTTTTTTTGGCGGCCTCTGGTGGCACACTGTTATTGGACGAGGTTGCCGACCTGCCCCTACCCGTCCAGGTAAAACTGCTACGAGCTGTGCAGGAAAAGTCTGTTCGCCCAGTAGGTTCTGAAGCAGAGATTCCGGTGGATGTCCGTTTACTGAGCGCCACCCACAAAAATCTGGGTCAACAGGTGAGAGCCGGCGCATTTCGCGACGATCTGTATTACCGAATCAACGTCATTGGCATCCACGTGCCGGCCCTCAGGGAGCGCAAAGAGGATATTCCGCTCCTGGCGGAGTTCCTCTTGAAAAAATTGGCCGTAAGCCATGGCACCGACAAGCGAGCATTATCCGAAGAAGCGATAAGCTTGCTACTCCAGTATCAGTTCCCCGGTAACATACGGGAACTCGACAATATCCTCGCCAGAGCCGTGGCAATGAGTGATCGAGCCGAAATAGCGGCGAGCGACATCGCCTTCGAGGAGACTCTAACACCGCCCCAAACGCAGGCGGCGGCAGCCACAGCAGATATCGGGCCCGATCAAAGGTCGCTGCTAGAGAAAGTTCGTGGCGATCTAGAGGGCTTTCTCGCCGATACTGAACGCCAGATACTGGAAGAGGCGTTAACCAAAAATCGCTGGAACAAAACAGCTACCGCCAAGGCGCTGGGCATCACTTTTAGAAGCCTACGTTATCGTCTAAAAAAACTCGGCCTCGATGACTAGGTTGGGCAGCTACCCCAGTTTTTGAGCATACGGGGCCGGCCAATACGATTCACGACGACCGCCCAGTGATCGTAATCACCACCAACACAAAACAACCAGCTCATGTTGCGACTGCCCCAGCCGTCTGAACCCCACCCTACTGATCGATCTTCCTCTCGCCTCCCGCTACTGTTCCAAACGCTGACGCCCTGTCGCGCGCCGTACCGGGTACGCAGGTTGCCGTCGGAGCTGACCACCGAGAAGCCCTCGGTATAGCGCCCGTCGCAATGTCCCCCGTCGGGGTTTCCGGGACAAATCAAAACCGCTGTGCTTCCCTGTACCGCCTGCGAACGGGCAGTCACAATCGCAGAAAGTAAATTTGAGGCCTGAGCATAGCTTTGCCAAACCATGAGCTGTGTTGTCATCGCGGGGGTGCCCAGAGAGAGCAGGATCGCCACCATCCCCATCACGATCAATAATTCGATCAGAGTGAGGCCGACGCATGCTTTCTTGGTTGCAGGTGTGATCGCGTCCCAGGGATTACCCGAACTCTGCAGCCGACAACGTCGTCTCACCTGAGTATTTCTCATTGGGAAAGTGTGTTCTCAGCCACGTCATAGAACCAGCCCATCACCGATCAATGAACATCAGCATCAAGCAGATGGCATGTAAGCTTATTCGAGATTTTTCGCGGGAATGCGCAGCTCTTTGGGTAGAGAAAAGGTAATGTTTTCGGGCTGCCCCTGGAGGGAACTCACTAGGGTTGCGCCAGCATCACGAAGCGCAGCCACCACGCCATCAACCAAAAGTTCGGGCGCGGAGGCGCCCGCGGTGACACCGATAGACTGACCAGCGGTAAACCATGCGGTATCGATCTTGCTAGCATCATCAATCAAATAAGCGCTGGCACCGCAGCGTTCAGCCAACTCGCGCAGACGGTTGGAATTGGAGCTGTTAGGGGACCCCACCACCAACACCACATCGGCTTTCTCAGCGAGAAGCTTCACCGCATCCTGCCGGTTTTGCGTGGCGTAACAAATGTCATCTTTACGCGGCCCTGCAATATTGGGAAAACGCAGGCGCAAGGCATCTATCACCTTCGCTGTGTCATCAACCGATAGCGTCGTCTGGGTTACGTAGGCCAGATTATCCGGATCGCGCACCCGGAGCGCAGCGACCTGCTGTTCGTCCTCGACCAGATAAATCTGACCACCCGCAGACGTGTCGTACTGCCCCATCGTGCCTTCGACCTCTGGGTGGCCCTCATGACCAATGAGGATGCACTCGCGCCCCGCGCCACTGAAGGCCGCCACCTCCACATGAACTTTGGTGACCAGCGGGCAGGTCGCATCAAAGACACGTAATCCACGCCGGGAGGCCTCGTGCTGGACCGCCTTAGACACCCCATGAGCGCTAAAGATGACGATAGCATCGTCGGGCACTTCCTCGAGCTCTTCGACAAATACCGCACCGCGATTGCGCAAATCATCGACCACAAACCGGTTGTGGACGACTTCATGGCGGACATAAATGGGTTCGCCAAAGACCTCCAACGCGCGATTGACAATATCGATCGCCCGATCGACACCGGCACAAAAACCACGGGGATTGGCGAGTAAAACGTCCACTGCTTTTCGGTTCCTCTTGTGACCCCGTTTAGGGCCAAGCGCTCTTTTGTGACTTAGTGTAACTCAGCTGCTTCAACATCGTGTATGGCCACCCTAAATCCCAGCGTGCGCCCAGCCAAGGGGTGATTGAAGTCCACCGTGACCTCCTGGTCATCGAACTCGGTGACCACCCCAGGCAACTCACCGCCTGAAGCGTCAGCAAACGAGAACATCATACCCACCTCTAATTCAACGTCTGGCTCGAACTGCTCGCGTTTAACGCGCTGAATGTTGTGCTCATTAGGCTGGCCGAACCCGTGTTCAGGCGCGATGCTAAATTCCGCCTCATCGCCGGCTTTTAAACCAAACAGTGCGCGCTCAAAACCCGGCAGCAGTGAGCCATCACCCACCGCAAAGGTGACCGGCGCCCTGTCAAAGTTGTTATCGACCGTCGACCCATCCTCGAGCGTCAACGCAAAATTAAGCGTCACCCGCGTGTTTTCACTAATCGCTAATTCGTTCATTTAATCGCCCGCCTGTGGCCTAGATGGCTCGGTACTGCGGAAGCTGTCGAGCACCAGAACAGAAGCTCCTACGGTGATCGCGGAGTCGGCTATGTTGAAAGCTGGCCAGTACCATTGGTGGTAGTGGATTGAGATGAAGTCGACGACGTAGCCCAACGCCACCCTGTCATACAAATTGCCAAGCCCGCCACCGAGGACTAACCCCAAGGCTACAGCCAAGGGGACTCGATGTCGCGGCAGTCGTGACAGCCAAACAATAAGTACCACACTGACCGCCGCCGCCACTGCCGTGAAAAACCATCGCTGCCAACCGCCCGCCCCTGCCAAAAAGCTAAAGGCTGCTCCGGTGTTATGCGCGAGCGTCAGATCAAACCAAGAAGTCAGCTCAACCGGCACACGATAGCTAAGCTCAAGGGAAGCAAGATGCTTGGTCCATTGATCGAGCACAACAATGGCACCCGCCGCGCCGTAACCGATAAGCGCTTGGCGCGACAAAAAACCATTACCCTCAAGCATAGTGACGAACTTCTCCCTCGCCATCTACGTTAATGACGCATCGTTGGCATAGGGTGGGATGGTTCGTGGCGCTGCCTACATCCGGCCGGCGGTGCCAGCAGCGCTCACACTTCTCGTCCCCGGCTGCCAACACCACTACGCGCAGCTCCTCATCCTCTCCCTGCAGGGCAGTGTCAGGGGACTCCGCGAGAGGCAAAACGCTCGCCTCAGAGGTGATAAGCACAAAGCGCAGCTCCTCCCCCAGTGAATCAAGGGAAGTTTTCAGCGCTGGTGCCGCGTACAGCACCACGTTGGCATCGAGACTACCCTTTAACTCACCCTCTGCACGCTTAGCCTCCATCGCGCGGTTCACATCCTGACGAACCGTCACCATGCGACGCCAAAAACCGTCTCCCAGTGCTTCGTCATCGGCCTTTGGCAGTTGGCCGTACCACTGCGTCAATAACACCGACTCCTCCCGCGAACCGGGTAAGTTTTCCCAAATCTCCTCTGCCGTAAAACTGAGAATAGGTGCTATCCAACGACAGAGAGTTTCAGCCAAATGCCAAAGCGCTGTTTGGGCGGAACGCCTGGGATGGCTGTCTGCCTGGGTGGTGTATTGGCGATCCTTAATAATGTCGAGATAAAAACCGCCCAACTCGCCACCACAAAAGTTATGAACCTTGTGAAAGACCTGATGAAACTGATAGGTGCTGTAACTGGTGATCAGCTCCTGCTGAAGCGACGCAGCGCGACGACATATCCAGCGATCTAAAGGCAGCAGCGCGTCATCGGCGACGGCATCTGCGGCCGGATCGAAGCCCGCGAGATTCGCCAGTAAAAACCGGCTGGTATTACGAATTCGACGGTAAGCGTCGCCTGTTCGTTTGAAGATCTCATCCGAAGCCGCAATCTCATTGCGGTAATCCGACGACGCCACCCAGAGTCGCACGATGTCGGCGCCCATATCGTTCATGGCTTTCTTGGCCGGAATAATATTACCGACCGACTTGGACATCTTGCGGCCTTCCCCATCCACCGTGAAACCGTGGGTAAGCACCGATCGATAGGGGGCTTCGCCGTAGGCGCCAATCCCGGTCAGCAACGAGGACTGAAACCACCCACGATGCTGGTCTGATCCTTCGAGATACAAATCCGCCGGGGCACTCAGACCCTCGCGCTTGCGCAATACGCAGGCATGGGTCACCCCAGAATCGAACCAAACATCCAGCGTATCTTTGACCTTCTCATAGTCCTCAGCCTCATCGCCCAAAAGCGTTGAAGGCTCTAGATCAAACCAAGCGTCAATACCCGAGCTTTCAATGTGCACAGCGATGGCTTCAATCAGCGCCAACGTCCGCGGATGAAGCTCACCAGACTGGCGATGCACAAATAAAGGGATAGGCACGCCCCAGGTTCGCTGACGGGAAATACACCAGTCCGGCCGATCTGCCAACATGGCGTCAATGCGGGCACGCCCCCAATCGGGCACCCAATTGACGCCCTCAACGGCTTCTTTGGCCTGCGCCAACAGGCCTGCCTTGCTCATGCTGACAAACCACTGGGGTGTGGCCCGGAAGATGATCGGGGTTTTGTGACGCCAGCAGTGAGGATAGGAATGATCGTAGGGCAAGTGCGCGAGGAGCACCGAGCGCGCATCAAGCTCCGCAATAATCTCGTCGTTGGCCTTGAAGATATGCTTACCCTCTAATACAGGCGTCTCTGGCAGGTACACCCCGTGCGGACCAACCGGGTTGTAAACCTCAAGACCGTAGTCCTGGCCGATCGCAAAATCCTCGAGGCCATGGGCTGGAGCGGTATGCACGCACCCCGTACCCGCCTCGGTGGTTACGTGATCACCGAGCATCACGGGCACCGCGACATCCCCAAAGGGTGGCCTTACCTGCAAATGCTCAAACTTGTCGCCCTTGGCCGTCGCTATGGGAGTGGTAGCGTCAAGGCCATAACGCTCTGCACATGCCGCTAGCAAAGCCTCGGCAACCACGATCGCGCGGTTGCCTTGGGGCACCAGCACGTAATCCAGCGTGGGGCTGAGACAAACACCGCGATTTGCCGCCAAAGTCCACGGGGTGGTGGTCCAGATCACCACCGCGACCTCGCCCTGCCAGTCCGTGTTAAAGGCCTTGAGGAAAGCGGCGGCATCAACGGCGGGGAAAGCGACATCGACGGCCGACGAACGCTTCTCCTGATATTCCACTTCGGCTTCGGCAAGCGCGGAACCACAGTCTAGGCACCAATGAACGGGCTTGAAGCCTTTGTGTAAGTGGCCTCGCTCAATGATCTTACCGAGGGTACGCACGATATCCGCTTCGAATTGAAAATCCATCGTAAGATAGGGATTTTCCCAGTCCCCAAGTACCCCCATGCGGACAAAATCATCCCGCTGCTGGTCCACTTGCTTGGTGGCATACTCGCGACACTTTCTACGAAACTCACCCGCCGAAATTTTGTGTCCAGGCTTGCCGACCTTTTTTTCGACGTTGAGCTCGATCGGTAAACCATGGCAGTCCCAGCCGGGCACATAAGGCGCGTCGTACCCCGATAAGGTTCGGGACTTCACGATAAAATCTTTCAAGATTTTGTTGATTGCGTGTCCGACGTGGAGCTCACCATTGGCGTAGGGTGGCCCGTCATGAAGAATAAATGGGGGCCGGCCCGCGCTCGCCTCCCTCACCCGCTGATACAAGTTCATCGCCTGCCATTGCTTCAGCCGTTGAGGCTCGCGCTGGGCAAGGTTGGCCTTCATGGGAAAATCTGTTTGGGGCAGATTGAGGGTATCTTTGTAATCGCTCATAAACTTCTGTCGTTATCGCATTGCAGCGCTCAATGAATCGCGTGTTCGGCGAGCCAGACTCTCGCTTGATCTATATCGCCGGCGATGCCGGCTTTCAGGGCGTCAAGAGAATCGTATTTCTTCTCCTCTCGAAGCTTACACAAAAACTCCACCGTCAGCCGCTGACCGTAAAAATCACCCGTACGGTCGAGCACATGAACCTCCAGATTCGCACGCAGGCTATCCGCCACCGTTGGCCGCGTTCCCACATTGGCAACGCCGGGTGCCGCCTCCAGGCCAGCACCGCTCGCCAGCACCACATAAACCCCCGCAAGCGGGCTGCGAATCCGACCTATCCGGATATTGGCTGTGGGGCTTCCCAGCTCTCGACCCAACTTCTTGCCATGCTCGACCCGCCCCGTCATCGTGTAGGGGCGACCTAGCAATAGCGCCGCCTCGTCAAAGTGCCCGGCAGCCAAGGCTTCGCGAATGCGGGTACTGCTCACCCGCTCACCCGCCAACTCTATTGTGCCGGTCGGCTGTACTTCGTAGCCAAACTTTTCAGACATCGCCTGAGCGTACTCGAAATCCCCCTCTCGGCTATTACCAAACCGAAAGTCGTCGCCCAAGGCAATGTATTGCGCGCCCAAGCCGTCGACGAAAACATGTCGGATAAATTGCTCGGCGGTCATCGCCCGCAGCGACTCGTCAAACTTGAGCACCAGCACCCTGTCGACACCGGTCTCAGCCAGAAATGTGAGTCGTTCGCGAAAATTCGTAATCCTGGGTGGCGCTTCCAGCGGCCGAAAATATTCCCGCGGCAAGGGTTCAAACACAATGACAGTTGAGGGCAGTCCCAAATCAGCGGCCTTGGACTTCAGATGCGCCAATACCCCCTGATGGCCCCGATGAATACCGTCGAACGCCCCGACCGTGACGGCACAACCGCGGTGTTCCTCTCGTAAATTGTGAAGACCGCGGATCAATTCCATCGGGGAAGAGTCATCGTCGTCATAAAACGCTGAAGTATATAGAAAAACTGATACCCAAGGGGGACTATGACCCAGGCGACGTCATTGATTCGGGCTACGAAAATGTCGAAAGCGAACACCGAAAATTGCCAGTGCCACTACGTAGGCTGTGGCGCCGAGGACGACCAGCCCTGCCATCGACGACACCCGCTGAAAGATCCCTGCATTGAGCCACCAGAGGGTCTCTGGTGTAAGCCACCAAAGTACCCCCCCCATGGCTATTAAACCTGCCGTCAGCGACCCCCACTGGCCAGAATACGTCGGCTGCGCTCCCAAGACCTGCTCTTTGTTCAGCCCTCGATACAAAAGGCCGGCGTTTAACCACGCGGCCAAACTGGTCGCCAAGGCTAAGCCGACGTGACCTAGGTCGAACCACCACATGAGCGGAAAGATAAACAGCGGGTTTAAGACCATATTGGCGACCATAGCGATAATGCCGATTCGCACCGGCGTCTTCATATTTTGACGCGCGTAAAATCCGGGTGCTAATACTTTCACCAACATAAACGCCGCGAGCCCCAGCGTGTAAGCGCGCAGTGAGTATGCCGCTTTTTCGACATCAGTCGCACCGAACGCGCCGTATTGAAACAAGGTGGTGAGAATAGGCTCAGCCAATATAAGCAGGGCTAGAGTCGCGGGTAGTGCAATAAAAAGCACACAGCGGATGGCCCAGAGCAGGGTGTTACCGAAGTCCTCCCGTGCTTTCGCACTCGCTTCATCCGAGCTCTTCATCAGTGCTTGCTGCGACGAGAGCGCCGGCAAGATCACCGTGGCAATGGCGATCGCAAACACGCCTAGAGGCAGTTCGGTGAGCCGATCCGAGTAGTAGAGCCAAGAGACACTGCCCGCAGGAAGCAGTGATGCGAGCACCGTATCGAGAAGCAGATTGATTTGACTGACCGATACGCCAAACAGTGCGGGCACCATGAGCACCACAATACGGCGAACCCCCGCCGCTCGGGTATCCCACCGCGGTCGGGGCAGCAGCTCCAAGCCATAAAGAAACGGCAGCTGAAACAAGAGCTGCAAAAAGCCGGCTATCAACACGCCAAGAGCCAGCGCATAAACGGGCTCCTGCATCATTGGCGCGAGAAAAACCGCCGCTGCAATCAAACTCAAATTCAGCAGCACCGGCGTAAAAGCGGGCACGGCGAACCGGCCATAAGCATTGAGGACCGCCCCGGCAAAGCCTGTCATCGAAATTAAAAACAGATACGGAAAGGTCACACGTATCAGTTCGGCGGTGAGCGCGAGCTTCGCCGGATCTTTTGAAAACCCTGGCGCAAAGATGAGTGCGACCACGGGGGCGACGGCGATCGTGAGCGCTGTTAGTAGCAACAGGGTACCGCCGAGAACGCCAGCCACTCTGTCGATAAGCTCCTTGACGGCTTGCAACCCTCCTTGCTCTCGGGTTTCCGCCAAAACCGGGATAAACGCCTGCGCGAAAGCGCCCTCGGCAAACAGGCGGCGCAAAAAGTTAGGGATTTTAAAAGCCACGAAAAACGCGTCGGCGTTGCTGCCTGCCCCCACCAGCGCGGCGAGGACCACGTCTCGAAGTAAACCCAGCACCCGCGACGTCATGGTCGCTGAGCCGACCACAACACTTGAGTGCAGCAAACCTCGTGGGGATTGCTTCTCTGTGGATGACTCCGTCTGTGGCGTTAGCTGCTCAGCCATTGCACGCGCAAGCCTAAAAACGCCGCTCCGTAAACCAGTTAACGTCTCTGGCGTGGGTATCGACTTGATCTGCCACGTCCAGAATTAGAGCAAACAACGCCATTCTCACCAACACCCCGTTATCGCTTTGGCGAAAAATAGCGAGGTTCGGATTGTCATTTAGATCGACGTCCAGCTCCTGCGCCCCCGCACGTGAGTCCCGTGGAAGCGGATGCATGATGACGGTGTTGGGTTCACAATTAGCGGTATAAACACTCTGGTTCAGTCGTAAACGACCGCGATAAAGATCGGCTTCCTCGCGACTTGCGAAGCGCTCTTCCTGAATCCGCGTCGAATACACAATATCGACACCGGCAATGCCCTGTTCGAGCGCCTCGGTTTCGATCACCTCGTGTCCGGCACTGCGGAGTGCTTCAGTAATCTCCGCCGGCATCCGCAATTCAGGGGGCGCCACCAGATGAACGTGAACCGGTTGATACAACAGCAACAAGCGGGACAGCGAATGTACCGTGCGGCCATAGCGCAGATCCCCAACCATAGCGATTCGCAACCCGTCGAGGCCGCGCCCCCGGGACATTAGCTCACTCCGAATGGTATAAAGATCCAATAAGGCCTGCGTCGGATGCTCGTTCGAACCATCGCCCCCATTAATGACAGGGACCCGACTGCCCTGTGCAAATTCTCGCACCGAGCCCTCTTCGGGGTGACGCATGGCTATCACATCCGAGTAACCACTGAGTACTCGCGCGGTATCAAATAGGGACTCGCCTTTGGCGATTGCCGTGGTTTCAAACCCGGTGGTCTCACGCACTTCTCCCCCGAGAAGATTAAAGGCGGAACCAAAGCTAATTCGGGTACGCGTTGAGGGCTCGAAAAACATGGAGCCCAGGATGGCGCCTTCGAGGACCCGGGTAATACGCTGTCGGTGAGCGTAAGGTCGCATCCTGTCTGCCACCTCGAACAACCGTTCGACGTCGCCACGCTCGAATTGGTCAATGCTGAGGATATGACTACCGGGAAACTTCACGTGCCACCATTCGCTAACCTGTCGCCTCCATCATACCCCAGTGTTCTGTGGCGATGCGCCGCATTAGTTGGCTTTCCATCGAGGGCGGTGACCGCCCTCAGACACGTTAAAAACAACCCCTATACCGGGTTCTGGCCGTTCGAATCGCCTTCCCCAAAACGTACTCGGGCATAACGCTCGAGATCATCGAGAGCATGGCGCTGGCGCGTCGATAACCCAGGGCGGCCTCGCTCCTCTGCCAACGCTTCCCAAAAGGGGTGTTCCTTGTCCTGACTATCCGCAGTGAGCTTTGCATGGCAATGCTCCTGCCATTCAATGCGCTCCTCTGGCAGCAGCGATTCGGGGTAATTACGGGCGCGATAGCGGAACAAAAGCTCCGGCAGGCGAGCATCCTTAAACACCCAGCGGCTGTCTCTCAGCTGCTCGGGTGACGCACTGCGAATTTCCTCAAAGTGGTGCTCGTCCTCACGGTCGATAAATCCCTCATAGAGCATGACATCGGGATCGGTTCGCGCTTCAAACTGCCTCTCTGAAAATACGGATTGAATGAATCGCTTGAAGGCATCCGGGTCCGCGTCGCGAGCACTGCGAAGGGCGGCAAGGCCCTTTCGCGCCGTATCGCCATCGAGTCCTAATCGCTCAGCCACCGGACCCGCCACCCATTCGGTGGGTAATACCACCGGTGCCTTGTTGAGGCGAATTGTTTTTAACGGTGGACGCACGACGCCGTTCGGTAGCTCACTCTCTTTAGCAAACAGGTGCGCGCGGACTGTCTCATCGGCGTCATCGAGAAAATCCATGGCACCCGCAAGATCAGCACACACAACCTCATTCGTGTTTTTGGGGTGCATCGCCAGGGGTACGACCACCGCCAAATTGGCCCGGGCGGCGCCGAACATTCCCGAGACATGCACCACCGGGCGCATGGCCTGCACATCTAGGAGCGGCGCAAGTTGCTGCTTGGTTCTCAGTGCGAATAGCGCCTCGAACAGCGCGGGCTGCGCGGCCTTCATTCGCTTGGCTAACGCTATGGTCGCCTGCACATCGGCAAGCGCATCGTGGGCGGCGCCGTGATCAATACCGTTTGCGGCGGTGAGGTCCTCAAGTCGAAAACTCGTGAGTCCGTTCTCCCCTGTGGGCCACTGCAAACCCTCGGGGCGCAGAGCATAAAACGCGCGCACCACATCAATCAGATCCCACCGGGTGCGTCCCTGACCATACTCCCGCACATAGGGTGAAAAGAAATTGCGATACAAGGTGAAGCGCGTCACCTCATCGTCAAAGCGAATCGAGTTGTAGCCCAGAGCACACGTGTGGGGCCGCTGCAGCTCTTGGTGAATCCGGTCAATAAAAATCCGCTCCGGGAGCCCTTGCTCAAGCACCGTCGCAGGACTAATTCCGGTCACTCTTACCGCCGCCGGGTGTGGCAAGCAATCCGGCGTCAGCCGGTTGTACATCACTAGAGGCTCGCCCACGGGGTTTAGATTGCTGTCAGTGCGTAGCCCGGCAAATTGGATGGGTCGGTCATAGGCTGGATTCGCACCCGAAGTCTCGTAGTCGTGCCAGTAAAACGTGTCAGATGAGCTCAAGCGCCTGCTCTTCAATGTTCGCCTGCCAAATTTTGGGCCCGGTAATATGTACCGATTCGCCTCTGGCATCGACGGCCACACTCACCGGCATATCCTTCACCGTGAAAGCGTAGATCGCCTCCATCCCGAGATCTTCAAAAGCCACTACTTTAGCTTCAGTGATCGCCTTGGATACCAGATAGGCAGCACCCCCTACGGCCATCAAATATACCGCACCGTGCTTTCGGATCGCTTCGATAGCCACAGGCCCACGCTCGGCTTTACCAATCATCCCGATAAGGCCCGTTTGCTCGAGAATGTAGTCGGTAAACTTATCCATCCGGGTCGCTGTGGTGGGCCCTGCCGGCCCCATGATCTCGTCGCGCACGGGATCCACCGGTCCAACGTAATAGATAAACTTGCCGCGCAAATCCACAGGAAGTAATTCGCCCTGCTGCAGCATCTGGGTCATGCGCTTGTGGGCGGCATCGCGACCTGTGTACATCGTCCCTGATAACAACAGGGTCTCGCCAGGTTGCCAAGCGTGTGTGTCCTCAGCGGTCACCGTGTCCAGATTCACCCGCCTTACCGAATCACCCAGCTCCCAGCTGACTTCAGGCCAGGAGGACAGTGCTGGGGCTGTCTGCAGCGCCGGACCCTCCCCCGTCAGGGTGAAGTGCGTATGACGGGTTGCGGCGCAATTCGGAATCATTGCGACCGGTAGGGATGCGGCGTGGGTGGGATAGTCTTTAATTTTGACATCCAAAACCGTGGTTAAACCGCCCAACCCTTGAGCCCCGATGCCCAACCGATTAACCGCATCCATAATCTCCAGGCGCAACTCCTCGATGCGGTTAGTCGGCCCCCGCTTCCGAAGTTCGTGAATATCGATAGGATCCATCAGGGATTCTTTGGCTAGCACCGCGGCCTTCTCAGCCGTGCCACCAATACCGAGTCCTAGCATGCCGGGGGGGCACCACCCCGCCCCCATGGTGGGTACGGTCTTGACGATCCAATCAACAATGCTATCGGAGGGGTTCAACATGACCAGTTTAGACTTATTCTCGGAACCCCCGCCTTTGGCGGCAACGCGCACATCGACCGTATTGCCCGGGACAATCCGGGTGTGAATAACCGCGGGCGTGTTATCGCGGGTGTTTTTGCGCGCACCTGCTGGGTCTGCAAGGATCGAGGCCCGCAAGGGGTTATCGGGATGGGTATAGGCTTGCCTCACGCCCTCGTTGATCATCTCCTCCAGGGATAGAGTCGCATCCCAGCGCACCTCCATGCCCACTTCAACAAAGACGGTCACGATGCCCGTATCCTGGCAGATCGGTCGTTTACCCATGGCACAAAGGCGTGAGTTGATGAGTATCTGCGCCATCGCGTCCTTGGCGGCGGGATTGAGCTCCATTTCGTAGGCCTTATGCACGGCCTGAACAAAATCCAATGGATGGTAGTAGGAAATAAACTGCAGGGCGTCGGCGACGCTATCGATAACATCCTGCTGGCGAATCACTGTCATAACTTCTCTTATGCTCTCACTCACTGGTTTTCATGTTAGCTGACACACTGCGCGTATCGACAATAACGCCAACCGTCTTTAAGCAATCAAGGCATGCCGCAAAACGTGCCTCTACGCTATTGCATACCCGGGGGTGTTGGCTGCACTGCTCTGATTTCGGATTCCAAACGGCTGATGTTAGCGTTGACCTGCTTACGGAAGGCGTTGATCGCTTCGATCCACTCTTCGTTAGACGCTACCCGCTTGCTCAATGCAGCGCGCTCGAGATTTGACTTATTGACGTTATCCGCTAGGCGCTCCGTGTTGGCTTGGGCGTCTTTAGCGGTTTTTGCGAGCCGATCTAGGTCGTCGGCCACTGACTTCAGCGTCGCTACGGTCTTACCTTGCGCCGCCACAAGCGGCTCTAACTTGCCAACTCGTGTCAGCGCTGAGCCGGTATTTTTCTCAACCTTTTCAAGACGAGCATCCATCTCGCGACGACGCTGCTCCAAGCGACGTGTCTCTGAGTCAACGACCTTTAACTGCGCCCCCAAAGCCGCTGCCGATTTTTCCACACTCTCGTCGGTGTCAGATAACAGCGCTTCAAGATCGGCGACCCGGGTGGCAAGCGAGCGAGCGTCGGTTTGTGAAGTCTCCAACGCCATCTGAAGCTGCCAGGCCCAAGCGCAGGCGACCGCCGCGGCCACGAGCGTGACCGTGAGCACAAGGCGCCCCAAAAAACCCATTCCCGCGGGAGTGCTTGAGGGGCGAGATCCTCTGGAAGGCACAGCTCCCCGCGGAGCGCCGGCTACCGCCTCCTCGCGGCTGGCAGCAAAAGAGGGAATGGTTGAATCCGATAACTCGTCGCGACTCATGCGCTCGCTCTCCAACGTATCAAGTCTCTAGTATATCCCGGGCGGGCTAAACCTTCAGTGACCGCGCTTGCTTATTGTACGGCATTGTTACCAGTCAGCAGTCAGCCGAGGGTGAACACATTTGGTAGATCAATACCTGAGCATTAGGCGCAAGCGGCGGGCCGGCCCCGCTCTCCGCCGGAGCAAAAAAAAGCAGCCACGAGGGCTGCTTTCTGCTACCTGGTGGTGTTAAAGGAAGTTCAGCAATCCCCAAATAACAAGGGTTAACGCCAATGAGCTGTGGATGACACCCATGACCGACTTCATCGGACCCTGGCCACCAAACAGCGCATTGGCTTCAAGCGCAACGATCAAGCCCATCGCGGCATAAAGCCCTGTATCAGATCCCGCCAAAGGCAGGTGCTTGGACGCCAGCATGCCCAGCAACATGGGGCCGGAGAAGAGCGTATTGGTCCGGCTCGCCAGACCCGCTTTCGCCGCGGCTGCGGGACCATCGCCTTCTTTCATGCCGAGGACGATTTGCTGATTCGGCCAAATGATCAGCCAGACATTCAGGAACATAAAGGTGCCCGCAAGCGCGCCCATCCAAATAGCGGGCTTGATGGCACCGAGTGCACCGACCTTGTGAAACAGGTAGGCACCGGTGAGGAAGGTAATCATCGCACCCCAGCGGAACCACCATAACGCGCGGGGTGCCAGCTTGGCCATCGCATCGGATTTGGCGCCGGCCTCCGCTTCCTTGAAATATTCAGTTTGAACAAAGTTGAAGTAATACAGCATGCCAATCCAGACAATACCGGCCAGCACGTGGAAATAACGACCGAGGAATTCAATCTCGTACATAGATGCTCTCCTGCTTTTTCTTTTAAGGGGTCAGATTCCGGGGCGCTTTCCCTACCAGAATCAAGCGCACAGACAGTATAAAGCCGGCGTTCCGAAATGACATCAAGAAGTTGGACCGAATTCTTGCCCCCCTGACAGACAATTCAGGGCAGGTATACCGTGTAGCCAAGGGCTATGTGGATAAAAGCGATTACACCGAAGGCCAACATGGCGGCCACGGCCGTCACCACCTCGTTGAGGGCATTAACCGTTACCACTGGCGATGGCTTCCCGTCCTGCCTATTGATCACCGCCACCGATAACGCTGCCCAAGCCAACAGTCCGCCAAAGAGGATCAGAGACTGCACATCGCCATTGATCAATAGATGGCCCACTGACCAACTCTTGACGGCCGTCAGTTGGGGGTGTGCGACTTTGCTGGTAATCCAGGTTTTACCAGCCGACGCCGCCATCAGATAGAGCGCAAACAATGACAAGCCGTGACTCACCAACAGCCAGTTGCCTCCCGCGACCCAAAGGACATCCCCCTGAGCATGCCCGTATCCTACAATCATAAGAACAAGCGAGGCCACGATGGCTATAGCAATAATTCCTCGGCCCGCGGACCCCAGTTGAGCGCGTGCATGGGGGAACCACCGTTTGAAAAGATGCGCGAGCGTCCACAGTAATACTCCAGCAATCAACAGCGCCATAGAAAACTCCTTACGGTGATTCAAATCAGCATAGACAAAAGAGAACCCGAAAGCGACAGCAATTCTGAGCACAAAAAAACCCGGCCGGAGCCGGGTTTTTGAGGCTAAAGGCGCCTTACATCATGCCGCCCATGCCGCCCATACCACCCATGTCAGGCATAGCAGGAGCGTCTTCCTTTGGCGCTTCGGCGATCATCACTTCGGTCGTGATCATAAGGCCAGCAACCGAACCCGCTGCCTGCAGCGCGGTACGGGTGACTTTCGCCGGATCGAGAATACCCATGGCAATCATATCGCCGTACTCACCGGTCGCGGCGTTGTAGCCGAAGTTACCCTCACCCTGACGCACCTTGTCGAGAACGACGGAGGCTTCATCACCGGCGTTAGCAACGATTTGACGAAGAGGCCCTTCCATCGCCCGCAGCGCCGCCGCGATACCGATGTTCTGGTCTTCGTTGTCGCCGGTCAGGCCTTCGATTTGGCCGATGGCGCGCACCAGCGCTACACCACCGCCGGCGACCACACCTTCTTCCACCGCCGCACGGGTCGCGTGCAGAGCGTCTTCAACACGCGCCTTCTTCTCTTTCATTTCGATCTCGGTAGCCGCGCCGACCTTGATGACAGCAACACCGCCAGCAAGTTTGGCGACACGCTCCTGGAGCTTCTCGCGATCGTAATCAGAGCTGGTATTCTCGATCTGGACGCGAATCTCGCTGACACGGCCCTTGATCGCGTCGGGATCACCGGCGCCATCAACAATCGTCGTGTTGTCTTTGTCCATGGAGATACGCTTGGCTGTGCCGAGGTGCTCCAACGAGGCCGCCTCGAGGTCGAGACCAACTTCTTCAGAGATAACTGTACCGCCTGTCAGGATAGCAATGTCCTGCAGCATCGCCTTGCGGCGATCACCGAAGCCGGGTGCCTTACATGCGGCGACCTTGACGATGCCGCGCATGTTGTTCACCACGAGAGTCGCTAGCGCTTCACCTTCGACGTCTTCCGCAACGATCACCAGAGGCTTGGACGCCTTGGCAACCTGCTCAAGAACGGGCAACAGCTCACGAATGTTTGAGATCTTCTTATCCACCAACAACACGTAGGGATCATCAACCTCAGCGGTCATGTTGTCCTGGTTGTTAATGAAATAAGGAGAGAGGTAGCCGCGGTCAAACTGCATGCCCTCGACCACGTCCAATTCGTTCTCAAGGCCCGAGCCCTCTTCGACGGTGATGACACCCTCTTTGCCCACTTTCTCCATCGCGTTGGCGATGATTTCACCGACAGAGCTGTCGCTGTTGGCTGAGATGGTGCCAACCTGCGCGATAGCCTTGTTGTCCTCACAGGGTGTGCTCATACCCTGTACGGCTGCCACCGCTGCAACTACTGCCTTGTCGATTCCGCGCTTGAGGTCCATCGGGTTCATGCCCGCAGCGACGGCTTTGAGGCCTTCATTGACAATAGATTGTGCAAGTACAGTCGCGGTAGTCGTGCCATCACCCGCCGCGTCTGACGCCTGGGAAGCAACTTCCTTGACCATTTGCGCGCCCATGTTCTCGAACTTGTTCGCGAGTTCAATTTCCTTCGCAACCGATACACCGTCTTTTGTGACGGTGGGTGCGCCGAAGGATTTTTCTAAAATTACGTTACGACCTTTGGGGCCCAAAGTTGCCTTTACGGCATCGGCGAGAATGTTCACGCCCTCGAGCATCTGCTTACGAGCGCGGTCGCCAAAATGTACGTCTTTAGCTGCCATGATTACTTTTCCTTAACTGTCAGATTCTGGAGGGATGTTTAGTCGACAACGGCGTAGATTTCGCTTTCGCTCATCAGAATGAGCTCTTCGCCATCAATCTCAATTTTGTTGCTGCCGGCGTATTGGCCAAACACGACCTGGTCACCGACTTTCACGGCCAGCGGACGCTGTTCACCGTTGTCGAGGACTTTGCCATCACCCACGGCAATAACTTCGCCCTGGTTGGGCTTTTCCTTGGCGGAACCGGGCAGGACGATGCCACCCGCGGTGGTCTCTTCTTCTTCCTTGCGACGAATGACCACGCGGTCATACAGCGGACGGATCTTCATGGTTGTTGGTCTCCACAAGTTGACGATATCGTTTTAGATCGGCTCAACACCGAGCCTTGCAAGGTATGTGGGGACGTACTGGGGGATTTCAAGGGCTTTTTTAGCACTCAAAGCAAAAGAGTGCTAAAAAATCGCTGTCGAGGTGTCGGATTCCCAATATTTGCATTGAAAACAGTGGGTTAAGCATTGTGTTAGCGGGTAGAGCCAACCTGAGAAAAGCGGATTTCCCGTCCAGCCACTTTTCTGTGCGGCCAGTTTTGGGGTTGCCGGCGCGTCGGTCCGAGGCGGCAGGCCCCTCTGGATGAGACCCGTTCAGAGGAAACGCGATCCTCAGACCCACCCCAGAGAATCGGCCCGTGAGACCCCAGCTCTCCTCAAGGTTAGTCCTGCGGATCGCGCTGATCGACCTCTTGAAACTCCCCGTCCAAGGTCACCGGCCGCCCGGAGCCCGAGGATCGATCTCGGACGGTCTCGTGGGATGGGTCTTGAAACAACCCTTGCGGTGGGTCTCGAAATGGGTGCTGAGATGAATGTCGCGATGAACCGTGAACAGCCCCGTGGGTACTGGAAGAGACCGACTCGTTGGTTGCAGTCAATCCCAAGGCCCGGCCAAGAGCCCGCCTGAGCGGTCCAATCAACACCACCAGGGCAAAGAAGTCGGACAGTAGGCCCGGGATTAGCAACAGCAACGCTGCGACGGCGACTGCTAGATCATCGACAAACACATGTTGCTGAAGCAAGCCACTGCGCTGAGCCTCCCTTAAGCGATTGACAGCTGTAGCGCCCACCGCCCGCAACAGGGTCATGCCTGCCAGGACCGTTAGTAGTACGTAGCCGAGCGCGATGAGTGCACTGGTATTGATGCCCAACTGAATCAAGCTCAGCAACTCGAGCCAGGGGTAGGCAAGAAATAAAATCCGCATCCTATCCTCGTATATCGTTGTTAGCCGACCAGGGAGCTACCCATATCAATAGCAACATGCCGGGCAAAGCGAGGCCCGTGCACAACACAAAAAAGGTGACCCAACCCAGTTGCTCGACCAAAACACCCGTCGTTGCATTGGCCAAGCTTCTTGGTAGCGCCGCCAGGGCGGTAAACAGCGCAAACTGGGTCGCTGCAAAAGTCTTCGAAGACTCACGGGCAATGAAGGCGGTAAAAGCCGCCGTGCCAAGACCCACACCGAAATATTCAAAAGCGATAACCGTGGCTAGCAGCCATAGCACGGGACCAGTACCCGCCAGCCAGGCAAAACCCAAAATGCTGACCATTTGTAGCCCCCCGAAGACCCAGAGCGCCTTGTTGATGCCAAGCCTAAGCATGGCTATTCCACCCAGCAGGCCACCCATAATGGCCGGCCACAGGGCCGCATGTTTTGCCACTAGGCCAATCTGGGTCTTGGTGAACCCAAGATCCAAATAAAAGGGCGTTGAGAGTGCCGTTGCCATATTGTCGCCCAGCTTGTACGCCACCATGAACGTCAGCGCCAGCAACAAGGCGCCCCAGCCGCGCCGCCGTAAATAGTCGCGAAAAGGCGCCACCACGGTTTCGACCAATCCCGATGCAGGCACCACATCGCGCTCTGGCTCGCTGGCAAAAAGAGAGAGCCCTACCCCCACCAGCATGAAGGCGGCAGTAATCCAGAAAACCCAAGACCACGGCAGAGTATCTGCCAGAATCAGAGATAGGGATCCGGGCACCAAGCTGGCGATGCGGTAGGCCTGCACATGGATTGAATTGCCAAGACCGAGCTCATGATCGTCCAGGATTTCGCGACGATAGGCATCAATCGCGACATCCTGTGTGGCGCTGAAGATTGCAATCACAACGGCTACCGCGGCCACGAGTGCCGTATTGGCTAGTGGGTCAATGGCACCCAGGAGGCCGATAGTCAGCATCAAACCGATTTGGGCGGCCAGCATCCAGCCTCGTCGAAGACCCAGAGGAAGTGGCCACCGATCCATGAGGGGTGCCCACAAGAACTTCCACGTGTAGGGTAAACCCACCAGCGCAAACAAGCCGATCTCAGCCAGCGACACCCCCGAGTCCCGGAGCCAAGCCGGCACCAGCTGAATCAGCAGGTACAGCGGCATGCCAGAGGCGAAGCCAGTGAGCACACAGACAAACATGCGGCGGGTGAATATCTGGGCGATCAAGGCGAGTGCTCCTCCTTGGTTATCGGCGGCAGAGCGACCCGGGGACGTGTTTGAGGCTGTCATATGGCCAAGATGACCGCTAGCGCACAAATGTTCAAGCTTGACGTTAACGGGAAATTGCTTGTGACGACTTGGGATAGGACTTTTCGCATTGGGCGCGTATCATTTCGCTTCATGGAATCCTATCTGCACTCGATCAAGCCCCTGTCGGCCACGGCACCCGTCGCTATTGGTGGCGTGGGGGGGAGTGGCACTCGAGTGGTCGCACACCTGCTGAGGGAGCTCGGGTTTGACATCGGTCACGACCTGAATGAGTCCCTCGATGATCTTTGTTTTACCGCACTGTTCAAACGGCAGGCACTCTGGCTGCCGGAGGAGCACGCTGAGGAG
>Ga0255783_10001401_pt1 | contig 25764 bp, 29 predicted proteins | sample 011ome_22_FD_179981 | JGI IMG/M metagenome (GOLD analysis project Ga0255783, IMG submission 179981) | Coastal salt marsh microbial communities from the Groves Creek Marsh, Skidaway Island, Georgia - 011507BT metaG (version 2) | ecosystem: Environmental > Aquatic > Marine > Intertidal zone >... | reverse complement strand
AGTTAGTGGTTTATATAATGAGAACTCACCACTATAATATGTGGAGTCCCACCTATCACCAGTTATTAGGTCTTCATATAATACAATAACCTGGTCAATGACATATTCACCATCTATATCGTAATGTGTTGGATATGATTTTTCACAACCGAGTAATAGACTACAAGCCGTGATTATTGAAAATAGTTTTCCAAATCTCATTTTTTTCATCATTAGTTTTATTCAAAAAGTTAGTTAGTCCTTTCACCCCCTTTAATCGGAGTCTATTTTGTGGTAATGCACCACCCTCTTCAAAGTAATATAAGATTACGTCACCGAAATCTTCATACTCTGATATCGTTCCACATTTATTGGATAGTTGGTCTTCTACGACTTCACCTATGTTGTATCTAATCTTCATAATACAAATATATGTTTTATTTTCTTTACTAACAAACTATTTATAGAGAAATGTTTCCTTATGGGATTATTAAAAGAAGATATTTCACGTATAAAAGAAATCATGGGTCTTGAAGAGGGTCCTAATGGTCCGGCTTATAAAGGACCTGAAGGGTATGATGATAGTTGTGATTGTTATCCTGATGATGAAGATGTTAATGAAGGTGAGATTGACGAACAAGAAGATGGTGGTGAACCAGCACCGTCAGGACCATCAATGGACACATGGGAAACAGGGTTGACAAGAGGTAAAGCCAATCCAATTGATGACACCACAAAGTGGGAATCAGGGATAAATAGAGGAAAAGGAAATCCAGTATGGTAAATAATGAAGACATATTAAAGGACATCTTATTAAAGATGAACTACGACCCATCGAAGTCTTTGAATGAGAATATTGAAGAGCAAATGGGTGAGAAGCCGTGGATGACGCCTCGTGGAATGTCTTATAGTGAAAATTTGAAGGCTCTTCAGGGACCACCGTTGACGAAAGAGCAAAGACATTTATTAATGGATATTGCCGCCTTTGGTACGTTATTTATACCTGTAATTGGCCCCGCCATATCACTAGGTATAGAATTGGCAAACGCTGGATTATATTATGCAGAAGGTGATAAAGAAGGTGCTGGTTTCGCATTAGCATTCGCACTTATTCCTATGGGTGAGTTAGTGGGTAAGATACCTGCCGTTAAAAAATTAGGTAGAGATGGTTTGGCATCTTTAATTAAAAAGGCGAGAACGGGTGGTAAACTTACGAAGACTGAAGCCGAAGCGGTTGAACAAATCAATAAGAATAAGAAATGGTTGTCATTAAAAGCTGCGAAAGAAGCTACTAAGATTTTTATCAAAGGTAAATTACAGAAAGCAACACTGAAAGATATTGTTTTTGCGGTGTATAAATTTGCTAAGAAACATCCTACCAAGTTTAGTTTAACTAAGAATGGTTTATTGATAGGTGGTATTTGGTATAGTTATGCTAAGTTGGTTGAAATTTATGGTATAGGTCAGGAATCTCAGACACCTCAAATGGCATCTAACTCTAATGATAATAGTGAAGAACAAATAGTGACAGACTTTGATAAGGTTTGGGATTATAAAAAAGATGGTGACAAATACTATACTAAAAAGAAAGATTCAGAGAAATGGATTCTTGCGTCAGGTAATGCTGAAAAATCAATTAGAGAAAAGGTGTTTGGTAAAGGTCAATCAAAATCTACGACAGTACTCACTCCTGAGCAAAAGAAGTTAGAGGAATATTATTTGAGTGATAAGGAGAGATTAACAGAGGATGTTGCTAATCAAATGGCACCTACTTTGAAAACGGATGGGTTGAGAAAAGATTTTGCAGATGCTTTATCTGATTTATAAACATGAATAGTGGACTATTTATAATTAAAGTTAACTAAAAAAATGGAAAATAAATTATTAAACGAAATACGTAGAATTGGTAATCTCATGGGTAATGAGAATATTTTGTCTGAGCAAAGAATTGTTCCTCAAATATTGAAAAAGATTTTCAATAGTATTGATGACGATGTTGCCAGACGAGTAATGAGGACCACCGATGACACGTATGATGATATTATTAGAAAATTAAGAGCGGGTGAAACTCTATCTGACGATGCTGCGGAATTACTAATGAAAGTAATCGACTATGATTTATTAGCCAAAAATTTAATCAAAACAGATGAACTAGGGGACATTCTTAATCCAAATATTGAAAAGATAATAGACGCAATTAATGAGAATCCAAGTAGGTACGATGAATTGACATCAAAATTGGATGACATAATGGAAGAGTTTGGTAGTGTAAACAATTTTCCTAATGATTTAACTGACGCGATTAAGAAGAATGTTAGGAATACAGTTGATGACTCTATTAAGATTAAAAAAGTATTACTCAGTCCTGGTGAGATAGAAGCACTTGATAAAGTAGTAAAATCTAAAACGGTAAAAACCTTTGCATATGATATTGTTAGGTATTGGAAGGCCAGTACTCAAGATATACAAAAAGAGATTCAGGGTCTTTCTGAAGGTTTTATAGAATCAATAAAGGGTGCCAAAAAGAAAGATAAAGAAATACTTATAAATGCCTACGGGGCTAAAATATCTAGGCTTTTAGATAGGGCAGAAATAAAGCAAAATGGTGCTGCTGCGAAGATTTTAGAAGAAAGTGGTGTTGATGAAAAATTGGTGAATAAGATTAAATTCTCACAAGAACCATTTTTTGAAGTTTATAGAAGAGCACGTGGAATTGATAATGAGACTTTAACAGAAATTATGGCACAAACTTCTAAAGAGTTTATTGTCGAAATATGGGATTTAATTATAGGATTGTTCAGAAGAGAAGGTAATACTCTAATCAGACTGTTTAATCCTAAAACAAGTGTAGGGCAGTGGTTTATTACTAATCAATGGGCATCTATAAATAAGTTGTATAGATTGGCGATAAAAATGAGTCCTGGTGAAAGTCAGACTAAGTTGCTTAGATATCTAGGTGCCACGATGTTTGCGAGTAGTGTGGGTTTTGTTATTGGACAATTACTAAAATCAGGACTACAAGGTTTGAATGACCTTTATGGTGTGGGTTTACGTAATAGTCTTATTGATGCGTTCGCAGGTGAAGACGGTATGATTTTTGGAAAAGATGTAGGTCAATATAAGAAAGACCTTCCCGAATTTGGTAGTGCGACTAATTTATTAGGGGAATTAGGTAAACCGTTAGATGCGATAGGACAAAGAATTTTTGACGATGTAATTGAGTCATATAATGAAAAAGGACTCAAAGATGTTATTTTGAGAGCAGTACCCGGTGGGATATTAACATATCCAGAATCTTTACTTTTTCAAACTTACGAAAGTATAACTCCAGGTGAAGGTAATGTTCCAAACTTAAGGAACCCAATTTTAAGAATGATGGGTTACGACCCTGATGAAGTTGATTCAGAACTAAAGAAATTAGAAGGTGAAGGTAATAGTATACCTGACGATTTAATAGCGGTTTTCCCTGATTCTAAATTGGACCAAATTAAAGTGGATGAAACGGGTGGTTACTATTGGAACGACCCTAAATATAAAATAGAAAGGAATCCAACAACGAATGAATGGGAAGTATTAGTACCGGGTGATGGTTGGTATGTTATTAATAAGAATATGTAAAATGAAAAAAGGATTAGTTACGATATTAGAACAGCCTGAACAACCTAACATTGAAGGTATGACACCTTCAAGACCTGATTCAGGTAATGGTCAATCAGGTCAACAAGGTGATGATAGTCAAGGTGCCAATGCAAACAACGCATCTGATGACGTGGTAGTTGATGACAAAATAGAAGTTAAAGACCCTGACAAAATAGAAGTTAAAACAGACGAGTCTAAGGAAGTTCAGATTTCACAGAGAATGGCTGAGATGTTTGATGTGTTTAGAGTGTTTGATAGAGAGGGTACAGACTACATAAAGAAACTTAAAGATGAAGACCGTGAAATTGTTAAATCAAGAACCTTAGGTCGTATCAGAAGAGAATTGAATGATGACTTGGAAAAGGTAGATATGTCAACTGTAGACGATACATTCATCAACTACTTAATCAACTATATGGTTGTTGATAAGAAGATGGACCCGTTCTACATTGAGTACACACCAGATGCCGTATATAAATTATCTTACGACTTAGTTGAGGTAAGAGGTTTAGGTAAAGTATTATTAGAACAAGGTTTTACTACAAACACTGAAAAGGTATATATTCAATATACAGATGGTGATAACTTTAAGTTAGTTGGTGGACCAGGCGCTGCTAATCAAGCAGCGTACGAATACAATAGAAGAGGTGCTCAATCACCACAAGCTAAAGAAACAAAAGTAGGACAAGGAGAAGGTCAACCTGAAGGTGAACAACCACAAGGTCAAGAGACTAAGAAAGAAGAACCACAACCTAATAAGAACCTTTTAGATAGTATCTATATTAAGGCGAGTGACGATGGTATTGACAGTGTTAGAGATATGGTTGACAAAGAATTCTCATCACGTCAAAAGAGAATTATCCAAAGTTTGAATGGTGAAGGTTATGCGGTTCTAAGACCTATTAACCCTGAAATGTATGAAGAGATTGATGTTAAGGTTAAATACTCTCAAGACTTCGAACCATTCATGGAGTTCAAAATGTATAGACCAAAAACTAGTGGTGTAAATGTTAAACAAAGAGCATCATCATTACAAGAATTGTCTAATTTACAAAAAATCACTAAAGGTCAATGTAAAGAATTGATTGAACAATACTACGAGATTGGTAAAGTTGGTGATGTTGATATGTCTGATGAAGAAAGAAAGAGTGCAGCAAGACAAATTTATAGATGTAGAAGACAACACAAATTTGGTGGTCGTTTAGACTTCGCAAAAATTGGTGATAAGTTAGATGAAATAGGTAGTAGTAGATGGGGACAAGACCCAGATTCAGGTCGTTTCATGATTAACTACAATAACGGTACCGTAGGTAACGATGATAATGTTATTCAATTAAAGTAATATGAAGAACTTAAAAAAACATATTCAGGAAATTAAGAAGAACAGTGAGATTAAGTCAAAACAATCTTCAATTATTAATTTAAGATTATTGAATAGTAATGACGTACCTGAATTGGTATCTGAAATCAAATACATGAAAAATCAAAAGTTTGATTCATCACTAATCAATGAGAATTTAGTTTCAGTATTGAATCAAATGTTTCAAGATGACGGTCCACAATTTATGGAGACGGTTAAAAAGAAACTTACTGAGTTCTTAATGAATAAATTAAGTATTAGTGAATTTGAACAAAAGGTATTAGAGAAGGCTATCGGTGATACTGATATTGATGATGTACCTAAGTTATTTACTGAACCAAGATTCTTAGCTTCAAAATTAGCCGAGGTTTATAGTGAAGATTTCTCGACAGAATATTTAGAAACATTACCTGAGTTTATGAAAAGCAAAGTTGCAAAACTAGCTCAGGACCCAAATAATGAAAAAGAATTAGAGGACATGTTTGTTGACATGTTAAATCCATTGATGGGTGACATCAACTCAAAAATGGAACTGAAGATGAAAGATATTAGAGATAATATCGTTTCATAAACAAACCAAAAGGAAAGGGAGGTGAGTTTATCTAAGGAAGGTGTTCGTGAGGACACCTTTTTTTTATGTGAAAAATTCACCCTTAAATCCATTCCATAGGTCTTCCACATAGTCATCCACAATCTTTGAGAATAATTCTGGTGCGTATGGTTTGTACCTTAATTTCATTCCAGCTTCTTCAGGTGTATTATCACCTTTGTTTGAATTACATCTATGGCAAGATGTTGCGAGGTTTTCCCATTGATTACTCCCCCCTTTAGATTTTGGGATGACGTGGTCTACGGTAAGATTCTTATTAGACCCACAGTAAAGACATGAGTAGTCGTCACGTTTGAATAACCTACGACGAGTCACACCAATACTTGATGGTCTATAACGAATATATTGTTTTAATCGTATTACCAAAGGTCTCACAAAGTTACCCACTGATGTTATTATATCTTCTCCTTTTTGTAATACTTCTGCCCTTCCTTTTTGTACCAAAATGAACCCACGACGAAGTGAGGTTACATTCAATGGTGTAAAGTCAGAATTCAATACCAATACCTTATCCATAGTTTACCTAATATGTGCTCACAAATATAAACATAATGTCCTTATGAATCAAAGGTATATTTATCAATAAATAAACTCAACAATAAAAATTCAAAAAAATGTTATTAAAAGTTGGTTCAAGAGGAAAACAAGTTAAAGACCTCCAAGAGTTTTTGGGGGCGGATGCGGACGGTATCTTTGGTAAAGGAACTGAAGCTGCAGTTAAAGAATGGCAAGCCGCTAATGGTTTGGTTGCTGATGGTCTTGTGGGTTCTGCCACTTGGGACGCTATGGGTCTTGCTACTACTGATGATTCAGAGAAGACTTATGAAACGTCGAATGGTCTCATCGTAAACAGACACTTCTTACCTGAAGGAGAATATAAATCAGGTCCTACAAATAAAGAGTATATTTTCTTACACCACACTGCGGGATGGCACAACCCATATAACTGTATCGACCAATGGGGTAGAGACAGTAGAGGTGCTGTTGCAACAGAGTTCGTATTGGGTGGTCCTTCAGTAAAGGGTAATAGTGACGAATATGATGGTGTAATGGTACAAGCCTTCCCTGAAGGTGCTTACGGTTGGCACTTAGGTAAAAACGGTTCACAACACATGCACACTCACTCTGTAGGTATTGAGGTTTGTAACTTCGGATGGATTAAAGACGGTAAAACATATGCTGGTACTAAAGTGGTTGATTCACAATTGGTAGAATTGGCAGAACCATTCAGAGGTTTCAAAACGTGGCATAAGTATTCTGATGACCAAATCGAAGCATTGGATAAATGGATTCGTTGGATGGGAGAAAGAGATGGTATTGATATCAGAGCAGGTCTTCCAGCGTTGGTTAAAGAAAAAGGTGCGGCCGCATTTGAATTTAATGAAGATGCGTATTATGGTAAAGTAAAAGGTGTTTGGACACACACAAACACACGTAAAGATAAGTTTGATATGTTCCCACAACAAGAGTTGTTGGATATGTTAGCTTCCTTATAATCTAACCAACGATATAATTTATGAACCCACCTATGGTGGGTTTATTATTTTATTATAGTCCCTATTTTTAATCAAAAGCTTTTTAGATGAAAATAGACCAGGTTTATATCATTTCTATAGACCACCGTCCCGAATACGTTCAAGAACTTATTGACAGGGCAAGACAGATACCCTTACCTTATGGAACGCCGATAAAGGTGATTGAAGGGTTTGTGGGTAAACGACTGATTGAAGAGGACGGTTTGGAGTATAAGTTATATGACGGTTGGAAAATTCCTGAAGAGGAATTTGCGTATGACTTTTGGAATAGACACACCACCTATGGTGAAGCTGGTGGGATGATTTCGCACACATTATGTTGGGAGGATGCTTATCATAATGGTCACAAACATGTGATGATATTGGAGGACGATTTCTTACCTATGAATCGTTTGGATTGGAATATCTTCGATGAGTTACAGGTTTATGAATGGGATATGTGTTTAGTTGCTCACAACTCATTACATAGGATATTTCCTGTTATTGGTGAACCTATAAGAGTTGGGTTAAAAAACTTTGTTAGACCCACTTATTTCTATAACACTCACTGTTATATATTGAATACTAAGGGTATAAAAAAACTCGTAGAACAACATTTACCTACTTTGAAAAAGAATATAGTTGTTTCTGACGAGTTTTTTGCTGCGGTTATGGCGACACACCCAAGGAAAGATATGAGGTCCATGTACATTTCAAATATATCGGCAATTGCCACCAATATTGATTATGTTACACAAACTAGATTTCAAGACGCAGGTAATTCACTTACTGAACCTACCGAAGATGATTTACTTCGTGAGAAGAATCTTGAATCTAAATAACTCCCCATCATTTTTCATTACACCATAGTAGATACCTGCAGATAGTAGGGGGAGTTTCAATACATTACGTTGCTCTGTATCGAACACAGTATTGTGTACCAATCGACCACCTGAATCGTGAAGGTAGAATTGTGTTTGATTCTCCCATGAAGTTTCAAAGACCACCTTTGACAGTTCCACTCTTTGGTAGGTTGGAAAAATCTTATTTTCTATTTGGATATCCACAACTTTTGTAGTATCTTGTGAGGTCGTATCTTGAGTTACGGTATCCTGTACCTCAATAATTTCAACCTTAAAGACATAATAGAATGGGTCGTCCGTAGAATTATTTGTTGCGTCATTCCAACTACCGTCCAAATAATAGTTACCCATAAGGTAATGTTCATTTTGTCCTAAGTTGTTGGGTTCGGGTCCATTTGTGATTTGTGAGGTATCGGTCTCCCAGTCATCATAATCCCATTGAGTTCCGTCCAACCAAACCCAATTCCCCTCTTCGGTTTCATCGTGACCACCCAACCAATAGAACGGTTGGATATTATCATTGTAGTGAAGTAGGTTTATACGGTCATAAACAAATAGGTTTTCATCTTCACTATGAATGGATAATAGATGTAGGTTACTGTCCACACTTTGAATGTGTTGTTCAGCATCCCAAAAACTAAATCTTTCTTTTGATGCAAAATAACGGTAACCGTTGTAATCACCTAATGTGTCTGCGTGGTTATATGATTGGGACAACAAAGTGAAGGGAAGTAGAATAAGTAAGAATATATTTTTCATAATAAGAGGGGGAGTTTCCTCCCCCGTTTTAGATTAGAGTTTCAACAATACCGCTGCGTGACCGTTCCATTCTTTGATTTGACGTTTCGGAATCCAAAACTCGAAAGCTCCGACCTCATCGATACGTTCAGCCATTTGTTGTTTGAACTGAGGGATGTCTTTGCGAGACGCTGGATGTGGAACACCTACGTACTTAGCACATACAGGACCTACACCTGTCAGTTGAGACATATCATCGGTGAGGGTACGTCCACAACAACGACAGATACCACCGTTCTCTTTTGTGAGTTTTGCCTCCAACCTCATAGCCTTCTCAGAGACGGTGATGACTTTGGTTACGTCAACTAAGATTGGGTGGAAGTCTAATTCGTATTCTTCTTTGATGTCCATTGCGATGTTGCGACCCAATTTGATGGTGTTTCCAACCAAGTCAATGTTGAGGTCTTTTTGAGACTTCTTAGCCTTCTCACGTGAGATTGCGTTGTTGGCCGCAGTTACTTGCTTCTTAGTTAGACGACGGTACTTGTTGTACTTTGATTGGATATCTTTTACGAATTTCAACTCACCATCGTAGTTAACAATGTTTTTGATGTTTTCAGGTAGTTCTTCTACGTTCACATCTGATTGACGTACTTCGTTCATAATAATCTTCTCAGCGAATGATTTTTGCTTTGGTGTTAGACGACCCCATTTTGCCAATCCTGGTTTGAGGTTCATAATAAAGGTGTTTGTTCCTTCGTAGTTTCTTACTTTTTCTTCGATGTTGATTCCTGTTACTGTCATGATGGTGGGTTTATGTTTCTTATTAACAATACAAAGATAAGGTTTCTTTACTAATTACACAACTATTTATTAAGGAATAAACTATATAAAAAATAATTTCGAAATGTTTGTATGTAGAAGAAGTGCTGATAAAGTTGTGGTTTTCGTAACTAGCTCAGGACAATTAACAATTAATGAAGGTGGATTGACATCAGTAGGTGCTCAAGAATTTTCAGGTACAGAATCATCATGGGCTTCACCAGATTATGAAGTAGTTGATTTATCGAACAAAGAAGTATCTCTTCCAGAAGGTTACTTTGGTGAGTCACACAAGTTGGTTGAGGACGGTGATTCATACCGTTGGGACGCAGTCTAATTGTTTAACACAAGGAAAAAAGAAGGGGACATTACGTCCCCTTTTTTAATTTATTGCACCCATCACTCGTTTCATAAACCCATTCAGGGCATCACGTTGTGGGGTACCGTCTTTTATCTCTTTCATCACCTCTTGCGCTCCTGAGATATTTGAGATGAGCTCTCCGATGACTTCCATTTCTTCATCTTTGAGTCCTCTTGCTTCTGAGATACAAAGAAGAACCTCAATCGTTTCGTCTAAGTAATCTTCATCAAATTCACCTGATTCTACAATCGTTTTAATTATTGGTAACTTCATTTAATACGTCTTGTATAACTTCAATTTTATTACCCTGAGATTGTTTCACCAATTTGCCATCCACAAATCCTGCGAATGTTGGTAGGTTGGATACATCTGCGAACTGACGTGAACCTGGTAGTTTCTCAGCATCCACATAAACGAATTGGATATCTTCATTTTCTGTGGACATTCTTTTGAACTTAGGTTTTGTCAATCGACAGTTACCACACCAACCAGCTCCGTATTGGACCATTACTTTGGAGTTATCAGAAAGAATATCTCCTAAGTTGTCTTCTTTTAACTCAATCATCTTAATTGTTACTTAAGTACGTTGATACTCCTTCACGAGTTGCTGACATTGCTTCTTTACCTTCTTCCCAGTTTGCTGGACATACCTCACCGTGTTTTTGAACATGAGAGTAAGCGTCGATAAGACGAATGTATTCATCCACGTTTCTACCTAACGGCATATCGTTTACTGATTCATGGAATACTTTACCTTCCTCATCAATTAGGTAAGTTGCTCGGTAAGTAACGTTATCACCTTCTACTTTGATACCACCGTTGTTTACATCAAAAGTTTCTGTTAGGTCTAAGATACCTAATCTGTTTGATAGTTCACGAGTGGTGTCAGCGATTAATGGGAATGTTACTCCTTCGATACCACCGTTGTCTTTTTCTGTGTTCAACCATGCGAAGTGTACTTCTGCGGTATCACAAGATGCTCCGATGACGATTGTGTTACGGTCAGCAAAGTCCTGTAATTTTTCTTGGAAGGCATGGATTTCAGTTGGACATACAAAAGTGAAATCTTTAGGGTACCAGAATAATAAGACTTTCTTAGATTCTGATTTTGCTTTTTCAACGACATTCAACTTGAACGTATCACCCATCTCATCGATGGCGTTGACTGTGATATTTGGGAATTGTTTTCCTACGTGACTCATAATAAAAATGTTTTGTTATAACATATAGTCTATAAAAAACAAAAGTCCAATAGAATTACTCTATTGGACCTTAGCTTTGGTGGAGGTGTCGGGAGTCGAACCCGAGTCTTGCTCGCATCACCCATAAAGGACTACACGTTTAGGTCAATGTTGGTTCTCAACATTCCGAAATAAATGGTTTGATGTGTGTGGGAAACAAACCAATAAACAACCTGGTCTCAGAGTTATTTAAGAGAGCTCTGACCTGTGACTCCCGTATACAGACTTCTGTTCAAAGGTTATATGTCCACCGACCCGTTTCACTGTTGCGTCTTACGCTACAGTTACTTCTTCAGTGCGTAGAAGACCTACAGCCTGAAGTTTTGCGATTGTTTCGCCAGTTAAAAAAAGTGTCACCATAGATTAAAGTGATAGATAACATCTCACTACGTGCCCCGTATGACTATCTACGCCAATCGATTCCAATTCACCCCCATATTTTCAAAGAACCTTTCTTTCTGACTACAAATATAAATACTTTTTTTATTCTGACAATATATTTATAGAAAAAGATTTTTAATTATGGGAAAGAAAACCATTCGTTTAACGGAAGCCGATATAGAGAAACTGGTTCAGAAAGTTTTGTCTGAACAAACTGAGAGTGTCTTACTGGACAAACTTAATGATAAAATTGAATCTGTCATGATAGAAAAACAGGGTGATATCTTAAATAGTTTTAATGTAGTGATTGAGTCTAAAAATAATGAAGACCCATATAATAATCCTATGATATTAACAATTGCAAATATCAATGTACCAATAAATTATTATAGACTTGTTAATAATCTTCCTACATGGTTTAGAAAAAATATACCAAGTAAAAAGTACACGGTAGGTTCAGTACCACTTTCTACTTTTTATAATGATATTTGGGATGGTGATGAAGTTTTAGAAAGGTTTTATAATGATAATGAGTATGTCAAAAATCAAATGGATACATTATCAGTTCCCTTATCTCTTAGTGTTATGTCTACTAATGATATAGCCGTAACACAATTTAGGAATAGAAAAAAAAATCGCAGAGGTAAACGACCATATGTGAGAGGTAATGAAATGCCATTAGGTGATTTTTTTAAGACTGGTGGTGGTAAATTTGGCTTAAATAAAAATATAATGTTGGCGGTTGAGTTTGGTGGTTTAACTATAAAGTTAGGTGAAGTATATATTCTTCCACCACAATCACCAGAAGGTGAAACAATTAATACTGATGAATTTGCAACTGAAAAGATTAAATTAGACTTGGTTGATGTATTTAAGTTTGACACTATCGATATGATTGACCCTTCAGGTTATCAAGAAATATTAAATAAGTTTAAGAATGATTTAAGTCAAGGACTTAAACGTATGCGAGGACTTAAAGAATTTTTACAAAAACAAAATTTAGTAGTAAATGGTTATGCGTCTCGTGATAATGACCCTAATGAACAAGTTCAAGGAAAATTCACTGGATGTAGAGGATATGGTGATGGAACAAGAGGTCAGTACAATTTATGTCTATCTGAAGAAAGGGCTAAGAAAGTTGCTGAGGATTTACAAGAAATATTTAATAGTTTAGGTATTAATGTGACTATCAAAAGTAAGGGTCATGGTGAGACAAGTAAATTTGGTTCTGCATGGTCAAAAGAAAAACCAACAAAACCAAAAGATACTCAACCTAACAGAAGAATTACTTTTAATATACCGAAATATACAGAAACTACACGAAACTAATAAAAAAACCTCTCATTGAGAGGTTTTTTATTTAAGTGCAGAGAATAGAGTCAAGGCGATATCTACACTTCTCGTTTTCTCATTATAACTAGAACTAATACCTAAAATTTCAAGTTCTCCAAACATCCCAATATTCATGATGGTTCCTTGGTGACCTTTTGATTTTAACCATCCATTAATAGCTTTTTTTGCAACGTCTTGATAAGTGGTTTGACCTCTTATTGATATTCTTGCCAGTATTTCACCCCTACCAATATAATCATATTCAGTAGTATCAACACCAATATCATTTAGAATCATAATTACTTCATTTTTGGGTAACGAATTAAGATAGCTGTGTGAAGGTCTGTGACGACAACCATTATTTTTCATATATTCAACAGAACCCTTACTGTGTAATTCCGCACCTACTTTACTAAAATAAACCTCAACCTTGTTGTTTCGTTTTTCATGGTACGCAATTACTTCATCAAACAAAACCTGATTCATGATGGAGTCATTAAACCCTTGTGAAAATACGGGAGTTGAAAGTAGGGTGAATAAAATTATGTTGATTATCTTTTTCATATGTTGTTTATCTATACTTCAAATATAAGGGTTATTTATCAATTATCCAAACTGTCAAGTATTTATAGTTAACTTTTATGATTAAATTTCAGAACATACTACTCGAAGGTAAAAAGGAGAACCTTATAGATAAGTACAAGGACAGTCCTACCTTTGCCGATGCCACTGAGTTGTTGGAGAAACTTATCGACGGTGACCCTTCAGCAACCAAAAAGTATTCTGAGTGGATGATTAAACAAATGATTAGTCTCGGTGACCCAATTACGTTCTCAGTTGCTGACAATGTAAATTTATTCATTGACCTTATTGAAAGTTTCCATAAGAGTGCCACGGCAATCAAACCAGAAGATATTGACTACGCAGCCTCAACATCATCATTTGTTGATGCTTCTAAGATTAAGTCATCACCTAAAGACATTAACAAATATAGTATTTGGGGATTACAAGCGGTGATGAACGCTGTCCGTCAGAGACAAATCATGGTCCAAAAAGAAAAGGAAGTTAAGGGCGAGTCTGATAGAATATATGAAGATAATAGGTTCTTAATTGTTCAACCGTATTCTCACGGTGCTTCGTGTTACTATGGAGCTGGAACCAAATGGTGTACAACGACAAAAGACGATACCCGATATTTTGACAAATATTCAGAAGAAGGAAACCTATTTTATATCATTGATAAGACATCGAAAGATTCCACGTGGGGTAAGATGGCCTTATTTGTAAGAAGTAACGGTACAACGGAGGTATATGACCAGAAAGACTCCGTAAGAAGCTTAGATGTATTGTTAGATAGATTCTCACCAATCCAAGAACAAATCAGAAAGTTGGTTAAAGGAAACAAACATTACGAAACATTAAAAGGTATACAAGAAGGTAAAATAGACCACGTCAGAGGTAGAATACAAAGTGACCATTTGGTTAAGATTGAAAAAGAAGGGGATGATAAGTTTGTAGTAAAACTCAAATTTGATGGTCCTGAAGAATTCCTTAAGTTTTTTGAGGAAGATGTTGATGAAGGTGACCTTAGATTCATCAGTGATATTATTGACCCACCTTACGGTTCTGAATTAAGTCTATACGACCCCTATAACTTTGATGATGATTTCCTTGAGGGTTATGTGTTTAGTTATTTCTCAAACGAACATTTGAAAAAACTAAAAGAAATTATTGAAATTTATGACCCTGAGGTGTCAAACCTGATTGTTGATAATGATGGTACCTATAGTGTTAAACAGGATGGTGAAAAAGAGTTGGCCAAATTTATGGTAGATAAATTGGGTGATGACTTTATGAGTAATTTAAGTGATACGTACTCAATCGCACAAAACCAAGCCATGGAAAGAGGTACTCAGAAAGAATTTACAGAAGAGTTATGTGATATATTGTCTGAAATAGGTTTCCATAAAAATAATTCTGAAAGTTGTTTTTACAACTATAATATTGATTTGAAAGATTTATTAGAATTATTTGAATCTGAGGATTACCTAAAGGATTTGAATCTTACTGATATGTTGAAAAATGTAATACCACATAGAGTTTCATTCCCGATAGATTATCCATACGACGTCATCTATAACAATTTCGACAGTGAGACGTTTGACCATTATTTCAATGATGATTTATCAAATATATTAGAAAAGGAATATGATAAATTGGATGATGCTGATTTCTTCTTAGACTTCGACCAGTACCTAAATGTTATGAATAGAGTGAAGGAAATGTATGGTAGATTTGGAAAGAATATTCCAATACCAACATCTGAAGATGCAAATATCAGGATTGATGGTGTGGACCCAGAAACGAATAAAGTGAAATTTACTCTTAGTAGATTTAATTCCGATATAGATTCTTTTGAAACAAAAAAAGGAAAGTCGAAACTTTCCTCTATTATTTCTTTGATGAATAACTATCAGTTATTCGACCCCTTTGAGTAAGAAGTTTTCCCTTAATATTTTATAAAGTTCAACTGCGTCGTCCTCATCTAAGTATAGGACATCACCAGTGTGATTACTCTCAATGGTAACTCCACCCCATTCAACAACTACTTTGTGGTCATTCAACTCATAAGTCTCATCATCTAATCCATCGAACAGAGTATTATCCCAATCACCCAAGTCGTCTTCGGCATCATCAAGATTAAACAAACCTCCGTAAGAATATACTGGTGGTTCGTAGGCGAACTCTTGCTTTTCATACCCAAACTCGTTGACCAAGTTAATACCTGTTCTGATGGCCTTCTCCACATCGTCCAACACTACGAATTCGTTGGGGGTATGCATTTGGTAATACCCACAGGAAAGATTGATACAAGAAACGTCACTTTTCTTCTTAATCTGAGACACGTCAGTAAAAGGGTGTGACTGTTGTTCCATATCCGTTTCCATGGTTTTCTTAATTACAGGTAGTGCTCTGTTGATGAATTCCCCGTTTTCCTCAAACAGGCGAACTCCCGAGCATATCTCGGTAATTAGATGGTTACCAGGTGCATCGTATTGAACGACATATCCTACATTGTTAAGGAACTTGACATCACATTTGCTGGACCCGATACAACCAGTCTCCTCAGAGACGAAAAACCCTACTTTTACATTTGACAGTACTCGGAGTAATTCCAAACAAATAAAGATGCCACACTTATCATCACCACCAATACCCGTTGGATTTCCGTCAGGAGTGTAAGCTTTCAGGACATCGTATTGTGTATCATCGAATGTCCGTCCGAAGGTAGGTGGTTTGGGAAGTGTTTGTTCCTTAACAACAATTTCAGGGACCATGGCATGTACAGTATCCGTATGTGCCACAAACATTGGGAAGTAACCGTTAAAGCCATCTTGACGTTTTGTGGCGTAGATGTTGTTCATCTCATCGGTGTAGTATTCTACCCCGTCCATACTATCTAAGACCCAAGAAAGGTATTCTACCATCTTGTCCTCTTGATAGGTTTTTGAAGGAACCGATAAGAGTTCTTTGAAACGATTTAATGTAATGTTGTCCATGTGTCCTTTAATTTGATACAAATATAGTATCTAATTTCTTAACTTCCAAATCGGAAGGGATATTAATTTACCCCTTCCTCAATGGTTACTTCTTCTTCGTTCATCTTCATTTGGTATTCACGTCCGATTTTAATCTTTTGACGTAATACCTCTTCTGAGATGTAATCCTCGATTTTCTCTTGGATTGCTCGTTTGATAGGACGTGCTCCGTATTTCTCATCGAAACCTACGTCAGCCAACATATCTCTCACTTCATCGGTGAAGTTGATGTGGTAACCGAGTTTCTCCAAACGTTTGGTGAGTTTACCCAATTCGATATCCACAATTGAACGTACTTCTTTCTCTTTTAGAGGGTTGAAGACAATCACTTCATCGAGACGGTTCAAGAACTCAGGGGTGAAGTGGTTTTTAAGTTCTTTTTGTAGGAGAGCCTTTTTCAGGTCCTCATCACCACTCATTCTTGCTGAGGTATCAAATCCGACACCCGCTCCGAAGTCTTGTAGTTTCTTCACACCCAAGTTTGAAGTCATAATAATCAAACAGTTCTTAAAGTTGATTTTACGACCGAAACTGTCCGTGAGGTGACCATCGTCCAACACCTGTAGTAATAATGAGAAGATGTCCTTGTTTGCTTTTTCAATCTCATCAAACAATACTACTGAGTAAGGTTTGTTTTTGACTGCTTCGGTAAGTTGACCACCTTCGTTGTGACCCACATATCCTGGAGGGGAACCGATGAGACGTGACATGGTGTACTTCTCTTGGTATTCACTCATATCCACACGGATGAGAGATTCTTCATCTCCGAAGATTTGTTTTGCCAATTGTTTCGCCAAGTGAGTTTTACCCACACCTGTTGAACCCAAGAAGATAAACGAACCGATTGGTCGGTTGGGGTCCTTAATCCCCACACGGTTTCTGCGGATAGCTTTTGAAATCTTTTTGACCGCCACTTCTTGTCCGATAACTGATGTGTTCAGATTACCTTCCAAATCCAAAAGACCTTCCATTTCGTTTTGGTTCAATTTGGATACAGGAATCTTAGTCATGTTTGAAACTACATCATATACCATATCCTCAGTGATTTCTTGACGTTCTTCGTCTTGCTTCTTTTCGAATTCAGCCTTTACCTTATCGAGTTCTTTCAAGATTTTCTTCTCTTTGTCTCGTAAGTGTGCTGCCTTCTCATAATCCTGAGCCTTGACCACGTTGATTTTTTCCTGTTTAATCTGATTCGCCTTCTCTTTGAGTTTCTCAATCTCTTCGGGAAGTTTCACAGAAATCTGACTACGAGCACCCACCTCATCCATGATGTCAATTGCCTTATCAGGGAATTCACGGTCGGTGATGTAACGGTCAGCCAAATATACACAAGCCTCCAATGACTCTTTCGAGTAGTTTACTTTATGGTGCTTTTCATAACGAGACTTTAGGTTATCCAAGATAATCATGGTCTCCTCAGGGGTGGCACCATCCACCATTACTTTTTGAAAACGACGTTCCAATGCTCCGTCTTTCTCAATGTTCTCACGATATTCATCGAGAGTGGTTGCACCGACACATTGTAGTTCACCACGTGCCAATGCTGGTTTGAAGATGTTGGAAGCGTCCAATGAACCTGATGAGTTACCAGCCCCGATGATGGTGTGAATCTCATCGATAAACACAATGATATCAGGGTTATCATGCAACTCGTCCAAGATTACCTTAAGACGCTCCTCAAACTGTCCACGATACTTTGTCCCTGCGACAATAGATGTCATATCTAAAGATACGATACGTTTATCGCTAAGGTTACGAGGACAATCACCTTCGTAAATTTTCATCGCCAATCCTTCAACGATTGCAGTCTTACCACAACCAGGTTCGCCAATGATGATGGGGTTATTTTTCTTTCTACGAGAAAGGATTTGAGCAATACGGTCAATCTCACGGTCACGACCCACAACAGGGTCTAACTTACCTTGTTCCGCTAAACGGATAAGGTCACGTGAGAAATTATCCAAAACAGGTGTTCCTGATTTTGGTCCTCTTTCCTTTTTTCCTTTTGAACTTTCGTTCGGGTCTACAGATTCAATCATAGTTGTTCTTTTTATTTTGACTCTACAAATATAAGACAATTTCTAATACAAAATACACCATTTCCAAAATTGTCAGTTAATTTTCAAAAAACTGACAGAATGTCAGTTATACATTCCTTTTTCAGTTTTGGCATACTTTTCTTTATGGAGTTACAAAGATAATAAAAAAATTAAAACGAACACTATGTTTAACAGAAAAAGTATTTTTGACGAAATTTTTAGAGAATTCGAATCTTTATTCGATAACGTTGAACCAACTTATTACAAGGTGGGACCTAACGGATTTTATTTTACCTACACCACCAAATCAGGTGATAACTCAACAGATGAATTATATTCCTTAAAATCTGAGCTCCAAGATGCTGTTGAGAAACAAGAATTTGAGAAGGCTGTAGAACTTCGTGATAAGATTAAATCATTGGAGGAAAACAGTGAGAAGATTCAAGAGTTAAAGTCGAAACTTCAGAAATCTATTGAAAAGGAAGACTTTGAGAAAGCAATTGAATTAAGGGATAAAATAAAAAAGTTACAGTCCTAAATTAAAGACCCCGAGAAATCGGGGTTTTTTTATATTTATTGGTATGAGAATACCGTGGTTAGATTATATTAAGGAGTTTGGTGATTTAGAGTCAATTGAAAAGGCGTTCATTCAAATGAGAATGGCACTTAGTGACGCGGGTTTTAGTCAAGAAGATTTAACAAGTATCTCATCGGCACCTGTAGAGGTGTTTATGATGAGAGACAATCTTATTCAGAAAATTCAAAACTTAAGAGACGAATTAGAAAAGCACGGTATGTGGGATGATGATGTCAAAAAGAATTTTGATAGTTACATTTCCAGAAAGTTGTCTAAGTTAGAAGATAAATATCCTTTATAATATGGCAATCAAAAGTGAAAAAATCGTAGGTAAACAAATCATCAACGAGATTGAATCTTCAAATCTTATGAAGACCGTTTACGACTTAGACAAAAAAACATTAGTAGCAACATTTAAGAATGGTACTGAGTATGAATATGTTGAGGTACCTCACAAGACTTATACAAAATTCAGATTGGCTGAATCGCAAGGTAAATTTTTCAATACCGAGATATCTAAGAAGTACAAATACAAAAAAATAACAAAGTAAACTTTCTTTGTATTTATATGTTATGGAGCAAAATGCAAGAATTATTTCAAGTTTTTACGTTCAGGATGAATTAAATTCTGAAATTTGGGATACGTTAGAAGATGGGTCTTATGTTATGAAAGATGAGGTTCGTAACTCTCTTCTTGCAATCTCTAATGAATTTATCGATTTTTTAGGTTTAGATATTTTTGTTTCAGATATCACAATGACAGGTTCATTGGCGAACTACAACTGGTCAGAGTTCTCTGACATTGACTTACACATTATGTATGACTTCACTGAGGCGGGTGAACAAAAAGAGTTGTACAAAGAATTATTCAAATTAAAAAAGACGTTATTTAATTCTACTCACGATATTACCGTTAGAGGTTATGAAGTTGAATTATATGTTCAGGACTCCTCAGAACCACATTTTTCAACGGGAGTGTATTCTGTGATGTTTGACGAATGGATTAACGAACCAACACCTGAGAGTGTTACATTAGACGAAGATAAATTAGAAGATAAAGCCAATCAATGGATGGAAATCATTGATACCGTAATTGAGAATGTTTCTGATGATGAGTTAGAAAGTGCATTAGAAACAATAGAAAAAGTCAAAGACAAACTTAAGAAATATAGAAGTTGTGGTTTGGAAAGAGAGGGTGAATATTCCTATGAAAATTTGGTCTTTAAGTTTTTAAGAAGAAATGGATACATTCAAAAACTCTTCGACTTTACAAACGAACTCGTAGATAAAAGATTATCCTTAGAACAAGAAACTAACTCATAACAATACCTAAATATAGGAAAAAATGACAAATCCTATATTTGGGTATATTTATATATAAAAATGTATTATGGCACAAGGATGTAACCCGGCAACGGAATATAAAGCTTTCTCAGGTTCAACTGAAACTGTTCATGCAGTTTATAGTAAAGCCGACGGGACTGAAGTGGTACAATGTAGTACAGTTAAACTCGGTGGAAACGGAGTTTTTAATTAAACAGAAAAAAAACAAAATAGTATAAAAATGGGAGACTTAAAACCTATCGGAAGTGAGAAATTACAGGGTGATGAAAAACTAAGACGCATCATGGAAATTGCTCGCTACAACGAAGTAGAGCGTTCGACTTCGAATGTGAACGAGACTGTTGACTATACAAGACAGTTAGCAGATGGTAAATATTATAGTATTATTCACGAAAAGAATGGATACATCATCAAAACAGGATTGAATGAATCTGAGATGGATTATGCTGAAAGAATCGAAAACAGACGTTATCATTCTTCTTATTCTAAAGCCTTGAAGAAATTGAATCTAATGGCTAAAGAATTAAACACTCTACACGAAAACGAAGAAGGTTTAGAGCTATTCGGTGAGCAAGACAAGAAGTTTGTTTTGAAAACACCAAAACCTGAAGTTGAAGCACCATCACCTGAACCAGAAATGGATTTAGATTTGGACATGGGTTCTGAAGGTGGTGAAGAGGAACTTGATTTGGACATGGATTTAGGTATGGACGATGAAGGTGGTGAAGAATTAGATATGGATTTAGACTTAGACGCTGAAACTCCCGCAGAAGAAGAGGAAATCTCAATCAAAGAAATTCAAAAACTAACAGGTAAATTAGGTCAAAAATTAAGAACTATTGACCAACAAGATGGTTTAACATCAGAAGATATCAAATATGTATTAAACTCTATTATCTCAGCAGTTGATTTAGATAAATTAAGTGAAGAAGATAAAGAGGACATCTTAGAAAACTTTGAAGAGGACGAAATCGACTACGGTGTAGATGATGAAGCCGATTTAGATGTTGATGCTGGTGAAGAATTGGACTTAGACATGGACTTAGATATGGACATGGATATGGAAGAACCAATGGAAGAATCAGCTGAAGTAGGTGAAAGAGTAATGGATGAAATCTTTGCAGAATCTAAAATTGACAAAGTATTATCAAAGTACTTCGTAGTTAGTGACGAAGAAAAAACATTGACTGAATCAAAAAACATCAAAAACTTCTTAGTTGAGAAAATTCAAAAGGTAACTGTAAGAAAAGAAATGAAGTCTATGTGTGAAACAGTAGAACAAGAATTGACTGCAGATTTCTTATTGAAAGAAAATAAAACAATTAAGTTTTTAGGAAAAACAAACAAAGGTAATTTAGTATTTGAGAACGACGGTCAACAGATTAAAGTTTCTCAAAAGGGTGAATTATTATGAATTTAGTATACGTTAACGAACTCGGACCCAATTATAAAGGGGATAACATTTACGAGTTTATTTTTAGTGACGTTGACGATGTATGGGGTGAAGATTGGGACAAAGAACCAGCCGGTGGTAACCCAACTCCACCCCTTATACATTTTATAAAGAAGGTTGGAGTTTTAAGAAACTCAGGTATTGAGTTAAACTTAATCCAAAATTCAGATTTTTTCTCTGTTTATGATGCAACAGAAGGTGTGATAGCCTTAGCATGGGAAGACAGTGAAAGTGAAGCCGTAGTAGATGACAAATACACTAGATTGGTTTTCCGATATGGTGACACAGTCAAAGAAGTGGAAGATAAAATTTACGAGAGAGACATCGTATTAACTTACGAAAAAAATATTGCAAGTCATGAACAATAAGAAAGTTGCAAGTTTATTGAACAAAGGTATCAAGTTCGAAACACTTAAGATGTTGAACGAAACTCAAATTGATACATTATATACTGCCGTAATTGGTGAACAAGAAAGTTTGTCTGATAAAGTACAAGATGTTCAACAATTAAAAGGTGAATTATCACAATTGAATCAAGCAATTGACCAAACCATTCAAAAGATTGGTGAAGAAGAAAATGAAGACGGGTTGGAAGATTTGGCACGTCAAGATTATACTGGTCAAGAAGGTCCTCATGATGAGAAAGACATGGCTCCTGATGGTATGGATGATGATTCAGATAATAACCGTTCAGAAATGGGTGAAGAAGAAGAGGTTAATCCATGGGCGATATGTACATCTTCATTAGGTTTAGAAGGACGTGAAAGAGAGTCATATAGTAAGAGTGAATCTGAAAAATATGAAAGATGTGTCAGAGACGTTAAAAAACAAAATGAAATTAGACAAATCGAAGAATCTATAGTATCTTTGGTGAAGAAATACGTACCAACGACTATGAGTAAGAAAGATTTAATGAATTTATTGGAACAGGGACCTGGTACGAAGGAAGCTCCTGTAAAGACACCTACAAGGACTAAACCTGAAAGGAAGACACCTTATAAGCCGAAACATAAACCGGCTCCAAAAGCGGGTGAAACAGAAACTGCACCTTCGAGAGTTAAACCTGGTACAATTGAAAAACCAGAAAGAAAGACTCCGTACAAACCAAAACACAAACCAGCACCTAAGGCAGGTAAAAAAGAATTACCAAGTTTTTTGAAGTTTAACACATTAAATATACAATTTAGAGATGAGCAAGAAGATTAATGAAGCACCAATTGACTACGGAGATAGACCAGAAAGAATGGCTCCTGATATTCAGGCAAAAATTCAAGGTCGTGAGACTCCGTTATCTGATAATCCCGCTTTGGATATCGATGTGGATGGTGATGGTGTTGTATCATCATTTGAAGAGTTATTGGCGTCGAAAAGATTTAAGGACGTTGTAGATAAGGTAAAACAATATACAGGTATTACTGACATCTCTAATCAAAATGCCTTGATGCAGTTGCAAATGATGTTGCAACGTGCAGTTCAAGATGTTAAATCAATCGAGAACGAAAACGAAGAGTATCTTGAAAACTTGGCCGTTGATTTGGTTAAGAAAGAAATGGCACTTCCTGATGGAGCATTCCAATTCGATGTAGAATTATTATCAGGTATGGGTCAGATTGACACTTCTAAAATGAGACCTTCATCAGAAGAACCTGATGAGGAGGATATTATGAAAATGTTCGGTGATGAGAATGCCGATGATATGGAGGACGACATCGAAGCATTTATGGATGCAATGGATAAGTTTGACATGGAGAAAGCAAAAAGACGTTTCATCAACTCCTTAATTCAAGGAGCGTCTAAGAAAGGTCATTATATGTTCAACTTGGTTCGTGAAGAATTGGACCGTTTGGACCCACGACTACTTAACCTTTACGGTGTGTTAATGTCTATTGCAGATTTGATGTACTGGATTATACCTGATGAAATGACACAGATGATGGCAGGTGAGGGTGAAGGTGTTCAGGGTTCTGAAGAAGTTGATGATACTACTGACCCACCTACAATTAAAGCAAAAGGATTATTCTTTCCTGTTTTACTTCACGAGTTAATCAAAGGTGTGTACGAGGTATTGGGTACACAAGGTTTACCTGACGACCCTAAAGCCGCAGATATGGTTATGGCATCACAAGATACCTTACCTTATGAAATTTGGGATTTAAGATTAGGGCCTGTTATTTGGGAAAGATTCACCGCATCATATCCTGAAGATTTATATGAAGATGATATGAGAGAGATTCAGAATTATTTATTCTCACGTTTCTCAGCATTATCGACAGAAGAGTTCTTCGAGGTGGCTAAAGAAATTATTGGTGACTCAGAAAAAGGTCAGAAGATTGTTAAGAGAATGGTTGATGAAATCGTTGAGGAACTTCGTCAGTATGACTTAGAAGACGCTTTAGGTGATAGTGATGACGAGGAAGATGATGATGAGTTCAGAGACTTCTTAGGTGGTCTCGGAATTGATTTATCATAAATAAATCTTACTTTATGATTTATGGGTTTAAGTAGAGAACAGGTATTGGTCGAGTATGCAAAGATTGTGAAAGATACTTCCTATGCTCTTAAGACCTATCTTCAAACCTACGACAATACACAATCACGTTACGTTCCTTTAGAATTATTCCCTGACCAAGACAGGTTGATATACGACTACGATAACTTTGAGGAGAATATCGCTATTAAGTATAGACAGGCGGGTGTATCTACGGTAACCGCTGCGTGGTCATCTAAAAAGTTGGTTACAGCTAAAAAGAGTAAACCTGAAAAGATTCTAATCATTGCAAATAAATTGGATACATCCATGGAATTTGCGAATAAGATTAGAGCATTCCTTGACCAATGGCCTGAGTGGTTAGGTGTTAAGTTCTCTGCAGATAAGAATTCACAAAGACACTTTAAGTTAACGAATGGTTGTGAGGTGAAAGCCGTTGCAACATCAAAGGATGCCTTGCGTGGTTATACCCCAACAATCCTAATATTTGATGAGGCAGCATTTATCGATGCCGATGATGACTTCTGGTCTGCGTGTATGGCTTCATTGTCTACGGGTGGTAAGGTAATCGTTATTTCAACACCTAACGGTTTTGACCCAATCTATTATTCAATATATGACCAATCATTAAGAGGGATGAACGACTTCAAGATTACCGATATGTATTGGTACCGTGACCCTCGTTATGCCAAAACACTACAACTAATTAAATGTACCGACATTGTTCATTACATGTTGAACCGTGAAGACTATAATGATGAAGAGGTTATTATTGATTATTCAGATATTGACCCAAGAGAAAGAGATTTTGATGAGATAACTAAAAAGTTTGATGAAGGATATAAACCCTATTCATTGTGGTTTGAAGCAATGGCTAAAAAACTTAAGTTTGATAGACGTAAGATTGCTCAGGAATTGGAATGTAATTTCTTAGGTTCAGGGGATAATGTTATTCCTAACGAAACTATTGAAAAAATCAAAGACCGTGAAATCCGTAATGCTGAGAATAAGTTTATGGGTGGTGCGATGTGGCAATGGAAAGAACCAATACCTGGACATAAATACATTATGGGTATTGACGTTTCTCGTGGTGATAGTGAGGATTTCACTACCTTCTGTATTATCGACTTTGATGAGAGAGAACAGGTATTGGAGTACTTAGGAAAGATACCACCTGATGTTGCAGCTGAGATTGCATTCAAATGGGCCACTATGTATTCTGCATTTGTGGTTATTGATATCACTGGTGGTATGGGAGTATCTACGGCAAGAAAACTTCAAGAAATGGGTTACCAAAACTTATATGTTGAAGGTGTTAATGCCGCTGATAAGTGGAAATATAATCCAAAAGCAATGGAGAAGATACCAGGTTTGAACTTTAATAGTAAAAGGGTTCAGATTGTTGCTGCTTTTGAAGAGGC
>Ga0255783_10001390_pt1 | contig 25920 bp, 30 predicted proteins | sample 011ome_22_FD_179981 | JGI IMG/M metagenome (GOLD analysis project Ga0255783, IMG submission 179981) | Coastal salt marsh microbial communities from the Groves Creek Marsh, Skidaway Island, Georgia - 011507BT metaG (version 2) | ecosystem: Environmental > Aquatic > Marine > Intertidal zone >... | reverse complement strand
CGCAAAACGGGCAACTGTGACAAGGCCGCAATCGTTGTGATCGCAGCGGCATCAACATCCGCCAAACTCTCACGATAGCCTGCCAAAGCTTGGGCGCGTGCGATCTGCTGCGGAAGGTCGCGTGCCAAATCGGCATTGCGCTGATCATCGCTGCGTGTTTCGAGGTGATCAAAAAAGCTCATCGTTAGGTCTTTCATCTTTGTCTAAATACTCATCGCCGTAGGCGTTTGGCCGCAGGCCAAATCAGGCCAACCAACGCTTGCGACGACGATAGCTGCGCACATCGCGAAATGACTTGCGGCCTTCGTCGGACATGCCCAGATAGAATTCTTTCACATCGGGGTTTTCGCGCAATTCTGCGGCGGGTCCGTCCATCACAACGCGGCCTGATTCCAAAATATAGCCGTAATGGGCATAACGCAGCGCCACGTTGGTGTTTTGCTCGGCCAACAGGAACGTCACGCCTTCATTTTCGTTTACGGATTTCACGATCTCGAAAATCTGTTCCACCAATTGCGGGGCCAATCCCATGGACGGCTCATCCAGTAAAATGGTTTCTGGGCGGCTCATCAAGGCGCGGCCAATTGCGCACATTTGCTGTTCCCCGCCTGATGTATAGCCCGCTTGCGACCGGCGGCGTTCTTTGAGCCGTGGGAAATAATTATAGACCATTTCCAGATCCGCAGCGACAGCACCCTTGCCATCCGTGCGCGTGTAGGACCCTGTCAAAAGGTTTTCTTCGATTGTTAAATGTTCAAAACAATGACGGCCTTCCATCACCTGAATGACCCCGCGCTTTACCATCTCTGCGGGATCTGATGAATCGATACGCGTGTTGTTATAGCTGATCATGCCCTTGGTGACTTCGCCACGTTCGGAATGCAACAGGTTGGAAATCGCCTTGAGCGTCGTGGTTTTTCCCGCGCCATTTCCCCCCAGTAACGCCGTGATCGACCCTTTGGGGACTTTCAACGAAACACCCTTGAGAACCAAGATCACGTGGTTATAGATCACTTCGATATTGTTGACTTCTAACAGTGCGTCATTTTGTGTTGTCGTATCCAGCATAGGCCTATCTTTCGAAAGCGTTCAAGTGATGCGGCCCCCGGTTCCCCAAGGGCCGCAACAGGATTAGTTACATCCAGGAGTGATGTTGTTTTCCGCTGCAAATGCTGCAGAGTCTTCGGAAATCAACGGGTTCAGGATGTCTTGGTCAGATTGAACGAAATCTGTGATCAAACCCCAAGATTTCGCGCTTGCATCCCACTGGGCAACGGCAACCAAGCCGTCCCCACCGTGGTTTTGGCAGCTTACGTTAAAGCTTGGGCCGAAACCGGGCAGACCAAGAGAGGCCATTTTTTCTTCGGTGATGACAAGGTTTTCCATACCGTCACGCATTTGCGCAGGTGTGATTGCGCTCACGCCGTGGATGCCTTGGGCTGTTTTTGCTGCTTCGGCTGCCAACATCGCGGCGTATAGACCGCGGTTGTACAGCGCTGTACCGATTTGATCGCCTGCACCCGCAGCTTTGCCTGTTGCGACAACGTGCTTTTGGATGTCGTCAAACACTGGGAAATTTGATCCAACGTTGTGGAACGTCAATGCCTTATAGCCATTCGCACCGTCACCTGCTGGCAACACGTCATTTTCAGAGCCTGACCACCAGATACCGATAAAGTTTTCCATGTTGAAACGGATGTTGACCGCTTCTTGGATCGCGACTTGGTTCATCACGCCCCAGCCCCACATCAGGACATAATCAGGACGGTCACGGCGGATTTGCAGCCACTGTGATTTTTGTTCTTGGCCAGGGTGATCCACAGGCAGCAAGGACAATTCAAAACCATGCTTTTTCGCCGCTTCTTCCAAGGTGCGGATCGGTTCCTTACCATAGGCAGAGTTGTGGTAGACAAGCGCGATTTTCTTGCCTTCTAGGCTGCCGCCATTTTCACCCAACAGGTATTTCACCGCAACCGATGCGCCATCCCAGTAGTTCGCAGGATAGTTAAAGATGCTGCGGAACACTTCGCCGTTTTTCGCGGATGTCCGGCCATAGCCCATAGAGTGCACAGGAATGCCGTCTGCTGTTGCTTTGGGGATCAGCTGATATGTGATACCTGTGGACAGCGGTTGATACACCAATGCACCTTCGCCTTTGGTGGATTCATAGCACTCGACGCCTTTTTCGGTGTTATAGCCTGTTTCACATTCCAACAGGTTCACCTTTTCGCCACCAATGCCGCCGTCACGTTCGTTCAGCAGTGTGAAATAATCTTGGTATCCGTCAGCAAAAGGAATGCCATTGGCCGCGTATGGGCCTGTGCGGTAGCTGAGCGCTGTGAAAGTAAGATCTGCGAAGGCGGGTGCCGCTGCAACCATGCCTGCAATCGCAGCTGTGATCAAAGTTTTTTTCATCGGTAAAGGTCCTCCCATTTTGAAATCCGATGGTTTCAGTGCGCCAGGGTTAGTGCCCTGATCGATAACTTGGGCCCTAGTACGGAAAGGGCCAAAGCCGTAGTTTTTCTTTTGTGACCCGCCATAATTGCGCAAGTCCATGCGGTTCTGCGATCAAGAATACGATGATCAAACCGCCAACAATCATAAACTCCAGATGTGCGGCCAAGTCGGTCGGCCATCCAAGTGTTCCCACCAGAACGTTTTTCAAGAAAACTGGCAAGAGAACAAGGAACGCCGCGCCTGCAAAGCTGCCGAAAATGGATCCCAATCCGCCAATGATAATCATGAACAGGACAAGGAATGATTTGTTGATGCCGAATGCTTCGCCAACTTCAACCGCGCCAAGATAGACGGAAAAGAACAGCGCACCGGCAATTCCGATAAAGAATGAACTGACCGCAAAGGCCGAGAGTTTGGCGGTCAACGGGTTCACCCCAATGATTTCTGCCGCGATATCCATGTCGCGAATGGCCATCCATCTACGGCCCATTGATCCGCGTGTCAGGTTGCGGGCAATGATCGCGCAGATGGTGACAAACACCAAACACACCATATAGGATGCCCAACTGTCCGTATTTGCCCCTGTGACAGGAATGCCAAATACTGTGCGTTCAGGCGCCGAAATCTGACCCGATGCGGAATAGTTGTAAAACCACGGTACACGGTTAAACAGCCAGACAAGGAAAAACTGTGCCGCCAATGTAGCAACCGCCAAATAGAACCCCTTGATCCGCAAGGACGGAAGACCAAACAACACCCCCACAATCGCGGTGATGCCGCCGGCCAAAACGACGTGGATCAAAATGTTCACTTCGGGAAAGCTGGTCATCAGCTTATAGACGGCATAGGCCCCAACGGCCATAAAGCCCCCCGATCCCAAGGACACCTGCCCACAATATCCAACAAGGATATTCAAACCAATCGCTGCAATCGCATAGATCAGAAAAGGCAGAAAGATCGCGTTTGCCCAATAATCGTTGATCATGAACGGGATCACCGCAAAGGCCACAAACAGCACCAAATAATAGCGATAGCGGTCAAATTTGATCGGGAACGTTTGGTTGTCGTCCTGATACGAGGTTTTGAAATCCCCTGCTTCACGGTAAAACATTATTTACACTCCCGACATAGTTTCAAATAAGATGTCATGCCCGCCATAAGCCCGCCAAAGGCCAAGAGCGTGGCAATCACCATCTGTGTTTCCGATAGATCTGGCGTTAAGACAGCAACCGCGCCAAACGTCCAAAAGCTGAGCCAGCCGATCACGCAGGTGATAGCGCAAGATTTCATCACTACACCCTCTCGATGATTTTTTCGCCAAACAGGCCTTGCGGACGAAACACAAGGAACAACAAGGCAAGAACATATGCAAACCAGTTTTCGGTCGCGCCGCCAATCATCGGACCGACCAAGAATTCAAATAGTTTTTCGCCCACACCAATGATCAAACCGCCGACAATCGCACCGGGAATTGAGGTGAACCCACCCAGCATGAGAACGGGCAATGCCTTGAGCGCGATAAGCGATAGGGAAAACTGCACCCCTGATTTCGTGCCCCACATGATCCCCGCGACCAAGGCCACGAAACCCGCAACAGACCACACCATCACCCAGATAAAGTTCAGGTTGATGCCAACAGACAGCGCCGCTTGGTGATCATCGGCCACCGCACGCATGGCGCGACCTTGTTTGGTGTATTGTGAAAATGCCACCAGTATCGCCACCATGATGGCGGCGATGATTGTGGCCACGATATCAAGGTTATCGATAAAGAACCCATAGTTGAACATGTTATAGGTCAGCTCATCAATCCACAGGTTGATCCCTTGGGGCAGTCCGACATCCAATTTCTTGATGTCCGCACCCCACATCAGATCGCCCAGACCTTCCATGAAATAGGCCAAACCAATGGTCGCCATGAACAGGATGATCGGTTCTTGTCCGACCAAATGGCGGAAGATCACCTTTTGGACGATCCACGCCAATGCAACCATCACACCCATTGCCAGAAGGATCCCGACAAATGCAGGCAGATGCCACCCAAAGTGATGCACATCTGTGCCAAAGACCGCATTGATCAGATGTGAAAACGGCACTTGGCCTTCCATGATCCCAACCAAGGTCATCGCCGAAAACAATGCCATCACGCCTTGGGCATAGTTAAAGATCCCAGACGCTTTGTAGATCAGAACAAAGCCCAAGGCGACCAAAGCATACAGCACGCCCGCCATTAGGCCGTTTAGAAAGACTTCCATCGCAAAGATCAGTTGATCAGACATGGCGGTTCTCCTCAAAAGTGGGGGTAGTGCTGTCGGTGCAGGCCACCGACGCGATACCGACGTTTATCAGACGCGTTACAGTTGCGGATGTCTTAGTCATGTGACACCCCCAAATAGGCGTCGATCACGTCTTGGTTATTGCGCACCTCATCGGGGGTGCCATCGCCAATTTTCTTGCCGTAATCCATCACAACCACGCGGTCAGACAGATCCATCACCACGCCCATATCGTGTTCGATCAACGCAATGGTGGTGCCAAATTCGTCATTCACGGACAGGATAAAGCGGCTCATGTCCTCTTTTTCCTCGACGTTCATGCCGGCCATGGGTTCGTCTAACAACAGCAGTTTTGGTTCCGATGCCAAGGCACGCGCCAATTCAACACGTTTTTTCAACCCATAAGGCAGGCGTGCAACAGGTGTTTTGCGGATATGTTGAATTTCAAGGAAATCAATGACTTTCTCACAGATTTCGCGATTTTCAACCTCTTCCCGTTCTGCCGCCCCGCGCCAAATCGCTTGGCTCAAGAGGCCCGATTTCATTTGCGTCAAACGGCCTGTCATCACGTTATCCAACACGGTCATCCCTTCGAACAGCGCGATGTTTTGAAAGGTCCGCGCAATGCCTTGGCGGGCAACCTCAAAGGGTTTCATCGGCTTGCGGGGTTCGCCGCGGAACCAGACTTCGCCTTCTTGGGGCACATAGAACCCCGAAATCACGTTCAGCATCGATGATTTGCCCGCGCCGTTTGGGCCAATGATGGCACGAATTTCGCCTTCGCGGATGTCGAAACTGATGTTTTTAATCGCCTCAACACCCCCGAAACGCAGGGTGATGTTGCGCATATCCATGACCACGCCACCAATCGTGCGGCCGTCAGCAGTCACATATCCTTGTTCAGTGTCTAACATAGGGTTTCCTTATTCTGCCGCGATTTTTTGGGCGCTGGGCACGACGGTTGCGTCCCGCAATTCAAGGGTCGCTTTGATCTTGCCTTTGCGGCCATCTTCATAGGTGACTTCGGTTTCGGTATAGACGCTTGAGGATCCGTCATAGAGCGCCGTGACCAGATCATCGAATTTCTCGCCAATGATTTTGCGGCGCACTTTGCGGGTACGGGTCAATTCACCGTCATCGGCATCCAATTCTTTGTGCAACACAAGGAACCGATGGATTTGGCAGCCTGACAACATTGGGTCTTGGGCCACCGATTGGTTGACTTCGTTCACATGCGCTTGGATTGCGTCCAAAACTTTTGGATGCCCTGCCAATTCTTGGTAACTGGAATAGGCGATGTTATTGCGCTCGGCCCAGTTTCCGACTGCCGACAGGTCAATATTGATAAAGGCCACGCATTTATCGCGCCCCGCGCCGAATACGACGGCCTCAAGGATATTGGGATAAAACTTGAGCTTATTTTCCACAAATTTGGGCGCGAACATGCCGCCATCCGACATTTTGCCCACGTCCTTGGCGCGGTCGATAATGCGCAGGTGGCCTGTGCCCTCTTCAAAGAAACCCGCATCGCCCGTCGCAACCCATCCTTCGGGGTCTTTGGTGTCGGCGGTGCTTTCGGGGTTTTTATAGTATTCGACAAAGGTACCGGGGCTGCGATAATACACTTCTCCATTGTCACCGATGCGCACTTCGACGCCGGGGCTTGGTACGCCAACGGTATCGGATCGCACTTGGCCGTCAGGTTGTTGGGTGATGAAAACCGACGCTTCGGTTTGACCGTAAAGCTGTTTTAGATTGATGCCCAAAGACCGATAGAAATCAAAGATTTCGGGCCCAATCGCTTCGCCTGCGGTGTAACCCACGCGGATGTTTGAAAAGCCCAGCGTGTTTTTCAGCGGGCCAAACACCAGAAATTCGCCCAATGTATATTTGACACGATCCCACAGCCCGACGGTTTCCCCGTCCAATATTGCAGGGCCAACTTTGCGGGCATGCGCCATACACGTATCGAACAGCCATTTTTTGACTTTGCTCGCGTCTTCCATACGGATCATGACGTTTGTCAATTGGGTTTCAAAGACCCGAGGCGGGGCAAAGTAATAGGTCGGCCCAATTTCGCGCAGATCCAACCCCATCGTGTCTTGGCTTTCTGGGCAGTTCACACAGAAGCCTGTCCAATAGGCCTGACCAATGGAAAAGATGAAATCACCGACCCACGCCATTGGCAGGTAGGCAAGCACTTCGTCGGTTGCCTTGAGGCCATCAAACTCGGACGAGGCTTGTGCCGTTTGAATGATATTGCGATTGGATAGAACAACGCCTTTTGGCTTGCCTGTCGTGCCCGAGGTATAGAGCATCACGCAGGTGCTGTCCCATGTCAGTTCAGCTTCGCGTTTTTGCAGTTCGCCCATAAGGGATGATTGTTTGGCACGCCCATTTTCCATCACCGCTTCGAACGCGTGCAGCCGTGTGTGATCGTATTTGCGCATGCCGCGCGGATCGAGGTAAATCATATGTTCGAATTCAGGCAGGTCGTTTTGAACCTCAAGCACCTTGTCCACTTGTTCCTGATCGCCCACGATGACAAAGCGCGCGCCACAATGTGCCAAAACATAGGCCATTTCTTCGGCGCCTGCGTCTTGGTACAGCGGCACCGGGATTGCGCCCGCCATTTCTGCGGCGACCATCGACATATACAGGTTAGGCCGGTTGCGCCCGATGATGGCGACAAAGTCACCACGATTGACGCCCAAATCCAAAAGACCCAATGCAAGGCTTTGGGTTTCGTCCAATGCCTCTGCCCAAGTCCATGATTGCCAGATGCCGAATTCTTTTTCGCGGTAGGCCGCGGAATTTGACATCACGCGTGCATTCCGACGCAAAAGTGCAGGAACGGATTGCAACCCGTCTGCGCCACTTGATGGCTGTGTCACCGATGTGTCCTCCCTAATGCGGGTCGCGTGCCCGCTTGATTAGGGCTACGTTCGGAATCAACCGTTTCGCCATGTTTGCAGAATTGTTACGAATTGTTACAGGGTCAATTTTTTGACGCCAACCCCATGTTGCCGAATTGGCGGATGCCCCAAAGACAGCGCACGCCACAGCGATGAGCGCCGCATTTTCAGCGGGCACGCCCTATATTTGGGCAAAACGCCCAGTGGCAAGAATCAGGTGGTCCTTATTGTACCGATTTGATCGCCGGATAGGTCGCGCGGAAGCGGTCAAACCCCTCTGCGAATCCGGCCATCAACGCGGGATCTGGATCAATTTGATCGGCCATGGCGGGGATGCCCATAATCTCGTCAACACTTGCATCGCCTGCGGCCGTCATGCCCAAACGCGCAGCGCCCAAGGCCGCGCCGAATTCACCCTTGGCTGGCAATGTCAGCGGAACGCCCAAGACGCTTGCGATGACGCGCAACCAATAGCGTGATGCAGATCCACCGCCGATGGCGATCAGGCTTTCAAATGTCGCACCCGTCCCGCAGAGCGCATCATAACTGTCGCGCAATCCATAGGCGACGCCTTCTAAGACCGCTTGGGTCATGTCTTCGATCGTGGTTCCGACGGACAAACCGGTAAAGGCCCCACGAATCTCGGCGTCGTTATGCGGTGTCCGTTCCCCTGACAAATATGGCAGGAACCGAAGCGTTGACGGCGCCCGAAGGTCATGGCCCAAGGCTTTGGTTAAATCAGCAGGCGATTTACCTGTGATTGAGGATAACCAATTCAAACTATCCGTTGCGGACAGCATAACGCCCATTTGATACCAACGATCCGGGACCGCATGACAAAACGTGTGCAGCGCTGTTTCGGGTGCAGGGCGGTATCCGTTGCGCGCGGCCAGCAAAACACCAGAGGTCCCAAGCGACACAAATCCAACCCCTTCGTTCAATGCGCCAATGCCACAGGCCGCCGCGGCGTTGTCACCTGCACCACCTGCCACCGTGACGGGGCCTGCGATGCCCCATTTCTGGCGAAGATCATCGCGCAACTGCCCCGCTGCGGCAGAACCTTCGACCAAACGGGGCATTTGATCACGCCGCATATTGCCCGCATCAAGCAAGCGATCAGACCAATCGCGCGCCCCCACGTCCAACCATGAGGTTCCCGCACTGTCGGACATATCCGCAACATAATCACCCGTCAGATGGAAATTCATATAGGCCGCAGGCAACAGAACTTTGGCCACTTTGGCATAGGTCTCAGGTTCGTTTTCGCGCACCCACTCCAACTTGGGCGCGGTAAAACCTGCAAAGACAATATTCCCCGACAGATCCCGCACCCCTGCGGTTTGATCCAAGCGCGTGGCCTGCGATTGGGACCGCGTGTCATTCCACAAAATACAAGGTCGCAGAACGCGCCCTGCATCGTCTAACAAAGTTGCGCCATGCATATGACCCGCAACCCCGATGCCGCGCAGGGCACGCAGGGCGTCGGAATGTTCCGCGCCCAAGGACATCATTGCATGGTCTAGGGCATCAACCCATTGCTGTGGATCTTGTTCCGACCACCCACGATGCGGATTTTGCGCCGCATAGTGATGTTCTGCCGATGCGATGGGGGTGCCTTGCGCATCCACCAACAATGCGCGCAAGCCCGACGTCCCCAGATCAATCCCCAAATATGCCATGCTAGACTGCCCTTGAAATGTGTTTGTAATTTAATGTGACCGTGACATCATTTGTTCGTGGACTGCATCCATGCCCCGCGCCGCCAGATCGGACACTTCGTTGGCATGTTTTTGCAAGGCCTCCACGACCTTTGGATCGGTCGATGTTTGGATCACTTCGACCCCCATCTCGGTCGGGTTGATTTCTGTCGTGATGGTGTTGCCACCCTCAAAGATCGGGGTCAACATCAGGCTTTGAATAGGGATTTCAGGATCGTCACCGGCATCCACGCGCGCAATCATGACCGAGACGTGGCTGACCAACGCATCGCGCAAGGCTGCGTTTTCGGTTTCTGTCACGGTGCGAATCCCGTTTGGAAGCATCTCAACACTGCGGGTGATATCAAGGTGGTTGGTAAACAGCGCCCTGAGGTCATCAACTTCGTCTTGTGTTGTGTTTTTGCCGTTCAGCATCGGCATATTCATTTCATCATGCATCATACCGTTGCCACCATGCTGCCCATGGTGTTCGGCCATATGCGACATGTAATCGCCCCCGCCCAATCGCTGTATCACCAAAGGTGCGCTATAGATAATTGCCCCGCCTAAAATGACCCCGATGATAAGTGCGCCTAATTTTGTCATGTCTGTTCTACCTTTATGATTTGCCGCATTTTATGCGCGGTGACGAGGCGTGTCCAACAGATATATCTGCGATATGGGGTTGTATCTTGTTTGCTTTCGGGTGCTTGATGCAGAGGAACGGGTCAAAGGGCACATAGATGGCACAAAACAGAAACGCAATTTTGTTGATGATTGCTGCGATTGCTATTTTTGCCTTGATGGATGCGATGGCGAAAATGCTGTCGACCTATGTCCATCCTGTTCAAACCGTCTGGGCGCGATATCTGAGCCAAACGGTATTGGTGTTTTTGATTGTCTTGCCAAGATTGAAAACTGTGGCGCGCACGAATTACCCCAAATTACAGCTCATCCGGTCGGTATTTTTGATGTGCGCGACGACGGCGTTTTTCTTTAGCATTTCGCGCATCGGTTTGGCCGAAGCGACCGCAATCATGGATATCAATCCCGTTATGATCACCTTGGGCGCGGCGTTATTTTTGGGCGAAAAGATTGGGCCACGGCGGATCTTTGGCATCATTATGTCGTTGATTGGTGCGTTGATTATCATTCGGCCGGGGATGGGTGTGTTTTCGGTATATGCGGCACTGCCGCTTTTGGCTGCGGTGTTTTACACGGGCTATAACCTGTTCACCCGCTTTGTGGGCAAAAACGAAAGCCCGTGGACGTCGCTGTTATATTCCGCGCTTTTTGGTGCAATTGCCTTGAGCTGCATCGTGCCGTTTTTTTGGACGCCTTTAACACAGGACAGCATTCTGTTGATCGTGGGGATCGGCATCGCTGCATCCCTATCGCAATGGATGCTGATCAAGGCGTTGTCCTTGGGCGAAGCTAGTATGCTTGCACCTTTTGCCTATACGGGCCTGTTATCCGCCACCCTGTGGGGTGCGGTGTTCTTTGATGAATATCCCGACACCTACACAATTGTCGGCGCGACATTGATCGTGGTATCAGGGATTTATGTCTGGTACCGTGAGGCATCCAATCAAGATAAAAATCACGCATAACCCTGTTGAATTTGAAATTATGGTTGGCATATCGGATTTTGCGCCAGAATTTATTTGCCCTCGTGGCAAAGCTGTGGTTTTGCGATCCTATGCAAAACGACACTAAATCAAGATAGGTACATTCATGCGACTGTTATGTGATGCGCGCGGCAAGTTCAGAGAAGCATTTATGCATAAAATGGTTGATCTGAGCCAAGGTCAAATTACAGTTGCGTGCCATTTGGGTTATGAAAACTCTGACTATAATGGCACGTCGTTGCAATGGTTGAATTCCAAATTAGGCCGGGCAGGGTCTATTGTTGCGGGGCGTCGCTATAGCGGTAAAAGCATGTCTTTGCTTGCCTCGGTGGACTACGAACAAATTTTGGAAACCACTGTCGAGCAACTGTATAGGACATCACCAATATATGCGTACCGCGCGCACAATATTCACCATATCCAAGATTACCTAGATTATTTTCATATCGTTGTGGATGCGGCTGCGTCAATTATTGACGAACGAAAGATAACACATGCTTTGTTTTATTGTGTGCCGCACCTGTTTTATGACACTGTGTTTTACCAAGTGGCCAAAGCGATGGGTGCCAAAATCACGGTCTTGAGTTGGAGCCAGTTTCCGGGGCGCTTTTTCTCAATGAACGACATTGCCGATCTTGGAAAATTCGATCCCGAAGGCATCACTGCTGATCCCTATCCTATTGAACAAGGATCTGTGCCAGATTTGTTTTATATGGAAGATAAATGGCAGCAAGAGGGCCAAACAGGCAAGATTTCCAAAAAGGCGGTTTTTAATCTTTTCAAACATCTGATCCGGCATGATCCGCTAAAGCTGTTCAATCCGATTGGCATAAAGGCAGACATTTCACGCATATCTGGTCTATATGCAAAATTACCCGATTGGCGCGATCCTTTTGCCAAGTTTTTTCACACAAACGAACTTGCGTATTTTGAAACGATTGCCCAATTCGAAGACAAAAAAATCGATTTGAGCCAAAAATACATCTATGTGCCGCTTCACAATCAACCCGAGATGTCCACTTCGGCGCTGGGTGGCCAGTTCCGCGATCAAGCACTGGTCATTGAAACGCTTGCACGTAAATTACCCGAAGGCTGGAAGATTTTTGTTAAGGAAAACCCGCGTCAAAGCGCAAGCGCACGTGGTCCTATGTTTTATCACAGATTGGCACGTATTCCGTCGGTCGAAGTGATGCCGTCTAATGCGAACACGCACGCGCTTAGCCAAAATGCCCAGTTTGTTGCCTCTGTCACAGGCACGGTTGGGTGGGAAGCAATTCGTTTGGGACGGCCAGCAATGGTCTTTGGTGCAGCATGGTATGGCAGTTTGCCGGGGGTTGTAAGGTATTCGGATGCGCTTGATTTCGAAAAAGTCGCACAGATTAAGATCGATCATGCGCAGCTTCAGGCTGATACTGGTGCCCTTGTCAGCAAATCGCACGCAGGAATAATCGAACAACTATTTTTCCCACTCACACCTGATCTTGACCATGACAATAACACGGCTGATGTTGCCTCTACCGCGCTAAAGTTGCTTCGACAAGAGGTATCGCCAACATTTGGGTGACATGTCGTTTCAACAGGTTTCATCTCGGGTCTTCATGCCGATCTGATCGAGACGGCCGTGTTTCAGTGCCCTGTCGACAGTCGATCCGCGTAATTTAAAACTCTGGAAAACTGGTGCTGCTGAGTAGGATTGAACTGTTACTGCTTGGTTATTCATGAAGCATTATAAGGCTATGAAATATAGTAATAAAACAATTATTAGTGTCTCATGATATTCCATGATTTATCAATCTATGTTAACTTTACGGGGTGGACTGTAAGGTGGACTGATGTTGAGGCTATCCAAGAAACTAACTTCTCAGTTGTTAAAAAACTGCGCTGCAGGAAAATATTGCGATGGCGATGGTTTATGGTTCGTAAAAAACTTGAATGGTTCTGGTAAGTGGTTTTTCCGATTTGTTATTCATAAGCGAAGAAGAGAAATGGGTCTGGGAGCATTCCCTTCGGTAACATTAAAAGAAGCCCGAACAATTGCTGATGAATGGAGGGCTTTGGTTCGTAAGGGAATTGATCCAATTAATGAGCGACAACGTTTGGAGAGAGTAGCTCAGCAAAACATGCACCTTTTGAAAGATGTGGCGGCTGACACATATGCGATTAGGAAGGCTCAGCTTAAAGGTGACGGAAAAGATGGAAGATGGTTTTCACCAATACTTCATCATATTCTTCCGCGGTTAGGCGATATTCCAATCACACAAATAAGCCAGATTGATATTCGTGACACGTTGCTACCCATCTGGCATTTTAAAGCGGTAACTGCAGAAAAAGCATTGACGAGACTGGGCATATGTTTTCGCCACGCGTCAGCGCTAGGATTAGATGTTGATCCCCATCTAATTGCCAAAGCCCGTCAATTACTTGGTGAACAAAATCATAAGACTATCAATATACCAGCTATTCACTGGCGTGATCTCCCTCACTTTTATCAGTCTCTGAGAGACAGTAATGTCACTGAAAATGCTATGAAACTTCTGATTTTAACGGGTGTTAGGTCTAAGCCCTTACGGAATATCCAGATAGATCAGATTTGCGATGACATTTGGACAATTCCTGCGGAGCTGATGAAAGGCAAGAAAAATGAAACTCAAAGTTTTAGAGTGCCGCTTTCAAATGAAGCACTTCGCGTAATCAGAAAAGCTGAAGGTTTAAGCAAGGATGGCTTTCTTTTTCCTAGCGTGAGGAAAGGAGTCATTTCTGATGCAACCATGATTAGATATATGAGCAGAAGAGGTATGAATGAGAGACCTCATGGGTTTAGATCGTCATTGCGCGGTTGGTTAGCTGAAGCAACAGATGCACCCTATGAAGTGGCTGAAACATGTTTGGCACATGCTGTAGGCAACAAAGCATCAAGGTCATATCAACGTGAAGATTTTTTTGAAAAAAGAAAAGTGTTGATGCAAAGCTGGGCGCAATTTTTAACCACATCCTGAACGGTAAAAACGGATTTTCTATCATGGAAGAATTACCAATTCTTGACATCGATAATAGACCAAGAAAACACGCAGCTTTTGCATGGATGCGGTGTTATTTATGCTTTCCAGATGATGTAAGAGAGGCAGAAGCGTTAGCGTCACTCATGTTTGATGAACTTGAGAGGCAACAAAAACTTTCGCAGAAAGGATTTTCAAATATCGCTCAAGAGGCTAACAAACGGCTGATAAAGCGGGCTAATCAAGCAAGGTTGCACGGACAAGTCTATAAACAGATGTTAAACCGCTTCGATGAGGACGGTAAAATTGAATTTAGAAAAGCAGTTTGGGTAGTCGCAGAACTTGCCCAAACAAAGCGCAATCAATTTGGAGAAATATTGATTGCAGATGAAGCAACACTTAGAAAACAGTTCAAAAACTATAAAAATGTCGTTCATTTTTGGGCGGCATTTGATGGTCTCTCTGTTGGTGAGCAAAAAACGGTTTTTACCCAATCTTGCGATGTAGAACTGTTGAGCAAATTTCTAATTTTAGCTGCAATTTTTCAACTTCGTGGTGAAAAAATTGTATGGCCTGAGGTAGGTGGAATGCATCATTGGCGGCCCTTGAGCGTGCCATCAATCATTCGTGATTTTGTAATAGAAAACGATGTTCCCATTACCAGCTTTAATAAATCGCTTAAAGTTTATGAAAAGCTGCAAGAGTATAAAAAAAGTTTGTAAGTTTCGCGTCTGTCAAGGGGGGGGAAATATTTCCCCCCAATCAAAGATCAAAATCTTAATGGTAAATGATGTCTCATCTCTAACTTCTGTGAAGGATGAAGCACCATGAAATACCTTTCGCTAAATGAACTTTCGTCAAAACTGGGCGGACGTAGTAGATCAACTATTTACCGTGATGTTGCAATTGGAAGGCTACCGCCTTTGATTAGGCTAGGTGGAAGAATTTACTGGGATGAGGATGCGGTAGATCAAGCGTTAAAGCAAAGTCAGGAAGCCACTGATGACTAGTCGCTGCCTCAATGAAACCGCAGACGAATATGCTTTGGTTGTGGCCATACTTAACTCAAGGCAGCGGGTCATCCGCTGCCGCCATAACCTCCAGTGGGTTTTTCAGCAGCGCACGTCTGCCAATTTGAATAAAGGGCATTGGGCTGGTCTCAGCTACCATACCTCATGGGAAAGCCTAACAGCGCGTTATTCGGGGGTCACAGGAGTTATCGACTATAAATTACCGTCCCGCATAAACCATGTTGCTGAGATGGATCATCCAATCCATGAGTAGAAAGAAGAAAAAGTCATATGGTGACCCACAAGGGAAATTCGCGCCTGTGCCACTATCGTTGTTAGACAATGACGCTTATCGCGCACTTGGTTCAGCAGCGCAGGCGCTTCTTACTTGGTTTTTACTTGAGTGGAAGGGGAAAAACTATAACAACAATGGAAAAATTATGATGAGCGTAAGACAGGCTGCTGAAAAGATTAGCGTAACGCGCGATACTGCTGCAAAAGCAATTCGTGATCTTCAAGCAAAAGGCTTCATCGTTGTGCGTAAAGGCGGTTCACTTGGCATTGAGGGGCATGGAAAATGCCCAGAATACGAAATTACTAGCATTGCGACACCAACAGGCCCAGCATCGCACCTTTACAAGGAATGGTCAGAAGGCAATGATTTTACTGTCTTCAAACATGCAGTTAAAAATTCAAAGGGAAAAAACAAAAGCCTGTCATAAAAATAAGCCAATGACGTCATGACAATTAGGACGTTTTGATTGGCCCTGTCATGATTATTAGTTTTGCAGTCATCAATATTAGGACGTTCAGGTTAACTAACTCATTTTTTTCGACATAATTTTTATGACAACATTATATTTACCATATGCTTATGCGAAAATTGGTGTTTGGTTTGCGGGTGTAATCTGCTTGTGACCGTTAATCTTAGGGCTGAGGACTGTGTCACACAATTTGTGATGAAAAACGACTGCTTTGGGTGTAGCGACGCAGGTATACAAATGATGTGTGTTCGACGGCGAGTTTCGTTCGGGGGCGACCGCTGTGGCAGCTCAGGTCATCCCCCTAGAAGATCAAACTGCTCAGTCAGTCCCCCTGACCACAACCTGCTACAATTAGTATCGCTGCGTCAACCCATTACTATATGCTGCAGTATAACGGCAAAATCGTGCCACAAATTTCGATCAGCCCGCTTTTGCGGGGAGGTATATGAATAATTCTGCGATAAGCAGGCGGCAATCATAAAAGTAAAAATATAGACCATCAGAGCGCGCGAAAAGCACTGATTTCATTGAAGTTAGTTGAAGTAAATGAAGACTGCTACAGCTTGAGCCACAAAGCGACATGAAGCGACAATTTAAAAAATGTCGCCCTGCACAAAATCTACTGAGGCGACACGACAGACACATGTCTTTAGACATGTCGTTTTGTCGCTGTGAATGTATGGAACAATTACTTTAGTGTGAATTGAAAGATCATTTATTTGAACTTTATACACGGGTATGTGAATGAATTGGATTGGTGTTCTATTGCTTCATAGATAAAATCGACACAGCAATTTCAAATGTCTTTTGATCATCTAGATAAAATGCGCCGAACATAGTTTTGCGTTTCTTGATAGGGCGGGACGCCACCATATTTTTTAACGGCTTCTGGCCCTGCATTGTAGGCGGCTAATGCCAAACGCCAGCTGCGGAACCGATTATATTGCTGCGCCAAATACCGCGCCCCACCATCGACGTTTTCACGAACGTTGTGGGGATCTACCGCCAAAAACTGGGCGGTTTGCGGCATTAATTGTGTCAGTCCAATCGCGCCCGCTTTAGATCGCGCCTTGGGGTTCCAACCGCTTTCTTGTTGGATTAAGGCCAGAAAAATATCCTGTGGGATATTATATTTTTCTGCGGCCGACACGGCCAAATCTAAGTGTAGATTATGTTTAGATACTTCGGATGGATATTTTTCTGATTTTTTTTGACTGAATAGAAAACTAGGTTTTTCATGACGATCATTTAAAAATGAAAACAATCCAGTTCCGTTTTTTACGTCGATCAATGGCTCAGCTTCCACCATACATGGGGAAACAAGTAATGCAGATAAAAATTGTCGCCTTGAAATTTTCATGAGTTGAATCAGCAATTTTTATGCCAATATTAGTAGGCTTTGGGGACAGACGAACAGGTACTTCCATCGTTTTTGCAAAATGGGCGCGATGTATGTGGCTGCTATCCTAATTATTGCAAAATTTTTAGCATATATATCTAACATGAGCAGCAAAACACGAAGGCGACGCTCACCCCCTCATGGCGTCGTCTTTTTCCAATTAATTTATTTAATAAAGATTTCTTTACACGTTGGGTGCGCAATCGCAACTTGAGGGGCTGCAACGAGCAACTTATCGCAATCGGCAATGATTTGATTTTTGGCATCGGAAATTCGGTTCAATAAAACAGAGATATTTTGCGCTTTATCTGTTTTTCCGAACGCAGCTTTTAAGCATTCATTGTAACTTCTTGCTAACAACTTATCGTCGGGTATCTGTTCGTTTTTAACTTGGTTTGCGATATTTTTGATTGTGCCTTTATCCCCAGTGTTTTGTGCAGTAGTGCAAATATTAAGAAGTGTTTCCACATATGCATCACCTGCGTTTGCGGGTTGGAAACTTATCAACATGAGCAAGAGCGAACAAACAATGTATTTCATGAGATCCAGCATCAAATTTTCTCAAAATCTTTTCAAGTAATTTAAACCTAATCTTGCAATAGTTCTCCTTTTCTGCGTTTTTAATGTCTACTGATAATAATTTGGTCGTGCTATAATCGCACACATGAAAAACGGTAGAAATACGGCTGGCCAATTCGCTACAGGCAACGCTGGCAGACCAAAGGGTTCGCGAAGCAAGGTCACGCTTGCAATTGAAAGCCTTCTACAGGGCCAAGCAGAAGCGTTAACACAAACTGCGGTTACCAAAGCGTTAGATGGCGATATCGTTGCTCTCAGGCTTTGTTTGGAGCGTATAGCCCCTGCTCCAAAGGACCAGCCTGTTTCATTTAGTTTGCCTAAGATGCATAACGCTATGGATGCGTCAGAAGCTGCAGGAAGCGTGTTAACAGCTGTTAGTGAGGGTGAGCTAACCCCAATCGAAGCGACACGTGTCATGGGACTTATCGATAGCTACAGGCGAACGTTGGAGCTGACAGAGATTGAGCAACGGCTACAGGCATTGGAAGCTGTGGAGGGGATGAGTTGAAAAAAATAAGCTGGAACCCTTCACTTAAAGCAATCTTATTTACGCTATGTGCGTTGATTGGAGCCACCGTTGTAATTGGATTGGCAATCTACATCCCAAAATATTTAGATGAAAAGCAAGCTGTACGCGATGCATCTAAGCATTGTGTAAACTATAGAGCCTTCTTGTTGGCATCAGATTATTGGAAGGAAGAAGGCGATGTAGATCAAGCCCGTGGTGTATTTGGTTTAGCAGAGCATCATTTTAAACTGGGCAAATGCACGAAGGTTCATTAGATATTAAATATTCACGGGATGTAAAGGCAGGCATTGCTAAGATGTCAGTTAAATACAAATAGAGTACTCCATGCATGGCTAAACTACTACCGTTCATCGCAATATCGCTTTTTACCGTTATTTGTGCTTTAGCTGTGTTTTTCGTTGATCCAGTTCTTAGTTTTTTACGTTATTGGGCAGCCTTCGGTGTGATTGTCGGCATTCTGTTAATCAAATACCTTTGGGAAGCAGATGAGATTTGATCATCGCCATTAAACTTCATTTGCGCATAACTTCCTTTAAATTTCACGAATTTTGTGGTAAGTTATAGTCAGAAAAGTTGGTGACTAAGATGCCCAAGCGTTTGGATGTTACAGCTAAAGTACTAATTGCATATGCCCTCATCTTTCTCTGCGGGGGCCTAATGTTGTTGAGCCAATTTCCTTAACACAGCAAAATGCCGATGCGGAACTTCAAAGCACGACTTTCCAAGCTAGAGAAGCGGATTAAGCCTAAAAAGCAGCTGTTACGGATATACTGGGCTGATGGGACGTTTGTTGGTGAGCAGTGGGTTTAAGGTAGATTTCGAAATTTAAAGGTGGACTAAAAGGTGGACTGTATTGACCTAAATAAATGTAAAATATTGTTATATAATATTTTTCTTTTGGAAAATGGTGCTGCTGAGTAGGATTGAACTACCGACCTCTCCCTTACCAAGGGAGTGCTCTACCACTGAGCTACAGCAGCACGCTGTGGGCGCGTGATTAGACGGTATTTTGCCGAAGCGCAAGTGTAATCTGGACGCTTTTTTATTCCTATTGTATGGATAAAACATGACGAACAAAAATACACAAAAAAATAACAATAATGCCGTGCAATCGCGCGAAGATCGGTTAAAAGCCGCGCTTAAGGCGAATATGGCCAAGCGCAAAGCGCAGGCAAAGGCGCGGTCGAAATCAACGGCGGCGACCACAGAGGCGGAAAAGGAATAGAGCATGGATTCGATATTGGTAAAAGGCAATGGCCCTCTAAAAGGCCAGATCCCGATCGCGGGGGCCAAGAACGCCTGCCTGACCCTGATGCCCGCCACATTGCTAAGTGATGAGCCCCTCACCTTGACCAATGCGCCGCGGTTGTCGGATATCAAAACCATGTCGGCGCTGTTGGCGTCGCTGGGGGCCGAAGTGACAAGCTTGAACGGTGGATTGGTTCTGGCAATGTCGTCGCACAATTTGAACAATTTGACCGCTGACTACGATATCGTGCGCAAAATGCGGGCGTCGAATTTGGTGTTGGGCCCGCTTTTGGCGCGTGAAGGGCGGGCGATTGTATCCTTGCCGGGGGGCTGTGCAATTGGCGCGCGGCCGATGGATTTGCATATTTCCGCGCTCGAAGCGCTGGGCGCCGAGATCGAGCTGAAAGATGGCTATTTGCATGCCAAGGTCGCGGGCGGCCGTCTAAAGGGCGGGGTTCATAATATGCGCTTTGCCTCGGTCGGGGCGACAGAAAACTTTGTCATGGCGGCAACATTGGCCAAGGGCACATCGGTTTTGAAAAACGCGGCGCGTGAACCTGAAATCGTGGATTTGGTTCAATGTCTGCGCAAAATGGGTGCGCAGATCGAGGGTGAAGGCACGTCCGAAATCACGATCCAAGGCGTTGATCGCTTGAATGGTGCGACGCATCCTGTTGTCGTGGACCGTATCGAATTGGGCACCTATATGCTGGCCCCCGCCATCGCCGGCGGCGAGGTGGAATTGATCGGCGGACGCTTTGATCTGATCCAAGCGTTTGTGGATAAACTGCAGGCTGCGGGCCTTGATGTCAGCGAAACCGACACAGGCATTACCGTCAAGCGCGGCGGTGGTGACATCAAAGCGGTTGACGTCAAAACCGAAGTGTACCCTGGTTTTCCGACCGACCTTCAGGCACAGATGATGGCGCTGCTGTGCACCGCGCAGGGTGTGTCAAATTTGGAAGAAACCATTTTTGAAAATCGGTTTATGCACGCGCCTGAGCTGATGCGGATGGGGGCAAATATCGATGTTCATGGCGGGGTTGCAAAGGTGACAGGCGTGAAAAAGCTAAAAGGTGCGCCGGTCATGGCAACCGATTTGCGCGCCTCTGTGTCCTTGATCCTTGCGGGGCTCGCAGCCGAGGGTGAAACCAAAGTCAGCCGTGTCTATCACCTTGATCGCGGGTATGAGAAATTGGTTGAAAAATTGTCTGCGGTCGGGGCCAATGTTGAACGGATTTCCGAATAATGGCCCAAGATGCACGGTTTGACGACGGACGCGAGGCGCCCTTGAACCTTGGCGCGCTTGGGGGGGAGGATTTGACGATCCTGTCCGCCTTGGCCCAAGATGCCGTGTTTCCCGTGACAGAAATGAAATGGGATCGTGCCGCGCGCCGCTTTGTGTGTCTGATAAATCGTTTCCGGTGGGAAGATCGCGATTTGGCGCAGTCACAAAATCGCGCTGTCGAACGGGTGCAGTCCCTGTTGGTCATTTCTGATGTGTCGTCTGTGTCGTCTTTGGGCATAGACCGCGCGGATCGCGATATGATCTTGTCACTGATGTCGATTGCCTTTGATGGTGAACCGGATGGGGCAGGGCATGTGATTTTGACCTTGGCGGGGGATGGGGCCATACGTGTGGCGGTGGATGCGTTGGATGTCACCTTGCGCGATGTGACCCGCCCATATGCTGCCCCCTCTGGCAAAGTACCGCAGCACCCGAACTAGCTTTACACTTGTCCATCGGGCGCGTGAGCTGTATCTGCACTCTCAGAACATCGGAGGGTTCCATGCCTGTATTGCTGAACGCACAAGATCCACAATTCGAAGATCAGTTCCAAACGTTGCTTGGCGCAAAGCGCGAAGACAGCCCAGACGTCGATCATATCGTTGCAGGGATCATTCAGGATGTGCGCGATCGCGGCGATGCGGCGGTGTTGGAATTGACGCATAAATTCGACCGATTGGCGCTGACGGCGGATGGGCTGCGTTTTTCGGATCAAGAGATCACCGATGAAATTGCCAAAGTCTCTGATGAGGATCGTGCCGCGCTTGAATTGGCGGCGGCGCGTATTCGGGCCTATCATGAACGGCAAATGCCGCAAGATGCCTATTGGACCGATGGCAGCGGTGCGGAATTGGGCTGGCGCTGGACGCCTGTATCGACTGCAGGCTTGTATGTTCCGGGCGGATTGGCGTCTTATCCGTCGTCTGTTTTGATGAATGCGATCCCTGCCAAGGTTGCGGGTGTGTCACGTTTGGCGATTACAGTGCCCACGCCAGATGGGATTGTGAACCCGCTTGTGTTGTTGGCCGCGCGTCTGGCTGGTGTTGACGAAGTCTATCGGATCGGTGGGGCGCAGGCGATTGCCGCGCTGGCCTATGGGACCCAAACGATCCCTGCGGTCGACAAAATCACCGGTCCGGGAAATGCCTTTGTTGCTGCCGCCAAACGGCGGGTGTTTGGCAAAGTCGGGATTGATATGATTGCGGGGCCATCTGAAATCTTGGTGATTGCGGATGGCGACAATGATCCCGATTGGATCGCGCTTGATCTGTTGTCACAGGCAGAACACGACGAAAGCGCGCAATCCATATTGATCACCGATGATCCACAGTTCGCCAAAGCTGTGTCGGACGCAGTGGATGCGCGCTTGCAAACCCTTGAGCGTCGCGCAATCGCGGGGGCAAGCTGGCGCGATTACGGCGCGATGATTATCGTGCCAGACATGGATGTCGCGGCAGAGCTATCAAACCGCATTGCGCCAGAGCATCTAGAGCTGTGCGTGGCAGATCCGATGGCCCTATCCGACAAGATCGTCCATGCTGGCGCGATATTCTTGGGCGCATGGACGCCAGAGGCGATTGGCGATTATGTGGGGGGGCCAAATCACGTATTGCCCACCGCACGATCCGCACGTTTTAGCAGCGGATTGTCGGTGATGGATTTCGTGAAACGCACCACACTTGCGCGCATGACGCCCGAGTCGTTGCGTGCAATCGGGCCTGCGGCGGAACGGTTGGCGACCTCGGAAAGCCTTGAGGCACACGGGCTTTCCGTCACGGCACGGTTGAAAAAGCTCAATTCTTGATGAAAACGTCCAAATGGCATGGCTTCTGCATTGATCGGTCAATCCCTTTGTATTAGCCATAGTCAGAATAGAATAGAGGCCCCGTATGAGCAGAATTGCGCAAATAGAGTTAGATGATCGCAACTTGCCGCCACCCACGGCGGAAATTGAGCAAGAGCGCAAAGTCGCGATTTTCGATTTGCTGGAAGACAATACATTCGATCTTCCAAAGCGGGATGATCGCGTGGTGCCTGCGGGCCCCTACAAAGTGGATCTGGCCATTCGTGAAAAACGCTTGGTGTTTGATATTTCCACCGAAGCGGGTGAAAAGGCGGCTGAATTTCATTTATCCCTGTCGCCCTTCCGCCAAGTTGTCAAAGATTATTGGGCCATTTGCGAAAGCTATTATGACGCTGTGAAAAACATGCCGCCCAGTCAGATCGAAACCATCGATATGGCGCGGCGCGGCATCCACAACGAAGGGGCGCGCGTACTCGAAGAACGATTAGAGGGCAAAGCCATTATCGACAATGACACCGCCCGCCGATTGTTCACCCTTATCTGTGTTTTGCATTTCGGGGTGTGATCGTGGACGGGGGGCTCCCACAATCTATTTTGTTTTGTTGTGATCACAACGCGGTTCGGTCGCCGATGGCCGAAGGCATTATGAAAAAATTCTATGGCACGGGCACCTATGTCCAATCTGTCGGTGTCATGAACGATCTTGAAATTGATGGGTTTGCCATCGCGGTCTGTCAGGAACTCGGCGTCGAACTTTCGCGTCATCGCTCGCGCAGTTTTGATGAGATGGAACAATGGGGGGATGATCTGTCCTCATTCGATCTGGTGGTTGCTTTGTCCCCTGCAAGCCAACGGCGTGCGTTGGAATTGACGCGATTTTTCCATCTAGATGTCGAATATTGGCCAGTAATGGACCCAACTGGGATAGGCGAGACGCGTGAAACCAAGATAAACGCGTATCGACAAACCCGTGACCAGATTGCGGATCAACTGATCCGTCGCTGGGGTCGACCTCTGGAGGAATGAATGAACACCACGATTTCGAACTATTTCACCGCCTTTAACGCAGGCGATGTGGACGGCATGCTTGCCTGTCTATCTGATGATGTGCACCACCACGTGAACGAAGGCAAAATTCGCGTCGGCAAAGATGCCTTTCGTGCGTTTTGTGACCATATGAATGTGTGTTACCGCGAAAACCTGACAGATATGGTGATTTTTGCGACTGAAGATGGCACGCGCGGCGCGGCCGAATTCATCGTGAATGGTACCTATTTGCAAACTGATGGCGATTTGCCCACGGCGCATGGCCAAAGCTATCGGTTGCCTGCGGGATCTTTCTTTTCGCTTGAGGGCGGGAAAATCACCCGTGTTGTCACCTATTATAATCTGTCTGATTGGATCGCGCAGGTGTCATGATTGACGTTCGCGTTTTAACGGGCGATGCGTTGGATCGGGCATTAGACGATGTTGCCCGCCTGCGCATCGCGGTGTTTTACGAATGGCCCTATCTCTATGATGGGGATCTAGAATATGAGCGCCCCTATATGCAATCCTATCGCGACAGTGATCGTGCAGTTCTGGTTGGGGCCTTTGACGGGGATCGTTTGGTGGGCGCCTCAACCGGGACGCCGATGATGGATCACGCGGATGATTTCGCCGCTGCCTTTGCACAATCTGACTATGATTTGAACGACGTTTTTTATTGCGCGGAATCTGTGCTTTTGCCCGACTATCGGGGGCATGGAATCGGCAACGCGTTTTTTGATCATCGCGAAGACCACGCCCGCGACCTAGGATTTAAACACATCGCGTTTTGCGGGGTGATCCGGCCCGATGATCATCCGATGCGTCCCGCAACCTATCGGCCGCTTGATCCGTTTTGGCGCAAACGTGGGTATCAAAAGCTTGACGGTGTGATTGCTCAGTTCTCGTGGACCGACATCGGGCAGGGCGCACAAACGCCCAAGCCTTTGCAATTTTGGATACGTCCGCTTTAGCCTTGGGCAATCTCTTGCATCGCGGAGAGGAACGCGCGGATTTCATCGGTTGTGTTGTAATGGCACACCGACACGCGCACCGCGTCGTCCCATCCCATCGGCGTTAGGATCCCGCCCGAATAATGATCGGCCTTGCGGGTATGGGTGCGAATACCGCGATCATTCAGCGCGGTCACGACGTCGGGCGATATACGACCTTTGATGCGGAACGACACCAATCCTTTTCGTTTTGGATTGTCAGTGCCACCGATGATTTCGACGTCGGCATAACTTGCCAACCCTTTCAGATTGCCGATCCCGTGGATCATTGCATCTGTCAGTGCCTTTTCATGGTCCAATATGGCTTGGCCCGCGGCAACCAACCGATCACGACGTGTGTCAGATGTGCTAAAATGCCCGCCCAACCAATCAAGATGGTTGATCACATCGGTCATTGTTGCATAGCTGCCGGTGTCGCGCGTGCCAAATTCCCAAGTTTCCTTTGGCCCATTCAAAAGCTGTTCATGCGACAGCGCGGTCAGGCGATCAGACACCCATGCAAAACCATAGCCATGGCGCGAAAACATTTTATAGGGTGAAATCACATATCCATCGACATCATAGCTGTCGATATCCAACGTTCCATGCGCCGCGTTCTGGATCCCGTCCACGATGATAAAGCAATCGGGTGAAACTGCACGGATCGCGGCGGCGATCCCCGCGACATCTGCGCCCATGCCAGTCACGGGCGAAGCGTGCAAAATCGTTGCAACACGGGTTTTTGCATCGACCACGGCGGCGTAATCCTCGGGCGTCACAAGGCCGATGCCGATTTGATGATCCACCGACAAATAGGGTCTGTCTGAATGCTCTGCCCACTGGATCGCGGCGCTGCGTGATGCAGGGTGTTCAAAGGTCGATCCAACGATATTTCCCCCCGATGGGGCGTTCATGGCCGCGGTCCTGATCAGGCGGAACAACAATTCCGTTCCGCTTTCGCCGACAAAGAATTGCCCACCCGACGCGCCAAACAGATCGCGCGCATCGGCTTTGGCCCGATTGATCACATCCACCAACGCACGGCTTGCGGGGTTGTCGCGGCCTTGGTTGTCGGGAATGGCCGCATATGTGGCAGAGGTGTCCACCACGCTTTTCAACGTTAATGCGCCACCTGCGTTTTCAAAAAAGATCCGCTCGCCGGTAAAGGGGCACTGGTCCACATGTGCAAAGCGGTCGCGGATTTGGGGCATCAAGTTTGGGATGGTTTCGATCATAGGATGTTCCAGACTGTGTTTGGGACATCAATGCCCATTTTTAACCGCTGCGCAATGGGGTGACGTAACGAAGTTTC
>Ga0255783_10001373_pt1 | contig 26120 bp, 16 predicted proteins | sample 011ome_22_FD_179981 | JGI IMG/M metagenome (GOLD analysis project Ga0255783, IMG submission 179981) | Coastal salt marsh microbial communities from the Groves Creek Marsh, Skidaway Island, Georgia - 011507BT metaG (version 2) | ecosystem: Environmental > Aquatic > Marine > Intertidal zone >... | reverse complement strand
AGTGGGACGACGACGACGACGACGACGACGATGGTGGCGAGGCGTGGGCGCGCGCGGCGTGCGATGCGGTGCGCGCGGTGGAAGCCGCGCGCGCGGCGGTGGAGGCGTCGGGACGCGCGAACGTGCGTGGTGCGCCGGTGTCGCACCCACGGGCGCAGCAGCAGCAGCAGCAGCAGCAGCAGCGACAGGGACAGGGACAGCGACAGCGACAGGTGACGGTGGAGTTCGTGCCGCACGGCGTCGATCGATTCGCAATCGTCGTCGTCGGGGGTGGTGGTGGTGGTGGTGGTGGTGGTGACGACGACGTCGTGTGCGAGCGCGCGCGCGGTGTGCCCGGGGCGGCGGTGGACGCGGCGACGCGGCGATGGACGGTGCCGCGCGAGGCGCTCGAGCGCGCGAGAGAGGCGTTCGCGGGCGCGGCGTTCGTGGTGAAACCGGTGCCTGGGATTGTGCTGCGCGCAATGGATGTGAAGTTCGACGCGTTTGAGCGCGCGTGTGAGGCGACGTACGCGGCAAAGGTTTCGAAGGCGTTGGACGCGAAGATGTTTGACTTTCAGCGCGAAGGCGTGCGGTACGCGTTGCGCAGGGGCGGGCGCGTGTTGATCGGGGATGAGATGGGGCTCGGGAAGACGGTACAGGCGTGTGCGTTGTTGTCGTGTTATCGCGACGAATGTCCGGCGTTGATTTTGGTGCCGACGTCGCTGCGGGAGTGTTGGCGAAACGCTTTGCAGACATGGTTAAACGTCGACGACGGAGACATCGCGTGCGTGGCGTCTGGTAACGACGGCGACAAGCTCATAGGGAGCACGTTTGATATCGTCCCTTACTCGCTCGTTGTCAAGTTGCTCGATCGTTTACAGCGAAAACGCTACCAAGTCATCGTCGCCGACGAGAGTCACTTCTTGAAGGATCGAAAGACGAAACGCACGGCGGCAGTGACGCCGTTACTCAGAGACGCGAGACGCGCGATTTGTCTCACCGGAACGCCGGCATTGAATCGACCGATTGAGCTGTTCACACAACTCGCGGCGATTGTCCCGCGTGTATTCACTACGGTGAGCGAATTCGGGAACCGATACTGCCAAGGCGGCGGACCGTTCGCGATGTGGTCTGGCAAGTCTAACGGCGAAGAGTTGCACGCGATAATTTCGCGACTGTGCATGGTTCGGCGATTGAAAAAAGACGTCCTTACCAGTTTGCCCGCGAAACAGCGCACGCAAGTATGGCTCACGCCTGAAGCAAAGGATATGACACAAGTCAAGGCTATCAAGGCGCAGCTCGAGAAGTTACGAGCCGCGGGCAACGCGAGCGAGTTCGAAGAGAAACGATTGGTGAACGCGCTTTACGCTGCGAGTGCAAATGCTAAGCAAGAAGTGGTCAATGAGTACTTGGAAACCGTCATCGAAGGTTCAGAGGCAAAGTTTTTATTCTTCGCGCATCACACGGCGATGCTCGACGGCGTTTCTCAGTTTTTGGCGAAGAAGAAAATTAAATTCATTCGCATTGATGGGTCGACAGCGTCAACCGCGCGCGGTGCGCTCGTCGATACGTTTCAAAAAGATGACACGTACCGAGTCGCGGTACTGAGCATCATCGCCGCTGGGAGCGGATTGACGTTGACCGCTGCGTCGACAGTTATATTTGGAGAAATGAGTTGGACGCCGGGTCATTTAATCCAAGCCGAAGACCGCGCGCATCGCATCGGGCAAGTCTCAAATGTCTTGGTGCAATATCTACACGCAAAAGGCACTATCGATGACATCATTTGGGGGTCGATTAACAACAAGCTCGAAGGCCTAGGGCAAGTGCTCGACGGGCACCGCGGTAAGCATCTCGAAACGGAGGAGTCCTTACAACGAAAAGAGCAACGTAAGCTGAGCGACGCGAGCCCGCCGAATAGGAGTCCGAAGAAATCGAAACTTTCCAACGAAATCGATCCGACGCAGAGAACGATTACCGAGCTCTTCTCGTCGCAAGCGACGCAAAAAACCAAGCGAGACTCGACAAATGACATCGAGTGGCCGAGCCTCGATGAAAACAACCTAGCATTTTAGCGCCTTATTAGTAAGTACATGTAGCTTAAAGAGATTACAAGAGGTTTGTGTGCGTTTTTACCGGAACTGCTGGCTCTTCTGTTGTTCGTCTATACGCTCTCGCATGGTTTGCACGACGCCATCCCCGAGCACCGCCTTGGACGGGTCCTTCATGAATTGATTCTCCGCATCTTCGCTGTGATACACGCACGACACCTCGGGCGACTTATCCAAATCTCCAACGAACGCAAACGTATTCATATGACTCTTACACACCTCTTCCGCCTTTTTATCCACCACATCGCGTCGCTCCAAAACGCTCCAGTTTGACCTTCGCAACACGCACCCCGGTTTCACCTCTGGTTGCGCCACGTACACGTTGAATGGATTCAGCGACAAAAACACGCGCTGATCAAAAACCATCGCTGACGCTCCATTCGCCATGCACAACTCACTCGACGGCGTGCGCCTATCTAAAATCTCTCGCGACGCCACATTTGACGGCTCCAAATCCACCGCCGTGTCAAACACCACGCCCGCGCCGATACCAATCACGAACGCCCCGGCGATTAAAAACTTATTCAGCTCGCGACCGGGCCCACCACCACCGTCACCCAAGCCGTCGTCATCGATGTATCGTCCATTCGGCCCGTTCGGACCGCGAGGCTTCGCGGACGGCGCCGCGTCGTACCCCCCGCGACGACCGACATTCGCCATGCGGTCGCGCGTCTCCGTCGACGCGCGTCGTCCCGCACTCGACGCGCGTCGATCGCCATCACGGTCGCGTTCGTACGCGCCGCCAGCCATCGCGTCCTCGTCGTCGTCGTACACGGCGCGCGGCGTCAACGTTGCGGACCGTCGATTCGTGACACCATGCGTCGTCATGAATCCCCGTCTCGCGCTCGTCGTACACGCCCGCGTCGACGCCGCGCGCTCGCACTGCGCGAGACGCACCGCGCGCGACGCCGACGCGCGCGATGGCGCGCCACACGACGCCGTCGGCGTCGACGCCGTCGTCATCAACATGGGTGTCAGCATCGATGCGCAGCGCGAAATGGCGCGTTACACCATGGCGTTCTCCGCCTCTCGCGCCGTCGTCGGCACCGCGCTCGCGCGCGATGCGCGCGCAAAGATGCGCACATCGCGTCCGCGCGCGCGCATCGCGACGACGTCCGCGCTCGGCGACACGCTTCCGGTGTATTTGGCGCGTGAAAGCGCTCGAGGCCACATCGATGGCGAGCTCGCCGTCGCTTTAAACTCCGTAGCCGTCGCGTGTAAGCGCGTTCGCGCGCTCGTGGCGTCGGCGCCGCTTGCAGGGAACACTGGTACGCTCGGAAGCTCGAACGCGTCGGGGGATGAGCAGAAGAAGCTTGATGTGCTGGCGAATGATGTGTTTGTGGCTGAAATTTCATCGTGCGGACGGGCGGGCATCATCGTGACGGAGGAGGAGGACACGCCGATCGCGGTGGAGTCCGTGGGTGGGGAGTACATCGTTACGTTCGATCCCATCGATGGATCGTCGAACATCGATGCGTGCGTGACGACTGGAAGGTGCGTAAAGTCTCGCGTTCGACGCGAACGCCAAGCGGATAAAGTTGTTTCGCGGTCTTCCTCATTGCAACGACTGACTGACGCGGTATCGATTGTGGTCTCTCTCACGAGCGCAGTATTTTTGGCGTGTATTCTCCTGGTGAATGTCGCGTTGATGACACCGACACCGTGGAGAGTGCTGTTGAAAAGTGCCTCGTAAATACGCGCCAAAGCGGCGAACAGCTCGTCGCCGCAGGGTACTGCATGTTCTCGTCGTCGTGCGTGTTTATGCTTACGACGGGACAAGGCGTGTATCAGTTCGACTTCGACCCAGACGTGGGCGAGTTTGTGATGTCTAAAGAACGCGTCATGGTTCCCGACGGAGATAAGATGCAACGCATTTATTCGGGCAACAACGGCAACGTAAATCTGTGGGCGCCCGAGCTTAAAGCGTACGTCTCGTACTTGCAAGCCGGCGGTAAGGATGGCGGCAAGCCTTTCTCGTATCGTTACATCGGCGCTTTAATTGGCGACGCGCATCGCACGTTATTATACGGCGGCTTGTGGCTCTACCCGCCCGATGCAAACGCGAAAGAGGGCAAGGCGAGATTGTTGTATGAAGTCGCGCCCATCGCGTTCATCTTTGAGCAAGCGGGTGGCTTGGCGACGCACGGTCCGTTGGCCGATAAGCGCGTCATGGAGGTTGTGCCGCAGCACATTCACCAAAAGCATCCCATGTTTGTCGGCTCCAAGTCTATGGTTGAAGACTTGCAGCGATTTTTAAAGCAAGCGTAGCGCGCCGAGCGCGTTGAGTAGCGATGTGTCATGCGTGTGTTCAAATTTCTAAATTTACAATTGTCATTCGTTAGTTAAAGTCGCTATCTGAATCGTCGTCGTCGTCGTCGTCGTCGTCGTCTTCAGAGGCATCATCGAGCTCCATGGCGTCTTCGTCGTCAGAATCTTGTTCGATGTCGTCACCGTCCTCCTCCTCTGAATCGTCGGAATCGATGACGATGGGTTGTTCCTTTTTCACACGCTTGGCTGCGGGCGCCGACGCCGACGACCGGCCGGTCTGGCCAGACGTCACCGCCACGGATGGACGCGCCGAAGCTGTGACCGACTGCCGCATAGGGATCGTCGGATTTTGCGGCGCTGCGGGCACGGTGGGCATGAAACTCTCCACTTTACCGCGGACGACAACAGGCGACGCGATTCTGTTGTCGTCCTCGTCTGAATCCTCGTCGTCGTCGTCGTCGCTGTCGTCGGCGTACATTTTCTTCCGCGCCACCGTCGCCGCTTGACGCCGAGGTCGACGTCCACCATTCTCCTTAGTGTTCGTGTCTGCTTTGTCAGCCATCTTGGTAGCCTTTGTCGGCGTGGCGACTGCCGCCGTTGTCCCCGCGCCCGCCGCGATGGAGCTCTCCCAATCCACCTCGGGCTCTCCCGACAAATCACCCAACTCCGCAGGCAACGCCAACGGCTTCTCCTCTGGGTTCGCTTCCTTCGTCCCCACCCAAAACCAACTCGAAAACACAATCACATTATCAAACCATTCCTCCATGTTCATCCTATCCTTGGATTTCGCGTTCAACGTAAAGTATCGCGTCGTCTTCGGCCGAACGATGGTTCCCAACAATTTCAATCGCCCATTGGGAAAATCTAAGTACACCACCGGTTCTTGAGTATGCATTTCTCGCATCTCGCCCAATCGACCCTCTTTCAACGCGCTGAGCTGGCCCGGGAACACCATGGCGTATCGATTTTTCCTCGCCGCGCTCTTCTTGTATATATCCTTCCCGTCGCGTTTAAGCAACACCTCGGACGCATCGAGCTCGTATTCGGACGTCCCAGGACGCGTGGCCGATATCAACCTCGTTCGAATTGCATGTTCCAGCGCGCGCTGAGCGCTGATATTCTCCACGGGTGCCTCCGCCGCCGGCGCTTTCATTTCAAATGATTGGTTTTCAAACTGTAGCCTTCAGCCTGTCACCGCAGCTCAAGGCGCGCTGTCGCTCGCGCGTTGCGATCTCTCGTCGCTCGAACGCGTCTGAAGCGCGCGTGTGATTCGTCTGCACGCGTTGGCGCGGCGAAACTCGATGCGCAACGCGTCGGCGCGCGCGAGACTGGCGCGGATGCGCGCACGAGTGTGCGAGCTGAGACGCCACTTGTCCGAACGTTCCCACGCGCGCCCACGCGCCCCGCGCTCGACGCCAGACGCCCACGCCCACGCCCGATGCGCGCATCGACCGCACTCAGTCGAGTATTTTCGCGCGCGTTCGCGCGGCGCACCGGGTCGTCGCGCGCGTCGCTCGGCGGTGCGCGCGCTGTCGATGGCTCGGCGGCGCATGGCGGCTCGAGGCGCGGTGCGGTGTGTTCGCGCGGTGTGTTCGCGCGCACGTGTGCATCCGAGCCGGGGCGACGCGCGCTGGCGAATGGTTGGGTCGATGCTCGCGCGCTGGTGGTGACGAATGCGCGAGGACGGCCGAAGAGCGCGGGGCGTGGGGGTGGCGGGCGCGGGAAGCCATCGCGCAAGTTTGATGTGCCAGATGAAGTGCGGGAGTTTAATGACGACACGCCGATGAAGATGAATGTGAAGAAAAAGGAGAAGGTTGTGAAGGTGCCAAAGGCGGAGGTTACTGAGCAAGAGCGCGTGATGTTGAGCTCGGCGAGTGGGTTCGAGGATTACGACGACGGCGCGTACGGGGACGGCGACGCGGATGAAGACGTCGCATTTGAGGACATGGGTACGCGCGAGTTAGAGCTCGCAGATCAAGGGCGTGGGGCGACAGTGAAGAATGTAGAGTTTGTACAGGCATGTGCGAGCCTGGCGGGATGTCCGCCGCCGACATTGCCCGAAATTGCCGTCATAGGTCGCTCAAACGTCGGCAAAAGTTCTCTTGTGAACATGTTGACCAACAGAAAGAGTTTAGCCAAGACGAGTAAGAATCCAGGGAAGACACAGACGATTAATCACTATCGCATGACGACGGGTGAAGGAAAGTTTTACTTGGTGGATTTACCCGGGTATGGATTCGCCAACGCGCCCGAGCACTTGCGCGAGAAGTGGGCTGAATTTACGCGCGAATACCTCACCAAACGCGAGAGCTTAATCACCGTGTTGCTGTTAATTGACAGCACGGTCAAACCGCAGCGATTAGATTTAGAATGTCTCGATTGGCTCGGTGAGGCCGGGGTCCCGGTGACGATTGTGTTCACCAAGGTTGACAAAAAGCGTAAAAAAGGGAGCGGTGGAACGCGCGTAAACCCGCAAGAAAATGTGGAAGAGTTTTGCCGGGAAGTGAGCGAGTATTGGGATGAGCTTCCGCCGATGTTATACACGTCTGCAGTAAACGCCGAGGGTAAACGCGATGTGTTGAATCACATCGCCACGTTGCGTCAGTTCTTCAAGAAACCGCTCAAGGAGAATAAATTGGTGCGAGACGCCATCGCAGCCGGCGCTCCCGCGCCGTTGGCAGACGACGACGACGCAGACGCAGACGCGTTCGATGACGACGACGACGATGAGGTCGAAACCTTTGACGACGAAGACATCGAAGATGACTGGAATTAAAATAAATTTGCATGCGCGCACCGTGTACACGGTCGTATAGGCCTGGCTATTCAGTCTCATGTATTTACCAACACAGGTGTAATCTCCGACGCGCGAGCCCGCACACCGTGGCGCATGCTCCGAAGTGTCACGCGCATCGCCCGCACCCTCATCTGCACACCCATACCCACATTCGCGCGACATCACGCGCACAGCCGTCGCGTCATGGGCACGCCGTTTTCCCAATTTGCATTTACTTTTGGTCGCTCGCGCTCGACGTCGCCCGAGCTCCCCAAGCGCGGCGCGAGCGCCTCGCGTCGCGCGCGACCGGCGGTGAAAATTGAAGTCGAAGACGACGGTATGAATACATCTGCACCGTCGACGCCGACGGCGAAGCGCAAGGCGAGCACGAAGGCGCGCGCAAGCGTTCCAGAAGCACCAAACGGAGGAGACGGTCCCGACGGGTGGCGAGAAACACTCGCGACGATCAAGACGTTTCGCGCACAAGGCCCATCCGCCGCCGTAGACACCATGGGATGCGAGAAGATTGCTGAGCTTCAGGATGGAGAAACAAAAGTCACGGAGAAGTACAAGAGGTATTTATGCTTGACGAGCGCGATGTTGAGCTCACAAACGAGAGACGAGATTAATCACGCCGCAATGCGTCGGCTCATCGCGCATGGATGCACGCCGGAGAATATTTTAGCCACAGATGAAGACACGTTGGACGTAATGTTGAATCCAGTCGGGTTTCATCGGCGGAAATCGCAATATTTACGCGCCACGGCGAAGATTTTATTGGACGAGTACGACGGTGACATACCACCGAGCGTGGAAACGTTGTGCGCCTTACCAGGCGTCGGGCCTAAAATGGCGTATTTAGTCATGAACGTCGGTTGGGAAAAGCCAACAGGCATTTGCGTCGACGTGCACGTGCATCGCATCACCGAGCGCTTGGGTTGGACGAGCGAGCACGCCATCGGCAAGAACGGCTCGCCCAGAAAGAAAACACCCGAGGACACGCGCGCGTCGCTCGAGAGCTGGCTTCCAAAAGAAGAATGGATCGAAATTAACCCTTTACTCGTCGGATTCGGTCAGCTCACGTGCACGCCTTTACGTCCAAAGTGTGGCGAGTGTCCGCTCGCGTCCACGTGCCCGTCGGCGTTCAAGGAAGCCACGCCATCGAAAAAGCCAAAGACTGAAGTTTAAATAGCTTACATCTCTTCGAACCATACCGTAGTTTACAACACTAATTTAGTCATCATGTAACACATAACACATACCACCGCGCATCCATCCGTCGTCATCCAGTTTTCTGTACACTCGGCTTTTGCGCCACGAACGCCACGCGCGGGTGCGTCGGCGTCGCCGTCGGCGTCGCCGTCACCCTCGCCGCCTCATCGCGCACGCCCGCGCGTGCCACCGCACCACGCCCATCGCGCCCACCGTCCCGCGCCGCACCGCGCCCGTCGTCGTCGTCGTCGTCGTCGAACCGCGCGCCGGTTAATCCAACCACATACAAGAGGCCCACCACGCCCAGCGCGAGCGCGCCTACGCGTCGCACCGCCCTGCGCATCGCCGACGGCGGCGGCGACGGCGGTGACGGCGGCGACTCGTCCCCATCCTCGCCGTCGCCGTCACCGCCACCGCGGCACTCGGCCGCGGTGTGGTAGAGCTCTGACATCTGACGCCATCGATCGGCACTGCGCGCCTCGCGACCCATCGGAACGCCTTCGCCACCGATGGCGCGCCTCTTTCTCGACCAAGAACCGCTCACGCAGTACAAAGACCGCGCGTTCGAGGGCTCGATCGAGGAATATCTCGACGCGCTGCGACACAGCGCGACGCTATACGTCGGAAACGTGAGCTTTTACACCACCGAGGGGCAAATGCACGCGGCGTTTTCGCAGTGCGGCGCGGTGCGACGCATCGTCATGGGGTTAGATAAGGCGAAGCAGACGCCGTGTGGGTTTGCGTTCGTGGAATACCACAACCGCGCCGACGCGGAGGCGTGCGTGAGGTATTTAAACGGTACGAAACTTGACGATCGGGAGATTCGCGTGGATTTCGACTGGGGCTTCGTCGAGGGTCGGCAGTACGGTCGCGGCAAGTCTGGCGGGCAAGTGCGCGATGAATACCGCACGTACTTTGACGCAGGGCGTGGTGGATACGGTAAGTTGTTACGGGATGAGTTAGAGGGCATGAAGGCGCGCGAAGGTGGTGGAGCCGCGCCCGAGGTTGGCGTCAAGCGCGAGCGCGACTGACGCCGCCAAACGCCTGGAACTCCTAGCATTCGCGTCACGACGCCCGTCCGCGTTCGCGCATTCGCGCGCGCGCACGGTTTAGAAAGTGTTGTATTAATTCATGCTCACACGATGTAGCCATCACGATGTGCGCGCCATGGCGCCACTCGCATCGATACCTCGCCGTCGAACCCGCGATGCGCGTTTGGAACTTGTTTAAAACGCGTTTGACATCACCCGCCATGCCCTGCGCGCCATAGTCCCGCGCGCCGCTGCGCGCCCTCGCGTCCCGCACCGCACGTCTGCATCGACACTCGCTTCATCACGCGCGCACACACGCGCGCACGCATCGATACAAGCGCCCGGTGACGGCGCGCACGCGCACATTCAACGGGCAATTCTAATTCTCCAACGGTGGTTTCGCATCTGATCTCCGCATTCAATGGGGTGTTTCGCGTCGAAACAGGCGCTTTCGCCGTCATCGTCACCGCCGCAGAGTCGACATGCGTCGATGCGTACGACGGGGTTGGACGACATGTCGTTTCCAGCGCGATTACTGGAATCGTATGATGTGTTATCGACGGATTCGTTGGACGCGTACGGCGGCGCGTTTCGCGTGCGACGCATCGACGGGGACGGAGAGTTCGAGACCGCGAGGTTATGCGCGGTGAGGAAAGCATCGGCGAAGAGGACTGGACGTACGACGATAACGCCGGAACACTTTCAAGCAGAGGCGTACGCGATGGATTTTTTGAATCATGAGAATATCGCAAAGGTGCACGAGAGTTTTATCGACTCGACGGTGAAACCAAACGTGGGGGTGCTCGTGAGAGAACGCGCTGATGGTGGGAACTTATTTAATGAGCTAGCGAAACGACGCAGGTTTGAAGAGTATGCCGTGCGGAAGATAGCTGTGCAGTTAGCGGGGGCGTTGATGCATATGAAGGAACACGGGGTGGTGTGCGGGTCGTTGAACCTCGAGACGATCGGGTACAAGACGGCTGAGAATGATCAGGTGATAGTGTTGTCGATGCGGAACTCCATAATGATAGGGCAGCCGGCGGCGTTCACGCAGGACTATAACGAGTACGATGTAGAGAATGAAATGGGTGAGCTAGAGGTGCGCACGTATCCCGTAGGTGTAGATTTGTCGTACGTCGCGCCAGAGTTGATGAAACCTGGGAACCGACGACGGACACCCGCCGCCGACGTATGGGCGTTTGGTGCGATTTTGTACACTCTTCTCGCGGGCTATACACCATTCATAGGCGATGATATCAGTGATGTCGTCGAGGCGATTCGCAAAGGAAATTTCACATCGTTCCAGTATGACTTGGAGACTTGGAACGGTGTGAGCAAGGCGGCGAAGGACTTAATCGGCGGGTGTCTGCGCGTCAACGTCAAACGCCGTTTTAGCATTGAACGCATTCTCGAGCACCCATGGATAGTCAAATTCGACAACTGTGCTGGGTCCATTAACACAGGCAGCGTGATGGGTCATTCAACCGGGACATACTCGGAATCTGGAGAGCACTCGATTTCGCACGACGAGTCCGACGACTGGGGCAGCGACGACGAAATGTCGCGCCACGAATTTCGAACACCAACCCCAATCAAACGTTAATCGCCTTCGAACACTCGCGCCATCACTCGCGCGCTCACGTGCGCGCTGTCTGTAGTTTTAAGTTGTCATATAGTTCCAAACCAGAGTATTAATCAAACGAGAAACGCGGCGTCCCAACCGACGCGGAGAGCTCGACGTCAACCCGAAACCAGCCCCGCGGTGTTCATACGCCACCTCTCGACGCGCATCACGCGCGCCGCACGCCACTCGCGCGCATTCGACAAACACACGCGTGATCACGCGTTCGCACGCGATTGATCGCGTCCGGGCGCGCGTCGTCGACGTATATTGTCGTGAGCTCGCGTCTCGAGCAGCCGCCGCCGCCAGAAGGAACGACGCGCGATGTCGCCGTCTCGCGCGCCCGCGAGCTCGACCTCGGCGACGTGCGAGGTGAAACAGCCGTCAGTGTTATGCAAGGAGATCGAGTCGGCGAGCTTTAGCTTTTACGACGCCGAGGAGGTTCGGCGCATCTCGGTGAAGCGAGTGACGAACCCGGTGTTGTTCGACGGGTTGAACAACGCGGTACCGGATGGTTTGTACGATCCCGCACTCGGCCCTACGGATGCAAAGGCGACATGCGTGACGTGTAAGTACCCTGGGTCGATGTGTGGCGGTCACTTTGGGCATCTCGAGCTCGTGGTACCGGTGTATAACCCGTTGGTATTCGGTACGGTGGTGCGACTGCTGAAGACGACGTGTTTTCATTGTCATCAATTTCGCATGCATAGCGATCGCGTGCGCAAGTTTCGACAGCGTTTATTGATGTTGATGGATGGCGACATTGAGGGTGCAGAAAATTCTGCTGGTCCCGAGGTGAGTAAGAACACAAAAAAGGAGATGGCTGAGATTTGGAAGGGCGTGGAGAACGAAGGCGACGCCGAGGCGATGGATTTGGACAACATCTTGGACGTGCTCCCTGAGTTGCGCAAGAAGGGTGGTCGCGCTACTACAACGTGGACATCGGTGACATCGACTGCGGCGCGGAACTTGATCAAGGAGTTTCTATCCATTCAGCCAAAGACGTGTGAGAATTGCAAAGCCGTGAACCCGTCGGTGAAAACAGAAGGTCACAACAAGATTTTCCGCTCACAGCTCACAAAGCAGCATCATCAGAATAATTTGGCGCGTGGAATCGACATAAATGAAGACATGGCGTTCTTGGCGCGGAATGCGAGCGCAGAAAGCGCCGATTCTCATGAAGGTGCGGCCAAATTGTCTGGAACAGAAATGGATGCAAGGTTGATACCGGCGAAAAATTCGACGAAGAAGAAGAAACACCAAGGTGACGAGTCGGATGCTTCGACGGATGATGACAAAGATGACAAAGATGGAAGCGACTCTGATGGTGACGGATCTGGAAGTGATCAAGACAGTGAAGAGAGCGATTCGGACGATATGCAAGTGTCTGAGCGCGTTCCTGCGTCGACCAAGCCATTGTACATTACGCCAATCGAAGCGCGAGCCTTGTTAAAACGTCTATGGGGTAAGGAGTTTGATTTCTGTTCGCTTGTGTGGGCGGCAAATCCACAAGGACGAGAATCTCGGGTATCGGGTGGATTTGTCAAACGCAGTGACCCGTCGAGATTTTTCATTCAGACGCTTCTCGTGACGCCGTCAAAGTTTCGCCCGCCGAGTAAGATGGGTGATATGGTGTTCGAGCACCCACAGAACACATCACTCACGGCCATCATTCAAGCCAACTTGAGTCTAGCGGAATTGTTTAGAACGCCACCGACGGTGCCTGAGCCACCAGAAGTGCGTGCTGGAAGAGCCGTACGCGCGTGGCTGGCGTTGCAATCCGGCGTGAACCGTTTGATTGACGCGTCAAAGTCTGATGGCGCTGACGCTAAGCTCGTCATGGGTATTCGACAGCAACTGGAAAAGAAAGAAGGGTTGTTTCGCATGAATATGATGGGAAAGCGTGTAAACTTCGCGGCACGTTCGGTTATTTCACCCGATCCGTATTTGGGCACGAGCGAAATTGGCGTCCCGCCCGTCTTCGCAAAGAAGCTTACGTTTCCCGAGCTTGTTACCCCGCACAACGTGGACTTGATGCGACAGCTTGTAGAAAACGGTCCTGAAATCCACCCTGGTGCGAATGCAATAGAAGATGAACGCGGACGAGTGATTCATCTAGATAAGTTTACGGCAGAGAAGCGTGCGGCGATTGCAAAGACACTATTGGCGACCACCGCTTCTGGATCGGCGGATGCCCCAGCGCGGCCGTTGGCTAAGAAGGTGTACAGACACTTGCGCAACGGGGATGTCATGCTCGTGAATCGTCAGCCGACTTTACACAAGCCTGGCATTCTCGCGCACACTGCGCGCGTACTCAAGGGACAGCGTACGATTCGCATGCACTACTCGAATTGCTCCACGTTCAATGCGGATTTTGATGGCGATGAAATCAACTTGCATTTCCCGCAAGACCATCTCGGTCGAGCTGAGGCGTATGAAATCATGCATGGGGACCGACAATTCACCGTACCCACCGATGGCAAGCCACTTCGCGGTTTGATTCAAGATCACATATGCTCGGGGTTGTTGCTCAGCATGCGTGACAGTTTCTTTGACCGCTCTGAATTCACACAGTTGCTGTACAGCGCGCTCGTGGACTATTGCGGTGACGCACTTGGTACGATCGATATTCCAGCGCCAGCGATATTCAAACCGCAGGTGCTCTGGACTGGTAAGCAAGTCCTTTCGTCAGTTTTGGCGCATATCACGCGCGGTAGACCGCCGATGACGTTTACGGCGCCGTGTAAGATCGCAGCCAATTTTTTCGGCGGTGACGACTCTGGCGAAGACATGCTCATCATTCGACGCAACTACTTGTGTACTGGCGTGGTTGATAAAAACATGTTTGGCAAATACGGTCTCGTGCACGCCGTCGCCGAGCTGCACGGTCGCTCAACTGCTGGCGCGTTGTTGTCAATTTTTTCGCGTCTGTTTACAAATTTTTTACAAAAGCACGGCTTCACGTGTGGCATGGATGATTTGATTCTTACCCAGCAAGCTGAACTTGATCGCATCGATGAGCTGGCAAAGGCGGACGATGCGTGTAAGACTGCCACCGCAGAAGTCGCCGAAGCTTCGGGCAAGCCAGACGCTGTCGTGCAGCAAGCCGTCGCCAACAAACTCATCGAGAATCCGGAATGGGGCGCTCAACTCGATATGAAAGCTTCTGGGGCGTTGAACAAGGTTACGTCTGCGACAGTCAAAAAATGCCTTCCATTTGGCACAAAGAAGCCATTCTCGAAGAACTGCTTGTCCATCATGACGATTTCGGGTGCCAAAGGGTCGCTCGTCAACTTTTCTCAAATCGCCGCCGCGCTGGGTCAGCAAGAACTCGAAGGTCGTCGCGTCCCTCGGATGCCGAGTGGTAAAACGTTGCCATGTTTTGAGCCATTCGACACGAGCGCTCGGGCGAACGGTTACATCGCTGATAGATTCTTCAGTGGGTTAAGCCCTCCAGAGTACTTTTTCCACTGCATGGCGGGTCGAGAAGGTTTAGTCGACACCGCTGTGAAAACTGCGCGCTCGGGCTACTTGCAGCGTTGTTTGGTAAAAAATCTCGAATCGTTAAAGGTAAACTACGATTTCACCGTTCGCGATTGCGACGGGAGCATCGTGCAGTTCCAATACGGCGACGATTGCATCGATGTCACGCGTAGCGGGTACATTTCGCAGTTTGAGTTTTTAGCCGAGAACCCAGAGCTCATTTTGCTCAATAGCAAGGAAGCTATAGAGCTGCTACCGAAACTCAACAGAGACAACAAAAAAGTGCTCGAAGAAATCGCACGCGATGATGCCATTCCGCGATTTTCCACGGAGAACTTTGGTGATCAGCTCGGCGTGCTTCCCGAGAAGTTTAGCAAAGAACTCAAGGCGTTCATCGACTCTCGGCCAGCTGGATACTTTGCGAGTGAAGGAGCGAAGAACAAGGACATCGGCCGAAACGCATCGTTGGCGTCCAAATCTGGTTTGACAGCCGAAGAGTTCGCAATGCTCATGAATATGCGATACTTGAGTAACGTTGCGCAACCGGGCGAAGCCGTCGGCGTCATCGCTGCACAATCTGTTGGAGAGCCGTCGACGCAGATGACGTTGAATACGTTCCACTTTGCCGGTCGCGGTGAAGCGAACGTGACGTTGGGTATTCCTCGTCTCAGAGAGTTACTCATGGCTGCTTCAAAAAAGTTGCTCACGCCCGTTATGGTCTTACCGTTGAAGGAGGGTTGTCGAACAAAGGAGGCGGCTGACACGTTGTGCCGCCGCCTGCGGCGCGCCATTTTGGCGGAACTAATCACGAAACTGACGGTGAAAATCAGAGACTACGTCAAAGGTGCCGACGGCGTGCTGACGCGCACGTACAAGGTGCAAATCACCATGCGCGAAGGTAACGACGACGGTGGTCCAGACGAAGTGACTTTCAACCAATTCGCCACCGCCGTTAAAAAGAAGTTTGCCCCGATGCTTTTGGCGAGAATCGGCTCTGAAATGAAGAAGGCCAAAGTAAAGGGTATCATCATCAAAAATGCGGCTAGTTCTCAACAAAGCGCTGCACAAAATGCGAATGACGATGACAAGGACGAGTTAAGTGATGATGCCGCCGTTGATGACAAGAAGACAAAGAAGGTCAAGTTTGAGGCAAACGGCGACGAGGATGACGACGACGAGGATGAGGAAGACGAAGAAGAAGGTGCGAAGACCGAAAAGAGAAAGGCCGATGAAGACGAAGCGGATACTGACACTGACAGTGATAGCTCGGATGATTCGGATGACTCGGAATCGGACGATTCTTCGGATGGTGAAGCACGCGCTGAGCGACCCGCGGCGACGAAAAAGCGAAAACCAAAGGCCATCGAGCACAGCGATGCTGGAGTCTTGATCTCGGCGGACGCACTCGACGACGTTATTGAAATCGATGCCAAAAGCCGAACCGTCGAGTTTGAGATTCCGGTGGGCATTGTGTCGCCGAATGTACTCGTTCTCGAAATCGCGCAAGACTGCGCCGTGAAAACCATCGTGCGCGAAACTCGCGGCATCAACAAAACGTTTGTCATCGGTAAACCCGCTGATGAAGACCCCAGAGGAACGCAGCCACTTTCTGTGCAAACAGACGGCATATCTTTTGGTGCGGCGTGGTCGCATAGCGATCTCATCGACGTGAACAACATCAAATCCAACTCTGTTTGGGACATTATGCAAACGTTTGGCGTGGAAGCTGGCAGAGCGACGCTCGTGAGTGAAGTCAGAGCGGTGTTCGGTGTGTACGGTATTGGTGTCGACGCGCGACATTTATCGCTCATCGGTGATTTCATGACGCAGCAAGGCGAGTATCGACCGTGCAATCGCTCTGGGATTGAAAAGAGCACGTCGCCGTTTTTGAAGATGTCATATGAAACCGCGACGTCTTTCTTGACAGACTCCACCATTCGGGGTGAGACGGATACGTTGAATTCACCCTCGTCACGAATCGTTGTTGGACGGACGGTGGATTTGGGCACGGGATCATTCGGTCTCAAATACGATCTCACTCGTGGGAACAAACTCGCGAGTTCGATGAAGGGCAAGACTGTCACAACTGGCGGAAAGGAAACCGGAAAGAAAACAACATTTCTTGATTAGACTAGACATAGCGATTTTGGATTTTTGATAAGAAACACAGATTCAAATAAAGTTAATATTATTAAAATTCAACATCCAACACCAATCTGTTTAAAGCTCCTTGAGCTTGTTGACAATGTCCTTGGCTTGCGCCGTGGCGTTACCGATGTAGGACGCCGGCGTGAGCGCCATCAACGATTGTCGGCCTTCTTCGGGGATGTCAAGCTTGGACACGAACTCACGCATGCCTTCTGCGTTCACACGACGGCCACGCGTAAGCTCCTTCAGCTTTTCGTACGGCTTCTCGACCGCGTATCGGCGCATGACGGTCTGGATGGGTTCCGCGAGAACTTCCCAGTTGACGTCCAAATCAGCCGCCATGGTGTCGGCGGCAACTTCGAGCTTACCAATACCACGCAACGTGGATTGGTAGGCGAGCATTGAGTAACCAAAACCCACACCCATATTACGTAACACGGTGGAATCGGTTAAATCACGCTGCCAACGAGACACAGGGAGCTTGGCGGCGAGATGCGCGAACACAGCGTTGGCCAACCCGACGTTACCCTCAGAGTTTTCAAAGTCAATCGGGTTCACCTTATGCGGCATCGTAGACGAGCCAACCTCACCCGCGATGGTCTTTTGCTTAAAGTAGCCGATCGAGATGTACGACCAAATGTCGCGATCAAAGTCGAGCACGATGGTGTTGAATCGCTCGATGGTCGCGAACAGCTCAGCCATGTAGTCGTGCGGCTCGATTTGCGTCACATACGGGTTAAAATCGAGCCCGAGACCAGTGACAAACTTCTCCGCCACCGCTTGCCAATCAACATTCGGGTACGCTGACATGTGCGCGTTGTAGTTACCGACTGCACCAGCCATCTTACCGTACAATGGGATACCCGCCAGCTGTTGTCGTTGACGAGCCAAGCGGTACGCCACGTTGGCCAACTCCTTCCCGAGCGTCGTCGGCGACGCCGGTTGACCGTGCGTTCGGCTCATCATCGGCGTCGCCGCATGTTCCACTGACATTTTCGTCAAAGCATCGATAATCTTCGTCATTTCCGGTTTTAACGTCGCCACACCATCGCGCAACATAATCGCGTGCGACAAGTTGTTAATATCCTCCGACGTGCACGCAAAGTGCGTAAACTCCATAATCTTTGCCAACTCCGGTTGCGTCATCAACGCATCCTTGATCACGTACTCAACCGCCTTGACGTCATGATTCGTCGTCTTCTCCACGTTCTTCACCTTAGCCGCTTCGGCGACGGAAAAGTTCTTCAAATAGTCTTCCAGAAACGTATTCGCCTCGACGCTCAACGGCGGCACCTCCACAACCTCTGGAATCGCCGCCAACGTCTGCAACCAGCGCACTTCGACGTATACGCGAGCGCGGATCAACGCAAACTCGCTAAAGCACCCGCGCAGCGCCGCGGTTTTCCCCGCATAGCGTCCGTCGAGCGGGCTTAACGCGGTTAAATCATCGAGCGCCAGGTCGCTCGGGGCAAACACGCGCTCGGTCGATGCGCGTCGGATGACGCGCGTGCGAGATGCGGATGACGCGCGCGGGTGCGCGGGTGTGCGCGCGTGAGGCGCGGCAGTGACAGCGGCGGCGTGCGCGACGGACATGGGCGTGACGGCGGCGCGTGAAAGTGCGGTGAGGCTGCGCCTGGGTGTGGTTTGAAAAAAAGTGGCGGCTCATGTCAAGCTGGTCCCACGTCTCGTCTCGTCGCGTCGCGCGTCGCTCAGAGGCGCGCAAAGTGTCGCGGCGCGGTGCGTAAATAACGTGACATATATTAAATACTACGTAAACACTGGTTCATCGACAGTGGGTCATGGGAAATGTCGGCAAGTCAACGCGCGGCGGGCTGAGCGCGCCGCTTCATTTCACGAGACTCTTTCGGAAGGACGAATACTACACTTCACGACGCACACGCATCGACCAAACCATGATGCGCGAAGAACGCGCATATTTTGGGTTCGAACAAGACCCGAATGACGATCAACAACGGCCGCACAGGTGCGGCGCGGGTAACCGATGCGTGTACGCCCGCGGCGTAATCAAGACGAAACTCGAGCCTCGGACACCGTTCGCATACATTTCGCTTACGCCTTATGCCGACGCGCCGAGTTTCGCGCGCCGATTCCACATTGCATGCACAACTCTTCTAGCTATCGATGCCGCGGCGGGGCCGATGGATATGACCGAGGAACGTACGGAGGAACGCCATAGCCGCGTGTTCAACTCAGATGCCTTGGTCAACGCCTCGTTTTACCGCTTTGGTTACTTTTTCCCAGAAGGTTCACCTGAGCGCAAATTACTGTCTTCATTTTTCGCCTGGATTATCATGCACTCGCAAACTGGCGCCAATTTTGACGCTGGCGATCGTGGAACGCTTCGCCGAGAATGGCCGGAATTCAATCGACTCATCGAGATTGATTTCACGAATGCCGAGCTCCGCGAGGCCGCGCTGCACGCAGCTCCGATACGCGAACTAGAAGATAAAGACTTTCTTTGATCCCGATAGATACTTCGTTTTGTTTTTTATCCTTTCTGATCTCATCATAACATCTCTCGTAACTGAATTCGTTTTAAATGTCTCCGATGATTGTACGTACTGTGACTCGTTGCGCGCAATGTTAAGCCGTGAATGATTGTAAACGCTCTTCTCGACGGCGCGTGCGATGCGCACCGAGCGCGACGGCGTGAGCACTGTCACGGACGGCACGCAGAAGCTTGAGTGACTGGTCTTTTGATGCGACGGAGACTTTGACGCCGGCGACGGCGTGCACGCCAGATGTCGAGCGGGTTGGGATCCAGAGCGCTTCTTCACCGCTGGATCGACCTTTGGCGAGTGCGGCGAGGGCCACAGTGCGCTGCGGCCGATTTGAGTTTGGGTATGGCGTTACTGTGGTGGATGTGGATGCATCGCTGTCGTCATCGATCATGTTGGAAATGACGACGCCGTGCGCCTCGAGCGCTGCCGCCGCAGCGGTGAGCTGGCCGACGCCGCCGTCAATCAAGAAAACATCTGGGAGCGCACTTTTGGATGCCAAGCGTGCGCCGATCGATTCGGCGATGCCACCATAGTCATCGCTCGGGGTGACCTCGTCGCTCAATTGGTAGCGCTTATGTTTGAGCGGCATCGCAGAGCCGCCTTCAAATCGGACAAAGGAGCACACGGCATTCGTCCCGGCGAGATGGCTCACATCCACACCTTCAATACTGTGCGGAATTTCGGACAATCCGATCGTATCGCGTAGGTGTACGGCGGCGATGGATTTTGTCGCCGTCATGCGCGCGGATTCGTCTGCGTTTTCGAGTGCCATCGTGGCGAGAGCTTCGAGTAGCGTTCCCTCCTTGGCGGCGCCGTGGTGTAAGACTTTTCCCTTTGCAGATTTCGCTCCTACGCCGAGCGTTTTCAACGCTGATCGTAGGTTGAGTGGCTCGGCAACTGCGTGAGGGATGTATACTAAATCAGGCCGTTCGACAAACTCGCCCGTATACATTTGTTCGGCGACGATCTGCGCGGCTTCGGCGAGCGTGGCATCGGCAATATCATCGTCTGCGCTCGCGTTTGGGACCTCAATCGACGTACCGAGCACATCGACGATGACTCCTTCGCGGACTTTGATGATTTTAACCGCACAAACACCGGCACCGCTACTTGCGGCGGCGATGACATCCATATTCCAATGTTTCGCCACAGAGTCGGCTTGAAGAAGCGCCGCGAGCGATCCTCTCGATCCTTGGCCACGTTCAGCCTCCTCCTGGGCAGACACGCGAATCTCCAAGGCGGCGGGAATATCTCCTCGCCCCTCGAGCATTGCAATTGCTTCTTCATATTTAGCATCTAAAACGAGCGATGCAACTTCGGAAACGAACTGCCATTGCGCAACCGCGGCTGTTTCGCCGAATCGTGAGCGAAACGATACGCCGCGTAAATCTAACGCGCGCTCTAATACCCCCATCATTCGGTTCGCTGCCTCGCGCGTGGGCAACGTCCACACTCGAGCTCCCCGAGACGCCTCAGATTGCGCTTCGTCTTGGAATTTCGCGACAAATATTTGTCCGACACCATTCTTCGACGTGAGAACGATTCGCGCCGATTCGGGCTTTGGCGCATCCTTCAACAAAATATTCAAGGCGGGACGCTCGCGCTGGATCAGGCGCGCTTCGAGCGCAAGCGCATCGGCTTCGCCACCAGGTGTGAGCACTGAATCGAGCATACGAGCCGACGCGAGTAGCTTACGATGCCGAGGTGACGATTGAATCAACGCCGGAGCTAAATAGTGTGAGGTTCTCGAGCGCAAATTTTTCGCCTTGCCAACGTACAACACATTCCCAGCCTCGTCGAGCCAGCGATAAACGCCCGTCTTCGCTGGCATGTCACGTGATAATCCACGCAAGCGTTCGACGTGCGACGCGTCGATGCCGTACGCGTCGAGCACGTTTTCGGCTCTGAGCTTTTCGCCCTCTTCCAATTCGGCGGCGAGTTTGAGCGCATCGCTTGGCTTTGGTCCTGGCCGAACGCGGCCACCCTCGCGTCGTTTGCGCCAGCTCTGTAACGCTTTTTCAACTGCTTCAGTGTCCACATCGGCGCGATCAGACGTGAGCGCCACAGATTGTTCGACGGCCCATTTTTCTTTCTCAGACTCGATTTCATCCGCCATGACTTCAAATAACGACAACGTTGACGTGCTTGAGCCGAGCGTAGCGGTCTTCGGCACCATGTTATTGGCGACATTATACTCGTGCTGTTTGACACGTCTGCGATCGACTTCAGCCATGGCTTCTTTCATCGCAGCGGTGGTGGAGTCGGCAAACAGGATGCATTCGCCGTTTTTGTTGCGCGCGGCTCTGCCCATCATTTGCATCAATGATCTCGCACTTCGCATGAAACCCGGGATATCGGCGTCGAGAATTGCTACGAGGGATACTGACGGTAAATCGAGGCCCTCCCGAAGCAGCTGCGCGCCAACGATACAGTCGAGTTCTCCCTTTTGGAGCTTGGACAGCTTTGCCGCGCGTTGCGGCGCTGTCAATTCGGAGTGTACCCAATCTGCCCGAACGCCGTGAGCGTTGAGATACATGGCCAAATCTTCAGTATCTGCTTTCGTGAGTACGCACACTAGCGAGCGTTCGCCCAGAAGCGCGCGTTCGCTCACGCGTTGTGCGAGCACTTCGAGTTGATTTTCCTTTCCAATAACGTGCACCGGCGGATCCAACACGCCGCTCGGCCGCACAACCATATCCACCATCGAATCACTGTCTTTACCTCCCACCCAGCCGGTTTCGACGTCGCCTGGCGTCGCGCTCACCAACAACGCTTGCGGCACGCGTTGCCAAAACTCTTCACCCATGAGAGGTCGATTGTCGAGCGCGGATGGCAATCTGTATCCAGCGCCGACGAGCGCCGTCTTTCGGCTTTTGTCGCCTCCGTGCATCGCGCGAAGTTGGGGGAGCATCACATGTGACTCATCAGCCACGAGGAGCCAATCGCGACGGGCTTCCGATCCGCCGTCGGCCGAGTAAGAAAAATAATCGAGCAGCGTCACTGGTGGCTCCTCTGGTTTAGCACCGCGTAAATGCCGACTGTAGTGCTCCGCCCCCGGACACCATCCAAGCTCGCGTAGAAGCGCGAGATCCGCATTGGTGCGTTGTTCAAGTCTGTCGGCTTCGATGGCGCATCCTTTGGTGCGTAGCGTTTTGCATTGTTCGTCAAGCTCGTCTTTGATGGAAACCAAAGCGCGCTTAAGACGTTCCGCCGGAGTGATGTAATGCACGCGAGGCCAAATCGTGAGGGTCTCTACCGGACGCCCACCTTGCGATTCACACGATACAATCGTCCCGTCATCACCTCGAACGCGAATATCGAGCGCGCTTTCTAAATACGGCGGCCAAATTTGAACGTTGAAGCAATTCTCGTCATCCGGTGCGGCGCTTCGCTTGAATTGTCCGCGTTCTAGATCCATGTACGGCATCACGCGCTCGTACAACAAGTCATCTCTTAACTTATCTTCTACACCTTCAATGCCATATTTCGACGCCGATGCTCCGACTTCAATGGTGAGCGCCGCGTCGACGTAATCCGTTGGCAAGCCTAAGCCGTACAAACAGCTCACGCTCGCCACCACCACCGGCGTCTTCCCCGGCTCCACCAACGCCCGTGTCGCGCGATGTCTCAACGCATCCAAATCCGAATCAATCGCGCTTCGTTTCTCCGTGTACCGATTATTCGAAAACGACTCTGGAATGTACACGGAGAAGTGGGACACAAATAACTCCACGCGATGCGTCTCGCCCAAATACGCGCGTAATTCCCGCGCCACTTGCGCCGCCAGCGTCTTATTCGGCACCACAACCAACGTCGGACGTTCTAATTCCGCGAGTACATTCGCCACGACGAACGTTTTCCCCGTCCCCGTCGCACCTCGAAGGCACACAAAGCGCCTCTGCTCATCCTTTAACATCTTCGTACACGCCTCGATCGCCGTCGGCTGATCCCCGCTCGGCGCGAACGGCGCGCGCACGCCGTTTTCAAGCGTGCTATACGACGTGCTCGCATCATTCGCGCCGTCAACGCGCGTCGTTTCGCCGTCGGCGTCGCTCACGAACGCGCGATTCGACGCCATCGTGTTTATCCAAGGCGACGTCGATTCGACTCGCTTGGCGACGATCGTCGCGCCCGTGCGACGCACCGCGCGCGCAAACATGGTCGAACGATGCCGTGCGTGACGCGCGTCGTGCGCTGCTGGTCGTGTGCGGGCGGTCGCGAGCGCCGGACGTGGCATGCGGCGTCGTCGACTGCCGACTGTCGACGTGTCGCGTGTGTTTTTGTGTTGGCGCCAAAAAGTGCCTCGCCGGGTCACGCGTGATGGACCCCGACGTGAAGCGCGCGGCGGAGGCGCAAATGCGCCGGCACGCGCCGGACGACGCGGAACACGTCGATTCGAAGCGCGCCAAGACTGCGGACGGCGGCGCACCGCGATTCGCGTACGCGGCGCTTAAAAGTTTACTCGAGAAGGGGACATCGTCGCGTGGATTCATCGTCACGTGTGCGTTTAACCGCGAGAAGAGTGCGACTGTGGACGCCATGCGCGTGCTCGCGGAGGCTGGGAGCGGTATGAAAACATCTCAAAGTTGAAGGTTCCTTATTGCAATGGCTCAATACACATGCGGCGTCATGTCGTCATTTGTCTCGCGACTACCGAAATGTGAGAGAGCGATACGACGAGAGCGAAAAACTTTCAAAAAACTAGAGTTTGGGAAGCCGGTTTGCCGTATTTTCGGCGAGAGACGGCACCATTTCTGGCGCGAGCAAGAACGTCATCATTCCGACGTTCAAGCCTGTGCCAGGTGTGGACTGGATGACGGACCACACATGACTTCTTTTTGCAAAGAAGTGCGTCATGCTGTAAGGCATGCGTAATGCGTCACCATCCTGGTCTGCCCAGATCTTGTTTTTAGAGTTACGATACGTGATACCAGAGACGGCAGAGTTTGCGCCGACTGATTTGGCACGAATGTTACCCGCAGCGTCAACATACACTTTGACACGTACAGTGTTTATGTATGGGGATCCATCAGGGCCTCCACTGCCAATGGTTCCCATCATCCAATATTTCACAGAACGAGTAGGCTTCACTGAATCGTCTGGTTCGCCTATCAGCGTACGACGGCAACCGGTGGTGTGACCACAAGGTGAGCCCGCCACAAGAATGACTCGTCGAGCATCGGCCGCGGCGCCGACCTCTGCTGCTGGGACGATTATATCATCTCTCAATAGGTAATTTGCAGTCGGCTTGAAGACCATTTCTTTAGCACGAGCATCGCCCTTGTACGCTGAAGTATAGACGGGGGCCATGGCAGTCATCGTTGATGCCTTCGTGCTGGCATCCCGCCACCTGGCGGAGATGTCGAGATTTCCCGAATAACACTCTTTTCCAGAGCAAGGCTGACTCATAGGATATACTCTCGCCCCGCTCGAGCACACGGAAATTTGGTCATCAGCTGGGTTACGCATAACTTTGATTCCGACCATTTTTAGCTCTCTTTGACCTTTGTAAGGGGCGCCACCTCCTGCATCACCGTTCAGGTATGGTGAGATGCCGTGCAAGATGAAGTGTGCTTCGTTTTCAGACTCAGATTCATACTTCGTATCTCTTGATACCATTCCGCGCCCCAAGCCAGCGATCCAATTCGCGTTACCGACAAGCTCAGCAGAGCGAATGTTTATAAGACGCGCGTCGTCTGTCTTCGTCAATTTCATTGACTTGTCCGGGCACGCCGGTATCGTACCATCCTCCGCACGCGATGTGTACGAGGTGTCTTCAAATGCCGAGCAGTCTGTGGCGCACGAGCCGAACACGTATTCCACGGTTGCGTCTTCTTCGCGCGTCAGGGCGCGATTGAAATATGTCCCATATCTTTGAGAACAGTTTTCAAATGCAAGCGGAGTACCTTCCTCGCCAATCTCGTAGGCCCACTCTCCAGTGTCAACGTTTTTCAGTGCAAATCCCCACTCCCAATTCACTTCGTTTGTCGTGAGTTGAAAGCCAATTTCGCTGTCCGAAATGTCGACGATGTTCATCTTTAACGCTTCTTTTGTTTCGAAGAAACCATCCTCGCCAAAATTATGTCTCACAACGTACGCTTCCTTTGTACCGTCGAGGAAAAACTGCGCATACGCGTCGCGCACGGCTTGCGGTTTGCACGCCGTGTGCAACTTGAACGTCGTCGTCGGCGCCGAGTTCGTCATATCCGGCGGTAATCCCCAACCTTTCCACAACGTCTCCGACAACGCCCCAAGGGTCTCTTGCCAACCGCCCGCGCCGAGCATCATCACCGCGCCAGCGCCCAACACCCCGACGATCCCGATCGCCGTCGTCGTCCGCGACCACCCGCGCACGCCGTCGGCGTCATCCCGACCGGAGACGAGTTTACTCCGTTCGCCGACCTCTTCGTCGACGATTCTATCCGCCAACTTCATCGCGGCTGTGTCCGTCGACGCTCGCGCGCGCGACTCTGAACGACGACGTGTCCATCCACCCTTCCTTCGTTGGGGTGTTACGTTCGTTCCAGCCGCACCATTCAACAGTCCCACCACGTTGACCAATCACGACCAGAGGCGATCGTTTTACTCTAGTAGACCATCCTCCTGTCGCCAGGTCGACCACGAGGAGCCTCCAATCATGACTCCAAGCATGGGACACAAAGGTCATCTATGCATGACATGTGCATTGTTTTCATGCAAAACGTCTCACACGTATATTCATATGATTACATCGATACACAAAGATAATTGTTCTCGTGATACACATGTGCGTGGGTTCCCTTCGTGGTGGTCATTGGTCATTCGTCACACGTTGACGGTCGCCACGTGTCGCGCGGTGTGTTTTGAGGTGTGTTGGCGCCAAAAAGTGCCTCGCCGGGTCACGCGTGATGGACCCCGACGTGAAGCGCGCGGCGGAGGCGCAAATGCGCCGGCACGCGCCGGACGACGCGGAACACGTCGAGTCGAAGC
>Ga0255783_10001366_pt1 | contig 26188 bp, 24 predicted proteins | sample 011ome_22_FD_179981 | JGI IMG/M metagenome (GOLD analysis project Ga0255783, IMG submission 179981) | Coastal salt marsh microbial communities from the Groves Creek Marsh, Skidaway Island, Georgia - 011507BT metaG (version 2) | ecosystem: Environmental > Aquatic > Marine > Intertidal zone >... | reverse complement strand
GCTGACAGAACTTTGGCCTCTAGGCCGATCCGCAGGTATGAAAGTGCTTAAGTCGAGTGAGTCATGTCCCGAGAATCACGGTAGGTAAGGTGATAGAAAAAGTTCTCTCTCGCACAGCGCTATTAGCTGCAGCGTTACTTCCCTTGGCTCATCTCACATCGCTAGGTGTTATGGAGGCGAGTGGTTTTATTCTGCTGATTGCGAGTGCCGGGCTTTTTGCTCTGGAGTGCAGGTTCTCTCCCTCGGTCGCGGTTAATAGGGTTCGCTCAGGTGCGGCTTTGCCCATTATTGGCTATGCCGTTTTTTCTCTGCTCAGTATCGGTGTGATGTTAGATCAAGCCAGTGATCAGATCGCCGCGCTCCGTGAGCTCAAATGGGCGCTCTATTTTTTCGCCTTCTTATATTTTTTTGACCGATGCTGGAGCGACACATGGGAGCGCTATGTATTCGTTCTGTCTGGTGCTGTGGCATTGATCGGGCTCTTTGCGTTTTGCCAGTTTATGTACGGGTGGGAATGGCCGCGAGCTGAGTCAGTGCTGGAGCCCTGGGGCGGGTATTTTCGAGTGACCGGATTTTTTAACACACCCCAATCCTTTGCGGGAAACCTGGGTATGGCGACCCTGTTTTTACTGGGTTTTACCCTGAGTCAGTTCGCAGGGAACGCTAAGATCTTAGACGGGGAACGGATTCGTCTGCTGCTGTCTGTCGCAATGGGCGTGCTGGGAGTTTGTCTTACGCTAACGCGCTCAGCTTGGCTTGGGGGGGCGATCACCGTCGCAATCGCTTTTGGCCGCGTCAAAAAAAGCTGGGGGGCTATCACGCTGCTGACCTTGGCAAGTATAACGGCTACCGGTTTGTATTCGGAGTCAACATTTAATGATAGGTTATCAAACGATGTGAGTGTCAACAGACAGAGCATCGAGATTCGCCAGGAGCTGTGGGACGTCAACTGGCGAATGTTTCAAAATTTTCCCTACTTAGGCATTGGCCCGGATCAAAATATAAAACAGCTTGACTCTTATTACGAAGAGGCCAAGTTTAAATATCGTGTTATTGATCGGGCGCACAGTAACGCTTTAGAGCTACTAGCGAGCCGAGGCATATTTGTGGCGCTCTTTTACGCGATCTTTTCAGCTTATTTTTTATGGGTTGCGTATTCGCTTTCAGTTCGCCAAAGCTTTGGCAGTCTGACGAAAGGAGTCGGCGCCGGGAGCCTCTTTGCTCAAGTCTATTTTCACATTTTAGGGCTGGTGGACAGCAATTTTTTTGATCAAGAAGTTAAAAATGTCGTTGTTTGGATCTGGGCGCTGACAGCCGCCGCTTACGGTCGGGGCAAAGAGCGAGAGACTGCTTAAGTGGTGCCCCTATCCAATCAGAAGCCTCCCCCCCCCCACCGTATTCTGTCCTATAAATGCCCTTCGCCGATAAGGGCGGTTTTCTCGGTCGTTGAGGACGAGCCTACGCGGGTCCACGCTATTGTATGTAGGAGTCCGATGCCAGCTCGGAGAGAGTAAACAGGGTGTTTTTGGGAGCAAAGGCATTCAGCGGCTTTTCCGCCGCGTAATAATTGAAGATGCGGTCCGCCTGCAGGTGCACCGGAGTTTGATAGGAAACAAACTTCTCTGCCGCTGAGGCGGAGACAGCGTAGGCATGCGTGCCCAATACTTTTCCCATGCGGTACAGATCTTGTGAATAGGGTTCCATGCAGATGTTGTCGATCCAACTTCGACTGACTTTATGCCAGTTGGCTATCCGTAAATAGTGAAAAGCCAAGTAGAGCCGCTGTTGAAGCTGGAACCGAAGAGTCGGGGGCTTGTGGCCGTAGTAGCCCAGCATTAGCAGCTCCCAATCGTCGGGTAATTGGGAAATCACCACGTCAAAATATTGCAGCTGCTCGAGCTCTGGCAGCACATCATCCTCCAGAATCAGAGCCCGTCGATGACCCTCGTCAAGCATATTTTGATAGATGTTTCGATGCGATAAGGCACAGGCGACTTCCCCCAGATTCATGGAGCGCGAGGTCCTCTTGGTGTTTTTGTGTGCCACGTCGTCATAGATTCTTTGTTCTACGACCTGTGTAGAGGAGTAGTCCTTTTTATCTGCCCCCCAGAAGAAAGACCAGTTGAGTCCATCCAATACCTTGGTGACGTTGGCGTGACGCGCGGTAGCGTGTGGCAGGCTCAATACATAGATCTTGTCGAAATAGTGATTGAGCGGTTGGAATAGGTCTGAGGTCATCGCAGTTACTAAATTTGGGGGTTCTCTCCGGTTGAGTCATCTTCCGGAGAGGTCTGGCCGAACGACCAGAGGGCTGCGTATTTATGAAACGCGTACTGACTGAGTATGGCAGCCATTAGCAGGCCCCGTTGGCCGTCCAGGAAGCCCCCGCGGATCACGTATTGATGTAGAAAGTCGACGATGCTCCGTAAAAACGCGTAAACGATGGTGCTCTTGCGCCCAGCCTTTTCTTTTTCTCCTGCGCCTAGCACCCCATACTTCAGGTGTTTTTCGATGACATGCTGATAGTTACGCCAGCTATAGTGAATAAGAGGAGACTTGAGCGTCCGAACTCGATATTCAGGGAGCAGGAGCGTCTCATGAACACTGCGGTTCTTGAAGCGCGCGCCTTTTTTTTCAAAAAGTTTCCCTTGAGGCGTTGCGTAGCGGCCGTGCTTCAGTGGCGCTCCAAACAAGTAGGTGTCCCAAGGAAATTTGATAAAGTTAGCGCTTAAATTGGGCTCGCTCAGCACGGTGTCAACTTCGTGCCGTAGCGCCTCAGTGACGACTTCATCAGCGTCCAACGACAACACCCAGTCGTGTTCACACCAGTCCAGTGCTCGATTGCGCTGTGGGCCAAAGCCAGGCCAGTCGGTTTCATAAACCCTGTCCGCGTATTTTCGCGCAATTTCCAGCGTGCCGTCTGTGCTTCCCGAGTCCACAACCAGCAATTCGTCCACCCAGCCAGCGACCGACTGTAGGCATTGCTCTATGCGATCAGCTTCGTTGCAGGTAATGACAAAGCAGGAAATGGGTCGTCTCATGGCGAGGAGTATAGGGTATTTCCACAATTTCATTCGCACCAACAACTGACAAGTCGGCTGTTGAAATGACCTAGTGCTAGCAAAAAAGGCTACTATCGGCGTATGCAAGAGGCACCGGTTCAAAGATGTCGACACCAAAACTAGACGCGATTCTGCCGCTGAAGATTGATGGCAGCTACGGAGTAGAGGACCTCCGGCGCACCGATATCCTGATGACTTCGCTGAGTACGTTTTTTGAGCCGAACACGCTCAGTACGTTTTTAGTTGTGACGCCCGGTAATGAGGTGGCCGCAGTCAGTGATTACCTATCTTGCTGGCCAAACTTGCCTATCGAGGTTATGGCTGAAGAGAAGCTATTGCCGGAATTGGTTCGTTTTCCCGCCTTGCGCGGATGGCGGAAACAGCAGCTTGTGAAGCTTGCGTCGAGCCGTGTGCTGAGCAGTGCATTCTGCCTGACATTTGACGCGGACGTGTTCAGCACGCGACCCACTTCCCGGAGTGATCTCCTCCCAGAAGGAAGAGCATTGATGCAGTATGAGAGCCGATCTTTGCATCCTCGGTGGTGGACCTCCTCCGCCCGGTTGCTCTCGCTGAAAAGCAGTGTGGGGGATCCCGAGCGAGGCATGTCGATAACCCCCGCGATTCTCTCCAAATCTATACTTGATTCGCTCACCGATACACTTTCCACAAGCCGTTACTCATGGGCTGAAGTTTTGTGCAGACTGCATCGGCCTACGCATCCCAGTAACTGGACTCCCGCCCGATTTATGAGGTCAAAGTGGACGGAGTATTCCCTCTATTACCTCCATGCTGCCGCAATGGGAGCACTCGAGGAATACCATATCGAGGGGGGTACCGAGACTACGCCGCAAGTACTGCTGGGTCATGAGGCGCATCCGTTCGAGTCGTGGCAGCCAGCCTTTACTTTTGGCCCTGATAATCCTGCTTTGTTTTGTCTGGTAGGTAGTAAAAGCGGTCTCACGCCTGTTGAGATATGGGACGTCATTGATGAATTTATTCCCCAGAGGAGGGTGGAGACCTGACTCCTGGACGCGTATCCAGCGGCGATATCAATTCATCGTGACAGTTGGCCTCGTTTCAGTGGAGGATAGAACCTGATCAAGAAGTGACGTTACTGTCTCAAGCTTAATCTCTCTCATCAATTCTGGACCCTTCAGTCGATAACCCCACTGTTTCATCTGCCTTTGCAGGCCACGCGAAGCCATAATGTCGGCATAGGAATTGGCGACATAACTCAACCCATGGTACGGCCCTGTTCGGAAGGGGTTACTGTGCGCATACAAGCCTATTACCTGAGTTTGCTGCGTGGTCGCCATGTGAAGGGTTCCGGAGTCGGGCCCGATCACCACTCTGGCTTGCCTGCAGAGTGCCAACAATTCCTTGAGTGATGTCTTGCCTGCTACATTGATGATCGCATTGTCTGTCAGTGTGCAGATTTGTCTCGCTAGGTCGATATCGCGTTGAGCTGGGCTTCCTGTGACCACCACCGTCATGCCTTTCGAGTGGCCATAGTCAGCCAGCGCTGCGTAGTTCTCTGGATTCCAGATACGCTCGCTGTTACTGGCGCTGGGCGCCAACAATAGATAATTCCGCTGGTGGTCGACCAGCTCGCTCGCCCGTCTCCGATCGTTTTCACTTATGGGAATGCTCCAAGCTGCATTGAATGGTGGGACATCAAGAATATGGGCAAAGCCCTTATACACGTCCAGCACGTGAAAGGCCTCGGAGCGGGGGATATGCTCATTGACGACAAGGTTGTGTAGTTCTTTACCGTATCCGCTTGGCAGGCCTATCTTTCGTTTTGCTCGTAAAATCTTCCCAAGAAGATTCGATCTGAGGGACGTCTGCATTTGAAGCAGCACGTCAAACGGTGGTCTCCCTTTGAGTTGCCTGAGAACATCGCGATAGGCACCAAAGCCCTTGGATTTGTCGAATATGATGAACTCAATGCCGGGAAGGTCGCCGAGTAATGTGTGCTCCAAACGACCGATAATCCAGGTGATCGATGACTGGGGATGCCGCCGTTGAATGGCTTGTGCTACCGCCGTGACGTGGCAAACGTCACCGATTGCGGACAGGCGTACAATACATATAGAAGGTTCGGGCCCGAGGGGTTGAGGCATACACTATGCGACCAAATAAGTGGGCGTGTGATTCGCACGCCGCGCGGGTATCCTAATTAGACTACATGACGCCTGCCTACCAAACAATTCTTGAAGAAGCCGGTCATTTCATTGTTTACGACGAAGCATTGATCTCGACTCCGGCTGCTCGGCTATTTTGTCCCGAGGAATGGGGCCATAGAGTGACACCTCACAGCGAGGGTCGAGGCACTGTCTGGTTTGTTGAGCAGGGCGACAATCGTTGGGTATTAAAAGCCTATCGGCGCGGCGGTTTCATTGGCCGTTTCATCAGGGAGCGCTACGTCTTTCTGGGAAATCGGCGCGCAAGAATGATTCAAGAATTTGAGTTGTTGAATCGGTTGCATCGATTGGGACTGCCGGTTCCGCGTCCGGTGGCGGCTTGTCTTAACAGAACGGGTTTGATGAGCTACTCGGGAAGCCTCATTACCCAGCGGCTCGACAACGTAAGATCATTGGCGGTATGTGTCTCGCGAGGCGAGCTGCCAGAGGATCACCAGTGGCGTGAGATAGGGCGCATCATTAGGAGGTTTCACGATAATCACGTTTTTCACAGTGACCTCAATGCTGGCAACATTCTGCTCGATGAAAGTGCGGTCTACGTGATCGATTTTGACCGAGGCCGTATAAGGCCCAGCGGCCTTGGAGGCGATTGGAGGCGTGCTAATTTACAACGCCTGAGGCGCTCTTTAGATAAACTTTCGGCCCACGGGCTCATTGATCTCGAGCGGCCTTGGGGGTTACTCCGCGCTGGTTACGAAAGGGCGGAGGCTCGTTAGCAACCTATAATAAGAAGAGGTGGGGAGTTGCCTCTTGTTAGCGAGTACCCCAGCGTTAAACATGAGCCCGTGCGGCTTGATCAACAAGATCGATATAGTCCCCGATTTTATCCGGTAGCGCTGAGTGGGCCTCTTGCGTGTTGTGTTCACGTTGCTGTCTGAAGGTGTGGTTGTGGGTATGCATCCGCCAGGACTCGAGCAACTCTTCAGCGGTATCGACAATGCTGATCGCGTCTTTCGAGGCGAGATATTCGACTTCTGCGGCGAAGTTCTGGGTGTGCGGGCCAACGATGATCGGTTTTCCCCAGCTCGCCGGTTCAAAGACGTTATGGCCGCCCGCGTCGACCATGGATCCACCAACAAATACAAAACTTGCGTTGGCGCAGTACGCATCGACCTCGCCTACCGTATCGACTACCAAAACGTCGACGCTGTCTGCTGTTGCTTGTGTATCGCTGGCTGCCTTCAGTCTCTCAGACGCCAGTTTTTTGACAATGCCCGGCGCTCGGGGAGGGTGCCTGGGGATGATGACCAGCAAGTCGCCACCTGAGGCTTCGCGCCAGATCTCAGACAGGAGCTCCTCTTCTCCCGTGTGCGTTGAGATCGCTAAGGAGAAGCGCCGATGGGGGAGAGGATTATTTGGCCGCTTTATGTGAGTGCGGCGGGTCATTTTGATGCTGCCGGTAGTACTGACCGCTTCGGGTGCACATCCCAGGGCGATAAACCTGTCTGCATCCTGCGTCTCCCTGGCCCAGACTGCGGTGACTTTTCCCAAAGCAGGTGGGTAGATCCATTGCCTGGCAATTCTTGAGCGGACGGTTTTATCGCTGATACGTCCGTTGACAATATAAATTGCGATGCCGCGCCGGTGGCATTGGGCATAAAGTTCGGGCCATATCTCGGTTTCGACAACAAAAATGACTTTGGGGTCCTGCCGGCCGATGAAATTTCGAACCGATAGTCTGAAGTCGAGAGGGCAGTAGCATACGGTGACAGAATCTCCCCAGATGGACAGGGCTAATCGTTTTGCTTCGGGCGTGTTACAGGTAATCACGACCCCGGCTTCCAGCTGGGCGTCAATGAGCGGTGAAGCAAGACGTACTTCACCCACCGAGGCGGCATGAAACCAAATCGGTGTGGTGTGGCCTGTAGTTGCCGACGCCAACCCAAGCCGTTCTCTCAGATAGGTAACCCCCCCACGACGGGTGATCATCTGTTGCAGAGACCAAAGCAGGATAAAAGGCGACGCTAAGAGCCAAGCTGTTCGATAAAGCAGTAACGACACGTAATGCAATCTCTTCTTATCAGTCGCGAGCGACCTGTCGGTCGCAGATGCGGTTGACGCTAAACGTAGTCATTTGCTCGTCCGGAGGCTGACCACTTAGTGTTCCACAAAGATATCGATTGGTGCCGTAATGACCGGTATGGATAGCCCGTTTACGGGCGTTTTTCTGGTAGTTGGCTTTTGGGGTCTTCGTAGTGGTGCTTGGCCCATTTTTTATAAGCAGTTGCACTTTTCAAAAACCAAATCACGCTGGCAACCATCAATAGACTAAACAAGCCAAAAAACCATTCGTTTGACAAGGTCATTATTGCTGTTCCTTATTTAGGGGCATTCATCTAAGCACGATGCCTGAGTTCGTTCAAAGCCAATTGTGCTGGTCGCGCACCACGGGCCACGCCTCCAAAATTTGTGGCAAGGTCTTGAATGCTGACCACGGATTCTTTGAAGCACATTCTTTGACGCCGGAGCTTAGGGCCGCTCTGATTCAAACCAAATCGGTGCGGTCCAGGCGCGCTCCTGAATGGTTTTGGGTATGCGTGGATTTTGACAGGCATCAGGCTGGTTTCCGGCTTCAAATCCAAGACACATTCGGGTGGACCAGCGGCAACTCGGGTTCTCGATTGCTCGCGCGTAGTAAACGGCATCCTGACTCATATCAAACTCGCTGTCCTCCCAGACGCCACATAAGGTGCTGAAACCCTGACCATGGACGCGGCACGAATTGGTGTCGACGTATGCACCATTATTGGCTTCGCCAGCGACGTCAACAACCAATTGTTGGAACTGTCCTTCGGCGTTAACCCAGCCCTTAATAACCTGTAGTTTCTGTAGCGGCTGTCCGAGGGCTTCGGCGGTGCCGGGGTCGGCGGTGGCAGAAATGACAAATCGTGGTTTAGCGGATTGACTGGGCGCCTCCGGTAATACGCCTCCCATGGGCACGCCGCTGGCATAACCTGCAGCGGCGAGGTTGGTTTCGCTGCAGATTGCCTCCGGCAAATTCCATCCTGCAAAAAACCGCGGCGCGATTCGCGGCCCGCTTGTTGCGAAGGTCTCCCGCCTCTTGAGCGCCGCAAAGATTGACTCGCGATTGTTGGCTTCAGCCCAAACACCTGCCAAACCGCCAGGGTTCTGAAACGCGACTGCACGTGGTTTGCCTGCCACTGTGAGAGCCTGAGTAGGGGTGGCACCGTATTTGTAGGGGCGTTGATATTCGCTTACGGCGCCTGGAGCCGCAGTATGTGAATCTGTGCTTCCGATAAAGCCAAATTGGTAAGGGTTCACACCGAGGCGCTGACGCTCGCGGATACCGTCGATCAGGGCATAACGCACATAGTCATTGCGACTCGTGCAGCCTTTTCCAGCCTGTGCCCCTTTGCCAGTTGTTTCCAAACAGTCTGAGAGCTCGGGTTGACCGAAGTCGCGGATTTTTTCAAACCCACAGAGTTCGTCGGGTGAACCCACGACTTGGAACATGCCCGATCTGCACTCGCTTTCGCCTTTGATTTGCATCATCTCAACCACAGGCTCGAGTCGGGCCCTAACCGCGGCTTGATGTTGCTGTTCGGCCTCTGGGAGTCCGGCGTACTCGGCTCGGAATAACTGACCGTTGGACAAGTTGGGGTTATGAGGGATGGCGATAGCCTCGCAACCCGAGCCCGAATCGTTACATTGTTTGAGCAATTCACGACGGAAGTCCATCTCCACGGGGGTTTCAAGTGAAGAAATGGGAAGTTCGGGGACGATTTCATTGCGCAAAATGACGTTGCGGTGAATTTTTGTAGACTGGGGTGAGCGGCTGTATTCCCAAGCGTGAAAAGTGGTAAAAGAGCAATCCGCCGAGCGGTCGTACCACGCTTCAGCGGCTGCCTGTATCGATTGCCATGTCGTTTGTAATTGTTGTCTACAGAGGGTGTCCGATTCTCCGCAGACATCATTGCGGCGTCCCCCGAAGGTGATGAAGCCGCCCAATCTGGCTCTGAAACCCTCAGCGCCGAGTGCCTTCGCCAGCAGCGACTCATCCTCTCCGCGATAAATGGCGCAGCCCACGCTGTCGTAGGAGGGGGAGGTTGGATCGGTGCACAGTGCCACTTCTGCCATCCACTCTGCATGATCCGTTACGGCAGCGAAATCCAGAGGGCGGTCAATGCTAATGATGAGCGGCGGAGCGTCAGGACTTCCGCCATAAAGCGAGATAGGGTTGCCTTTGGCGAAGGCATAGGCGTCGTTTGGTAGCGTCTTTGTGCCGAGCGCGTTGGCGTCCATCGACAGTGCGGTGTGAAGATGCAGATCCCCGAAAAGCGCCCGGCGTTCGCTGACATATTGATTGCAAGCCTCTCGCGGGAGTGGGTCACGTTTCGTCGCTGGCGCGGGAGCCGGCTGCCATGGCTCGGTGTTGAGAAACAATTTACCTATGTCGCATCCGCCAAGTGAGAGGCTCACAGCGGTCAGGACCATTGCCAGCAATCTCGGGGTCACAGCGGTTCGCTCAAAAATGGGATACCCCCAGCCCAATCCCGCCATCCACCTCTAGGGCAACACCCGTTACCCATTCAGCTCTGATCAAATATTCCACCCCTTCGGCGACTTCAGTCCCAGTGCCGATGCGTCCAAGCGCGTGGAGGCCAGCTACGGCGTCGTAGCGTGCACTTGCTTCTTCGGCTGAGAATAGGCCTGCCCGCAGGTTCAGTTCGGTTGATACAGCGCCAGGCAGTATGCATCCCACGCGGACTTGCCGTGGACCCAATTCGGCCGCCATTACTTTAGTCAGTCCTTCTAGAGCTGCCTTCGTGGTTGCGTAGGGCGAGGCTCCAGGAAAGGCTCTTTTGGTATGTGTTGAACCGATAAACACGATCGCCCCTGTTGTTTCCTCGAGATGAGGTATAGCCGCACTGGAGAGCATCATCGCGGATATAACGTTTGTCTCAAATGCATCTCTGAGCAATGCTTCGGTGTACTGATCCACTGGCTGGCGGTACATGTTCGCCGCGTTGTTAACCAGTGCATCGAGTTTGCCTCCGCCATGGGCCAAGCAGGTGTCCAACATCCGTTGACGATCCTCAGCAAGGGTAACGTCACCCTGCACTATGGAACAGCGCTCACCGATCTGTGCCTGTACCTGCTCCAGTTTTTCCAGTCGTCGCCCGCTGATGGTGACCTTGGCGCCCAGCTCGCAAAAGCGACTCGCGCAGTCAGCCCCAATCCCCGATCCACCACCGGTCACTAAAATCGACATGTCTTCCATCGATCTCATATCCGAAGCCCCGCCTGTTGCATCATGGGTAGCAGTGTCTCCTGAAATTGCAGGAGTCCTTCCTCATAATTGACCCAGCTCAGCGTAATGCCATCTAGGCCAGCGTCGGCAAACGCAAGCATGCCGTCGATAATTTGCTCAGGGGTTCCCACCAGAGGGATTGCGCCGTAGCCGGCAATAAGGTTTGCGGCCATTGCCTCCCATCCGTCTCCCAGCGCACTTTGAGAGTTAGGTACGAGTACATCCAGCAAATTGCGCACGCCCTCCCAATCGCCGCGGTCGTACACATACTCCCGCACGAAATCCTGCGCTTCTTTTTCAGTGTCTCTACAAACAATGTAGGCTTGACCGAAGATTTGCATCTCCCGGCCGAGATCTCTTGCTAATTTTCTGCCGCAGGCCGCGATCTCACCGGCGGCCTGGATATCCTTAGCCACCACAAAATTGAAGTCGGCATGGGCGGCAGCGAATGCTTGTCCTCGTGGGCTGTTACCGGCACTCATCAGTGCGGGCCAGGGACGCTGCAATGGCTTGGGTTCCGAGTAACATCCGGGTGACTGAAAATGGGGCCCGGTGTAATCGAACTCGCCGTCGACCGTCCACAGCTCCTTGCACAGGGTAATCCAGTCGTCCGCGACGTCGTAACGCACGTCGTGTTCTTTTTGCGGCACACCGAACATGGCAATCTCTCGCTCATTCCAGCCGGCCACTATATTGAGACCAAAGCGGCCACCGGAAATATGATCGATAGTGGCGACTTCCTTGGCAGCTCTCACGGGATGCACGGTGGGTACATGAAACGTTGCAAATACTCCGATTTCTTCGGTTTTCGCTGCGAGTCCGGCAGCCCAGGTAAATGTCTCGAAGTTGCGATGATTAAAATTGACGGCGCCCCCCATACCTTTCCAGCGGGCCACGGGAATTACGGCCTCAATGCCTGCCCGCTCAGCCAGTTGGGTGACCCGGACAGACTCTTCCCACTCCACTTTGAGCGTGTCAGGCCGGTCGGTCATAGCGCAACCACTACTGACATTCAGACCAAAAACCCCGAGTTTCAGTCGGTGTGGGCTACGTTTTAAAGGATGTGTTGGGTGACTTGGCGTCATTTTGCAGAACCGACGGTTGCTTCAGTGGGCAGTGTCGCAGACTGCTACTGGTTTTAATAGTCGAGGCATGAATATAATAAATTGAATTTAAACATATAGTTATAGCAATAAAAATATGCTTTTTCTAAAGTTTGGCGTGCCTTGGTGTGACTTAATTATTACTGGCGCTACTTTGCGTGAAACCATTCAGCGCGTCATGGCGTACACGACACATGGACGAGTTGGAGTAGCCAATGTCTGATTTGAGATACCTTGATAATGTCATTCCTGCGGATCTGTGCAGTCGCAGTCAGTTCAGGGAGCAATGCGAGAAGCTGGAGACCATGCTACGAGCAGCGCATCAGAGCGCCGACAAGCCGGCCGACTCTCCGATAGCGGGGCGTCAACAAGAGCCCGAGATTGAACAAATCCTGCAGCGCGTCATTGTGCGGGCCAAGGGGATGGTGTCTGAGGAAATGCTGGTAAGGCACCAGCGGGAAATTCCCGTGGATGAGATTCCCGACTACGCCGTGACGCATTTGTTAGCCGAGCTGGGCGAGCAAGAATTGCGAGGTTTCAGGGGTTAATTCGCTAGCTTGCCGCTCGCTGTAGCGCGCCTATATGGCCTTGGACTGAGGGCCTGTTTGCGTCCTCATGCTGCGAGCTCCTGTCGCGTTTGGCGATCGATTGATAGATCTCTGGCCCAGAGGATGGCTCAGGGCTCTGGTCCCGGCGGGAAAAAAATGTATCTAGGTCTGGCTTGGTTTGGACCAAGGGTCTGGCCAGTTTAGCCTTCGCGACACTGGTGTGAGCGGAGCACATCCCTGCGGCGGGACGTTGGTTTCCGTGACTGTGCTTACAGCGGCTATCAGCCTCGTGGTGCATGGTGTTACCGCGGCAGCGTTTGCCCGGCGATTTGCCACCTCCTTGTAGCGCCATCTAATTCATTGGTACTTGCCAGGAGTGATCCAGTCAGCCCTCATTCGTTGGTATGATGTGGGTCCTACGTCACCTACTCAATCAGGTGCGTTACGCGACCGGAGGCCACTTGCAGCAACACATAGCGGATTATATTGGCAGGCATCAATCGGCCGTCGCGCAGCTTGCGTCTTGTGGTGCTGATATCGAGGATCTCGCGCAACGCTGCATTGCGGCACTGCAGCGAGGCAATAAGCTGCTGATCTGCGGCAACGGTGGTTCAGCAGCAGATGCTCAGCATATGGCTGCGGAGCTGGTTGGTCGTTTCATATCCGATCGGGCGGCGATTCCGGCGGTAGCGCTCACGACCGATACCTCAGCATTAACGGCCATTGCCAACGATTATGGCTATGATGCGGTATTCAGTCGGCAGGTCGCGGCGCTGGCCAACGCGGGCGATGTGCTGCTGGCCATCTCAACGTCGGGTAATAGCAAGAGTGTTATCGCAGCATGCGATGAGGCGCACAGGCTCGGTTGTGAAGCGGTCGGTTTAAGCGGTCGCGATGGGGGTTTACTCAGGAACCACTGTGATGCGCTGGTGGTTGCGCCCTCTGACGAAACGGCCCACATACAGGAGTGTCATATCGTGGTGATTCATTTGCTCTGCGGCCTGATCGAGTCGGGTCTGGGGCTGGTCTGAATTAGCCAGTCGTACCGAAAGATGGACTCGCCTCGCAAGGCGGCTTTCCTCGATCGCGATGGCGTGATCAATGTCGATCACGGGTATGTGAGCACCTGGGAGGCGTTTGAGTTTCTGCCAGGTGCTGAGAGGGCGATGCAGTCGCTGCATCGCGCCGGGTATCAGTTGGTGATTGTTTCTAATCAATCGGGGATCGGTCGCGGGTTCTATAACGAGGGCGATCTGTTAGTTCTCAATCGTTACCTTGCAACGCATATGCGTAACGAATTCGATACGCCCGTCACCGGGTTCTACCATTGTCCCCATCATCCAACCGAGGCGATAGGGCCGTTAAGGACGGCGTGTGACTGTCGCAAGCCGGCGCCAGGTATGATCCTGCAAGCGGCGCAGGAGCTTGACGTGCTCTTGTCCGAATCTCTTCTGGTAGGCGACAAAGCATCAGATATTCTGGCTGGTGACGCCGCGGGTGTAGGCAGGTTGTTCAAAGTGGGTGAGCTATCGAATGAGCTTGAGGGCATAGAGAATGCCGAGGGGGTGCCGGCCTTGCGCGACGTGCCGGCGAGACTGATGAGTCGAGCCGACTAATGCCCTGAGGTAACAGGAGGCTTCGTCTGGAGATCGACAGCGCGAATCAATACACTGTGGGTTGGGTAGCAGTGATGCGCCGATGAGAGGCCATTCCAGCCGGATGCCATAATGCAGAAATTCTCTGATATTTCTCCCGCGATTATTTGGGTTTTTCTATTTTTTACCCTGTCGCTTTCCTCTGCTACGCGTCAGTTTATCTGGTTGATGTCTTTGGTGGGTATAGCGATGTGTGCCCGCGACCCCAGCTCGTTCTTCGGTACCGACGGCATACGTCGTTTCTGGATTGTCCTGAGTTGCTTTCTGCTGCCCGCGATTTTTTCTCTTTTTGACGCGATTAATCTTGAACGAGCGGCCTCGGGCGTGGTGCGCTTTTTGGCCTACGGGTTCGCCGTTTGGGTCATGCTGCAAATAAAGTTTGATCGTCAGGAGAGCCATCGCATGATGTCGCTCCTGGGTGCTGTCCTGATGATCTGGGTTGTTGATGGATTGGTACAGCTACTAACGGGTTTTAGTGTGTTTGGTAATCCACTGATCGAGCTTGACTCCGGGCATACGCTCGTCACGGGGAGCTTCAGGACCGGATACGGTTCCACGCTTGCCATCTTGTCGCCCTTTTTTCTCGAGGCTCTCAGGCGAGGTCGAGGGGGTGTCGCCGCCAGCATTTTGTCCTTGCCACTGTTTGCAACTATCGTGATGAGTGGCAATGAGGCTTCGATACTGCACGCCTTATTTGCACTTTGTGGTTACACGTTGGTGCTGTACCGGGTAGAGCGTAGGGCTGACATTGTGCCATGGCTGGCGTCTCTTGCGATTTGCTTCTGCCTGGCAGTGGGCGCGGGTTCTGTGCTAACTGAGACGTTCAGAGCCTCGGCGTCCGGTCAGGCCGCTACCGATACCTACCGAGCGCTTGAGTACCTGCCTGATTTTTGGGCCTCGGCCTGGGCTGGTTTTCTGGACCACTTGATTAATGGCGTGGGCATCAGAGGCTGGGGCTCTCTAGCCGTGTCGCTCGATAGCGTGAGTATCTTGGCTGTGACAGATCGCTGGCACCCGCACTTATTTTTGCTAGAGGTAGCCGTGGATACGGGCGTACTGGGTTTGATCGGTTATCTACTATTTTTCATGTTTCTCGGACGTCGTCTTTTTGACAAGAGAATTGAGATCGCGCTTTGCTCGCTGGTGGTTATGCTGGCTTTGTTCCCGCTAAATAGCGCAGTCTCATTTTATTCTTACTTCACCGGCAATTTTCTGTTTCTTACTCTCGCGCTGCTGATTGTTTTGGATCGAGATATTCAACTTCCCCCTGAGATGGAGCCGGTGCCTGAGGTAATCGCCCCTCCGATAGAAGGCGATCGTTTTTAGCCATGCCGAGTTGTTTGATCGAGTGAGTGGTAATCCCATAACACCACGATTTGTTCACATTTGTATTGTTAAGACACGTGATAGCATTTTGTTAGTCTCAGGAGAGGGATAGCCCATGACAGCGTTGCCGGATATGAGCAATGGCAATGTCATCGTAATCGGTGATGTCATGTTAGATCGTTTCTGGAGTGGCGGCAGTCGGCGAATCAGTCCTGAAGCGCCGGTGCCTGTAGTGAATGTGGCCACTCAAGAAGATCGCGCAGGCGGTGCCGGCAACGTGGCGGTTAACCTTGCGCACCTCGGGCTCAATGTTTCATTGGTTGGGTTATGCGGGGACGATGATCACGGTCGAGCTCTGAGGGCCTGCGTAGAGGCCGCCGGAGTTCGCTGGAATGTAATGCCCTGTGGCGGGGAGACGATCGTCAAGCTCAGAGTATTGAGTCGCAATCAGCAGCTATTGCGGATGGACTTCGAGAGTCCGCTCGCCGAATACGGCAACGATTTGTTTGTCGGATACGCCCGACAGCATCTCACCGATGTGGATCTTGTCGTATTCAGTGACTATGCCAAGGGCTCTCTGGCGATGGTCGATCAGTTACTTCACCTGTGCAACGAGATGGGTACGCCAACACTGGTAGATCCAAAAGGCCTTGATTTTGAGCGATACCGGGGGGCTACGGTTCTCACACCAAATCTGACGGAACTCGAGGCGATTGTCGGGCCCTGTGCCAACGATGCCATGTTGGTCGAAAAGGCCGAAGCGTTGCGGGCCTCCCTGGATCTGGACGCGATCCTGGTGACGCGAAGCGAGGCCGGTATGACCTTGGTTCAGGCAGGTACACCCCCGCAGCATTTGGCTGCGAGTGCGCGTGAGGTTTACGACGTGACGGGAGCGGGGGACACGGTCATTGCGGTTATGGCCGGATGTTTGAGTGCGGGTTTGCCTCTTTCTGAGTCGGCGCATTTCGCCAATCAAGCCGCCGGTATCGTAGTCGCCAAGCTCGGTACCGCGAGCGTAACGCCTCGTGAACTGGGTGCGGCCATCGCGCCGTCGACCCAAGCTTCAGGCAACAGCGGTGTAGTAACTGAGTCTGATCTTTTAATCGAAGTCGATCGCCTGAGGTCATTGGGGCAACGCATTGTAATGACCAATGGGTGCTTCGATATTCTGCATCCCGGACACGTGACCTATTTGCAGCAGGCGGCGGCTGAGGGTGATGTGCTGGTAGTGGCCGTTAACGATGATGAGTCAGTGCGCAGGCTCAAAGGTCCCTCGAGACCCATTAATCCCACCCAGGACCGAATGGCCGTTCTGGCGGCGTTGGGGTGTGTCGATTTTGTGGTGTCGTTCTCCGAAGATACGCCCGCGCGTCTCATCGAGGCGGTGGGGCCCCATGTGCTGGTGAAGGGCGGCGATTACGAGGTTGCCCAAATTGCCGGGCACGAGTCTGTGCTCGCCAGTGGCGGTAGAGTTATCACTCTCGATTTTCTTGCCGGACACTCCACCTCGGAGATGCTTGCCCGCTTGGGGAAGTCAGGCGAGGACGTCGCCTGACACCATTTTCGAAGCTCAAACGCGTCGTTTATTTTGGGGCGATGTAGGCTCTCGCTTTGTCTGGCGCTTCTGGCAGGTAGCGCTGCAACAGATGAGTTTGCCGACTCTGCATGTTGTCTATCTGACCCCCGATAATAACGGTATCGGCCGCTGTACTAACATCCAGGGGATCACCTGACCAGATGACGAGGTCAGCCCTGGAGCCGCGTTGTAGCGATCTGTCTGCGCCACCGAATAGGTGCGCGGGTAGCGTTGTCATGGCAGTAATCGCGGTGTCATAAGGTAGGCCATAGGCGACTGAGTTTCCTGCGACCTGCCGAACTTTTCGAGCGTTGTGGGTTTCTCCGCTGGTGAATAATACGGTTACGCCGGCCTCATGAAGTAGTACAGCGTTGTCTAACCGGGCGCCCAGCGCATCAAAGCTACCGGGCAAGTTATCCAAGGCGTTGATGACCACCGGTACGCCAGCGGCAGCCAGTTGGTGCCGCACGATCCAGGCCTCCTGCCCGCCACTGATAACTGCCTGTATGTTCTGCTCGGCGGCGAATGCCAGGGTGCGAACAATGTCGCTCGCACGATGGGCCCGGAAAATGAAGACCCCGCGTTTTTTGGCGTCTGCCAGGGCCGTTTTGCCTTGCGGTGTCATGAGTTTCAGGTCTTTATTGGGCACCGCCAGTTCCTCAAAAGCAGCATTTAGCAACATCCAGCTGGCGCCACGGGAGCCGCCCAGTCTGTTGCCGGCGGCGCCATCGACATTCACAAACATGACTGGTTTTCCTTCGAAGCTACTGAAACCCCCGTCCAGTCGAACAAGCGAGCCTTGACCCGACAGGGGGCGATCCCCTGGCGAGGCTGCCAGTAAGGTGTAGCCAAATCCTTCAACTCGCGTCACAGGAATGGCGCTGGAATAGGGGTTAAACGCATCCCGCACATCGAACTCTGGATGGATCAGGCCGGTGTATAGAGCTTGAAGCCGGGAATCGACGGTGTCGTAAACCATCCCGATTTCGTTAAGCCCCAAGGCGGTGATGCCAGCAAAAAAAGCGCTCGTGACAGGCCGGCCTCCCGCATCAATTTCGACATCGACAGCAGCGCCCGCAAGATCCTGTGTCACCTGCTCGATCACGCCGTCAGCGATGAGAATGTCGTAAGTGCCTACAGACGCGCCACGTTCAAGAAGGGTTGCGTTAGTAATCAGTATGGATTCCGCTGAGGCGGTTGCGCTACCCAGCATCAGAATAGCGAGTAATACAAGCGGTTTCATTGCGCGACTCCCATAAGCTGGCCCAGCTCAAAATCGGATTGGGGATGGAGGTCAGGATTACCTTGCTCATAGGTTAAGTTGCCGTCGACATAGACCTGCAATGCCTTGGCGTAAACGCTAAACGGGTTTTGATTCCAAACGACTATATCGGCCATTAAGCCGGGTTTGAGTGTGCCCGTTTGATCATCGATCCCCAGCGATTTTGCCGCGTTCGATGTAATCCAGCGAATTGCGCGCTCGGGGGGTATGTTGAGCCCGGCGCGATTACCGCGAAGCATGGCTTTTGTCGCCTCCTGATTTAAACGCTGAATCCCTTCGCTGGAGTCGGAGTGCACGATCGCGCATCCGCCCTCGGGCCGGTCCACCAGAGCGATGTTTTCCTGAATGCTGTCATAGGCTTCAATTTTAAAGCCCCACCAATCCGCCCAGAGCGCACCACAGACACCAGCTTCTGCCAGTTCCTCGGCAATTTTGTATGCCTCCACGCCATGGTGAAAGGTGCCTACACGATAACCAAACTCTTTGGCCATATCGAGAATGGTGAGCATCTCGTCGGCGCGATAACAATGCATGTGCACCAGAATATCGCCGCGTAGCGCGCCCGCTAATGTTTCGAGTTCGAGGTCTCTTTTTGGCGGTGCGGTGGTCAGCAGTGCAGACGCCATAGAAGCAGCGTCCTCCCCGGACTTCGACGCGGCCTCGACAGTGGCCTGCTCGTAGCGGTCCCAATCGTCAAGGTAGCGTTGTGCTTTTATCCAGGCGCTGCGATAGGCGGCAACGTTTCCCATTCGGGTAGACGGCGCTTGATTGCGATTGCCATAGACCCGCTTAGGGTTTTCGCCGCAGGCCATTTTGAGCCCATGGGGTGCGCCGGGAAATTTCATGCCCTGATAGCTGACCGAGGGCACATTCTTCAGGGTCACACCTCGCCCCCCGAATAAATTAGCGGACCCAGGCAAAATCTGCATGGCCGTGACGCCGCCCGCCAGCGCTCGGGTAAACCCCGGATCCTGTGGCCAGATGCTGTGCTCCGCCCAGACCTCTGCCGTTACTGGGGCCGTCGCTTCGTTACCGTCACTGTGAGCGGCCACCCCAGGGGAAGGGTATACGCCCAAATGGGAATGAACGTCGATGAGGCCAGGGGTAATCCATTTGCCTTCGGCGTTGACCACTGTGGTATCGGGTGCCGCTGTTCCCTCGCCGATCCACTCAATGCGTCCGTCGCGGATGTACAGGCTGGTATTGTCCAGCCTGCTGCCGTCACCGGTGAGGACTGTCGTGTTCTGAAATAAAACAGGGGGAGCGGGTACCGGCGTATAGGTTGAGGGGAAGACGTCGGCTAACGCCGCTGGTATTGCGAAAAGAGTGAGTGTTGCGAAAAGTCGAAAGGCGGTGTGCATAAATCGTTTCCTCCTTGGAGGCGGCGAACGTAACGAGAAGCCAGCATTTTGCCAATCGTTATACGTCATGCGCTACGCTATGGGAACGGTGAGTAACAGACCAAGGAGAGCGTAGTGCGACGATTTGTGGATTTGTCGATTTTTTTAGAGAACGAGGTGGTCAGTGATCCACCGGCAATGCAGCCCCACATCGATTACATAAAGCACGATACCGGTGCTCAGCAAATGGCGACTTTTTTTGAGGGTTTGACTCCCGATCAACTCCCTGATGGTGAGGGCTGGGCCATCGAATTTGTACAGTTGTGCACGCATAACGGCACCCACCTCGATGCGCCGTATCATTTTCATCCAACAATGAATGAACGCTCGGGCACGAAGGAGCGGGCGATTACCATCGACGAAGTGCCGCTCGAGTGGTGTTTTCAGCCTGGTGTTAAGCTGGATTTCCGTCATCTGAAGGACGGATACGTGGTAAGAGCTGCAGATGTACAAGCGGAGCTTGAGCGCATCGAACATGTGCTGTCGCCTTTGGAAATCGTGGTGGTGAATACCTCGGCTGGCGCGGCCTACGGGCAAGACAATTTTGTCAGCAAAGGCTGCGGGATTGGCTACGAAGCGACGATGTTTTTATTAGAACAAGGGATTCGCGTCACCGGCACAGACGCGTGGAGCTGGGATGCGCCCTTTGACAAGACCGCTGAGCGCTACGCTGAGACGGGCGATGCCAGCCTGATCTGGGAAGGCCACAAAGCGGGTCGCCATATCGGTTACTGCCACCTGGAGAAGTTGCACAATCTTGAGAGTTTGCCGCCCACTGGTTTTACCGTGAGTTGTTTTCCTCACAAGATACGCGGTGCCTCCGCGGGATGGACTCGAGCAGTCGCAATTATTGATGAGTAAAGCCGCTAGATTTGTTTGAGTGTCGCGTAGGCGCTTAATGCAGCCTCTCGGGCCGCTTTATGATCGACGATCGGGGCAGGATAGTTCTCGCCCAATACGATATTCGCCGCCGCGAGTTCTTCGTCAGGCGCCTCCCACGGTTTGTGCAGATACTTGTCGGGCAAGGCGGCAAGTTCTGGTACCCAGTGTCGGGTGTACTGGCCCGCTTTATCGAATTTTTCGCCCTGAGCTACCGGGTTAAATATTCGAAAATAGGGGGATGCATCGGCGCCAGATCCACCAACCCATTGCCAGCTACAGGCATTAGACGCGAGATCTGCATCTAGTAAGCAGTCCCAAAACCATGCCTCGCCTGCGCGCCAGTGGAGAAGCAGGTGTTTGGTTAAAAAGGAGGCGACCACCATCCTTACGCGATTGTGCATGAAGCCGGTTTGCCATAGTTCTCTCATCCCCGCGTCCACAATAGGGTAGCCAGTCTGTCCTTTTTGCCAGGCTTTGAGTCGTTGCAGATCTTCTCCCCATGGAAAGAAACTGAACTTGGGATTGAAGGCTTCATCGGGCATGGTCGGAAAGTGAAATAGCAGGTGGTAACAGAATTCCCGCCACCCGATCTCACTCAGAAATTTGTCGATACAGCTACTGAGGTCTGGATTTTCGTGCTTTATCCCTTGTGCGGCGTGCCAGACCTGCCGCGGTGAAATGTTGCCAAATCGGAGGTAGGGCGACAGACGAGACGTATTGGGCTCTGCTGGGATGTCTCGTCCGTGATCGTAGTTGCGCACGTGATTTTGCAAAAACTGCGTCAGCGCGAGACTGGCGGCAGCCTCTCCCGGCTGCCACATTATCTCCCAGCCGGCAGCCCAATTTGGCCCTCGGGGAAGCAGTCCCCAGTCGTTCAACGATTCTGAGGCAACGGTGCTCGCTGGCGCTGATAGAGACGGCACAGGGATTGGTGGTTGTGGTGGGAGTGCTTTTCCACAGGCACGCCAAAAGGGCGTGAAGACCTTAAAAGGGGTGCCGGAACCCGTTGCGATGTTTTCAGGTTCGTATAGCAGCGTCCCCGGATAACGTTTTAGCGCGATCCCATGCGGCGCCAGGGCGTCGTGCAAATTCCGCTCTAACTCGCCAGCCCACGGTTGATATTGCCGGCTGCAAAAAACCTGCGATGCCCCGGCCTCCTCAGCGAGCTGAAGCAGGGTCGTCTGGGTGTCACCTGAGCGTAAGATCAAGGGGATGCCCAGTGCACTCAGATCTTCTCGCAATCGATCCAAGCTGTGGTGCAACCACCATTGGCTCGCGCCTCCAATCCGCCACGCCCCACCGAGTTGATCATCGCGAATATAGACGGGTAACACAGGGCCGCGACAGGCGGCTGCCGCAAGACCGGGCAGATCTACAAGGCGCAGATCGTCTCTAAACCAATACAATGAGATATCAGGCATGGGTCTGCTCCGCTGGTCGGCTGGCTAGTTCACTGGCGCATCTCGCGAGTACCGCAAACGCACCATCCGAATACTTGATGTGGCAGAGCTCATCTGCCCGGGTTGGCCCCTGATTGAGAACAATCAGTCGCTTCTGTTGCTTTGCGGCGTAGCGACAAAACCTTAAGCCAGAAAATACGGACAGGGATGTGCCAATGACCAGCAAGCCGCTGCATGAATCGATCATATCGAAACAGGCCTGAGTGGTTTCTGACGGGACGGTGCCACCAAAGAAAACAACGTCTGGCATCAGCACGCCCCCGCAATCAATACAATCGGGTATGGCAAAACCCTCGACGAAAGACGCGGGCAGGTCTGCGTCACCATCGGGCCTCACCGTTACTGACGAAATATTGGGTAACGTATTGTGTTGTTCGAGCCAGCGTTGAATAGAGGATCGAGCAACCCGGGCGTCGCAATCAAGGCAGCGGACTCGATCTAGGCGGCCGTGGAGGTCGATAACATTCGCTGTTCCTGCCTGTTGATGCAGACGATCAACATTCTGTGTGATGACGCCGTTCAATACGCCTGCCTGTTGCAATTGATTTAACGCATCGTGGGTATCGTTACAGCGTGCGTCTGCGATTCGCGGCCATCCCAGTAAAGATCGGCTCCAGTAGCGGCGCCGCTTCTCTGTATCTTCAAGAAATTCTTGATGTTGGATAGGTTCGCTCCCCAGCCAGCGTCCATTGTGATCCCGATAGGTGGGGATGCCCGAGGCGGCGCTGATTCCCGCGCCGGTTAATGCGGTCCAGGGCTGGTGTTCCAGCAATTCCCTACACAATGACTCAACCGATACATCCATACTGCGTATACGTTATCGAATGGAAGCGGATTCCTAAGTGAGGTGCGTGTAATGCATATTCTGATTACCGGCGGCACAGGCCTGATTGGGTCGGCCCTATGTAAGCACCTGAGGCAGCGATCTCACAGCGTCACTGTGCTCACCCGTCGCCCCCGTGAAGGAGCTGAGGGTTTGAAGTACATTTGCTCTCTGGAGGACTGCACAGACCCTGTCGACATGGTAGTAAATCTGGCGGGCGCAAATCTGGCTCAGAGGCGATGGAGCGTCGCGTACAAAGCTGAAATACGCCGCAGTCGCGTTGAGCTAACCCATAGCTTGGTAGCTTGGATGCGGCGCAATGAGCAGCCACCCCGGCGACTGATTACCGCCAGTGCCATTGGATATTACGGGACGTCAGAGCGGGCAAGCTTTGACGAATCGGCTCCAGTGGGGCAGGGGTTCGCTGCGACGCTTTGTCAGGATTGGGAATCGGCGGCGAGTACCGCCCGTGATGCTGGGATCGAAGTGGTGGCATTGCGTTTGGGGGTGGTGATGGCGGCGCGGGGAAGTGCCCTGCAAAAAATGACCCAGTCGTTCAAGTTTGGAGTGGAGTCGTGGTTAGGCAATGGAGAACAGTGGTTAAGCTGGATTCATTTGGTCGATGCGGTGCGGGTGATTGATTTTGTCATGACAGAAGAGGCCCCCGAGGCGGTCTACAACGCAGTGGCTCCTGTGCCGCTTCGTCACCGAGAGTTTGCTCGGGAGATGGGCAAGTCGAGCAAGTCTCTTCTTCGCCTACCCGTACCGGGATTTGTTGCCGAGGCTCTCGCGGGCGAAATGGCTCATGAACTACTGCTCAGCGGGCAACGTGTGTTGCCCGAGAGTCTGGACCGATCGGCGTTTCAATTTCACTACCCCACCATGGCAACAGCGCTAGAAAACTTGCTGGCTCGCCCTGCGGACTAGGTGGTTGTCGTCGCTAGACTGACGTGCCGACGGCCTGATAGTCAACAAAGGCTTGCTGAATCCCGTCCTGGTTCTTCAGTTTCTTAAGGGCTGACCTTTCCAGCTGTCGCACCCACTCTCTACTGACTCCCAGTCGATCGGCGATTTCGGAACGCGACAGAGGCGGCCCCTGATGTAAACCCCAGCGCGCGACAACTACGGCTTGCTCGTTGGCTTCGAGCTGTTCTACCGCCTCACCTAAAAATCGATGCAGTGAATCCAGCTCAGCATTGCTCGTGGTGTCGCCATATTGGTCTGTGGTCAGGGTGTCGACCAGTGCGCCTTCGTCATCGTCATAGCGGGGTGCGTCCAATGAAATAGCGAGATTTCTCACCTCTAGGATTTCCTTGGTGCGCTGCTTGTCCATGCCGAGTTTTATGGCTAGTTGTTCTGCATCTGGTTCCATACCTGTTTTGGCTTGTTCAATGGCGCGCTCTCGATAGACCTTATTGACTTGGTCCTGCACGTGGGTGGGGAGCCGGATGAGGCTACCAGTATCCCCCACATAGCGCCGGACTGCCTGCGTAATCCAGTTAAAGCAGTAAGTGCTAAAGCGGTAACCCTTTTCGAACTCGAATTTCTCAGCGGCACGAATCAGCCCCAGCGTGCCCTCCTGCACCAAATCGAGATAGCCAACGCCGCGACCGCGGTTTCGTCCGGCAATGGAGTGCACAAGACGAAGATTGTGCATAACCAGTGCGTCGCGCGCCTCGGTGTATTGGCGCAGCGCTTTGCGGATTTTAGAGAGTACGTCGCGTTCTAGGGCCAGCCCGGGAGCAGGCTGAGGCCAATGTCTCGACCAATGTCCTATCGCGTCTGCCACTGCATCCGGAAACTGCGCTCCTGCTCTTCTCAGCATAAAAACAGCGATACCCACGGTGAGACTAGCCGGAATGCTTAGCGCCTTAACCATCTCGCGGTAACGTTTTCTACTGGCGCGCTTTGTCAGAGAGGCCGCCGACTGTTTGGTCAAGGTAGCCAGTGTTCCATCGGCAAAGTAAGGCGCCAGTTCGCGTCGCAGTGTGAAGTGCTGCTCTCGACTGGGAAATCTTTTCACTTCTGGCGGACAATCCAGAGCGGCGTTAAGAATGTCGGCCAGGGTTGCTCGCAGGTCGGGCGCGTCTGCAATGGTTTCCGATAGGCAGTGCACAGCTGCCCACTTGCGGCCGTCAATTTCCTGTTCCTGCTCTGCGGTGAGCAGCGGATAACGCCGAATCTCGGCGAACATCAATTCGAGGTCGGCTTCTTCACTACTATCCATAGTTTGCATGTCGTCTCCCCCACAAGACTGTTACGGTTAGGTATACGGGTTTGGCGTGGAAGCAGGTTTGATGATTTCTTATTTTGTTCAGGTTTGACCTAGACAAAATATGGACAGCGCTCAAGCATCCTGAACCAAAGGTGTGTGGCACCCGTAAATCTAGACAAATACTGAACAGGAACGCTCTAATGAACGCGCCCGCCACTGAAGCCCGCATGCTCGAACCTCGGCCGCTGTATGGTATCGGCACTGTGGCAAGGCTCACCGGCCTGAAATCTGATACCTTGAGAGTCTGGGAGCGTCGTTATGGCCTTGGCGCCAGCTACAAATCCGCCACGGGTCGACGCCAGTACACCCAGTCCGACCTGGATCATCTCCAGCTCATAGCGGCCCTCGTGCAGGAAGGCGTTCGGATTGGGGAGATTGCCGCCTCTGACCGCAAGACTCTGGAAATTATGCTCGAGCGTCAAACAGACGGCCATGGTCCGCGCTCTCTGCCTCCAAAAAAGTCGAGAGTGGTGTTTGTGGGGCCTGAGCTGTGCGAGTGGCTAGACGAGCATCAGGGCTGCATTTCAGGCGTATCGGCCTTGTTGGCAAGGAGCCCCATTGAGCTGGCGCTGAAGGAGCTCAATTTGGATGAAGAGGCTGACCTGTTGGTGGTGCATTGCCCGTCGCTTACCCTGCAGCAGATACGCGGGGTTGAGGCGCTGGTGGAGCGGTTGAAAGCGGGGCGCGCAATAGTTCTTTATCAGTTCGCCAATGAACAATGGTTGGTCGAGCTCGAGCGCTCTGGGCATTCAGCGCTGTCTTATCCGGTTGAACCTTCGCGACTGGCATTTGAGATCGGGCGCACAAAGATAGAGCGGGAAACCACGGCAGGGGTGGGCAATATGTCAGAGCTCATTCCCGCGCGGCCGCGAATATTTTCCGATGAGGCGCTGCGGGCCGCTGCTCAAGAAAAGATCGTGATTGATTGCGAGTGCCCGAGGCACCTCTCGGACCTCATTCGGTCCCTCAACGAGTTTGAAACCTATTCCAGTGCCTGCTCCGTGGATAATTGGAAAGATGCTGCCGTGCACGCCAGTATCTATGCCTACACCTGCCAAGCTCGACATTTGATGGAGAAGGCGCTGCAGTCAGCTTTGGAGGGGAGAACGTTGAACGCAGGTGCTATGCCCGACGCGATGCGCGATTGATATCGACGGCGAGTTGCTCCCACAGTGGTGATCCACGTAACTGCCAAAACCACAAAAATACGGGGGCGAGCGTTGGCATCAGGAGCACATTGAACTGGTAAGCCAGTGCAATAACATCGGCAGGCGGCACCAGTGGGGCGCTTAAAAAAGGGCCACCGACCAACAATAAGAG
>Ga0255783_10001346_pt1 | contig 26464 bp, 23 predicted proteins | sample 011ome_22_FD_179981 | JGI IMG/M metagenome (GOLD analysis project Ga0255783, IMG submission 179981) | Coastal salt marsh microbial communities from the Groves Creek Marsh, Skidaway Island, Georgia - 011507BT metaG (version 2) | ecosystem: Environmental > Aquatic > Marine > Intertidal zone >... | reverse complement strand
TTTCATGTTTGGGAAACTAAATATTTCTGTACATTTGTTTAAAATAACAAATCAATGATGTTGTCTTTAACATTTTTAGGTATGATCGGTGGACCGCAAATTATTTTAATCATTGCAGTAGTGCTGTTGCTTTTTGGCGGACGTAAAATTCCGGAACTTATGAAAGGCCTCGGTAGTGGTATTAAAGAATTTAAAAATGCTACTAAAGAAGAGGAAGAAAAGCCTAAGGTAGAAGAGGAGAAAAAAGCTTAGTTCAATTGTTTGAACGAGCTAAGAATAGTATTTAATTCAAACATATACTCCCGTTTATTTGCCGAAGGAGCAAAAGCAAAACCTTCCACTACTATCCATCTGTTATAAACGCTGTCCTTAATAGCATAGTTTACAAAGGGTCCAGCCATAAAGTCGTTCGCGACCTCCCATGTTCCTTTGGTTAAGTAGGTTGGTTTACCATCGAGTTTCGTCTGAAAAAAATAAGGTCGAAAAGCTCTTTCTGTGATAAAATAACTGCCCTTTAACCTCCCCGGCACATAGAGTTTTCCAATAGAGTCGCGTATGTCCAAAATTTGTTTGTTGAACTTGGTGTTTATTGTATTAGGATCAAGAGTGTATGCAATGATATTTAAATGTCCCTTGCGTATGGGCTTTTGAATCCAAACAAAATTGGTCGTGTCTTTAACGGTTTCGTATGCAGAAGGATAATCCATTTTGATTCCAAAACGGTCACTTAAAGTTTTCTCTGTGGTCAGTGATTTATTGATCCTCCTCATTTTCTCTTTACGTTCATTTTCAGCTATGGTCCTTCTTAACAAAGAGGCATTTTCTTCAAAAAAGAATTGTTGAGTTTCAGCATCCTCCCCAGTAATACTGGCTAAAATTTGAGGCCGTGCAAATTGGTTTTGAGCCAACTGAAATTGTGCGAGAGTGTCCTTTTGAAACCAAACTACATTTCGTCCCTGTCTGGCGAAACCCGTAAAGGTTTTAGGATTTAAATAATTTAAACTGTATTGGGGCTCGTCAATTGGAAGTCCTTCATAAATCTGTTGTAATTCATTTCTCACAGCCTCTCCTAGACTAGAATTCCAATCTTTTTCTGACATGACAATGTTTACGTGGTTCAAATTCCCACTTGACTCCGGTACATAGGCGTTTTCTCTGTCAATCTTATCCTGACAAGAAAGCAAAAAACTAATAACAATAAGAACCGTATACGTCAGTGTTTTCATTGGTAATTTGAGTTTATTGAGCTGTTCGCTTTTTAATTTATTCATTTAAGGCGGCAATTCCAGGGAGTGTTTTACCCTCTAGACTCTCAAGCATTGCTCCTCCTCCAGTACTAATATAACTCATTTTGGGAGCTAGTCCAAATTGCTTAACAGCAGCTACAGAGTCCCCTCCTCCTACCAGTGAAAAAGCTCCTGATTTCGTTGCTTCTCCTATGGATTCTCCGATGGAAATTGTCCCCTGAGCAAAATTTGGAAATTCAAATACCCCTAAAGGTCCGTTCCACAAAATAGTCTTGCACTTCAAAATAAGTTCGCGAAAAATTTCACAGCTTTTAGGTCCTGCATCCAACCCTTCCCAGCCGTCAGCTATGCTGTTACTCTCAAAAACTTTCTGATTTGCATCATTGCTAAAATCATCTCCTGCAATCACATCTACGGGTAAATGAATTTCAACGCCCTTTGCCTTGGCTTTTTCCAAAAGGTCAAGAGCATAGTCGCAATAATCTGGCTCACAGATTGAATTTCCAACAGTTCCTCCTTGGGCTTTTGTAAACGTATAAACCATTCCACCGCCAATGATTAGATGATCTACTTTGTCTAACAAGGATTCTATAATGGTAATTTTAGAGGATACTTTCGCCCCTCCCAGGATTGCAACAACGGGTGATTCCCCGTCTTTCATAACCTTTTCGATTGCTTTTACTTCACTTGCTAATAGAGAACCAAAGCATTTTTTGCCTTCAAAATATTTTGCCATTATAGTTGTGGATGCATGTGCTCTATGAGCTGTTCCAAAAGCATCGTTGACGTAAACAGTCCCTAAGCGAGCGAGTTGTTGAGCAAATGCTTCATCTCCTTTAGTTTCTTCTTTATGATATCTTAAATTTTCCATTAGTAAAACCTCTCTAGGCTTTAAAGCAGTCGCTTGTGCTTCGGCTTCGGCTCCTACAACCTGACTGCAAAAGTTTACATCTACCCCCAATATACTTGAGACTTCACTAACAATGTGCTCTAAAGACAACTTGGGATCCCTTCCGTCAGGACGCCCCAAATGGGATAATAATACACAGCTTCCGCCTTGAGAAAGGATGTATTCAATTGTTGGTTTTGGTGCTTGTATTCTAGTTTTGTCCGTTACTTCTAATTCTTCGTTAAGCGGGACGTTAAAATCAACACGAATAACGGCGCGTTCATTTTTAAAGTTTTGCTGTTCTAAAAGTCGCATATTGTAAAATTTTGGGCAAAAATACGATAATGCAAATGGCTACGATAGCATTTTTAAAAGAAGTTCCACAAGCCCTTCATAAATGTGAACCAGTAACTGTATATTTACTCATGGTTTGGAAACATACAATCGGTCAGGAAAAAACTAAAAACCACTTATCCTACCTGCTTGAGTCTAATCAAGTTCCTCATGCTCAGCTATTTAACTCTGTTTGTGGGCGAGGAGGTCTTGTGCTAGCAATTGAGTTTGCTTTAGAATTATTGCAGATTTCCGAGAACCTTAAAGAGATCAAAGCCTTAGGTGAAATATGTCAAAATCCGAATCTGCATTTTATTTATCCAGTTGTAAAAAGAGGAACTGAGAAGCTTGTCTACTCTAGTGATTATATTTCTGAATGGTACGATTTTCTAAATGAAAAGCCATATGGTGATTATACAGATTGGTTTGATCATATAGCTGTAGGGAATAAACAGGGTTTAATCGGTGTTTCTGAAATTGAAAAATTGCATCAGACTTTATATTTAAAAGCTTTTGGGGGGGGAAATAAAGTCTGTGTGCTTTGGGGCTTGGAAAAAATGAACGCCGCTGCAGCCAATGCCTTTCTCAAGCTGTTGGAAGAACCACCCGATAACACGTATTTTATACTGTTGTGCGAGAGTGTCGAAAATGTCTTACCCACCGTACTTTCGCGTTGTCAAGAAATAACTTTAGGACCAATAGAAGAATCCGCATTAGCTCGAATGATCCCTGAGAATCAAGAGAATAATCTTCAGCTACTCAAACAGGCGGGTGGTAATTATAGTAAGCTGCTCACTCTAATTTCTGATAAGGAAGAAAAGGTATATGAGGCTTTTTTGGTCCAAGGTCTGAGAGCTGCATTTAAAGTAAAGGGGAATAAAAATGTTATGGTAGATCTAATGAGTTGGGCTAATGAATTGGCCTTGCTTGGAAGAGAAAAACAAAAAGCTTTTCTGAGATTTGGAATACAATTTTTTCGAGATGCCTTTTTAAAAAATTACAACTTAAATGAATTGGTACATTATAAATCCGAAACGGGCTTTGATATGGATAAACTGGCTCCTTTTGTTCACAGTAAAAACATCCAAGAGTTGACAGCGCTTTTTGAAAAACAGCATTACTACATACAACGCAACGCAAATGCTAAAATGATGTTTGCTGAAATGTCTTTACAATTGACTCGGCTTATCAATATTCCCATGCCTAAGTAAGCTTTTGAAACACATAAATTTTGGAGGAATATTCTTTTGTTAGCAGCGCTTTCAAGTTCGAATACAAGCCAATAACAAGGCCTCTTAAAAAAGGAAGTTTTCTTTTGGCATAGGTTTCTGATAAAATTGAAATATAAAAGGAATCAAACCAAAGAGGATAGGTTTTTAATAATCCAAAGCCATGAGCTTTTAACTTGTGAACAAGTCCTTCTGGTTTAAAGTGCCATAAGTGTCTAGGAACATCGTATGCTGCCCAATAAGGTCCGTAATAGCTCGCATCAAAACTGGCTATATTTGGCACTGCTACTATTAGTAAGCCATTGTTTTTTAGCAGGTTACTGTGCTTTTCAAGGGTAGAATCCAGGTCGCTAATATGCTCCAAGACGTGCCACAGAGTTAAAATGGAATAGGTCTCTTTTAGTGGAAGATCATCAATATTGGCATATGATTTTATCCCTTTTTTTTCCACTAATTGACGCGCTTTTAAATTCGGCTCCGTTAATGATACATTATAGCCTTTTGTCTTCAAAGAATTAGCAAAGACTCCGATACCTCCTCCAATATCGAGTAATTTTTTTTGTTTGCTGTGTTTTAGAAGAACCTTGAGTTTATACCTCAACATTAATTTTTGTGCAATAGCGTATAAAATTCCCTTTAGCCCCTTAGGTTGCTCTTGATGAGAAACATAGTCATCATCAGGATAATAATCTGATAAATTTAAATCGTCTCTAACAATGGTTCTTCCTAAATTTCCTGAAGAGTCAAAGTGAACTGAAAAGATCTCCCCTGAAACTAAGTGATCTTGAACTTCTATTGTTTTATGTGTTGACTTCATAGGTGTTTCACGTGAAACATTTGCCCTTAGCGTCCCATGCTGACCAGCAGCACACTGATGTCGCTAGGGTTGATCCCACTGATTCTAGATGCTTGTGCAAGGGTAGTGGGTTGAATTTTATTCAGCTTTTCCTTAGCCTCATGGGATAAGGAAGCCAGTCGATCGTAATCGAAAGCCTGAGGTATTTTGATGTTTTCAAGACGCTTTAGCTTATCCGCTGTCCGCTTTTCCTTTTCGATATAACCTGCGTATTTGATTTCGATTTCTGCCTGTTCTAAGATGACGTCGTCCATATTCTTTTCTTCAAGGAAAGCGGTAACATTTTGAAAGCGTAATAAATCCTCTCGTTTTATGTTCGGGCGAGAAAATAGTTTGGCAAACTTATCTGTTTGTTTTACAGCTACATCTTCTTTGTCTTGAAGTAAATTATTCGCCTCTTCAAGGTCGTAGCTCGTCTTTTTTAAAAAAGAAACTAACGCATTACTTAATTTTTCCTTTTTCTCCACAGCTCTCATGCGCTCATCAGATGCCAAGCCCAATGCGTAGGCTTTGGGTGTCAATCGCTGATCTGCATTGTCTTGTCTTAACAAGGTGCGGTATTCAGCCCTAGAGGTAAACATTCGGTAAGGTTCGTCAGTACCTTTTAGAATAAGATCGTCAATCAATACGCCAATATAGGCTTCTTCTCTACCTAAAATAAACGGGGTTTTATTTTGGCATTTTAGATGCGCATTTATCCCTGCCATGATCCCTTGAGCTCCGGCTTCCTCATAACCGGTGGTACCATTGATTTGCCCTGCAAAAAATAAATTCTGAATTCTTTTTGTTTCTAAACTATGAAAGAGTTGAGTGGGAGGGAAGTAGTCATACTCAATTGCATAGCCTGGTCTAAAAAACTTGACCTGTTCAAAGCCTCTTACCTGTTTTAAAGCTTTGTATTGAATGTCGTCTGGGAGTGAGGTTGAAAATCCATTGACGTAAACCTCAACCGTGTCCCATCCTTCGGGTTCAACAAATATTTGGTGCTGCAACTTGTCGCTAAAACGATTGATCTTGTCTTCAATAGAAGGACAATATCGAGGACCTGTACTTTGTATCGACCCATTAAACATCGGTGATCGGTCGAAACCTGTACGCAACAAATCATGTACTTCTTCATTAGTATGGGTAATGTAACAGCTGCGTTGCTTTTCAAGGGGTTTGGTCAATTCCGTAAAAGAGAACTTTGAGGGTTTAATATCTCCCGGCTGCTCTTCCATTTTACTGAAGTTTAAAGAACGACCGTCAACACGCGGTGGGGTTCCGGTTTTCATACGTCCGGCTGTAAATCCTAACTCTTGAAGAGCGGCTGTTAATCCAGTTGAAGCCTTTTCTCCTGCGCGACCTCCTCCAAAGTTCTTTTCTCCTATATGAATCAAGCCGTTAAGAAAGGTGCCATTGGTGAGTACTACTGTTTTACTGTAAATTTTTAAGCCTAAAGAAGTAACTACTCCAATAACCTGATATTTGTCTACAATAAGATCTACTACCATGTCTTGATAAAAATCAAGATTGGATGTTTTTTCTAAAAGCGATCGCCATTCAAGCGTAAACAAGCTGCGGTCTGACTGAACTCGTGGACTCCACATGGCTGGACCTTTAGATTGGTTCAGCATTTTATATTGGATTGCACTTCGGTCTGAGACAATTCCTGAGTAGCCGCCTAAAGCGTCTATCTCTCTCACAATCTGTCCTTTAGCGATACCCCCCATAGCGGGATTACACGACATTTGAGCAACATTCTGCAGGTTCATAGTGACTAAAAGCGTCTTAGACCCAAGATTTGCTGCTGCTGCTGCTGCTTCGCAACCCGCATGACCAGCACCGACTACAATCACATCAAAAGAAGAATCAAACATGGCTGTTTTGTTTCACGTGGAACATTTTTATAAAGTCGTCTTCTAATTCCCGCATTTTTAATTTCTGCTCAGTATTGGCGTCTTTATGCCCTAAACAGTGTAAAATGCCGTGAACCAGAACTCTAAGAGTCTCATTTTCAGTGCTTTGCGACTCCTCTTTTGCTGAGAGGCCCACAGCCCATAAAGAAATAAAAATTTCTGCGCTGAGAGATTTATTTTTGGTGTAATCAAACGTGATAATATCCGTATCGGTATCGTGGCTAAGAAATTTTTGGTTGAGCTCAAGCATGCGTTCCTTGGAAATAAAATTGTAAGCCAGTCGGTCGATAGAAAAGCCAAATGTGCTAACATAGGATTCCATAGCAGTCCTAAGCTCTTCAGCTGATATGTAATCGGGTATGTTATTGAATATGATAATGTCTTTAATTTTTGCAAATATAAAGGATTTATAAGGTGTGCCGCTTATAAATGTTTGGAAGCTGTTATCTTTGCAGGAAAAAAATGGAGACAAAGGTACGATTTGCACCTAGTCCTACTGGACCTTTACATATTGGAGGCGTAAGAACTGCCTTATTTAGCTACCTTTTTGCTAAGAAAAACAAGGGGGTCTTTATACTTAGAATAGAGGATACAGACCAAAACCGTTATGTTGAGGGCAGTGAAGCCTATATACAGAATGCTTTAGAATGGGCTGGAATGATCCCTGATGAAGGACCGTCAAATGGAGGTGCTTTTGGACCTTACAGACAGAGTGAGCGGAAAGCTATCTACCAACAGCATATACAAGAGCTCATTGCTAGGGGTAAGGCATATTATGCTTTTGATGATGCCGAAACCTTAGCCGAAGCGAGAAAAAATGCAGAAATCAAAGGAGATACCTTTAGATATGGAGCTGAGAACCGAATGCAATTCAACAATAGTTTAAGCCTGACTAAAGCTGAAGTTAATGCTCAATTAAAAGGAGATTATGTTGTAAGGTTAAAGGTAGATCCAGGAAACATCATTACGGTTTATGATGAAATTAGAGGAACGATCCAACAGGACAGTGATTTATTAGACGATAAAATACTCCTCAAAGCAGACGGTATGCCGACCTATCACTTTGCTAATGTGGTTGACGATCACCTGATGAAAATAACCACAGTAATAAGGGGCGAAGAGTGGCTTCCCTCTTTGCCAATACATCAACTATTGTATGATGCTTTTGATTGGACCGCCCCTAAATTTATGCACTTGCCCCTGATTTTAAAACCTTCTGGTAAGGGAAAACTATCCAAAAGAGATGGTGACAATGAAGGGTTTCCTGTATTTCCTTTGAATTGGGGAGATACTGCTATAGGCTTTAAAGAAAGCGGTTTTTTAGCCGAGGGCTTTATAAATTATCTTGCGCTATTGGGCTGGAACAGTGGAACTGAACAGGAGGTCTATAGTTTAAAAGAATTAGAAAGTAATTTTAGTGTCCAAGGAATTCAAAAAGGGGGGGCGCGCTTTGATTACGAAAAAGCAAAATGGATAAATCATCAGCATTTGAGCGCAATGGAAGCAGCAGATATATACCATTACGATTTAATAAAAAAACAGCTTCAAGGGGTTGATTCGTCAAAACACCTTGCTTTGTTGGAGCTTCTAAAAGAACGTCTGTTTACGTTGAATGATTTGGCAAAAGAGATTGGATGGATGCAAGATCCTGAAAGCTATGATGAAAAAATTGTTCGAAAGCTACTTTCCAAAGGGGCTTCCGATATAATGGCGGCTATAAGTGGTGTTATAAACGATCTAAACGATCTAAGCGGATTGAAAGAAGCTTTAATGCCTTGGGCTAAAGAGAATGAAATTAATACCGGCGTGATGATGCAGTCACTGCGCATCGCTTTGGTTGGTAAACTTGCTGGGCCTGACTTATTTAAAATTTGTAACATTTTAGGGAAAAATGTAACTTTAAATCGAATAGCTTTAGCTATTTCCTTTTTTAATTCAAAAACTTAAATCTTATGACTCCTTACGTGCTTATTGGAATATTAGTCCTCGTATTATTGACAGGGCTTTTTGTAGTAAAACAACAAACTGCTGCCATCGTTGAGCGGTTTGGGCGGTTTTTAGCCATTCGACAATCCGGTTTACACTTTAAAATCCCTTTTATTGATAGAATAGCTGGAAGAATTAGTCTGAAAATTCTTCAATTAGATGTGATCGTCGAAACAAAAACCAAAGACGATGTCTTTGTAAAGCTTAAGGTTTCCGTTCAATACAAAGTGGTTCAAGAAAAAGTATATGATGCTTTCTATAAGTTAGACTATCCACAGGATCAGATTACCTCTTATGTATTTGATGTTGTCCGTGCAGTAGTTCCCAAAATGAAGCTGGACGATGTATTTGAAAAGAAAGACGAAATTGCCAATGCAGTAAAGGGTGAATTAAATGATGCCATGATTAATTACGGGTATGATATCATTAAAGCTTTAGTAACTGACATTGACCCTGATAGTGAGGTAAAAGCTGCAATGAACCGTATCAATGCTGCTGAACGTAAAAAAGTAGCTGCTCAATATGAAGGTGATGCTGAACGTATATTAATCGTTGAAAAAGCAAAGGCTGAAGCAGAAAGCAAGCGCCTTCAAGGTCAGGGGATAGCCGACCAAAGAAGGGAAATCGCTCGAGGGCTTGAAGAGTCAGTAGACGTGCTCAACGGAGTTGGAATTAATTCCCAAGAGGCTTCGGCCCTAATTGTCGTTACCCAACACTACGACACCCTACAGTCAATTGGAGAAGAAACCAATAGCAATTTAATTTTATTGCCAAATTCACCCCAAGCCGGAAGTGAAATGTTAAATAATATGGTTGCTTCCTTTACGGCTAGTAATCAAATCGGAGAAGCGATGAAGGCGGAAAATCAAAAGAAAAAAGATAAAAACTCGGAGTCAGACTCCTAAACCTTTTTCGCCCAATTATCTCGTAATCCTACTGTTTTGTTGAAAATCAACTGTGTTGTACTGCTGTCTGGATCAACAACAAAATAGCCCAAGCGTTGGAATTGAAAACGTTCTCCTGCTTTTGCTGATTGGAGACTCGGTTCTGCAAAACCATTTTGAGTTCTTAATGAGTTGGGATTTAAATGCTGCTTAAAATCAACATTTTTATCTTGATCGGGAGCTTCTTCTTGGAAAAGCCGGTCGTAAAGACGAACTTCAATCGGGACCGCATGATCAATACTCACCCAGTGCAAGGTGCCTTTCACTTTACGTTGACTCTCTTCCGTACCGCTACCGCTTTTACTTTTTGGGTCGTAAGTACATATTATTTCTGTAACGTTTCCTGATGCATCTTTAATTACAGATTCTCCTTTAATAATATAAGCGTTTTTTAATCGAACTTCCTTACCTAAAGTCAACCTAAAAAACTTCCGGTTTGCTTCTTCCTTAAAGTCTTCTTGTTCGATATATAAATGCTTTGAAAGGGGAAGGCTTCTTGTTCCAAGCTCAGGCTGTTCTGGATTAATTTCTCCTTCTAAATTTTCGGTTTCTCCTTCTGGATAATTGGAAATGGTGAGTTTAACTGGATTTAGTACTGCCATAACTCGGGGAGCTGTTTGATTGAGGTCCTCTCTAACCGAGTATTCTAAAAGGGACATATCGATGACATTATCTCTTTTTGCAACACCTGCAGCGTCTACAAAATTCCGGAGAGCCTGGGGGGTATATCCTCGTCTTCTTAAACCTGCTATAGTTGGCATTCTTGGATCATCCCAGCCAGAGACAAAACCCTCTTCGATTAAGCTCGCAAGCTTTCTTTTGCTGGTAACTGTATAGGATAAATTCATCCTTGCAAACTCAGTCTGTTTTGGCCTAAGGGACTCCTTTAATGGACTAAGGGCATCTAAAAACCAATCGTATAAATCCCTATGCGGTTTAAACTCCAATGAACAGAGCGAGTGAGAGACTTGCTCAACATAGTCTGATTGACCATGCGTCCAATCGTATAATGGATAAATACACCAATCGTCAGCTGTTCTGTGGTGAGTCTTATACATGATTCTATACATCACAGGGTCACGCAGCAACATATTCGATGATGCCATATCTATTTTAGCTCTGAGAACATGAGCTCCTTCTGGGTGTTTACCAGCTTTCATCTCTTCAAAAAGCTGCTTATTTTCTGCTATAGATCGGTTTCGAAAAGGACTGTCCGTTCCGGCTTTAGTTGGTGTTCCCTTTTGCTGTGCAATGTCTTCAGAAGGTTGGGAGTCCACATAAGCTAGATTTTTTTCAATGAGCTCCACTGCCCATACATACAATTGTTCAAAATAATCTGATGCATAACACTCTGCGTCCCATTGATAACCCAGCCATTTAATGTTTTCTTTTATAGCATCAACAAATTGTTGCTCTTCTTTAGCGGGATTGGTGTCGTCAAAGCGGAGATTCACAGGGGCATTATACCGCTCCCCAAGATTAAAGTTTATACATATCGCTTTAACGTGACCAATGTGTAAATATCCATTTGGTTCTGGTGGAAAACGAAAACGTAAATCAGATTTTGAATATCCGTTTTTAAAGTCTTCCTCAACAATATGCTCAATAAAATGTAGGGATCGCTCCATGATAATTATTTGTGGTAAAGATAATGAATGCAAAGATGGGAAGAAAAGCGAAAACTGTCTTTATATTTGCAATCTCAATGGGAAAAATATTTTTGAAAAATATCCGTCTTTACGCCTTTCACGGTTGTATGGATGAAGAAGAAAAAATCGGTAGCGACTATGTTGTCAATGTCGTTGTACACACCAACTTGGAAAAATCATCCAGTACAGACGCCTTGGGTGATACAGTAGATTATGTTTCCTTACACACAATTGTAAAAGAGGAAATGGGTATACGTGCCAAATTGCTTGAAAAGGTGGCTGATCGAATCATTAAAAGAATATTTAAAGAACACCTAGAGGTTTCTATGGCAAGGGTAAAAGTCGCCAAACAAAACCCTCCTATCGGTGGAAATGTTGATGAAGTCGCCGTTGAATTAGAACTCGAACGATCGGGGGTAAAATTCGATTAATAATTAGTACTTTTGACCCATGGCATCGTGGCCGAGTGGCTAGGCAGAGCTCTGCAAAAGCTTGTACAGCGGTTCGAATCCGCTCGATGCCTCTTTATTTTTCAAAATAGAGTTTTCCTCCTAGCTTTTTCTGATAAACTTTTTTTACTGGATCGCCGTAGACACGAAGTACACTTCCTGCTATAACCTCGGCGTTAATTAAGTCTGAAACTGTTACATAGGCATACCCGCCTCCAATTAATTTCGTTTGTACTTGAGTCGTTTGCAGTTGTTCTGCTTCACAACTTCCTCCAGTGTTTACATTGAGGTTAAAACTAGATACGGTTCCTTCTAACTCGATTCTCCCACCATTTGTTGCTACTGCATCCAAACGATCCGTATAAATTTCGAAATCCATAACAGCTGCTGTACTTGACTTTAGATTAAGGCTTGTTTGTACTAGTGGAACTTGTGAGGTTATTTTCGCTTGCTGTGTGGCCGTTATTTCATTTAATAATTTGCTGTAATATAAATCTACACGGGTCGGTAGCGAATCTGAAAGGCTGCCTAAAGCAATTTTAAGTTGCAATACCCCATTTTTCATTCCCAAAATTACGTCGTCTGATTGGGAACCATAGACTACCGCTTTGTTAACTTCTGAGGCGATTAGATTAACTTCTAGCCCAGAATAAACTTTAACTCCAATAAAGGGTGAGGTCGTAAGCGTCCTTCTTTGATTGTCCTGTGCGTTAACAAGATAAACGCTCACAACTAAAAACAATGTCAGTATAATTTTTTTGTTAAGCATAAAGCAAAAATCTTCAATTATTTAATGGGAACAAAGTCTAAGAAACGTTTTATGATATTGACCTTTTTTACCTCAATTTTTATTGGGTCCCCGAGCTGATATACCTTTTTTGTTCTATCGCCTATTAATGCGTGTCTGTCCATGTCAAAATAAAAGTAATCATCTTTTAGATCTACCGTACGGATCATTCCCTCACATTTATTCTCAATTAACTCTACATAGAGCCCCCTGTCGGTTACCCCTGAAATTACTCCTTCAAACTCCTGACCAACTTTGTCTTCCATAAAGACCATTTGCATGTGTTTTATAGATTCTCTTTCTGCTTTGGTTGCCAATTGCTCTCTTTGAGAACTGTGTTCGCATGCTTCTTCAAGAGCAACTTCTGAAACTGGAGGGCCTTTGTCTAAGAAGGTTTGTAGTAAACGGTGAACCAAAACATCTGGATAACGTCTTATGGGTGATGTAAAATGGGTGTAATGAGAAAATGCCAAACCGTAATGTCCAATATTCTCAGTTGTATATTCTGCTTTGGACATGCATCTTAAAGTTAGGGTGTCAATTAGGTTCTGTTCCTTTTTCCCCTGACAAGAAAGTAATAGATTATTGATTTCTTTATTTATTCCCTTTGTTGTAGGGTTGAATGAATATCCAAAAGTACTTACCGTCTGCCTTAAGTTTACTAATTTTTGCTCATCTGGATCATCGTGGACACGATAGACAAAAGGGAATTTTTTTTGTTGTGAGCCTATAAAAGCAGCAACTTTTCTGTTTGCCAAAAGCATGAATTCCTCAATCAATTTATTCGCATCTTTTGAACTTTTAAAGAATACGGAATCTGGCTTATTGTCCTGATTTAGATTAAAATTTACCTCAACACGATCAAAGGAAATTGCTCCTTTTTTCATTCTCTGTTTTCTTAAAAGCTTTGCTTGTCGATCCAACTCCAGTATTGCAGCAAAAACTTTGTCAGGCACTGTGTACTTGTGATTTATTAAAGAAACTGATGAATCTACCTCAGCTTTTTGGTGTTCTAACATATACTGTACTTCCTCATAAGCAAAGCGATAATCGGAAAATATCACTGTCCTTCCGTACCATTCTTTTAAAACTTTTCCTGAGGAGTCCAAAGTAAAAACTGCAGAAAAAGTAAGCTTTTCCTCATTTGGTCTTAATGAACACAAGCCGTTAGAGAGTGCTTCCGGCAACATAGGTACCACCCGATTGACGAGATAAACAGATGTTGCACGCTCATATGCTTCTGCGTCCAGCTCAGAGTTTGGTGTCACATAATGAGATACGTCTGCAATATGAATACCTACTTCTATCTTGCCATCACCAAGGTCTTTAAAAGAAAGAGCGTCATCAAAATCTTTCGCTGTTTTTGGGTCTATAGTAAAAGTAAGTGTCTTTCTAAAATCCTTTCTTTTTTCTATTTCTTTCTTATCGATAGACGTGGGTATTTTTGCTGCTGCTTGCTCTATACCTTGCGGAAAATCGTATGGCAGGCCGTAATCGTGTAATATTGCGTGAATCTCTGTCTCTGTTTCACCAGGTACTCCAAGACTTTTTACAATAGTAGCGTGGGGCGCGTCTTTGTTGTTTTCCCACGATTTAAAGGCAACAACCACCTTTTCTCCGTCCTTATACTCTTGTAAGTCTTTCTTTTCAATAAAAAAATCAGTATAACTTTTACTGTTTCTGCAATTGACAAAAGCAAAATCTTTCTGCCGCTCCAAAACACCAACATACTCTTTTTGGGCTCTTTCGACTATAGACTCGACATGAGCCTCAAAAAATTTATCTTTTCTGTGAATACTGACTTCTACTAAATCACCATCCAATGCCCTATTTAACTGTTTTTTTGGGACAATAAGCTCTTCTTCATAGCCCTCGATCTTAACCACCCCTTTGCCTGTAGGTATAATACGAAGGCTAGCTTCTTCTGTATTTTGCTTCTGTTTGTTGTAATGGTACTTACCTCTTTGATTAGCTACAATGATTTGTTTATTATTGAGCAGATTCAATACGCGAATTATATTATTTCTTCCCTTTGTATCTCTAATCTCAAGTTTGGAGGCAAGCTGTTTGTAGTTAAAAATTGTCTTTGGGGAATTTTTAAATAGTGAGAGTATTTTTCCTTCTAATCTTTTTAAATCTTTCTTCTTTTTAGACATCTAGTTAATGGCTTACAGCAAAGGTACGATAATCATCTTCCTCAACTAATGAACACTATTAACATATTTAATTAATTTATTTTTTATTTCTTTTAAAATATGATGATGTATATAGTTTGTTAGTAGTGATAATAAAATAATTGATTTTTTCTTTTGTATTAAAAAGGAGTAAAATAATCCACAGCTTTTTAAAAGAAGTTCACATAATAAACCCTTAAAAATCAAAATTTTGTGGATGTTGTTTGCCTGTTGTTTATAACGCGAATTGTATATAAAAAAGGGTAAATTTCATCATCTATTATTATTGATAAACACATATTTTTAGTCAACTAATTTGATATAAATATTAAGTTAAAACTTGGCCGTTTTTTGTTTTTTTATAGAGGAAATAAAATATGTTTTTATGAGAAAAGTTTTTTACAATTTGTAAACAACTATTGAATAAACAAGTTCACAGCTCGTTAACAATCAATAAAGCTTTTATAATTTTACTTAAAACATTAAAAATGAATATTAGTATTGGAAATGATCATGCTGGTCCAGTGTACAAAAAGAAGATTGTTACTCATTTAGAATCAAAAGGGCATATTGTTTATAACCACGGTACAGACACAGAAGACAGTGTGGATTATCCAGACTTTATACATCCTGTTGCCGAAGATGTTTCTTCTAAAAAATCTGCATTAGGAATAATTATATGTGGGAGTGGTAATGGTGCATCCATGACCGCTAATAAACACCAGGACATAAGAGCAGCACTGTGCTGGAATGCAGAGATCGTTAGTTTGGCTCGTCAACATAACGACGCCAATATATTAAGCATACCTGCGCGTTTTTTATCTATACAAGAAGCCTTAGAAATGGTAGATGTTTTTATTACCACTGCCTTTGAGGGAGGACGTCACCAAAAAAGGGTAGATAAAATAGCTTGTTCATAAGATGCTCCATTTTGAATGTAAACAGTTTGAAGAGCTTTCATTAAAGGAACTGCATGATCTCTTTGCTTTAAGAGCCGAGGTATTTGTTGTTGAACAAGACTGTGTTTATCAAGATATAGACGGAAAAGATACAGCAGCTCTCCATATCATCGGCTTTGATAAAAGCAAAAAGCCAGTTGCTTACTCAAGAATATTACGGGCTGGGCACGCATATAAATCATATACAGCAATCGGAAGAATTGTGGTGGCACAGACGCATAGATCACAAAATTTTGGGCATGAATTGGTGAAATATAGTTTAGAAAAAGCAGGCGAACATTTTAATGGTGTGCCAATAAAAATTTCTGCCCAATCACATCTGGTTCCTTTTTATAATGTTCACGGTTTTAAAACGGTAGGAGAAGAGTATTTGGAAGACGGAATACCGCATATAGCGATGACACTTGAGTACTAGTTTTTACCTACACAGTTGAACAAAGACTGTACGTCTTTAATTAAGGTATCAAGGGGAGGAGATTTTTGTCCCCTAAACAAAAGCATTCCTGAACCAGAAAATAGGGACTCAGGAGGTAATTCTTTAACAGCTATACGCAACAACCTCTTGATGCGATTTCTATCAACTGCTTTTTGAAAAGATTTTTTAGGCACGGAAACCCCTGAGAAGTAGAAATTCTGTTCAGCGTTTTTTAAATATTTTAAAAGCAGGGTTTTTGTCTGTACAATCTCACCTTTGTCAAAAAGCAGATCAACATCAGTTTTTCCCTTTAAGCGTTTAATTTGAATCCTCTTCTGTATCGACATAATAATTATTGCTCTTGTCAATGTCGGCCATTAAATTACTAGGGTCAATAATGATTGTTTCAATAGTCTCAACACTTCCATCAAGAGCCAAGTCGTATTTTGGATTTGCCCAAGCCCAATCTTTATGTACCCTCCAACTAATACCATAAGGATTTTCTTTTTCTCCACGCATGAGTGATATAGGGATGTAGTGTAATGCCGTATCACCGTTTTTATAAACAACCAAAACCTCTTGAGGCATTGGCATTAATTCCTTTCTTTCAAGGTGGAGTACGCTCCCAGTTTCAGTATTTTCTAGACCGTTTATTGCGTAGTCAATTTTATTTGTGGTTTGAGTCCAGTCGGTGAGATACCACTGCAATTGAAGACCGGATACCCGCTCAGCAATTCTTCTAAAGTCGTTTGGCTGAGGGTGTTTAAACTTCCATTCGTCGTAATAGGCTTGAAGAATTTCAAAAAGCTTTTCTTTACCAACGATGTAGCCTAATTGAGCTAAAAACACAGCTCCTTTGCTATAGGCAGTACTTTCATATGCTAAATTGTGTTTGTAGCGGTTTGCATTGGTGCTCTGAGGCATTTCAAAACCGGAATTAGCAAGGTTGAAATATCCCCTATAAGATCCTTCTAGCGGGAAATCTTTGTTTTGCTCCAAAATTTCATTAGAAGCTAAGGCAGAAATAAAAGAAGTAAAACCTTCGTCCATCCATTCGTGTTTTGTTTCGTTGGTTGCCAGTATATGTTGAAACCAAGAGTGCGCCAATTCATGAGCGGTTACACCGAAAAGAGAGCTGTATTTTCTTCCTCCAGTAATTAATGTCAGCATGGCATACTCCATACCTCCATCACCGCCTTGCACAACGCTATATTGTTTGTAGGGGTAGGGACCAATTTTGGTGTTGTAATATTCCATCATTTTTGCTGTATCTGGCTGAAGCTTTTTCCAGTTTTCAATTATTTCAGCATCGTCTTTATAGAAAAAATGAAGCTCTACACCATTGGGCCCAGGGTAGGTATCGTGTATGTAATCCGGATCAGCAGCCCAAGTAAAGTCGTGTACTTCTGGAGCGATAAAGTGCCAGGTAACTAAGCTTTTTTTAGATTTTGGTCTTTTTCTTTCAGAATAGCCCTTTCCAATTTCATCAGCATTTTGCAAATATCCACTCGCTGCAACAGTAAAATCTTTATTCAGTGTAATTTTTACGTCAAAATCACCCCATACACCATGGAATTCTCTTCCAGTGTAGGGATCGGTATTCCAGCCTTCGACATCGTATTCTGCCATTTTAGGATACCATTGCGCCATAGACAAAGCGACACCCTCTGCAGAATTTTTTCCTGCCCTTCTTACAACATCAGGAACCTGTCCCTCAAAGTTCAATTCAAGAATAGTGCTTTCACCAGGCAAAAGAGGTTCGTTTAGGGTTACCTCTAATATCGTTTCTGCCTCTTCTGTTTGAACCAAAGTACCGTTTTGAGTAAGGTTTTTAACTCTTAAAAACCCCTGTTGCTCAATGGTTAGAGAGTCGATATCAACTTTAAACCTCCGGTTTTTGTCGGCAGCATTTTTAAGCCGTACAGCCATTTCGCTTCCTGGCTGAAAGGCGTTGTAATACAAATGATAAAATACCTTATGGTGGGTCTCTGGAGAATTGTTAGTGTAAATCAATTTCTGAGTTCCATTATAGCGTGCCGTTTCGGTATCCAAAGTGACTTCCATGGTATAATCAACTTTTTGCTGCCAATATTGTGCTCTTGCTACACTAAGGCTGCTTAAAATAGCGAGGGTAAGTAAGTGTATTTTCACAATTTATTTTTTGAGATTTATTTAGGGACTAAAGTATGATTTAAATTTAAAATGATTTTCCATTCGAATTCCTTTCTCTGTATTTTGAAGGGAGATGAGTTGGTGGTGCGGATCGTGCTGTAAAAAAAGCAGCACCTCTTTTTCGAAGGAATTGCGTAAAATTTGCTCTTTTTCCTTTAAAGTTAAAAGCGGTCGGGTGTCGTATCCCATAATATAGGGTATAGGAATGTGTCCCACAGTAGGAACTAAATCTGCCGCATAGAGTATTTTTTCCCCCTGGTATTCAATAAGAGGCAGCATTTGTTTTTCCGTATGCCCATCGATAAGTTGAATGGAGAAAGGAAAGGGGGTCTCTTTAATAAATGGCCCAGGGTCTTCAATAAATTTTAATTGTCCGCTTTGTTCAAGAGGGAGTATGTTATCTGGCAAAAAGGAAGCTTTTTCCCTTGCATTGGGAAAAGTAGCCCATTCCCAATGAGATTTATGAACCCAATAGTAGGCATTTTTAAAAGCAGGAATCAATTTTCCTGCATTGTCTTTATTTACAGCACCTCCACAGTGGTCAAAGTGCAAATGGGTAAAAAAAACATCGGTGATGTCGTCAGGATGAAAACCGGCGAGAGCAAGCGAAGAAACGAGACTGTAGTCACCCCATAATCCATAATGACGAAAAAAAGAATCCCCTTGTTTGTTACCCATTCCAGTATCGATCAGGATAAGTTGTTTTCTCTCTTCAACGAGCAAGCAACGCGACGCCATTTCAATTCTATTTTTATCATCAGAGGGGTTGGTGCGTTCCCACAGTGTTTTCGGGACAACACCAAACATGGCACCACCGTCTAACTTGAAATTACCAGCTTCTACGGGATATAGCCTCATTTTATTTTAGTTTTATTCGAGCAAGTACATCCGTGGAGGTAAGGTAAAGGTAGTCTTCTTGAGCGTCAAAGCCACAATTTGCCGTACTTTTACCTGGCATTACAGTTCCTAGATGCTTACCACTTTCATCAAGCACCAGCACCCCTCCAGGACCTGTTGCAAAGACCACTCCAGAGGAATGAACCCGAAGTCCGTCAAAAAGTCCTTGGCGTGTTTGAGCTAAAACACTTCCATCAAAAAACGTCCTTTTATTTTTCAGCAGCCCGTTTTCTAAATCAAAGGCTGCAATGATACTGTGTTGGGAGTCTGAATTGCTAATATAGACAGTCTTTTCGTCGTTAGATAAAGCAATGCCATTAGGCCGGCTAAGAGATTTATCCAGCAGTACAAGGCCGTTGTCCTCGGACCATTTGTAAATACCGTTAAAATCAAGCTCTTTTAAAGCATCCCTATCCTGATCTTTTAATCCGTAAGGAGGATCTGTAAAAAAAATCTCACCCTTTTGATTAATTGCCAGATCATTAGGGCTGTTTAACCATTTCCCTTCAAAATGATCTACAAGGATTTCATATTCAGGGGTATCAAAGCTCCAATTTTTTAATTTTGAAACCGCTCGGTTACCGTGTTGACAGAGAATTAAGTTTCCTTCATTGTCTAGGGTTAAACCATTGGCACCTTCATCAGTACTGTGAGGGGCGTGATTTGTCATTCCACTGGGACTTAAAAAAAGAGACAAGCCGTCTTTTTTAGTCCATAAATAAGCTTTGTTATTAGGTACATCGGTAAAAACGACCCCATTCAATTTGGAAACCCAAACAGGCCCTTCTGCCCATGTAAAACCATCTGCCAAGACTTCGATCTTTGTGTCTTTATCAAAGAACACCTCCATTTTAGGGTCAAGGAACTCTACTGAGTCAACAGTTTGCTGACCTTTAGTATTCATAATCACAAGGCTAACTATTATCAGAAAAAAGAGTCTCATTTTTATTTTAAAATTTAAGAATTTTTACTCTAAATGTTCTGTCAGCTTTTTGCCATATTCAATTAAAGAAATGGTTTCATCCGTACGGGCCAATTTGATTTTATCAAAGATTATCATCGCTTCCCCGTTGCTTTCAATGTGATAGATATGATTTTTTTCAAAAAAGCTTATTAGTTTACTTGAAAAAAACAGGCGAATTTTAGATTCGTTTTTTCCTGTAATTAAAAATTTGCTTGAAAAATTAGGATACATTTCAAAGTCGATGTCCCTGAAGCCAGTGAGTGCCATTACCCGATCAAAGATCTTTTCAATGAGGCCTTCTTTTTCCATTGTAAATACAGGAATTTCTTTATTTAATTTGAGTAGAATTAATGTAGTGTTAAATGTTTCTGCAGAAAAAGCCTCACCTTCGTTAAATGTAACATCAGAAATTTCCCAAGAAACTCCTGTCTTTTCAAATGTTCCCCTTAGGCAATTAGATTTTCGCTCAATGGGTCTAATTTCAAAAAAATGAAATTCTTTTAGATAATTAGTATTCCAATCAACCTCCGGTTTATAAACATATTCTTTTTCTTCAGCAATTTTTTTTAAACGACCTTGCCTAGGAGAAAGTTTGGCAGAAGTATTTTCAAGAGAAATCTTTAATGATTTGTTATAAGTAGAATAAGAAACATGAGAACTTAACCCTTCTAACACAACATTTCCCCCCAATTTTCTTTGAGCTTTTAAATAATCTACAATATAATCCATAAAGGTAATTCCAACGAGCTTTGTTTCTGATAAGTCTATATTTAAATTGACACCATCTGGAATAATCTTGATCAATTTATCTATCTTAGGGATGCTCAAAAAGTTTGCAATTCCTCTGACTTTTAATTCGAACTTTTCCTCATTAATTTGAGTAACATGAGATCCTGAATCATAAATCATTTTAAAAAAACTTTTTAATGGTAATTTTGCTAATAGTATGTGCGTTGCTAGAACTATGGATAAGCCACCGATTAATCCTAAAAGTAGATTGGTGTATAGTGTTAAAACTAATGTAAGTACGAAAAAAATTAATTGTTCCGGACCATAGTTATACACCTGTTTAAATATTGCTGGAGAGGCTAATTTATAACCCGTAAAAACAAGTAAAATTGCAAAGGCACTAAGAGGCACTTGTCTCATGATGGGGCCCAATAAAACAATTAGAATAAGCAATAAAATACCCTGATATAAATTAGACCATTTTGTCTTTGCCCCATTATGAATATTTACAGTACTTCGAATGATTACTGCAATAATTGGTAGACCTCCAATTAGGCCGGCTGCTATGGTACTAAGTCCTATTCCCGTTAAATCTTTATTAAGGTCTGTTTTTCTTTTGTAAGGGTCTATTTTATCTACAGCTTTGGCAATAGCTAAGGATTCAATGCTTGTAATAATCAACAACGAAAAAACAGTCGTCCAGAAATCTAAAGTATTGATTTTAGAAAAGTTAGGATGCATAATAGAATCCATAAAATTTTCTGGAATTTCTAGTAATAGTTTTGGTCCAACTTCATACGATATGCCAAAAAAATTTATCTCGTGCGCGTTAAAGAAATTAAAAGCATAGACAAAAGGAATTGATAGTGTGATTACCCAAATTGGCGCAGGGAAGAACTGAAAAAAACGAAAAGAGATTTTAGAATGAAATAACAATACAATTAACCCCGACATAGAAATCAAAACAACAAAAGGATTTGCTTGAGGGAGAAGCATAAAAGCATCAATTAAATTTTGAACAACATTCGGACTGTTTGAGTAGGTCCCTAAAGCAACGTGAATTTGTTTTGCAAAAATAATGATCCCAATTGCAGCTAAAATTCCCATAATTACTGAAGAGTGGAAAATATCTGCTAGACGACCTAGTTTTAAAAAACCTAATAATGTTTGAATTGAACCAGAAACCACTATCGCAGCGAGTACGTAATTGAATGCTTGTCCTGATCCATCATCCATAAGGTTGATACCAAGAAGGATTACAGCAATTACTCCTTTAGCTGGGCCGTTAATTGAAACGTGACCCCCCCTAAAGAAGGTAGTCACTACTCCACCCACAACAGCAGAAAGTATTCCTGCCATTGCAGGAGCACCTGCAGCTAAAGCAATACCTAAGGAAAGGGGTAGAGCTATTAGGGATACACTAATAGCAGCTATTAGATCACTTTGGAAATTTTCCAGTAAGCCTTTAACTCCGGTATTTATTTTTAATTCCATTTTACCTTTTAGAAATTAAATACTTTTAACCGAATATAATGCAATTCTAAAGATCAAACTAGGTAACAAGATTTAATTTTTTCTACTTTAATAAAAGAGAAATTTATTAAGAATCAAATGAGACTAAATCTTTATTTAATGACAGAGATCCAATTAAAATTTAAATAAAAAGTATTTAATCAGATAAAGTGTTTTCACTGCACATAGTTATATCTCTTGATCTAAATTACTACGCAAAAAAATAAAGTTTCATGTTAGCAGAGATTCTAATCGTTCAGTTTTAGAACGGCCATAAATGCTTGTTGTGGGATTTCAACATTTCCAATTTGACGCATTTTCTTTTTTCCTTTTTTCTGCTTTTCCAAGAGCTTGCGTTTTCTACTGATATCTCCACCATAACATTTAGCGGTAACATCTTTTCGCAGGGCTTTGATCGTCTCCCGCGAAATAATCTTGGCACCAATTGCAGCTTGTATAGGAATGTCAAATTGTTGACGCGGAATCAACGAACGTAATTTCTCACAGATTTTTTTACCTATACTGTAAGCATTATCAGCATGTATAAGAGCAGAAAGTGCATCAACCTGATTACCGTTAAGTAGGATATCAACTTTAACAAGCTTAGAAGCTCGCATCCCAATGGGGGAATAATCAAAGGAAGCATAACCTTTAGATACGGTCTTTAGTCGATCGTAAAAGTCAAAAACGATTTCAGCCAAGGGGAGATCAAAATTCAATTCAACCCGTTCCGGAGTTAAATACGTTTGGTTGGTGATTTGCCCTCTTTTTTCAATACAGAGCGACATCACATTTCCCACAAAGTCAGCTTTGGTTATAATTGAGGCTTTGATATAGGGTTCTTCAACGCGGTCTAGCATAGAAGGGTCGGGCAGATCAGAAGGATTATTTACACTTAAAAAAGTATCGGGGTCTTTTTTGGTGTACGCCTTGTAAGAAACATTGGGAACCGTAGTGATTACAGTCATGTTAAACTCACGCTCCAAGCGTTCCTGTATAATTTCTAAATGCAACATACCCAAGAAACCACAGCGGAATCCAAAACCAAGAGCAGCAGAACTTTCAGGGAAAAACACCAAAGATGCGTCGTTGAGCTGTAATTTTTCCATGGAAGCACGGAGCTCCTCATATTCTTCCGTATCCACAGGATAAATCCCCGCAAAGACCATAGGCTTAACCTCCTCAAAGCCTTCTATAGCGTTTTGAGTAGGGTTGGCAGGATCAGTTATGGTATCTCCAACTTTAACCTCTTTGGCTTCTTTAATACCAGTAATTGGATAACCTACATCTCCGGCACGAATTTCTTTTCTTGGTTCTTGAGTAAGTTTTAATGTGCCAATTTCATCTGCAAAATAGGTCTTTCCTGTAGCGATGAACTGAATTTTTTGGCCCTTTTTAATTTGTCCGTTCAACACACGAAAATAGGTTTCTACTCCGCGGAATGGGTTGTATACCGAATCGAAAATAAGCGCTTGTAATGGCTCATCAGGACTTCCCTTAGGAGAAGGAATACGTTCTATAATAGCCGTTAAAATTTCTTGTATTCCTTGACCTGTTTTAGCTGAAGCAGGAATGACTTCTTCAGGAGCACAGCCCAACAGATCGACGATATCGTCTGTCACTTCTTCTTGATTTGCAGAGGGAAGGTCAATTTTATTAAGAACAGGAATAATTTCCAAATCGTTTTCCAAGGCCAAATAGAGATTGGAAATGGTTTGGGCTTGAATGCTTTGGGCAGCATCTACAATAAGCAATGCACCCTCACAAGCAGCAATAGACCGTGAGACTTCGTAAGAAAAGTCCACGTGGCCAGGAGTGTCAATTAAATTTAACACAAAATTTTCTCCTTGGTGCTCATATTCCATCTGAATGGCGTGGGACTTGATCGTGATTCCTCGCTCGCGCTCCAGATCCATATTGTCAAGCAGTTGATCTTGCTTTTCACGCTCTGTTACGGCTCCGGTATAGTCCAGGAGGCGGTCAGCTAACGTACTTTTCCCGTGGTCAATATGGGCAATAATGCAAAAATTACGAAACTGTTTCATACGGCGCCTTCATTCATAGCTTGCAAATATAAGGCTTCTGGGGCAGGGTTTTTTGCTTATTTTTGTAAAAAATTAATCTTTTGGCTAAAATAGGCGATATAATATTAGCAGAATTTCCTCTTCTTCTTGCTCCTATGGAAGATGTCAGCGATCCTCCTTTTCGGGCGTTGTGTAAGGAGAACGGAGCTGATGTGGTCTATACTGAGTTTATTTCAAGCGAAGGATTGATTCGTGACGCGGCAAAAAGTGTTCAAAAGCTGGATATTTACGAAAAAGAGCGTCCAGTAGGAATTCAAATTTTTGGCGCTAACCTCGACTCCATGTTACGCTCTGTTGAGATTGTAGAGGCTTCAAATCCTGATATTATCGATATTAACTTTGGCTGTCCAGTCAAAAAAGTTGTTTGTAAAGGTGCAGGAGCAGGAATTTTAAAGGATATCCCTAAAATGGTTGCTCTTACGGAAGCCATGGTCAAACACACCAAATTGCCAGTTACGGTCAAAACACGCTTGGGCTGGGATCACGATTCGATTCATATTGTAGAAGTGGCGGAGCGCCTTCAAGACGTGGGCTGTGCAGCAATTTCTATTCACGGAAGAACTCGGGCTCAAATGTATAAAGGCGATGCTGACTGGACTCCTATAGCTGCAGTCAAAAACAACCCCAGAATGCATATACCAGTATTTGGAAATGGAGATGTAAACACTCCTGAGCAAGCCAAAAAGATGCGGGACGAATACGACCTAGACGGAGCCATGATTGGAAGAGCGAGTATTGGCAACCCTTGGTTTTTCAATGAGGTAAAGCACTTTTTACAGACGGGAACCCATTTAGCCCCACCTAGATTAGAGCAAAAAGTAGCAGCAGCTAGGCGTCACTTGGAAATGGCAATTGATTGGAAAGGGGAGACCCTAGGCGTCCTAGAGACACGAAGACATTACACCAATTACTTTAAAGGCATACCAAACTTTAAGCCTTTGCGAACACGTATGGTAACTTCTAACGAAGCCGAAGGGGTTTTTGAAGTTTTAGACGAAATTCTAGAGGAATTTACCCTCAATCAGCCCGTGTAGTCCATCATTTTTCTGTCGAGTCCTCGCGTTGCCCATGCCGTACTTAACAGGCCCAACACCATTAAGGTAGCCATTACAATTAAAAGGTTTTCAACTTGAAAAAGTACAGGATAGGAAAGACTTGTACCGGGGACATAAATAAAAGGGAAATGGTATTGAACAAGTACTAAAACCGATCCGATAACCAGTCCAATTAGCCCGCCAATACTGCAGATTAGTATGCCTAAAAGAAAAAATATACTGTGTATTTTTTGATGGGTTGCTCCTATGGATAAAAGTATTTTCATTTGCTTTTGCTTGTCTAAAATCATCATGATCAAAGCACCAACGACATTAAATAAGGCAATGAGCATTACTAATGAAAAAATAAAATAGATGGCCAAATGCTCGACATTGAGCATTTTATAAAGAGCGGCGTTTTGCTCAGCACGAGAAACAATTTTTATAGGAGTGTCAAACAAGGGAACTAAAACTTCGGATAATTCTTCTTGAGTGATCGAGGGGTCTGTTTTAAGCACCAAAGAAGAATATTGTTGCGGATCGAGCTCCAATAAATTTTGCGCCAATTCAAGCCGAGAAAACACAAACTTTTTGTCCAACTCTTCATTGATTTGGTAAAGCCCGACAACTATAGATGAAACTTGATTAAAAGGATTTTGGTTTAGCAGCGATTGTTTTTTCTTTTTGGGAACGGTAAGGTTTAAAAAAGTAGTGTAATCATATACTCCGACCCCTAGGTTGCCTGCAAGACCGAAGCCTAAGACCACATCGGCACCATCGAAGGAAAGCCAATCACCTAAGGTGATAAGGTCCTCAAGAGGGACGACTGTGGTATAGTTTTGATCAACAGCTTTTAAGTAAGCCACCTGATTTTTTTCGTTATAAGACAAAAAGACTTTTTCTTCAATTTGGGGAGCGGCAGCAATAATCCCCCTGAATGTAGTAAGTTTTGAAAGGGTACTGTCTGAGACGTGAAAAAATTTTCCTCGCTGAGGCTGAATTTCATAATCTGGATCAAATGACTCAGAAAATGACAAACCAAAATCTTTAAGCCCACCAAAGGCACTGAGTACTACAAATAGAGAGGCAGTAGCAACGACTACCATAAAAAAGGCAAAGCCGTTGATCCTATTGATCACAGTTTGGCTACTCTTAGAAAAAAAGTACCGCAAAGCGATTTTAAGTGAATAGGGAGCCATTTGCTAAAGGAGTACTTATTTTTTTTGTCGTGAATCTAAAAATTCAGGATTCATAAGC
>Ga0255783_10001344_pt1 | contig 26483 bp, 19 predicted proteins | sample 011ome_22_FD_179981 | JGI IMG/M metagenome (GOLD analysis project Ga0255783, IMG submission 179981) | Coastal salt marsh microbial communities from the Groves Creek Marsh, Skidaway Island, Georgia - 011507BT metaG (version 2) | ecosystem: Environmental > Aquatic > Marine > Intertidal zone >... | reverse complement strand
AGAACAGAAGAAGCGACGACCCGGAAGCGTCGACTTTAGAGGCGATGATAGAGTCCTTTCAGAGCGTGTCTATGTCTTGGCACGATATCAGAAGCGTCGATCTGAGAATGTTGAGGACGCGAAGACGATAGAGAAGTAATATACAAAAGATGCAATATACACACATTTTTTTTACAGAATGATTTAACTACTCGCGCTTTCGCGCGTCCAACTACAAAACATCTCTCTCTCCCTCTCTTACCATCTCTTAGACTCTCTCTCCTGGGTCTCACTCGATCGTTTTCCTCGCCAACCGTCTCACCCTCTTATTATACTCCTTTTCCTCCTCGACCAACATCTTCGCCGCTTGCGGGTTGGCCGGACTATTTACGTTCGGGTCGCACAACAAACTCCTCACCGACGTCAACAAACTCGCCACCGAATGCACCGGACTCCACTGCTCTTGAATCGTATCCATGCACAACGTCCCGTCCGGATATATGTTCGGATGGAACATCTCCGAGACGAACCGGACTCTCGGCGCGGAGGCTGGGTAGGAGTCCGAAAACGTCAAACGTAAGGAGAATATGCCGCCTTCCCAAGGTGAGTCTTGTGGGCCACAAATCGTCGCCGACCAGACGAACAAGTTATCGTCCGAGTGTGGGGACGCCGAACAGCCCTGCGTGGTATCGAGAAAAGAGGTACAGCGTGTCAGCGAAACGCGCATAAAACGAAGAACAAAACACGAACGAAAGCGTTTGTCAGACAACAACGAGATAAACATCTCACGTATTTATACCTCGGGCGGTTCGATCCGTATCGAACGCAAATCGGACTGTAATCTCAAACACGCCGACGCGGAGCTCGGACTGGATCCCAGAATGTTCACCTGCGGCTGAGACATCGAGGGAGAACTACTCGACGCCAGTATTCGTCTCCCGCTCATCTCTCTTTTAAATGAAGATTTTTCCCGAAAGAAGCGTCAGACGTTTCGTCGATTTTACGCGCGAAGAAGGTAAGAAGAAGAAGAAGAATATACCACCACATTCTTCTTAAAGCAGAGCGCGAGGAAAACGAATCGAGGACGGAGCGTTTATCATGTCGCGAGCGCAGCTCCAAAGCGCGTACCCGAAACTGACGGAACTTTTTAGTAACAGTAGGAGTGATGACAACGGGAAGTTGAAGCCGACGCTCGAACGTCTGGTGGCGTCGTTTTCGTTTCCGTTTTCGTCCTCTGAGGAGGCAAAGGAGTGCGCGAAGAGTGGTGGTGGTCGTTTTCTTCTCACAGCAGACGGAGCACTGCTCGCGAGTTCGGTGTGCTTTGGCGCGTGCGCGTTAGTTTTAAGCGTCTCGATCCTGACCAGTCGGCCTTTATTGGTCCGGAAATCGGTGGTGAATTCGGAAAAACGAGTCGTTTCGGTGGATTACCAGAAAGCGGTGAGAGGCGATTTTGCGTTTGGTCTAGGGTTAATGTGGGTATCCGCGGTTTTGTTCATCTCTGGAATGGCGTTTTCGACGACTGTATCGTTCGTGACGGAAAGTTTACGCGAGGAGTTGTTGGCGTGCGTGTATTCGTTCGCGGCCAACGCCGGATTTTGTTTCTTGTGCGGGAATATCGCGCGGTTAGGGATAATAGACGATCGAGAGGAGAGGACGAATTTGGTCATTTTAGGGACAGTGATGACGACGTTGATGTTAATCAGTCATTTATTTCCGAAAATTTCCGAAGGAAGTGGTAAAGCTGGGTGGTTTTGCGAGATTTGGTCTTTCGCGTGGTGCGCGTTGGCGTTGGCGGCGAATTTGGGATTAAACTGCGCGGTGGAGTTTCGCGGTGGATTCACAAGTTGGGACGCTTTTTATGGATTAACGTCCGGGAGTGGTGCTGGGTTGATGTATTTCGCGATGGCATCGCCGTTATGGTTGGGGAAGTGTTTCGGTACGGCGTTGTTTTTGATTGGTTTCGCGTGTCACGTTTTAGGCGCCGCGACGAGGCACTGGGTCACTCGATATTCGACAACCGCAAAGGAGGAAGGCGAGGAAGAGGATAAATCCGTGGCGATGGCGAAGAAAACCGAGTAAAGTAGAGTAGCCGGTCGTCGCCTTCGGTTCGCGAAACTAGTATTTTAGGACGTGTTGAATAGTGATACCATAATAGTGTTGTCAGTTTTTAAATACTTCTTTTTTTTCATCGACCTACTTCTTTTTCAAAAACGCGCGTTCCGCTAAATCGATGCTTCGTCCAAGCGCGGCGGATTTGTTCACCGTTTCTTGGTACTCGCTCTCTGGATTTGAATCCGCGACGATACCAGCTCCGGCTTGGACGTGGATCGTCCACTCGTCTCCTTTCTTTTGTTTCGTCGGAACGACCATCGTTCGCAGCGCCAACGCGATATCCATCTCGCCTGCGAAACCGACGTAGCCAATGCCGCCGCCGTACGGTCCACGCTTGGATACTTCCAAATCGTCTATGATTTGCATCGCTCGAACTTTCGGTGCACCAGAAACGGTACCGACGGGTAAAGCTGCGCGCAACACATCCCAAGGATTCAAGTCTTCGATCAGCTTTCCAGTCACCGTGGACGAAATATGCATGACGTGTGAATATCGTTCAATTTCCATGAGCTTTTCAACTTTAACGGTGCCCATTTGCGAGACTCTTCCGACGTCGTTCCGTCCTAAATCCACGAGCATGACGTGTTCCGCTCTTTCCTTCTCGTCCGCCAACAAATCTTCTTCTAATGCGAGATCTTCGGCTTGCGTTTTGCCTCTCGCTCGAGTCCCGGCTAAAGGTCTGTTCACCACCGTTCGCGAATCGTCCACGCGACACAAAATCTCCGGCGACGATGCGATCAATATGCAATCTTTACCTTGGTAATAAATCATATACGGCGACGGATTCACCACTCTCAACGCCCTGTACACTTCAAACGGATCAACTTTCGTTTTTCTCTCGAACCTATGGGACAACACCAACTGAAAAATATCGCCGGCTTTGATGTGTTCCTTCGTCGTCGCCACGGCGTCTAAAAAGCTCTCTTTGCTCATGTTTGAATCCTTCATTGGCTCTGGTTTCCCACTTAAACGCATGTCCACACTTCCAAACGGAATCGTGCCCATCGTTTCTGGCTGCAACTCTTTCATTAAATCGTCTAATCCTTTGATGCCTTCGCTATACGCTTTCTCGGCGTCGACGGTGCCGTCTTTGCTGGTGTAATCTTCCAGCATCACCCATTTTACTCCATACACTTGCTTCGTCGCGTGATCAAAAACGATGACTTCTTCGTACAAACCCATGTGCACGTCTGGTAAATCTCGATCGTCTTGTTCTCGAACGTTATCGAACGGCAACTTATTGATGTATTGATACCTGACCGTGTCGTAGCCGGCGAACCCTACCCAACCGCCGGCGAACGCGTCCGGTAAATCTGGATGTTTCGCCGGTTTCCAGTGTTCCCCAAGTTTTGCCATAACCGTCATCGGGTCCTCTTCGAAATAGTCCTCCTTATTTTCCTCCGGTTTCGCGTGGTTCATAATCCTAACTCGATTTTCGCTCGCCAACACTTCAACTTTCGGCCGGCGACCGAGAAACGAGTACCGCCCAATTTGCGTCCCACCGACGACGGATTCGAACAAAAACGACGGCGCTTCCCTCGCGTCGTCTTTCACGAGCAACCGATACGCTAAAATCGGCGTCAGTTGGTCGTCGAAAATTCTCCTAAACACCGGAACCACGTTCGCTTTGTCTTTTTCCACCGCAGAGAGAAACGTATTTTTACGGTCGAGTTCGAACGCGTCGTCGTCATTGGAAGAGGCGTTGTTCGTCTGCTCTTTTTGCGCGGCGGCGGCAGCAGCAGCGTTGACAGACGTTCTTCTCGAAGAGAGATGATTTCTCGTCACAAACCGCCCGCCTCTTCCTCCTCCTCCTCTCGCTCGGACATCACCTCGACTTTGGTGATTCTGAAGTGAAAATGAAGATTGATTTTTATGCGAATACGACGACGACGAAACGTTTTTCGACGCCGTTTCGAATCGTCTCGCCGCGTTGTTTAACAGCGTCGACGACGACGCGCTGCTCAATGCTTCCATTCGTAGTATATTTGTTGCCTCTCGCAACGAGTCGGCCGTTGTGCGCGCGTAAATATGAAGCGAGGAAACGACTCTATCCAAAATCGGAGCCCCCTTATTTAGGGTTTATTATGCTACCCTAAATTGAAAGAACGATTGGATTTTCTCACGTGACCGCTCCTCATTAAGCAATCACATCGCGGCTGTTTTTGTCGTCGTCGTCGTCGCTTTGAAAGAAAGGAACGTCTAAAGTCTCTCTCTCTCTTCTGTCGAAGAACTCTTTTTTTGCGTTCTCTTGTTGCGCTTTATACACGTTTTGAAGGAGAAAGAGGAAACAACATGTCGTCAAAAAGTCTGCGACAGAGAAGCGTCTTTAACAAGAAGGCAGCTTCGAAGACGAAGAAAGAGACGAGAAAAGTGACGGAAGAAACAGAGGAAGAGGAAGAGGATGAAAAGAAGTTCTTCGAAGAAACCGTGGTCACGTCGACGTTGTTCCACTCCGCGAAGTTCGAAGGGAAGGAAAAGTTACGATTCGTTCGAGAACTGTTCAATCGAATCGCGAGGAATTACGACTTCATGAACCTTTGGATTTCGTTAGGTGGGACCTCGTATTGGCGCTTGCGAGCGCTGAGGAAGTTGAACTTACGATTACACGGGAAAGTGTTAGACGTCGGGTGCGGGTCTGGAATTTCCACTCGACGGGTTTTGAAAAGGTATTCCGGGATATGCGTGGCGTGCGAAGGTTTAGATCCGTCGAAAGAGATGATTCGCGTGGCGAACGCGAAGAATCGAGACGCGAGGGCGACGTATACGGTCGGGAACATTGAGAATTGCGACGAGATGTACAAAAAAGACACGTTTGATTGCGTGGTGACGGTGTACACGTTGCGGAATTTCGCGGACTCGCAGTTGGCGATTTGGCAGATGATGCGGGTGTTGAAACCGGGAGGGAAATTGGTCGTCGTGGACGCGTTTCCTCCCAAAATCCGGCTCGCGAAGATGATTTTAAAGTTTTGGTTGGAATATATCATGCCGATCGTAGCTTTGATTTTCATACGGGAGAAAAAAGATAGGAAGGCGTACAAGTATCTCTCCAAGTCTATTCAAAACGCAAAGTATACTCCGGAGACGTTCGTGCACGCATTAGGGAACATGGGCGGCGTGAATATGAAGGTGAAGAAGTACATGTTCGGCGCGTGTTGTCGCATCGAGTGCGAAAAGAATTTCGTGAAAAGAGACGAACACGATCCTTTGAAAAGGTATAAACGAGACGAGAAAGATTTGTTACCGTATTACGAACCGGTGGAGTGGATGGATATGGTTTTACCTGTAATAATTTGCGTCGCGTTGAGCGTCGTGTTTTCGAACTGGTTAATGGGATTAGACTTGAAGATTTGAAACGTTTAACCGGTCCACTTTAAAACTAAGAAGACTAAATCCACGCAGTGTTGGCTCCAGACGCATAATGCGGCGTTTGTGGCGTTGTTGTTTGTGGCGGGCTATTTGGTTTGTTTCTATTATTGTTATTAGTGTTGCGTTGATTCTCTTTTGTTCGTCGCCGTCTTCGATCGACGCTTTCGGCGAAGAGCCAGATGTTTGTAAATATTTCTTCCGGTCCTTCGCCCGATGTGGTACTTTTTCCCACGAATATTTTTAGTCGGTTGAACTTCTCTCGCACCTTTCTAGCTAGCTCGTCTACGATTTCCTGTTCTTTCGCGACATCGCACAGGTGTTCTAAGCGTTCCTTCTTTAAATTCACCACGTTTTTCCGAAACGATTCATATCGGCTTTCTAGTTCGCCTCGGGCGAAGCGCATGGCGCGTTCGCAGTGTTTCAGATTTTCGCGCAACGAATACGTGTCATTTTGCTTATCCTCAATAGTATCACTGTCATCTGCGACATCGACGACAACTTCCAACAAATTTTCCGGTGGCCGTATCAATGTCGGCGTGTCCGTATTTTTATTCGTCGTAGTCTTAACATTCGCAAACAACAACAAAGATTCCAAGGCGAAACCGTTCGCGTCGCCACGGATTGTCCCCTCGTTTAATACGTTACCGCAATATAAAGCGTGTTTCAAAATATTGCGTAAATCGTTTGAGCTTAACACCTCGTCGCAAGCGTTTTCTACCACTTCAAAGCAAGAGCGTAAGTCGCGAGCGAGCTCGCTAAACTGCCGCGCAAACATGAGCGCTCGAAGGCGATGCTCCAAGTTTGGTATCGTGCACATCTTTCGGAGAAATTGTTCTGGTTGAGATAACGGATTTTCGATATTTTCATCGTCGTTAGCGTTGTACTCCTTAAACAATAAAAGCTCCTCTTCGTTCGGCACGCACTGGATGAGTATTTGTAACTTGTCGATGTCGAGCTCTGACGACGCGCATTGAATCATATCGACGATAGATTGCGGGTCTTGCGCTGCTTTCCATCTACTCAGAACGATGGAAATATTGTTCGCTCGCTTCAATGGAATCAGTTTCGGCATGCCACGTTCCTGTTTTTTCGCGCTATTTTCCTCATCGAGTGGTTTTTGTTGCTTCGTTGGTTTCGCATCAAACGCTTCATATACTTTCTTCCGTATCTTTTCTCGCTTCTTCTCGTCGATATCGCCGCTGGCAGTAAACCACGTGTCAATAGTGACCGGTAACTTCTCCCAAAAGATTTTTCGGAGCGTGTTTGTCACAGGTTTCTTCTTTAAAAGTGTCGGTGTTGGCACCTGAGTATTCCGAAGACTGAGTTTTCTGCCGGGCGGCGCGGGAGGCGGCGGCGGTATTGCTCCCGCTTTGTTCTTTGGTACTGGTGGCGCCGGGGGTGCTCGCGGTGGTGCTGGCGGTGGCGGTGGCGGTGGCGGTGGTGGTGGCAGAGGGGCTCTTTTTGATGCAACTTTAGAGACTGCCGCCGGCGGCGGTGGTGGCGGTGGTGGTGGTGGTGGTGGTGTCGAAGGGAGAATCGATTTTTGCTGCTGGGACGATATCGATGGCACCTTTGGAGGAGGAGAGAAAGGCGGCGGCGGAGGAGGAGGAGGAGAGTCGATGAGTATCGTCACGTCTAAGAAGAAATTCTTCGGTAAAAGCGCGGACATGTTCGCGCCACTATCACCCGTCCCGCAGTGGTCGATATCATTTAGATGAAATCGCGTGACGCCGTGTTTCGCCATCGCCACCGCGTGCGACCAGGCGAGGCAAATTGGACGTTTTTCATCAAATTCTCTATTTCCCGTCCAGTGATACACGCATACGAAGAAATCAGACGTGAGACGCACGCCTTTCTTATACACGGTTTCGGTGTATTCGCCGTTTTTATTCAAACACGAGCCTTCAAAATCTCTCGCTGCGGTGTTTTCCGATCGTAACTCGACGCTTTTCGGCGTTTGAAACATCTCGAAAGGAATAGGGGAGCCGTTCGCGCTGGAATGAAAGTCTGGACCGAACTGTGTCGCGGAGAACAAACTTCTCCCAATTTCTCTGTTGCGCCCATCTCTCACCACGCAATATAACCGTGACCCGCCTTTGCCGTCGCAGGAAATCCCGCCGGAAATGACGACACGTTTTAACGTTATTTTCTCACCATCGTTACTACTCATTAAAATCGCATCTTCGAAACCGCTTTCAATTCTCCTCGCTCGCGTTTGCAACCACTGGCCAATTCTCCTTTGCGTGTTTGTCAAAGTAAACGCACGCTTATCTCGAAATCTCTTCGTGCTCTCCTTTGCGGACATCGGCGGCGGCGCGATTTCGCAATAAGCATTTTCTATTGATACGTCGCCTTTCCCGGAAGCCACGATGGACGCGCACGCGATGAATCGCAAGACGTTTATCGCCAAGGACCGCTTCCTAATCCGTTCATTTTTCCTTTCCTCTTTTGCAGACGCCGTGGCCGCGTAATAATTCTCTTTCGTCGCCACGTCGTATCTTACCCCACCTTTTCGATACAAATCTTCTTGTCGCGTCGTCGCGTCGTCGATAGCGAAATGAAGCGCGACTACCGGCTCGCTCGAAATCGCCATCCACTTCTCGATCGTGCTCGCGATGGACACCAACGTATCCAACTCGACGACGTTCGCGAACGGGATGCACTCGTCCACGATAAACTCAACTATAGGCGCGTCTCGAAACGCGTCGTACAACGACTCGTCTTCATCTTCTTCAACCTCTCGCTCCGAACGAGATATCTTCGACAGCGCGTGTTGCCGTTCGCAAAACGCTCGAGAGGCGAGGTTGACCAACACGACGTCCGTTGACGACGACGACGCGTCACCCCGTCTCTCGCTTTCCATGTCACCATTTTCCGTCGACGTCGCAAATAAACCTTTCCGTTCCATCCACGCTCTCGCGCTCGCGAACTCGTTCTTTTTCTTCTTTTTCTTCTTCTTCCTCCTCCCGTTCCTCTCCGCGTTCTCTCCTTCTTCCTCTTCTTCAAAGTCGCCTCTGGTTGCAAAGGCAACCACGTGGTTATTCAAACGAAACGGTTCGGCTATGAACGCACCTCCTCTTTCCTCCTCTCCGTCCTCCTCCTCGTCGTCGCTACCCCTTCCTCCGCTGGACGTTAAAGACATCCTTCCGAACGGACTGACCATGCTGATGCGCGCTGGTGTTAGTGTTCTTCTTTTCGCATCATCATCGTTCGGCTTCCAAGTCCTCCGCGTATTTTTTTCTTCAAAATCGTCGTCTCTCTCGTCGTCTGAATCGTTTTCGTCGCTTCTCCTCCTCGACGACGAAAAATTCCTCTCCTTTTCTTCCTCCTCCTGGACGTCGTCTTCGTCGGGTTTCGAAGGTCCGCTGCCCATTATTCGTATTATTCGTATTATATTCTTTCTTGATTATAAATTGTCGTTTTTCCGTTTTTTGTCTTTCTTCTCTCTTTTGACTGACGACTCAAAAACAGTTGACATTTTTCTTTTTCCTTTCTGTGTATAAAAGCAAAGAGACGCCAAAAAACACAACTCTCTCTCTCTCTCTCTCGTACATGCGCGTTGCCGCTACAGGACGCGTCGCCTCTCTCTCAGCGATGACGATGAATGCAAACGATGCGACGAACGAAAACAAAAAGATGACGAGCACGAAGAAAAGAAGAGTGTGCGCGTTACACGGCCGAGGCGGGAGCGCGAATTCCTTCTCCAATTTCCTCCAAAAGATAGTCGAGGAAACGGAAGACACGGTAGAGTGGACGTTTTTAGACGGCCCGATCGACGAAGGGAAAATGCACAAGTTTACCGGGAACGCGAACGGGAAAGCGTTGGCGTGGTGGGTGTTGCCGGCGAACACGAGAACGTACTCGGCGGAAGTGTTGGACGGCATCGAAATGAGTTGCGAACGAGTGACACGAGAAGGGCCTTTTGATTGTTTGATTGGTTTTTCGCAAGGCGCGACGCTGAGCTCGGTGTTGTGCGCGAGGAAGTGCGGGTGCGACGAGGAGAGGAAACAATTCGAGAGCGTGGTGTTAGTCTCTGGAGCGAGACCTGGGGTTGGAAAGGAGTGGGAGCGAGTGCAAAAAGAGGCGAGATTTGGCGCGAAGAAGAGTTTGCACGTCATCGGGGAAACCGACGCCATCAATCCGAAAGCGTTGGGGTTCGAGTTGGCGGAGTGTTTTGGAGGGGAGGAGTTTGGGAGCGAAATCGTGACGCACGAGAGAGGGCACATTGTTCCAATAGACGAGGAGAGGATCGTGAAGAAGATCATAGAGACGTTGACGGGTTCGTAGAGTAGTCGAGTAAACAATTGTATTTCTAGTCGCGGATGGATTCTATCATCGTTATTCTATATCAAATAATTTGTGTATGGTCATCATCTTAAAGTCTAGCGTGCGAAACTTCCGGAGGCGGTTTCCACATGCGTTTCCTAGTGAAACTTTCAAATCCGTCTCGTTTAGCCTCCGAAAGTTCTTCTTGGGTCATTCGCCCGGTTCCGTCTTTGGTCATTTTTTCAATCACGTTGGCGGCTATCTTCGCAGTCACGTCTTCAATCTCCGTAAAGTCTGGAAATAAATACCCTCGGTCGATGTCATCGTTCGAAGCTAACGAAGCTAACGTTTCTGCGGCGACTAAGAAGTGGTCGTCCGTAATTTCTTTACAATCCGCGACGACCGAAGCTAATCCAACCGCCGGGAATACGTACGCGTTGTTCGCTTGCGCCGGGAAGATTTCCACTCCATCTTCCCGTCTCACGACGCTCGGGAACGGACTTCCACTCGCAAAAATCACCTTGTCGTTACTGTATTTCATCGCGTCTTCAAACGTACACTCGGCTTTACTCGTTGGATTACTCAACGGGAAAATAATCGGTCGTTCGTTCAAAGCGCTCATGGTTTCGATGACTTCCTTATCGAACGCGTTGTGTATCGTCGAAACGCCAATCAATGCCGTCGGTTTGAGCTTCGTAATGGCAGTTTTCAAATCTTTTACCGGTTCGTACTCGTGCGCGAACGGTATTTTGTGCGGTTGTAACTCGTGTAACCTCGATTTTACGACCAATCCTTTCGAGTCCATGAAAAAACACCTTCTCTTGGCCTCTTCGTGCGACAATCCGCCGCTCTTCTCCAAAGCTCTCACGACTAACTCACCAATCCCAACCCCGGCTTCACCTGCACCGTAGAACAGAACCGTTATATCCTTCAACGCTTTTTTCTGCTCTCTCAACGCCGCCTCTAACGCGGCTAACGTCACGCACGCCGTCCCTTGAATGTCGTCGTTAAAACACGGTTGCACGCGTCGGTGATTCTCCAACACCCGGAACGCGTTCGCGTTTCCGAAATCCTCAAACTGTATCAAACACGACGGTTTTTGCATCCTCATCTCTCTCATGAACTCGTCCACTAACTCATCGTACATCTCCCCTCTTATTCTATTCTCTCTCAATCCTCTGTACTCTTCGTGCGCTCGCAACGCTTCGTTCTCCGTCCCTACGTCGATGCACACCGACATCACTTTCCTCGGGTCCACCCCGCCAAACACGGTGTATAACATCGACTTCCCCTCGCAAATACCCATCCCGTTCGCGCCTAAATCGCCTAAACCTAAAATCCGTTCCCCGTCCGTCACCACCGCGACTTTCACGTCCTCCTTATCTTTCTCCTCGATGAACTTTCTCAATTTCGCGCCAACTTTACCCACGTCTCCTTTGTTAATGAATAACCCAAAACTCGTTTTCGTCGCCGGCAACACGTGGTACTTCTCGCACGCCTCCCCGACCGTCGGCGTATACACGAACGGTAAGCATTCCATCGCGTTCGCGGCTAAAACGCGATACAACGTTAACGGTTCCGCGCTTTGCAAATGGCGAAGGAACGAGTACTTTTCAATCGGGAGGAGTTTCGAGCGGAAGGTTTTCAACGCCGAGGCAGAGGCTGCCATGATGATTTTACTTTGGTTTTTCGCGCTCTCTCGTTGCTCTCTCTCTCTCTCGCTCTCGCTCTCCCTTACTCTCTCGTCGTCCTTGTTCTCGTTCTTCTTGAGTTTCGCGGATATCCGCTAATGGATAAAAAAAGTGACGACGACGGCTTCACTTTTCCTCCGTTTCTGTTTATGAATAACGCGCACGTACACACACACAAAAACGAGGAGGCACGACTCAAAAGTCATCGTAAATGAGCGAATGCGCCGATGCTTTGCAGAAAAGCAACAAAAAGTCCGTATCCATATCCGGATGGCACGTGCATTCGACGAAAAGCAACTCCATAATGGGCCAAAGGGAAATCACATCGGTCGAGGAAACCGTCCGCACGAAACACGTTCCGGAGATGATGTTCAACTCAGAGTTGCGTTTAAAACACGCGCAAAGCGAGGTCGAGTTCACGTTCAACGCGACCGAGGCTTTAAAAGAGTGGATGTTAGCGAAGAACGAAGTCATCAAGGTGAAGAATAGCGAACGGTGGATGCAGTTGCACTTGGAGAGATACGGAGGAAAGAAGACGGAGGAGGAGGAGAACAAAAGGGAGGAAGGGAAGGAAAAGAACGAAGAGACGCAAAGCGAGAGGACGACGACGGTGTTAGATATAGACGAGTTAGCGAAAGAGGGAAGCAGTTACGATTGGACGTTCACGACGCCGTATCGAGGGACGACGACGGTGCGCGGCGAGGACATCGGAGGAGGAGAAGGAGGAGGAGGAGAAGGAGTGAACAGTAGCGAATTAAATTCCAATACCAACATTCGGTGGAAACCAACCGAGGAACGTTTAGATATGGCGTTGCTCACTCGAAGAGACCCGATTGAACTGTTCGACGAGATTTCGCTGTACGAGTCCGAGTTGGACGACCACGGCGTGTCTTCGCTCTCGGTGAAAATCAGAGTCACCGAAAGCTGCTGGTTCTTGTTGCTCCGTTTTTGGTTGTGCGTGGACGGCGTTCTCATTCGTTCTCGAGAAACGCGTTTATGTTGCGACTTGAGACGGCGTCGCGATGCAACCACCGCAAAAGCCGGTGCCGTCGTCCTCCGAGAAACGCGCCTGCGCGAGGAAACCTGGTCGCAGCTGAAAGACCGAGGCGCCTCGACCGACGCGAAGCAGTACAAGGACGCCGAAGCGGCGGCGTCGGTGTTGCTCGCCGGCGGAGGACCCGTCCGCGTCGTCAACGAAAAGCTGGAAATATATTAGTGTAATAATCGAAATAGATAGCGCGCCGCCATATGATAACAAAACGCATTGCACTAACTGCACACATTCAGGTCGTCCTCGCTCCTTCTTCTTCTGGTACTAAACTAAAGAGTTTGGAACGTATACTTAACTCCGTAGTAAGACGCAAAGCTTAAACTACTCTCTCTGAGTCAGAAAAATTTTTGTCCAAAGAATCAAAATCTCCGAAAAACAAGGCGGAGGACGGACCTCTGGAAAAGAGATAAACTCGGGAAATTCATCATCGGCTCTCTCTCACGTTTCCTCATATATCGCACTCTACATACACATATTTACGAATTATGTCTGCTTTATCCATGACGACCGCCGTGACGGCGAAAGTTGCCATCGCCGGAAAATCGGTCGTTTCCAAGAGAAACGTCGCCGCGGCGCCGAGCAAGAGAGGGCAATTGGTACGCGCGCGCTCATTTATTTTTTTACTCGCATTTTCGGCACGTTGTAGACGAGGGGCGATCCTTTTTCTAGCGGCTCTCTGTGGTATCTTTTCGAAGAAGATTCTCGCGCATACGTTGTTTTGCGCTTTTACGCGGAACGAGTGCGCACATCTCTGCGCGCACATCGTTCGTGGATGCGTTTCTGTCGCGAAAGAGTCCTTTCCGTGGTCGCGTTCGCGCGCGCGGATGCGTTTTTCGCGCACGAGGCTCGTTATCGATTAATCTCTCCCTTTTCTCCCTCTTGCGGCGAGAGAGAGAAAAAAGGAAGATTTTTAAAGGAGCGCGTTGGTGGGAAAAGATTACTCCCCGACGACGACGGGCGCTTCGAGAGGCGCGCCTTTATGTAACGAAAAGACGAAGATTACGCGCGCTCCTGCCTTTCGATGTGGTCTTTATCATCGATTCTTCTCGGAAAGAAAGCACAAGAAGCCTCTTAATAATTTGCTCACCACCCTTTTTTCCCTATCTTTTTCTCCACAGGTTATCCAAAATGCCTCCCAAAAGGAGATGCGCGATCGCATCGCCTCGGTCGGCTCCACGAAGAAAATCACCGATGCGATGAAACTCGTCGCCGCCGCGAAGGTGAGAAAAGCGCAAGATGCCGTCATCAACGCGCGTCCGTTCTCTGAACAACTCGTCAAGGTTTTGTTTGCCATCAACGGCAAGTTGCAAGGCGAAGACGTCGACGCGCCGTTGTGCGCCGTCAGACCGGTCAAGACGTGCTTGATCATGTTGTGCACCGGTGACCGTGGTTTGTGCGGTGGCTACAATAACTTTGCCATCAAGAAGTGCGAAACTCGTGTTCAAGAGTTGGAAGAGCAAGGCGTCAAGTGCAAGTTGATTTTGGTTGGTAAGAAAGCGAACACGTACTTCAAGAGACGCCCGCAATACACCGTCGTGAAGGGCTTCAACATGGGCCAATCGCCGACGACGCAAGAAGCGCAAGCGGTTGCGGATGAAATCTACTCTGAGTTTGTTGGTGAAGAAGTCGACAAAGTCGAATTGGTCTACTCGAAGTTTGTCTCTTTGATCGCGTCCGAGCCGATCATCCAAACTTTGTTGCCGTTGTCCAAGGAGGGTGAAGTTTGCAACTCTGAGGGACAATGCATTGACGCGAAGAACGATGAAATCTTCCGATTGACCTCCGAAGATGGCCAATTGGTCGCGAAGAGCGAAAAGGTTGAGACGGAAACCGCGCAGTTCGAAGGTGTGATGCAATTCGAACAAGAACCGAACCAAATCTTGGACTCCATCATGCCGTTATACATGAACGGTATCGTCTTGAGAGCGTTGCAAGAATCTTTGGCGTCTGAGTTGGCGGCGCGAATGAACGCGATGGCGAACGCCTCTGACAATGCCAAGGATTTGAAGAACAGATTGAACAAGGAGTACAACCAAAAGCGTCAAGCCAAGATTACCTCGGAGATTATTGAATTGGTTGCGGGTGCCTCCGCGCTCTAAATTTCTTCTCCGGGCGAAGTAAGAGAGAAAATAAATAAATAAATAAATTGCAGAGGAAATAGTAGAGAGAAAATTGGGAGATGATTTATGACGGAGCGAGAGCGAGATAGTCATAATATATATATATATATAAAAGGAGAAGGGAGGTGTTAGTCACTACGATACAACATTAGAATTTGAGTTTTAAAAGAACCACGTACACGCGTATATTTTAAATTGTACTTGTATTGATGCGTTGCACTTATCGTGTGTCTCTCTTGTTATTTCAATCTTCTTCTCCTTCTTGTTTCACAGTAGCAGTAGTAGTAGCAGCAGTAGTAGTAGTAGTAGCAGGTAAGTTATATTGTTGTTCAGAGCGCTCTCTCGTTAGACGCCTTCGACGACTCCGTCGACGACGTGAACGACGCCATTTGAAGCCATGACATCCGTGGCGATGACTTTAGCGCCTCCGATGTACAAGTCATCTCCCTTTTTCTCAGCAACAACTTTTGCACCAAGCGTATCGAGTTCAATTGGTCCATCCGCCACCGCGGCCAACGCGTCCTTTGCCAACAGCCTGGTCCCGAGAACATGTCTCTTGAGAATGTCTGGGAGCGTTGGCGACGCTAACGCTTCCTCCGCGCTCAAATTATTCTCTTCTAACCAACTTTCAAACGCAGAATTTACCGGCGCAAAAATTGTAAACGGGCCATCTCCTTGAATCAACTCCACGATGTCCGGTTGCGTGGAGACTGCTGCGTTGAGCAAGGTAAAGTCCGGATTCGAACTCGCGATTTCCAGCAACGACGGTAAATCTTCGGAGACTGGCATCGGTTCGAGCGGCGGCATCGCTTCCTTCTCCATATCGTCGCCATTTGCCACCACTTCTTCTCTTTCCTTCATTTTCTCCTCGTACTCTTTACAGGTCTCCGCATTGGCTGGTTTCTGTGTATATTTAAAGAGAGAAAGTATTCGTAAGTTCGCCGGAAATAATCGCTCGTAGTTCGCGTATCTTATCCTCTCGGAAAGAGAACAGCGCGACAGAAATTTTTGCGCGCTTTGCGCGAATCAAAACAGACGACGAGAAAACGAATCGTCGGCACTCACGTCGCAGAACCATTCCACCCACTCTTTCCTCCAAGTGTCGATGTTTTCTTCCACGTAATCTAACCATTGATCCGGAAATCGCATGCGAGGTGAAATCATGCGATAACAAGATAATCTTCTTGCACGACGAGTTATTGAATCCACGTGGTTGTGAATGCCTTCAATGTGCGACATGACGTGATCGTGAACCATCGCGTGATGGTCGGCATGTCTCGATTCTTGCGCGTGGACGAAGGAAACGAGGAAAATGGCGGCGACGAGCGCGCGTGCGAGGCGATGTTGGAACATAGCGTGTTGTTGTTATATTCTCGGATCGAGTATTTTTATGACGTTGTCGATGTCACATGTTTCTCTCTGCGACGTGTCACGTTTAAACGAGAGGCTAAGAACTACTCTAATATATTCTCTCGGAATGCGCTAATCTATGTTATTCTTTTTCTCTAGGGATACCCGTAATTTGGTAGAGATGTAGGCGAGTGGCACCGTTTCCTTCCCAACTCGATCGCGCCCTTCTTGCGACTCCCTTTACTAATTTTCACCTCGAACACGCGTCTCCATTGTTTCCCGGTGACGAAAATGCGGTCGCGTCGTTCGTCGTACGCGATACCGTTCATGACACTTCCAACGTTGTCTTGCAGTTTCTTCAACCCGGTAAAATCGATCCAACCGAGAACTTTTCCGGTGCGTTCATCGATTCGCGCCACGCACTCTTTTTCTAAAATGTTTGCCCAAATCTCACCTCTCACCGCTTCGAGTTCGTTCGGGAACCTCTGTTCGACGCCGTTATCGTGAACTGTGATAAAGCCTATGGATTCACCTTTGTTCATATCGAATAACGTCAAATGCGCGGTGCCGTTCGAAATGACTAGGACCCCTTCTCTTTTCGACGAAGTTACGCCCCATCCGTCGCGTAAATCCGTGTTGAACATCTTTTGTTCGCCGCTTTCCTCTTGGAACAACAACGCGTTGTTCTTCTCCTCTACTTTTCCTCCGATGTCCTTAATCTCGTGAGTAAACGCTCTCGAACTTTTCCACACTAACTGAATTAAACTATTCTTCTTCGCCCTTTTCGTCTCCTCTCTCATAAAAACCAACCCTTCTCCAAACGCCGATTCCGGTATCGTCTTCAATTCCAACACTTCGCCCGTCTCGATATCCGCGCGTCTCACATCCGATAACTTCCCGTGAGGCACGGACCCAGTGGACTCGAAAAAACTCTCACTCGCAGAGTGATACAAAAACCCTTGCGTGAACGCGTTCGTGTCGTGCGGGTACGAGTTCACGATTGAATACGTGTGATATTCGATATCCGACGAAATCTCTTTCTCTTCCTCGAACGCCTCTCGTAAAAACTGGTTCGTCACGTGGTCGTCCTCCTTTTCCTCTTCCGATGATGATAACGATGATACCGCAGAACGCTCTTCTCGACGAAAAGCGAGGAGGAGTACAAACGTCGCGACTAAGAGCGAAAGAACCGCAAAAGTCGTTTTAAAAACGCCCCCACGTCGCTTCGAAATCGTCGTCCGGATTGATGATTTTTTCCCCATGATGGATTCGTTTCAAGTGTCAAGAAGTCAATAAGTCAATAAGTCAAGAAGAAGAAGTCCGTCTCTTCTCGCGGTTGTTCACGCTCAGAAACAACTCCTCCTCCTCCTCCTCCTCCTCCTCATCGTCGTTAAAAACGAGAGAGTTTAGAGTTCTTTAACGTTGTTTCTCTGGCGACAAAAAGTGACGCGAGCGTCATAAAAAACGCGCAGAGAAGTAATCTCACACACGCACACTCTCTCTCGTTTTCTGTCCTAAAGACAAAACATGTTCGTGCTGCAGGAAGATCTTTGCGCGTGCCCGGACATCGCGTGCCCACCGTGCGTGCGAAAAGTCGTCTATAAACACGTCCCGGCGTTGACGAAAACATTCCTTCACGACTTTCCGAGATTTGAAAGATTTCTCGTCGATTTAAAATTGGACGAGTTGACGAGGATGGATTTTGTTCTGGTCGCGATGAGCGCGTTTCTCGCGTACGCGGTGTACCAATCCATCGAGAATTACTTCTTCGTCCCGTCGATCGCAGTTGGGTTGACCGACGAGGAAAGGAAAGGGAAAACGGGGAAGAAATGGGTACCAAACTCGCCTTTTCCTGAAAAATCTGTGCCGTGTTACGACCCAGGGTCGCTGGACGTTTTAGGTCCGGACGTACCGGCGATGACGAGAGAAGAGGTGAAAGAGAAGATTCAGCTGGCATCAAAGGCGCAAAAGGAGTGGGCGAAATCGTCGTGGAAGCAACGGAAGTTTTTGTTGAAGATTATCCGTAAATTCGTCGTCGAGAACCAGGACGATATTTGCGTGGTGAGCGCGAGAGATTCCGGGAAGCCGCTGGTCGACGCCGCGTTCGGGGAAGTCATCACGACGTTAGAGAAGATTCGATGGTTGTTGCGAGAAGGAGTGTATTGGTTGAAGCCGGAGAGAAGAAGTTCCGGGGCGATGATGTTTTACAAAAAAGCTACGTTGGAGTTTCATCCAGTCGGGGTGATGGGCGCGATCGTGCCGTGGAACTACCCGTTTCATAACGTGTTTAATCCGTTGGTGGCGAACGTATTTGCCGGGAACGCGTTGGTGGTGAAAGTTTCCGAACACGCGAGTTGGTCCAGTCAGTATTATGGTCGGGCGATTAAGGCGTGTTTGAAAGCGGCGGGCGCGCCAGAGGATTTGGTTCAAATCGTCACGGGGTACGGCGAAGCCGGAGAAGCGATCGTCAACGGCGGATGTCAAAAAGTTGTCTTTGTCGGGTCAACGACTGTGGGGAGGTTGGTCATGAAATCTGCCGCGAAAACCTTAACGCCGGTTGTTTTAGAGTTGGGCGGTAAAGACGCGTTTATCGTTTGCGAGGACGCGAACTTGAACCAGTGCGTGCCGATGGCCTTGAGAGGGGCGTTTCAATCGTGCGGTCAAAACTGCGCCGGCGCGGAGAGGTTTTACGTCCACGAGAAAGTCTACGATGAGTTTGTTTCCCGAGTGGTTCAAACTGCGAAACAGTTGAGACAAGGCCACGCGTTGAAAAACCCTTTGATGACTGATTGCGGCGCCATGTGCATGCCGAACCAAGCGAAAGCAGTGCACGCGTTGATTGAAGACGCGAGGTCGAAAGGCGCTACCGTAGCCGTTGGCGGTTACTTACCGAAAATCATGGTCAACGTCGACGACGTCGACGAAGATTCCGAAGAGTTTGGGAACTGGTTCGAAGAAAACATCGTCGAACCGGTAAAAGGCCAAATCGAACATATCACCGGGTCGCCGTTAACTCGAGACTCCATGAAAAAAGAGCGCCAACAACAAAAAGCCAACGTCGTGAAACCGCCGCCACCGGGTGCCACCAAAGAGATCTTGACAGGTCAATTCTACCCGCCAACCGTCCTCTTAAATGTCACGCACGACATGAAAATCATGAAGGAAGAAGTCTTCGGCCCGGTGTTATCTATTTGCAAAGTCAAATCCGACGAAGAAGCCGTTCGATTAGCGAACGATTGCGACTTTGGTTTAGGTTCAAACGTTTTCGCCGGGAGCAAAACACGCGCAGAACAGCTCGGACAACAGTTAGAAGCCGGCATGACCTCAATTAACGATTTTTGCTCCACGTACATGGCCCAATCGCTTCCGTTCGGCGGCGTCAAAGAATCTGGCTTTGACCGATTCGCCGGCGTCGAAGGTTTACGCGGATGCTGCGTCCCCAAGTCCGTCGTCGTGGATCGATTCCCTCTCATCAAAACCGACATCCCACCTCCTCTGCAATACCCAGTCAAACCCAACGCGTTTGCGTTTTGCAAATCCTTATGTCGAATGTTCTTCGGCGGAAGCGTTTTCGAAAACGTTCGAGGCTTGATGCAACTCATCGGGTGCTTCGTTTTCGCGCAGAAGAATCCAGTTTTGAGCGGGAAGAAAGGACGGGGAGGACACTGATTCCACAAAACACACGCATATACATATTTATTTATTTAGAGAGCGAGAGCGAGAGAGTACATCGTTTTAATTAAGTGTGCGTACCGAGCGGGTTATTTTAATCAGGATTGGCGCAGCGTCGGCGAGGTTGCGAGGATTTTTTCTTTGTCAGTTACTCAACTTTCTTTTGCGTAAATTCACCACTTTTCAACGCACAAGACATTCAACAACACACAAACGTCAGGAGTGAGAAATGGTCGTCACCACCCCGAAGGGATTCAAAAAATCCCCTCGCAAGCAATATATGTTCGTCTTTTTCGTCTTCGCGTCTGGTTTGAGCATGTATCTCTTCATACTTTCGATCGCCAATCGCGACAGTCGAGACGTCGGTCCCGGGGACGAACTTCCCGGCGATTTTCTCAGTCGAGAGACGTTTGAACAAAACCAACACCGAGACGGGATGGGCGGGATGGACAACGATAAAAGTGATTTTGATGGGAGGAATTTAGACGCGTACCACAGAGAATTAGAAGTCGAACGCGCGCGGAAACGCGAAAAGGAAAAAGAAGAGTTGAAGCGACTCAGAGAGAAAGTGGAGGAGGAAAAAGTTCTCAGAGAAGTAGCGGAGAGGAAGTTACGCGAGAAGGAAGCAGAAGCTTTCAGTAGCAGTAGCAGTAGCAACGGTGATGAGGATACGAGCGAACAGGAGAAGGAGCTGTTTGAGGGCGGTTTTTACGAGAAGCCGGGATTGTCCGTCGAGCGATGGCGGCAAACGAGAGACGGCGAGACGAAGGAACGCTACGCCGAGTGTCACATGATTGAAAACTCGGAATATTGGGGTCCAACGCCCGTGAGTGGAGATTTATCCGCGGAGAATGGTGCGAGAAATAGAAAAGAGACGTGGCAAGAGTGCTGCGAGTCGTGTAAAGAGCACTCGAAGGAGTGCAACACGTGGAGATACGACCCGAGGAATAAAAACTGTTGGTTGGCGAAGAACAAAAACGTGTGGCAACCGCCGACGTATGGGAAAGGCGACGCGATTCCGTATACGAGTGGGATGTTGCATCCAGAACCAGTACAATACGATCCCGTGGAAGAAGATGCGTCGCCGCCAACGTGCATTACGACTATGATTACCAGTAATGGTGGTAGGTACATGAATTGGCAAACTCGATTGGTTTACGCTTCGTGGAAAAACGTGGCGATGAAACACGACAAAGCTGGAATCATGGCGAGATTCATTCGCATTTTACACAGAACGAAAGACGATGAACTCGTAGATATCGTTCCAACTTGGAGAGCGGATCCATGGCATCCAGACTGCGACAATTCGTGCAGCTATTCGGTCAAAGATCGCGCGAGAGCGATTTACGATTGGAGCTTAACGGAAGACGCGAAAAAGTGTTCGCACGTGTTGATGGCGGAGGCGGATTATATTTTCGTCAAAGCCCCGCCGCCGTCGGTTATGTTACAACCAGGGCACAGCTATGGGTTTTTATTCGGTTACATAATTCCAAGTCACGCAGACGCGATGCCAGCCTCGAAAGTGTTTCACGAAGGGTACGAAGACAAAGTGCCGTACGCCGACGTGGCGCAAACGGGGAACGCGCCGCAAATAATGTACGCGAAAGATTTAACTCGAGTCGCCAAAAGATGGAAAGAGTTAATGGTTGTGTCTGAAGAATCCGCAGTCATACAAAAAGTTTTTGGTTGGGTGAGAGATATGTACGCGTTTAGCTTTGCCGCGGCACAGATTGAACCGCCGCTTCAGTTTCGTTTACCGCCCGTGCCTTTCGCGGATACCATGGTACAAATTCCAGCGGACGTCCAGTTGGGTAAAGCGATCGCCATGCATTATACGTGGGGACCTGAAATCAAAATAGGCCCTAAACCGAGCCATGATGTCGTGTGGCAGTTTGATAAGAGACGATGGGGCGGTGCCGGCGGCGTGGGACGTAAGTTTGAGAAAATCCCAATGACTCCGACGTGGGACAAGTCGAAGGACTATCGCTTGAACGCGGACGAGGTGTTACAAGAGACGCAATTGGAAGTGTTGAGGATATTCGCGGAATACTTCAACGACGCGGTGGAGATGGCCAATCAGGAGAAGGATATCGTAAAATCAACCTCTTAAAATGATATGTATAGCGAAGAAGCATGAAAGCGTAGCAGTAAAAGTGTATTAAAGTAGCAGTTTTTAGGAGTAAATAGGCAAGCCGTTTGATATTTCAAACAAAGGTTTCATCTACATTCGGTTTCATTAATGAATCCGTATATTTCTCTCTCTCTCTCTCTCTCATTCTAAATCTAAAATTGTGTTCCAGTATTATTAGTACAGTATTCAACACTCCATTCATCTCTCTTTACACACACACACACTCTCTGTTTTCGTTTTCTTCTCTTTTTGTAGTCCTTTTACATCTATTATATTTAATAGCCGCCGCCGCCGCCACCCCCGTCTTTGTTCGACGTGGCAATGTTAACTCTCAAAACTCTCCCGTCAACGTCTTGACCGTTCAATTGCGCAACGACATCTTCCGCTTCTTTTTCCGAACTCATGGTCACGAAACCGAAGCCTCTGGATCTCCCGGTTTCGCGGTCGGTGATCAGTCTCGACTCGTCGACGTTACCAAACTCAGCGCACAAGTCTTGCAAGTCTAAGTGGTCCATCCCCCAAGACAAGTTACCGAAGTAAACTTTTCTTCCGTCCGCGTCCCAGTTCCTTCTCGGTCTTTGCTCTCTCGCCGGTCTTTCCTCCGGCGGTAAAGAAATGACGACTCTCATTTGTCTCCCGAACTGGTCCGAATCGTTCAACGCAGCAATCGCGCTGTCCGCCATCTCTTGCGACGGCACCGTGGCAAAACCAAACCCGCGGGATCTCCCGGTGTTTCGGTCCGTCACAATCACGCAATCGCTCGCTTGGTATTGCGAGAATAAATCGTTCAACGCTTGATCGTCCATGTCCCAGGAGAGATTGCCGATGTACAATTTCACTTCGCCGCCACTGGATTCCGATTCCGCCGCCGGAGATTCCGCGTCGTACGCTTCCGTGGACATCAACAAACCTCGCTGGTTAAACGCATTCACGTTCATGAAAGAACGCTGCGCGGAACCGACGAATGATTTGGACAACGTCGCGTTCGCAACGGTTCGCACCGAGCGCATTTGCATCGAAGACGACGACGCGAAAATTGGCGTCGCGATTTTACTCATTCTCGACGAGGACGACGCGCGAGTTGACGTCGGCGCGACGATTTTGGTTAAAGCAGACTGGATTAATGATGCCATTCTTTTGCTGGGCATGAGTTAACGGGTAGAATAAACCGGGTTTGAGGAACTTTTGGTGTGGGTATCAAAGGTTTTACGTACGTCGGTAAATGAGCGTTCGAGATTGTTAGTGACGCCAATCGCCTTTTGGCGGCCGGACAAGGTTTTGGTTTCTGGTGCGAGACCAAAAACGTTTCTTTTTCGTTGAAAGAAAAAAAAGGCAAAACCGAACGAATATGCGAGTATTACGATATAGTTTATATATAGTTTATATATATATATAGCAAAGGCAATTAAACTAGATGTGGTGTGTTCTCTCTCCTCTCATGATGTCAACGATATAAATAGCGCCAAAGCTCGTCGTAAAAAAGATATCATGCGCCTTCTTAAACGCTTGAAAGAAACTTTTCAGTTTCCGTTCGCACGTTTTGAAGGCGAGTGTATTCTCTCTCTTGCGTTTTTATCAAGCTTTGTTTGAAAAGGCCATGAAACCGCGGAGGTTACCGGCAAAGGTTGATTTACCTTCCTTTTCGAGAACTTGTGACAAAGGCGAGACGTCCGCATTTTTCCCACTACTTTCGCAAGCCCCCGTTTGTGGTAGCTCCCACCACGTTGTCGGTCGATTTACGTTTCTTCGATGCCGATCGCGTGGCTCTGACGCCGACTTCAGCTTGCGGCTTAAACCAGGAACTCAATCGCGCCGCTTTCGGCTTCTCAACGACTGGAGGCGCGTTGTTCACCTCCATGCGTTCATGGTCCACATTTGATGCTTCTAATACCATCGACATGGGCGGCGGAACACCCGAGCGACGGGACGAGCCTTTATGCGCAGTGGACATCGGTGGCGAAACGCCTCCAAAGTGCAAACGCGTCGGCGCCAAGTCAGCTCCGACGCTCGCGACAGAGTTCTTACGTCCTCTGACCTTTCTACCCCCCGCGAGCGCGGCAGTTACCTTCGTGTTGTTGTTATTGTTGTTGTTATTGTTTGCCGCGGTGTCCTTCTTCGTGCTATTCTTGTTGCCACGCGTCGTGGTCGTCGTCGCTCCGTTCACATTCGTTCGAGCCGGGACGCCCATCGTATCCTTCGCGAACGAGACTTCTTTATCGCCGACTCTGTGCGAAGCAACGACTGATTTCTCGCGAAACGGTAATTGCCTTTTAGATGCCGTCGTTACTCTCGCGCCGTTGGCGGCGTTGGTATTGTACATAGAACTTCGCTGCGAAAACATTTTGCCGTGCGTCGTGTTCAACGCGGCGGTCGGAGACGTTTGCTTGAACGCGGAGCCAAGAGAACCAATCGACGGTAGCGTCGGCAAGTTCTTCATCGTCGACGCGGTTGGAGGTTTCAAGTTGGCCGCTGGCGTGTTTCCAAATCGCATGGAAGCTGCGTGAGCGTTGTTCTTTCCGTTGCTCTTTTTCATCGTCGCCGTATTCTTCGCTGCTTTTCTACTCCCGTTCTTCGCCGTCGTGAGGTTTGGATTTGTGCGTAAGAACGCATCCGTTGGCGAGACCAACATCGCTGATCCCCCAGGCGGCGTGCACATGGCCGGTAAGTCCGCGGTACTGATAAATTCCCCGTCGACGGTGAAACCTTTCATCAACGTCGAATCGCCGCCTAAGGTATTTTGCAGTTGTTGATCCGGCGGCGTTCCCATGCTCAGAATAGCCGCGGCGGCAGCGCGTTCTTGCTGATGCGCATACGCAGCCGCGTTGATTTGCCCGTACATGTTGTTCATCACGTTGGATGGTGGCGTGCCGCCAGCGTTTCCGGGACTTCCGTTATTGCCATTCGTCGCCGGCGTTTGCAACGCGTTCAACTCGTTCAAGTTGAACCCAGCAATGTGGGCGACGGATATGGGCATCTGATCCGATAAACGTCGGAGGCCACCCGCAGATGAGGGCGGGAAGCGGCCCGAGGCGAGCGGCGAAAAAATGCTGCTGACGTTGTTCGCGGCGTTCATGGCGTCTCCCGATTGCGACGGGACGAAATACGGTTGGTACATTTGCATCGCGGCAATATGTTCCGCTTGCGACAAGTTGCGCTTTTGCTGGAGTCCACTCAACTTGCCCTTCTTTGCCATTGGCCCTTGTCCTCCTCCTGCTCCTCCTGTTGCTGTACCATTCTTTCGTTTTCCCGTCGTTTTCCCGTTTGCGCCGAGCGCGGCGGTGACCGCGGCGGCTTGCTTCGCAGCCTTTGCGCGTTCCTTCTCGAGTTCTTTCGCCGCTTTCAGAAGCATCTTTTGTTTCTTCTTCTCTTCCGCGACTTCCTTCGCGAGCAAAGTCTTGGCGTTCTTTTCTTCTTTTGCTTTCGTCGTTTTCGTTGTGGTCGTGCTTGTTTTCATTTTTTTCGGTTTCTTTTCTTCTTTACCGCCGGCGTGCTTCTCCGGCGGCAAATCGGCAAACGCCTCTTTCAACGCCTCTTCCGTCGCGTGCGACGCTTGCTTCCAGCCAATCCAGCTCGATTGCAGCGAACACCTCACCTGCATCGCCGCCGCGCCTTTGGGGACGTCGTTATTCGCGTACACGCGAATCGGCGTCGAAAATCCACTTCCGATAAACTTTGCCTCGCTCAACTTGACGTTTGGAATCGCGTATCCGTTCGCGTCGCTTTCTAACTCGAAAATCGTAAACAACAGCCGAAACGCCTTCACTTTGTTCGGACCGAACGGTCTGACGTGGTTCGACGCTTCGTCGATGGAAATGAACAAGTTCTTCGAGTTCTTCCAGTTTGATTTATCGCCTAAATCTTGTTGCGTCGTCGTCGTCGTCGTCGTCGCCGAAGAAGAGTTTGGTTGCGTCCTACCTTGTTTCCCAAACCTTTGAATGGCGCTTAAAATAGGCCCTTCGCAGCTCTTATTGCACCTCTCTCTCGTCACCGGTAACCACATCTTCCCTTCGCCGTGGACGATGAGTTCGCTCGTCGGTCTTTTCAGCGTTTCCTTCCCCGTTTCTCCCATCGGTTCCGCGTAGACGAGATAAATCACGCACCTCGCTCTCGTCCCGTTCGTGAGGCGTAACTCGTACTCTAACGCCGAGTTCGCTAAATCTTTCGGAATATCGTCACCGATTGGTCGTTCGTGCGCTTCGAATATTTGTAAAATGTTATTCTCGTTCTCGTTCTTCGCGGACGACGCTTTCCCAATCGTCAATTCCACTTGGTTGTACGATCGTTTCTTTTTCCCCAATTTATACGCTCTCTGTGAATAATGTTGGATAAAAGGAGTAAAGCGGTACGGTGAGTACATAAAAAGTGAAAAGAACAACACTCTTTCGTCTTTTCTCGGTTTGATTTTCGTCGCGCGTCTTTCTCGTCGCTCTCTTCTTCGTAATCGTCTCTCTGATTTAAACGCATTCAAAGGACGAAACAACGGCTCCATCGATTCAAATCACTTCGATTGACGAGAAAAGATGCGCGCGAGAGAGAGAGGGAAAGAGATGCGAAAGACGAGAACTCGATGTAACGCGCATTTCTCTCTCTCTCTCTCTTTATTCTATTCTCGGAAAGACGAAGGGAAGAGCAAAACCAGAAGAAGTGCGCTCTTCTCATCGTTCGAGAGACGATCAAATCGAGACGTTGGGGAAAACCATAAAAAACATGAAACGTACCACTTCCGCGTTTTGCCCCGCCGCTGT
>Ga0255783_10001341_pt1 | contig 26534 bp, 27 predicted proteins | sample 011ome_22_FD_179981 | JGI IMG/M metagenome (GOLD analysis project Ga0255783, IMG submission 179981) | Coastal salt marsh microbial communities from the Groves Creek Marsh, Skidaway Island, Georgia - 011507BT metaG (version 2) | ecosystem: Environmental > Aquatic > Marine > Intertidal zone >... | reverse complement strand
TGCTTCGACATTGACACCTTGCATCATGCCGTCGCGGTCAATATCGGTATAGACCACCGCGCTCACGCCCGCATCGGCAAAGCGCTTGGCAAGGTCGGTGGCATCGAGTTCGCTCTCGCTCGCCCAACCCTCGACGGCAACACGGCCCCCTCGGGCATCGATGCCGACAATGATGTGCCCCGGAAAGGCTGCGCAGGCTTGATGGACAAATTCAGGGTTTTTGGCTGCCATGGTGCCGATAATCGCGTACTCCACCCCAGCTTCAAGATAGCGCGCAATGGTCTCGAGATTACGGATACCACCGCCAATCTGAATCGGCAGCGTCGGCAGGGCTTTTGAGATCGCCTCGATGATGCCGGCGTTGACGGGCTCCCCTGCAAAGGCGCCGTCGAGGTCAACAATATGGAGCCGCCGGGCGCCCTCGTCGAACCATCGCTGCGCCATGGCAACGGGGTCGTCAGAGAACACCGTGCTGTCTGCCATATCGCCCTGCCGCAGGCGCACGCACTGGCCGTCTTTCAAATCAATGGCGGGTATTACGAGCATCTGCCGTCCCAGTCGAGAAAGTTTTTGAGTAGCGTCAGCCCCGCGGTATGGCTCTTCTCCGGGTGAAACTGCGTTGCGAACAGGTTCTCCTGCGCCAATGCCGCGCAGCCTGTGAGGCCGTAATCAAAGGTGCCTGCGATCACAGCGTTGTTATCGGGCACTACGTGGTAGCTGTGAACAAAATAAAAACGCGTGTCGGGCTCGATGCCGCGCCACAAAGGGTGATCGATGGCCGGCCGCACGGCGTTCCAGCCCATGTGCGGCACCTTCAGCCGCTCACCCTGGTCGCTGCGATGCGCCGCGCCAAAGAAGGCAACCTGGCCCGGCAACACATCAAGGCAGTCGACGCCGCCATTTTCTTGAGAGTGAGACATCAGGGCCTGCATGCCGACGCAAATGGCCAGCACCGGCTTGCGGTCCACGTTCAGCACCTGATCCAACAGCTGATCACAGCCGAGGCGACGGATCGCTTCCATACAGTCACGGATACCCCCAACACCCGGGAAAACAACCCGGTCAGCGTCAAGGATAGCTTGCGGTTCATGGCTGACCACGACCTCGGTCGCTCCAACGTGCTCCAGCGCGCTTGCCACAGAGTGCAGGTTGCCCATGCCGTAATCGATTACGGCAACCCGTTGGGTCACGGCTTACAAAACCCCTTTGGTCGAGGGGCTGGTGCCAGCCATGGCCTCGTCGGGCGCGACCGCCATGCGCAACGCCCGGCCGAACGCCTTGAACACGGTCTCGGCCTGGTGGTGGGCGTTGTGACCGCGGAGATTATCGACGTGCAGCGTCACGTCGGCGTGATTGACGAAGCCCTGAAAGAACTCGACCACCAGATCAACGTCGAACTCGCCGACTTTGGCGCGGGTAAACGGCACGTGAAATTCGAGCCCCGGACGACCGCTGCAGTCGATCACCACGCGCGATAGCGCCTCATCGAGGGGTACGTAGGCGTGCCCATAGCGCACAATGCCCTTTTTATCGCCGATTGCTTTGCTAAACGCCTGCCCGAGGGTAATGCCGATGTCTTCCACCGTGTGGTGAGCATCGATATGCAGGTCTCCCTTGGCGGTGATATCAATATCTACCTGACCGTGTCGGGCGATCTGATCCAGCATATGCTCGAGGAAAGGGAGGCCAGTATCGAGGGTGCACTGGCCGGTGCCGTCGAGGCATAGCTCGACCGCAATCTGGGTCTCGAGGGTCTCGCGGCTGACTGATGCCTTGCGAGCACCCGCTTCCTGCTGACTCATGCTGTCTTCTCCGGGCAACCCGCGAGACTGCGCGGGCGCTACACTAGGGGCGCCATTGTATAGAAAGAGCCCTGCTACTTCATTGCGAAGCTTTACCACTTCATGAGTGAAAAAGATCACATTGCCGACGCGTTGCTCGAGTGGTTTGACCAGCACGGGCGCAAAGACCTGCCCTGGCAAACAAACCGCACGCCGTATCGCGTTTGGGTGTCGGAGATCATGCTTCAGCAGACCCAGGTCAGTACCGTGATTCCCTTTTACGAGCGTTTTATGGCGCAGCTCCCCACGGTCGAAAATCTGGCCGAGGCCGCCGAAGACTCTGTATTGCACTTGTGGACCGGCCTCGGCTACTACGCCCGCGCCCGCAACCTGCACCGCTGTGCCAAACAGGTCTGCACATCGCACAACGGCGTTTTCCCGAGCGACTTGGCAGGGCTCGAGGCCCTGCCCGGTATTGGGCGCTCTACCGCCGGGGCGATACTCTCTTTAGCCATGGATACCCGGGCGCCGATTCTTGATGGCAACGTGAAGCGGGTACTCGCGCGTTACCACGCGATAGCCGGCTGGCCCGGTCAGCGGGCGGTCAGCGACACGCTGTGGTCCTTTGCCGAGCACCACACGCCACAAGAGCGCCTTGCAGACTACACGCAGGCGATCATGGACCTCGGCGCGACCTGCTGCACGCGCAGCCGGCCGGTCTGCGAGCGATGCCCCCTAGAGCGGGGTTGCGCCGCCAGTGCACAGGGCCGACAACGTGATTTCCCCGGCCGCAAGCCGCGTAAGCAGATTCCACTGCGACAACGATGGCTCGCCGTGGTTACGCGCGCGCCCGGGGAGGTGCTGCTGCAAAAAAGACCGGACTCGGGTATCTGGGGCGGCCTGTGGGCGCCGCCGGAGTTTGAGGAGGCGTCTGCTGCTAAAGCATGGATAACAAATACCCTGTCGCTGCCGGCAGAGCGCTGTCGTATCGAAGAACCCTTTCACCACACCTTCACGCATTTCAAGCTGGAGGCTCACTCGGTGAGGGCGCAATGCGCCGAGAACCACCCCGAGACGATTGGCGTAGAATCCCACGCCGATGACTTACAATGGTTCGCTTTGCACCCACCGCCTTCGGTGGGCCTACCTGCACCCATCGTGCGGCTATTGGCTAAGCTGGGGAAAGAAAACCCTCCAAGGAGCAACTGATGGCGAGAACCGTCCACTGCCGACGCTATGGTGAAGACCTCGAGGGACTCGAGCGCCCGCCCCTGCCCGGCGCCAAAGGCCAGGATATTTTTGACAACGTGTCGAAAAAAGCATGGCTCGAATGGCAGGGCCACCAAACGATGCTGATCAATGAAAAACACCTCAGCCTGATGGATCCGGAAGCGCGCAAGTACCTGATGGGTGAGATGGACAAGTTTTTGGCTGGCGAAGACTTTGATCAGGCCGAAGGTTATGTGCCGCCCAGTGAGTAACCTCCTAGCAGCCCATGACCTAGCGCTGAGCCTGCGGCGGGTGCTCGCCCACCTGTCGCCCACACTCTCGGGTATCGGCAAATGAGATTAGGTTCATGGTTCCTCACCGGTGTCGCCTGTGCGGTAGTTACCGCGACATTAGCTGGGGTCAAATTTCTACAGATCTCCGATGCCATGGCGCTGATGGAGAGCTTCCCGCCGCCCTCGGAGTCGGTCACCGTGGCACGGGCACAGGCCGATACCTGGGAGCCGACACGCTTGCTCAGTGGCACCGTGCGCTCGCCCGAGCATCTGGTGATATCCGCAGAGATGGCCGGTCGCGTGGTGGAACTGCCCTTTCAAAGTGGCGAGGTCGTACCTGAGGGTGCGGCCGTGCTCGTATTGTTCGATGACGATCTGGAGGCACAGCGCACTGCGCTCCAGGCAGACCTGAATCTGGTCGACACCCAGCTTGAGCGCAATCGCACACTTGAGGCGGATTCACTGGTCTCGCAGGACCAGCTCGACACATTAAAAGCCCGCAGTCTGTCGCTCAGGGCACAGATCGCAGTACTGGACGCGCGGCTAAGTCGCATGACAGTTCGCGCACCCTTTAAGGGCACGCTGGGGATCTACCCGCAGCGGCTAGGGGATTTAATGCGCTTTGGCGAAGTACTGACGACCCTGACCGGTTTAAACCCTTCTCGCTGGATTGACTTCAAAGTCCCGCAGGGACTCGCTGAAATCCGCGTGGGAGATACGGTTCAGATCCGCGATATTTCAGGGGACGAGATCGGCCCGGCAGAGGTGATTGCTGTATCTGATGCGTTTGCTGAGGGCACCCGTACCTACGATGTTCGCGCCCAGTTAGCGGCGCCCGCGTTGCGTCACGGTGCGCTGGTGCAGGTCGCGATCCGCACAGGCCCGACCGAGTATCTGATGTCGGTGCCCGCACGCAGCGTTCGCTGGGACCCAGAGGGTGCGCATACTTTTGTCATTGTCGAGGCGGAAGCCGAGGCTTATTTACCCTACCGTGCCTCATTGCGACGTGTGGAAGTGCGTGGCGAAACCGCCGACCGCTTTTACATTCGAGGCGAGCTGAATCCGGGTGACGAGATCGCCGATCAGGGCGCCTTCAAGCTGCAGGACGACGCATTGGTTAGGATCCAGACCGGAGCGGCCGAGGGGTGACCGCGCTCCCGCTCCGCCCTCGTTGGACGGATATTTTTATCAAGCGTCCGGTAGTAGCTGTGGTGTTCTGCATCGCGCTGCTGCTGCTCGGTATTCGCTCTGCCATCAGCCTCCCAGTGATTTCATTTCCGATCATCGAGAGTTCCTCCATAGCGATCGTCACCGCGTATCCGGGCGCTAGTGCCGAGACCGTTCAGGGCTTTGTCACCGAACCCATTGAGCGAGTGGCCAGCAGTGTGCCGGGTCTCGACTATGTAGAGTCAGTGACCACGGCAGGTGTCAGCACCGTCACGCTATGGCTGCGACTGAATCAGGACACCACCAAAGTATTGGCGGAACTCTCGACGAGGCTGAGCCAGATTCGTTTCGAGCTCCCGGAGGGTACCGAGGACCCTTCGATCGAAATCAGCCGCGCCGACACCCCCTACGCCAGCTTTTATCTGGGCGTACTGATACCACCGACCCGAACCTATGCTGAAGTCACCGATATTATTCAGCGTGAGATTCTGCCGCGACTTTCTGCACTGCCAAACGTGCAGCGCGCCGTGAACTATGGCCTGCCGCAAGCGATGCGTATCTGGCTTGACCCCTGGCGCATGGCCGCGCTGAGCGTCGACGCCGACGACATCTACAGCACCCTGCAGCGCAACAACGTGATCGGCACCTTCGGGCAGGCGGAGAGCCGCTCACAGCGCATCAATCTACAAACCAACAGCGAGGCGAAAACCCCCGAGGATTTCGCCAATATGCTGATCCGCCGAGAGGGCAATACCGAGATTCGGCTTGGTGACGTGGCCACTGTGGAAAGAGGGACCATGGAGGTCTCGCGCATGGCCCGCTATAACCAGAATCAGGTGGTGTTTATTCCTATCTATCCGGAGCCCGGCACCAGTGAAATTCTAGTTGGTGACCTGGTCTATGAGGCCGTTGAGCAAATCAACGAGACCCTGCCACCGGACCTTGAGCTCTCTATTCCCTTCGACAATTCGCGCTACATGCGCGAGGCGGTAAAGGAGATTTTTCTGACGCTGGGAGAAACCGTTTTTCTGGTAGGTCTGGTGGTGGTTGCACTCATGGGCTCTGTGCGCAGCGCCATAGTCCCGTTACTGACGATTCCCATATCAATCTTGGGCGCGATGGCGGCAATGTCTCTCATGGGTTTCTCCCTGAACCTGCTGACCATCCTTGCTGTAGTGCTGTCCGTGGGGCTAGTAGTTGATGACGCCATCGTGGTGGTCGAGAACGTAGCGCGTCATCTTCGCGCAGGCATGTCTCGACGTGACGCCGCCCTCGCCTCTTCACGCCGCTTACTCTCACCGATCATCGCCATGACCATCACACTCGGAGTGGTGTACGCCCCCATCGGTTTTGTGTCGGGTTTGTCTGGCGTGCTTTTCCGGGAGTTCGCTTTTACCTTGGCAGTGGCGGTTCTCATCTCGGGACTTGTGGCCATGACCCTATCCCCTATCATGAGTGCCTGGGTATGCCCGGACAGTAGCCATGAAACGCGAATGAGCCGCTGGGTAAACGGTCGCTTTGAGCAGACCGCGAAACGCTACGGCGCACTGATTGATTTTTCGCTGCGTTGGCGGTGGCAGCTGTTAACAGCCGGGGCGTTCTTTACGCTACTGATTGCGCCACTGTATCTGTTTTCTCTAAAGGAATTAGCGCCGATTGAAGATCAAAGCGCCATCAATCTGGTGGTGGATTCGGCTCCCGAGTCTTCGGTAGAACAAACATTGCTGGGCTTCACTGACGCAGTAGACGTGCTGATGGAGCGACCCGAAACAACATACATATGGCAGGCGTTTGGGCCCTCGGGCGGCTACGGTGGCCACGAGTTTGTACCGCCCGATGAGCGCGACGTGAGCACGCACCTGATGCTTCCTGGTATTCGCAACGACCTGGCTCAGGTGCCCTCCGTCAGGGCCTTCCCCGCGACCACGCCTGCGCTACCCACCGCAGGACAATTTGACGTGGAGGTGGTGGTCACCTCGTCAGATTCGGCACATGACATGCGGCCCTATGCGCAGGCGATGGTGGATAAGGCGCGAACTGCTGGCCTGTTTCTCTACTTTGAAACCAGCCTGCGGATGGATCTCCTCTCGGTGGAGTACCAGCTGGACAAGGACCGGCTCGCCGATCTGGGCATGAACCTGAATGACCTCACCTCGCAGATGGGGCTGTTCGTGTCAGAGGGCTATGTGACGCGCTATGACGAACGGGGTCGTGCCTACCGGGTGATCCCCATGCTGGAACGTGACCTGAAAGCCTCCCCCGAGGCACTGCTGGATACGCCCATCACCTTGCCCACTGGCGAGCAGGTGCCCTTTGGCACCTTCGCGGTGCTTGAACGCAATACCGAGCCGCGAGCCCTCACGCGGTTCCAACAGAAAGGGAGCTTCAAGCTCTTCGGCGGCGTGATTCCGGGCTACACAAAAGAGCAGGCGCTCAGTTACGTTGAGGAGCTCGCCGAGGAGACCCTCCCCCCGGACTACCGGCTCGACTACACAGGTGAATCGCGGGAGATCCGCCGCGAGGGCAACACCATGGTCGGCGTGCTCGGCGCCTCACTGGTCATGGTGTTTTTGGTACTGGCGCTACAGTTCAACAGCTTCCGAGATCCACTGATTATCTTGCTCGGCTCGGCGCCGCTCGCGCTCTTTGCTGCAATGGTCATTACCTTTACCGGCTTTACCACCATTAACATCTACTCACAGGTCGGGCTCATTACGCTGGTGGGGCTCATCTCCAAAAACGCCATCCTGATTGTGGAATTCGCCAACCAGGCGCAGATGGAGGGCCTCTCGAAGTTAGAGGCGATCAAGGCCGGCTCCATGAACCGGCTCAGGCCCGTGCTCATGACCACCGGCGCCACAGTATTTGGCCACTTTCCTTTGGTGCTGGTCGAGGGCGCCGGTGCCGAGGCGCGCAACAGCATTGGCTTTATTCTGGTGATCGGCATGCTGATCGGCACCCTGTTTACACTGGTGTTATTGCCTGCAATCTACGCCCTATTGGCTTCGGACCATCATTCGCCAGAGGAAGCAACTGACAACACCCTCGCTGAGGACCCACCCCGGCCAATACCAGCCTGACGTAAGGCCCCGCGTTACTTGACGCGTGGAGAGTGCGCGGGTTTAATACGCGGCCTTCAAGCTGTACGCCCCTCTTTTGCCCAGGTAGCTCAGTTGGTAGAGCAGTGGATTGAAAATCCTCGTGTCGGTGGTTCGATTCCGCCCCTGGGCACCATAACTTCAATAAGAACAAGCGTTTACAAGGCCACTACCTTTCGATAGTCCTTAGCACAGTTGTAGCACAGTCAGTTTAAGCCAGCGGCTGCTATGTATTCCTTCGCAGTAATGCTGTGTGGGCAATAGGGAATGTGTGCACCGTCAGCGAGCAAAGAGCTCTTGATGGAGGGTAATGATTGATCCTGATTCCATGACACTAAGAGCAGAAAAAAGCGGCCGTTAAGCCGCCTCTTCTACCTGTCGTCGCAAGTCACTCGCCGTAGATTATTTCAATGTAGCCTTCGTTCTTGACCGCATAAAAGTCATATATGCCATCACCGTTGATGTCTGAAATAGTCACATTACCTGACGCAGGTTGCAGGAATACCTGAGTATCGTTCAGGGAATAAGGAAGATCGCAAAGTGTGTTGTTCCAAAAGCCATCATCAGGCCGTTGTGGTCCCGCACACACCACACTCTGCCAAGCCCAAAACTCTGCATCAGCTTGACCCCAGATGCCATCCAGATCCAACACTAACTCAAAGTCACCTACATTCTCGTAGTAGCACATGGCACCACACTCCATGTTGTAATCGTTGAGGTAGTAGTCGAGATCGCCATCGCCGTCAAAGTCTATGAGTTGTGACCTAAAGGGATTGAAGGCCATGTTAAAGTTAGTGAGCTTGGGCTCTGGCACAATCACACCATCAGTTTTACTTACTCTGTAAGCCAAACTGCGACCGTGTTCTGTTTCACGAGTAGCAAATCTGTCTACACGGTTCTGTGTCCACCAGTCTGGATTATCACAATCCTCAGGTTCCACAGTGTCTATGAAATCAATACAAAACCCTGAGTCCATGATTGACCACATATTGGAACCAATCTCCAGATAGGTCTGTGGGTTACCGTTGAATTGTTCTCCTGGAGTGTCAGGACGCTCGTTGATTGCATACTCGAAAAACTCTGAGAGATCGTCAATCTCTACACCTGGATCTAAAAGTGCACCAGGCATATTGAGCATCACTGCTACGTCTGCACCATTGTCAGCGATAGTGAGTCCCCAATCCCAATAGGACAACAAATACTGCTCGCCCAGATTCAGGAAATACTGATAGTGAACTTTTTGTCCACGCTGATGTTCCTCAGGAATATCATAGAACCTGTATTCGCCCTGTGCGGTAGTTCTGTTTGAAACATAGATGCCATCATCTGTATCCATGCTGTATACCAACAGACTCTCAATCTCCCAGGGACCAGACATTACCTCTAACTTACAATCTTCCCAGATCTCATATAGTTCTTGGTTGCCTGAGTTATTGATCAGATGCTCACACTCACTAAGTCTGGGGTCAGTTTGTTGAATATCCCAGAACTCTTCCTGAATTTTTCTGCCCAGAACGTTGATGTAAGTCTCGCCCTGAAAGTTTACTTGTGAATAGTCTTGAATAATCTGGTTGGCTTCGTTCAGACATCCTGGTTGCTCAGGACGGTCAGGCCTGATGGGATACTCACCGTTCACAGCCATGCCTCGCTGAACCCAACAATGTTGGATCCACAAGCCAGATGGGAGGTTATCCTGGAGTTCCCAGTAACGGTCTGTAACATCAACCAGTTCTGCACCTTCCACGCGGGCCACAAGTGGTCCAACATCAAGGTCAAGTGTTCTGGCTTCATAGGCATCCACCCAATCTCTGGGCATGGCATTTCTGGTACCAAACAGCCACAGATATGTATCGCCTAAGTTGTCAGTGTAAAATGAAGGAATAGTCTGACCACTCTGGAAGGGCAACATATGAGTCACATATCCGCCTTCGCCGTCACTTAACATCACACTGCCTGCATTGTTGTAATACACGTCTGTGGGGCGATCGATGTTAAATGCTCTTCCGTTAACGATATCAAACACGCTGTTATCCCAGTGATGCTGGAATAAAACATCGTCATAGCCATCGCCATTGACATCGCCCACATTAAGACCATTCCAGGCCTTTAATGTGGTGTCGAACACGGGATATTCACCACCAAAGATACTCTGATCGTTCTCAAACACTCCATCATTGTTGATGAACACAGCCAGATACTGGTCTGCAATCCAACCGTAGAACTCGTCATATGTGACATGCTGTCTGAGGTATTCCGTATCAGTCACGGGCTCAAAACATGTAAACCCAAATATCACGTCCTGATCGCCATCCAGATCCACATCTAAATTTAAGTAAACCAAATTCTTTGAGGGATCAGCACACCCATCCATAGAGATCTGACTATCGTCAAAATAGACCCTTTCACGGTTATAAAGGTCCCATGCTGGCTCTGAATCTGGTGTGGGCTCAGGTGTGGTATCGACCACAGGCTCTTCAGTGGTGTCTGCTGAGTCTTCTGCATCATCATCTGAGTCAGCGGGTGTCCACTTGTTAGTGCAGACCAGATAATCTGTGCCAGGCTTGCGAACACACTCTATGGACTGTTCGATCTGTTCAAAAAAATCGAAGCCCTGAAAGGACCAAGCGGGGTTTGAGAGAAAAGCAGCCGCGCAGGAAAACAGTGCGGCGGGAAACAACCTGTTCATCACAACATCCTTGTTTTGTGAGGCAGAGCGAATCCTTGCTCTGATATTTACAGTGTGACCCAAAGCCTCAAACTGAGTCACCTGTTAATGAGTCCAAATTTTACAGCAGTAATGGTCGCTCTTGCGGCGTCTACTGACTTGTCACGCTACGCCACTGACTTGGCTCGTTCTGCCAAAAAACCAGCACAAAATGACCGCGCTCAACACACAATCCTTAGCACGTTCCTTAGCACAGTCTGATCTGGGCCCCTAAAACCCGCATAGACACTGGGCTTTTGGTGAAGCGGTCTTTTGAAAATCCTCGTGTCGGTGGTTCGATTCCGCCCCTGGGCACCATAACTTCAAGAAGAATAAGCGCTTACAAAGCCACTACTTTTCAACAGTCCTCAGCACAGCTGTAGCACAGTCAGTGTGAGGCGCCGGCTGCTAGGTATCGCCCTTGAGCAACATTCAAACGTTAAAGTTTTTCAGTCGTCGTAGTCGCTTGAATCCAAGAATTTTTTTGCGGTTAGTAAGTACAAGGTTGACTCGCTAAAACTTAGACTTGAGCCAGGGTATGTAACTACATAACTTGCCACGTCAATCGCACCGTCATTGTCAATATCTATTGGCCCAGGGTTTTGTAGTCTGCTCACACCATTCCAGTTAGTGTTCGGTGCTAAGTCGTGTTTTCCTAAAGACGGAAATACTGTTGGCGGAACGTCCACGAAGTGACCTGTTCCATCATTTAGCCAAATTGTGGCGCCTGCATAAGCTGGCGCAGAATCTGGGTGATAAGGCTCAGCGGTCTGGTCGAAAATATCGATGAAACCGTCTGCATTCACATCTAGAAGATGAAGCTTGCCCGCGCCGCCTTTAAATGCCTCTCCAGTGCTGTAATAGCTTTGGTCTCCAAGCCTGGCGTTGGTCTCATCTGTAAAATTACCGTACCCGTCATTAATCAGTATCTGAAGCTCCCGCCCTTCGTAGTAAGGCTGAGCTCGAGTTTGACCAATTACGATATCTAAATCACCGTCACCATCCAAATCTGTTGTATTCATGTCATTTTGCTTGGTGTTTTCAAATCCAAAGCGTCCAAGCGGCATATCAGAGCGCTGCCTACGCGACAAATCTGACTCGCCCTGACTCAAATAAAGGCAAACCTCTGCGTTTGGATCCGCCTGTGCATGAACAAAGTCTCCAATCCCGTCGCCGTCAAAATCAGCTATCAGTGAGGACATCGTATAGCCTCTAGAAGGCCCCTCCATATCCTCTAAAGTTATATTTGCATCGAATTCCCCACGCCCGTTGTTTTCATATAATTTTCCGGCCATCCATATGTCCACATCCCCGTCACCATCTATATCGCCAGTAGCCAAGTCGTGAGCAAACTTCATGTCAGGCATAAGAGCTCCATTTTCTTGGCCCTCGATAAGATCGCTAGCATCGTAAAGTTTGCCGTCCTCACCGCTGAGATATAACAGGTGCCTCTCAGGCACATAATCCATGTAGTTATGTGGCTCCCTTGAGTGCGTCCCCATTGCCGCGACGACAAAATCATCACGGTTATCACCGTTGAAGTCTGCCACTGCTACCCGAAAACCAAATTGCATGCCTGTGGGTAAAGCGCCCTCAAAAATGCTGTCAGAGCGGTATAGTCCACTCTCCTTGTCATTGAGGAAAATTGTGGGCCGAATTTCCAAGTCACGCACATAGCCAAAATTGCTAGTGGGCATTATCAGCAAATCCTGAAAGCCGTCCGCATTAAAATCTGCGGTTACATATCTGTTTGGTTGGTGATTAACGGCTCGATCGCCTTCATTACAGTTATCTAAACTGGGATAGCACGTCACAGGTGGGATTTCGTCGGAATAAAATGAACCGAATCCATAACTCGACACTTCAAATTCCTCAGTGCTCTCTACCGAGTCAATGTATGCGATCCGCGCAAACTCAGCTTTAATATGCAGTTGCCGTTCCATTCCAAGCTGATCCCTATTCACAGAAACGTTACATTTGGGGTTGTCGTAGGTGCTTGGAGTATTACAAATATCACCCGACCAACCAGCAAATTTATAGTACTCGTCAGGGACCACTTCATAGGTCGCCCGTAAAACGTCATCAAGTTTGATTTCGCATTTGGACTCACACTCGAATCCTGATACTGAGTCAACTATCTTTCCTCCTGCGCCCGCGGAAAATAGGAGCTCATACTTTGGCTCAACTGGCACAGGAGTGGGTTCAGGGGTTGGTTCCACCACAGGCTCTGGAATCGTTTCCTCCTCTTCATGGTCCACAGGAACAAATTTGTTGGAGCACACCAACATGTCAGTGCCTCGCTTTCTGACACACTCTATGGACTGTTCGATTTGCTGAAAGAAATCGAAGCCCTGAAAAGACCAAGCGGGGTTTGAGAGAAAAGCAGCCGCGCAGGAAAGCAGTGCGGCGGAAAGTAGCCTGTTCATCACAACATCCTTGTTTTGTGAGGCAGAGCGAATCCTTGCTCTGATATTTACAGTGTGGCCCAAAGCCTCAGTCTACGTCACCCGTTTATGAGTCCAAATTTTTACAGCAGTAATGATCGCTGTTGCGGCGTCTACTGGCTTGTCACGCTACGCCACTGACTTGGCTGTTCCTGCCAAAAACCAGCACAAGATGCCCACGCGTTACGCGCAATCCTTAGCACATTCCTTAGCACGGTTTGATCTGTGCCCCTGACAGCCGCATAGATACTGAGGTTTTGGTGAAGCAGTCTATTGAAAATCCTCGTGTCGGTGGTTCGATTCCGCCCCTGGGCACCATAACCTCAAGAATAACAAGCGCTTACTGCAACCCCACAAAACTCAATCTCATAGCACGGTCATAGCACGGCGAGGAGACAGGGTTGCTTGTAGGTAAACATCAGAGTGAACAATGGGAAATGGCACCGTTTCCAAGATCTGTTGTTGTGTTCGTGCCACGCACTGAAGTGGCGTCCAGCAAATTCTCTTAATTAGAAAACACTGATATGAATCTGTCGAACTGTGAAGGAACGAAGCCGCCCAAAACATCCAGAAACTCATTTCGCAGAATGTTTGAATAGAAAAAGACGTATCTGTCTGATTGATTATGAAGATCGAGACGCCGCTTATCCGCTTGCACAGCGTACAAAATGGGAAATGTATCAAGCAACTCGTCTAAAAAATCAGGCATTGATGTTCTTTGGAGCGCGTTCAAGCACCAGTGATTAGCTTCAAGCATGACTACAGGTTGACTCTGATTAATTGATTGCTCTAGCCCCCTCAACGCCTGAAGCTCATATCCCTCAACATCAATTTTTATGAAGGATGGAATCACGTGGTGCTCCTTCAGTATTGCATCCCCTCTTTCAACCATTATTTTTTCCGAAACATGTCCTTCAGATGCTTTTGTAATGTCATTGATAAAGCCGCCTGATCTGTTTCCTTCCGCGAATTGAATTTCTGTCGAAAACGCCTCACTACCTAAGGCAACGTTAAATAGGGCGATATTCTCTAAACGATTTCTTTCTACATTCCGTTTCAAAAGGGAAAAGGTACTTGGCACTGGTTCAAAACTGTATACCTCCTTGAATAACTTCGACATTAACAACGTAGTCATTCCAATATTGGCTCCTACATCTAAACAAGCCGCTTCTGCATCAAAGCAACTAATCAATTCGCAAGTGTGCCGCTCAAATTCATTTCCAAGATGTTGGCCGTAGATAGGATCTGAGACTACGTTGTAGAAGTGATTGCCAATTTTTAAATTATTAATTTCGATCGTGTTCATTGCTTATCGCACTCCTCACCCATAACCTCGCCTAAGCATCAATCCGTGGATTTTACTCTTCACCAACACGACTTGCTTCTTCCACAGCATTAGCACCATCATTTTTTAGTAACAATCACGTGAGATTGTCCCTCCGTCTAAATCAAAGCTTTCCAAATACTTGAGCATCAACGGTCAAGCTGGGTGGTCTATATAATCGAGCCTTTATCCACATCCATCGCTTTTGCGAGGCTTGTTAGCAAGCTCTCTCGACACCGTCTTGCGTGTCTCCTCATAAAGTCATGAATCTTGATTTGATGAATGCAGCCAGACGGACCATCAGAGCGCCAAACGAAGCCAGCGAAGCTTGGGCTTTATAGGACCAATAGCATGTATACCTTTTGCTGAAGATCCAGGTAAAAGGACTGTTTTTCATGTTGAAAATTCGATTTTGAAGCGCTTAATGCTTAGCACGGTTTGATCTGCGCCCCTGACAGCCGCATAGAAACTGGGGTTTTGGTGAAGCGGTCTTTTGAAAATCCTCGTGTCGGTGGTTCGATTCCGCCCCTGGGCACCATGACAAAAAGCCCCGTCTCATGAAGGGGCTTTTTCGTTATAGCGCCCAAATCTCTGTCACTCGGCCCTCATCGTCTATCTGAAACACCTCAACAATGTCGAGCACGACCCCATCTTTGTCAGTGATGTGCAGGTAGCACGTCACAGAGGCACCAAACTCAACAATATTCACTAACTCCTGCTGGGCACCAATATCGGTCAGCCAGCCAAAGATGACATCCCGCACTTCCTCGTGCCCTGTTACATCGAAGCCCATAGCAGGTACGTGCATCTTGTAATCAGGCGCCCGCGGCACCTTTGACCACTCCTCGTAACCACCACTCGCATTCAGCTTGTAGTATCGAATGGCCTCTGCAATTGGCGATAGGTTTTCCATAACTGTCTCCTGACTCGGCTTTAGAGCGGTTTAAGTAATCCGCAGAGCATATCAGTCTCCGCTGGCCAGCCAGCGCACCGCCGACTAGAAATACAAGACGCCAATCTGAGAAGCGATGCGGTCCGTATCTATTAGTAGTGAGCATTCACGAGAACACTCGATATGGACTATTTCATCTGGGCAATTCCCGCCGCGCTATGGATCATAGTGAGCCTTGACGCGGCGTCGCGGCAGACGCCACTGCTGTTACTGGACCGCACCCACAAGCTCTAACGCTCAAACCGGGCGCACGAGAAAACGGTTATGAGCTGGTTAGTCTTTGGCTTTTGGGGCTGCGCCGCCATGTGGCTGATTAGCCTCGCCGGTGACCTAGGCCTAGCGCGCAGCTCCGAGGTAGCCGAGGGGCTCCAGTGGCTACCCCTCATCAGCGCCATCATCGCTTTTATTGGCATGTGCTACTTCGGCCATGCCACCTCCATGTTCGGCTGGTAGCCAGCCCGCCTCTACTCCCCAACCACTGATTTCCGCATGCTGTCGGCGTAGATCATCTCAAAGCCGAGCGCCGGCTAGCCGCTCTTTTGTTTCATGCAGATCGCAGTAAACTGAGCGGCCAGAAAGCTGAACTATCGCGACGGAGCCGTCCTCGATGAATGCACCCATACCCACGCTGGACACCTGGCCCGAGCAATCGATTCGCGGGCACAGCATTTCCGGGTCGCGCTATATCTCCCGTGACTTCATGGAGCAGGAATGGGAAGGCATGTGGACGCGGGTGTGGCTGCTACTGGGGCGGGAATCTGAACTGCCCGAACCCGGCGACTGGCAAATGGAGCCTTTGGGGCGCGAAGAGATCCTGATGGTGCGCCAGCAGGACGGCAGCATCAAGGCCTTCTATAACGTGTGCCAACACCGCGGCAATCCGCTGGTAGACGAGCCCAGGGGCAGTAACCCGCGGCGCTTTGTCTGCCGCTACCACAGCTGGGCGTTTCTGCCCGACGGTGCGCTGCAGTTTGCGCCGGATAAAGAAGATTTCCCTGAGGGCAACCCCTGCGGCAAGTTGCGACTTGCCGAGCTCAAATGCGAGACCTTTGCGGGGTTCATTTGGGTGAATATGGACCCCGAGTGCGGGTCTTTAAAAGACTACCTCGGGCCAATATGGGACGAGTGGCAGGCCCGAGAAGTCGACACCTGGCAGCGCACCATGGCCAACACCATGTGGCTGCCCTGCAACTGGAAAGTGGTGTTGGATAACTTCAATGAGTCCTACCACGTGCCGACGGTGCACATGGGTGCGACGCCCTCCACCGACCGCACCGCCATTGCCGGGGGCATTAACACCTACTTCAAAGAAACTCAGTTTGATCTGGCGAATGAAGGCCACGCACGCATGATCATGAAGGGCGGCTACGGTGCTGGCGTGACCGACACTGACGGCAACATTGTGGAGCCGCTGGCCTCACTGCTCGGCTACTGGAGCCTCGACCCAGCCGACTTTAAGGGTAAGCCCGAACACACCCGCGAGGCGCTCCAACAGGCAAAGCGAGAGCGGGGCCCCGAAAAGGGCTACAGCCACTATTTAGCCGTACCCGACGAACAGTTGACCGATGCCTTCCACTACACGCTGTTCCCCAACTTTGCGGTGTCGCTATGGTCTGACGGCTTTCATTTTTTGCGCGCGCGGCCCCACCCCACTGACCCCGAGCAGTGCCTGTTTGATAACTGGTGGTACGCGAGCCCGGCCAGCGTGGCAGCCGAACTCGATGATGGCACCAGCGCCACCGAGTCGCTGACAGGTGATGGCTGGGGTGATGTACCCGTTAAATGGCTGACCTGCGGAGAAGACTCCATCGGCCCTGCAATCGAGGACGACGTAGCGGTCTTTATCACCCAGCAACGGGGGGTGCGTTCACGAGGTTTCAAAGGCGCCTATCTCTCGGGCCAGGAAAAGCGCATCAGTCGCTACCACGAGCGTATCGATGACTACATTGACGGAAAGCTCTAAGAAAAAAGGAAGCGCAACATGAGTGACACCGACGATCGCCGGCAGCTTCAAGACGTCATGCTCTCCTACGCAGCTGCAGTCGATGACCGCGACATGGCGCGCTACCGCGCCTGCTTTGCCGATGACGTGGAGATCGTCGGTTTTGGCGAGGCGACCATCACTGGCGCCGATACTTGGACCGCCTCGGTAGAAAGCCAACTGGAGGCCTTTTCTGCGACCCAACACCTGATGAGCCCGCAGCTGGCGACCGTCTCGGGCGACACGGCCTCTGCAAGGACGGATGTGCAGGCCCTGCACGTGATGAAGGATGGCGAAGGCGCCATGTTCACCCTGTGGGCGACCTATTTAACCGATTTCGTGCGCACCGGCGGCGGCTGGAAGATTGCCCGCCATGAGTTGGTCATCCGGGGCACCCAGCAAACTTCCTGAAAACACTGAGATGTCACTGCTCTCTTCAGCGGGCGTAAGCCCAACACGGCGACGGCCAGTCACGTATATGGCCACGGTGCTGGTGGCCTGCTGGGTAAGTTTCGCGCACACGGCGGAACCATGGCCATTAGTCATCACCGCTGAGCGCTCCGCTGAGTGTACGCAGGCGCTCTCAAAGGGACGGCAACACGAGCGCGCGCGAGGTTTGGCGACTTCGTTCTCAATGCTCAACTGGAATGTCGAGAAAGCACAGCACCCGAACCTCGTCACCGAGTTTGCGGCATTCGCTGAGCGCTCGGATCTAATCTTTCTTCAGGAAGCCGTGCCGCTCAAAACAACCGAGACGGTTATTGCGCAGTCGCTCTATGAGGCCTTTGTGCGGGGTTACGTACAGAACGAAATCGATACGGGCGTGCTCACCCTCGCGCGCACTCCGCACCTCGTGCACTGCCACCTACTCGCAACCGAGCCCTGGCTGCGCACCCCCAAGGCCACTAGCGTCACCCTTTACCCATTGGCCGGGAGCGATGCCTCGCTGCTCACCATCAACCTCCACGCCGTGAACTTCAGTTTCGGGGTCAAGGAATATCGCCTTCAACTGGAGGCAGCAGCTGAACTGATGCGGGCGCACCAGGGGCCCGTGATCTTTGGCGGCGATTTAAATACCTGGAGCGACCGGCGGCAGACCACCCTCGATGCCCTCACAGACGAGCTCGGGCTAACCGCAGTGACCTTCTCACCCGACCATCGGACTAGCCGCTTTGGGCGACCGCTGGACCACCTCTATGTGCGCGGCTTAATCTGGCAGTCAGCCGAAATCGTGCAGGTCGAGACATCGGACCACAACCCGCTGATCGTCACTTTGCAACGGCACGAATCATGATCCGCTTACCACTCTTACTGATTTTGCTGGCAGGGTCCGTCCCAACTGCGCTCGCAGACACGACCGCCGACGAAGAGATCCGCGCTTTAATACAGTCGGTGGCGGAGAGCGGCTGTGAATTTAATCGCAACGGTTCACTGCACTCAGCCGAGGCGGCGGCGGAGCATCTCGAACTCAAATATTCCCGGGGTAAACGCTACGCTAACTCCGCTGAGGCGTTTATCGACCGTCTGGCGAGTAAAAGCTCCTGGAGCGGAAAGCCCTATCAAATGATCTGTGACGGCGAGGTACATCCCGCAGGGAATTGGTTAACGTCCACCCTCGCCAGAATCAGATCGAGCTGAAACGCCCCGCGAGCGGCTCGGCATCTACCCCAGCAGCGTGAAACTTACACAGTCACACTGATCATCATCAATGCCACCAACCAAAGCACCACCACAGAAAAAAGGACTACGGCTCCTGTTTCTCCGTTCAACATCGCAACTCCCCTGAATCAGCAAGCGTCAATTGCGCTCGAGCGGAATCGTGCAGGGGTAATCAGAAGATTCGATGACGGTAGCGTGACCTTTAGATTAAATGCGGACAATTGCCATTGTATCTGGGGACTTCACCACGAGTTTGGGTTTCTAGCGGCTCCGTAGTGTGAAAATCGAAGTGGGACGGGGATCTTTGGCAAGCCGGCTGACGGCCATTGCCTGAATGCTTGGCCTGCCCGGCTTACTCAGTTCATGCCTCTTCAAAGCGATCCAGATTGGAGAGTGCAGCGGGAGTGTCTGGGATGACAGCGTCGCAGCCACCCCACAAAGCCTTATTAGCGAGCGCGCTGTCGAAGCATTCGATGAGCGCGTGAATTTGGCCATCCCGGACTTTGAAAATGTGGACGTAGGTCTGATCGTAGCGCTCGCCCGTTAACGCCACACCATTATTCTGCGCCATGGCCACCACCACCTCGCCGCCGTCAAACACCACCCGGTGTTCGGCACAAAAAGTGATTTCCTCGGGGTCAACGCAACCGAATACGACTGGGGTAACTTCCTCAAAAAAACGCTGCTTACCCTCATAGATGCCGGACAAGACATGATCCTGTGTCGGGCAGATCAGACAAAAGTCTTCGGCGATGAGGCTGTGCAAAGAGGGCGTATCCCCGGTTCGGATTGCTTCATAAAAGTGGTCAACAATGTGATTCATTGGAACATATCCTTTGTATGGCTAAATGGTGGTGCCTGTCAGGGCGATAGCGGCTCAATATCCTGCTAGGGCATGAAAACAAAGTGACGACGCCCCTCCTCAAGTCTTGGCATCCGGCGCCTCACTTGCGCGCAACGACTGCACGCCCCGAATGACAAAGTGAATAAAAGCGGTCCATAAGGTCACGTAGGCGAGGGTAAAGCCCCACGGCCAGCCCAGATAGCCGAGCACCACGCCCGTAACCGGCACCATCGCCAGCCAGTGACCCGCTACCCAAGCGGAATGCTTCCAGGAGAAGTACACGGCGCTGACGGCCGCGACAAGCATCAGAATCGCGAAAAGATCCTGTGCCCAGGGGCGGGTGTACATCAGGCCGCCCAGCACCACTGCAGCGATTCCCGCTATGGCGTGGGCCAGCGCGCCTAAATCGATGCCGCTCTGCGGCGCTGGGCCTGTGGGGATATCGCTTATGCTGGCAACCTGTGTGTCACCACTTTAGTGTTGCTAACAAACCGATCTCGTAAATCAGCCGCTGTCGCGTATCTGCTGCACCATCCGCGGACTGCGGCCTCAAGGGGTGAGATCCCGGATATAGCCGAGCACATTGGGGTAATGCGTGGTGGGAGTGCCGGTGGCCCTCAGGGCCGCGACCGCCTCATCCGACACCGCGCCATATAACTCAACGGTAAATTCGTCCAAGAGCGGCGAGACCGCCTCGAGGTACGCACCCAAATCGGCATTGTTCAGATGGAAGACCAGCGCCTCACTATTCTCATACACCTCGGTCCAGATAAAGCCCTGAGAGTCGGATGGGTCCCGATCGAAGGTGTGCAGCAGCATACCGGGCTCACCGGCCTCTACCTTCTTATCCACCGCGCCTGACAAGGCAATCACCTGTTCTGCCTGGCCCGGCAAAGCATGCAACCGCGCTATCAGTACGAAGGCGTTAGGCCCCGGGGGCAAAGCCTCCTGAGCTTGGGCAGCCATGGGCGAGATGAACAGTATGGGCAAGGCAACAATAAATTTTCGCCACAACATGACAACAGTTCCTCAATCATTGAACATTCAGCATAGACGAATCTGTCGTATCCTGCGAAGCATCTTGAAACGCGAGCGCATTAGGCCAGCGTTCTCTCGGGATGCACAGGTAATGGGCAAGTGCAAGCGAACAGCACAATGAGGTCATCAAAGCATGTATGAGCACACATTCATCGAGCACGTCGGCAACTTCAGTGTCATTTGTCTGGCGGTGATTCTGGCCACCGTCGTGCATTATGCGGTGCTCAAGCGCCTCAACGCCGGGGTACAATTCATAGTGCGGTACCCCCGTTGGCGGCTGCTCTATGGTGTTGTCATGTCTGTGATTGCGCACGTCGTTGAAATCGCGATATTTGCTGCCGCCTATGGGCTGTCAACGGTGTCGGAATTTGGTCATCTGGAGGGCAGTTTTTCGGGCTCGATCGCTGACTACCTTTATTTTTCTTTCGCCGCGTTCACCACCGTGGGGTTTGGCGACATTGTGCCGCTGGGGCCCTTGCGCTTATTGGCGGGGATGGAGGCACTTACCGGCTTTGTCCTGATTACGTGGACCGCTTCGTATCTCTTTATCGAAATGAGCCGGACCTGGGGCGTGGAGGACTGAAAGCTACTCCTCAGTCTCAATGAGCGCAAAGCGCGGCTCGCGCCCCTTTTGGGTTTCTACGGATTCAGTGAACATCGTCTGAGGTCTGACCCAGAGTTCGCGCTCGCCGTACTCCGGGCGGTATATCACCAACAGCTCCTCGGTCTCCGAGTGGCGTGCAACGCCAATAACAGTGTATTCGCCGCCCTTGTAATGTCGATAACGGCCGGGCCGTACGTGACTCATTCGGCGATGCCGCCAAAAGCCTGCATTAAATCACTATGAAGCCCCTGAAGAATCTCGCAAAGAATCAAAAAATCGGCATCTGCCCTCGCGAGGGGGTCTTCCACCAATTCATCATTGGTCTCGCGGATCGCCTCGCTAAACTTCAATCGGCGCAACGACAAGCCTTTATCAACCACCGCGGCTACGCGCGCACCCCACTCCAGCGCCAATTTCTCTACCTGATGGCCAGAGGCAAGGTGGGCCAACACCTCCTCGCTGTCCAGCGGCACGCCGCGAACCTTCACGGAACTGCCCTCCTCACGCTGATCGGCAAAATCGGCCTCATCACCAAGCTCAATCGTATCGGGGACGCCACCCTGCATCAGCCATTGGGTCATCATGTGGGCGGGGGCTTTTTGGGTTTCGGGCAATACAGCAGGCAGGTTGCCAAGCGCCTCGCGCAGATGGTTGAGCACCTCTTCCGAGCGCCCGGCGCTGCTACTGTCGATCCAGATCCAACCGACTTGATCCGCAATGATTGCGCGAATCGTGCTGGACCGGGAGAAAGCACGAGGCAACAGATCCTGCGTGACCTCATCGGTCACCGCCAGCCGCTCACGGCGGCTGACCTTGCGCCCCTGCGCCTTGGCAATTTGCGCGCAGCGCTCATTGGCTTGCTCGCGCACTACCGTCGCTGGCAGGAGCTTCTCCTCACGCTTGAGCCGCACCATCCAGTAAGGCCCGGCCGCATGAACCAGGGCCGAAGCCGCATCATCAAGCGCCGGCACCCACCCCAAGCTGCTCGCCTGAGCCGGCGTACAGTTCGAGAAAGTGCGGGTCTGAAGACGCCGCTCAAGCTCCTCGGCGTCGATGCCGAGGCGGTTGGGTAAACGATAAGGGCGAAGCGCGCGGAACCACATAAAAATTATCCGGAGGGTGTCATGTTCGAGGGCCGCGCAGTGTATCGCAGTCTTCGCCAGCAGGTAGGACTTGGCCTAAAATCTCAGCAACTACTCCGGGAGCACCTTATGCGATACCTCCACACGATGATCCGCGCCGCCAATCTCGATGACACCCTCGACTTCTTTGTCGACAAGCTGGGGCTGGTCGAGGCCTACCGGTATGACAACGACACCGGCCGCTTTACGCTGGTCTTTCTTAGCGCGCCGGATGACCTGGAAGGCGCCAAATCCCGGCAAGCGCCACTGGTAGAGATCACCTACAACTGGGACTCCGAGACCTACGACGGCGGGCGCAACTTTGGGCACCTCGCTTATCAGGTCGACGACATCTACGCGACATGCCAACAGCTCCTGAATAAAGGCGTGACGCTGAACCGCCCACCCCGTGACGGGCGCATGGCGTTTATCCGCTCACCCGACGGGATCTCGATTGAGTTATTGCAGTCCGGTGACGCACTGCCGCTGCAGGAGCCCTGGCAGTCGATGGAGAATATCGGCGAGTGGTAACGCTCAGCGGCTGAGGAAAGCCAACATCCAGCGCGCGACCCGGTCTCCCTCGTGCTTGCGCGTCTCAAAGCTCGCCATGCCCTCTGCCACACGCTCAGCGCCGATCATGTCGTGGCGCAAGTTCATGATCTCTCGGGAGTAATCCGGTATGAATTCGGGGTGGCCCTGAAAAGTCAGGATGTGCTCCCCCAGCGTCATACCTGCAACCTCACAGTGATCACTCGTCGCGATCTGTTGGGCGCCGGGGGGCATGGCCATCACCTGATCCTGATGTGAGGCAAGCAAACAGAATTGATCACCATCGGCCAGATCAAATACCGCTTGGTCGACGTTGTAGCAATTCACGCCCACACCCCAGCCCTTGTCCGACTTGCCCACCGAACCCCCGAGTGCCTGCGCCACCAACTGGTGCCCAAAACAAATACCAATGACTTTTCGCCGGGCGGCATGGCACTCGCGCACGAAGCCCTCCATTGCGCGGATCCAGTCCTTTTCGTCGTAAACGCTGCTCTTGCTACCGGTAATCAAAAAGCCGTCCGCCGCCTCAACGCTCTCGGGCAGCTCCCCAGCCTCTACGTTCCAGGTAGTAAACGTCAGTGCGCTGTCCTCGGCAAGCAGCAGACGCTCGAACATATCCGGGTACTCACCGAAAGTCGGCACCCACTCCGGCCTGACGGAATCGGTGCGCAAAATACCGATGTGCATACGTCTGCTCTCCACTACAACTGTTAGCCCGCGCGACGGCCGCTGCGGCGCGCCAGCGTACGCCAACTTGGCAATTCTGACAAAGTCATCAAACTGACACAGCCTCGTCACGAAAGTGCCACAGGCACCTCCTACATTGGGTGGTATGGCAATACTGTCGACGTTGCACCAGTGGGACGCGCGACTGTTGAAGCGGCTATTTCAACAGGGGCAGCGACGTCGCTCGGTGATACAGCTCTCTAAAATCGTGTCACGTAGTGGCGACGGTTATCTACAAGTCGCCTTCCCTGTTACCGCCTGGTTGCTCGCTTCGCCCGCAGCCTTTGCCTATACCGCCGCCCTGGCGCTGGCCTCTATCATCGAGCGAGCGGTCTACCTGATACTCAAGAATGGCCTCCAGCGGCGGCGGCCACAGGAGATCATGCCAAGCTTCAGGTCGCTGGTGGTGCCATCGGATCGGTTCAGCTTTCCCTCGGGGCACACCTCGGCGGCATTCTGCCTGGCCACCTTGACGGGCATTGTTTTTGGCGGTCCCTTCCTAACCCTTTATGGATGGGCATGCGGCGTTGGGCTGTCACGGGTTTTATTGGGGGCGCATTTTCCGGGTGACACCATTGCCGGTGCGACGATCGGTAGTGCGATCGCCATGATGGTCGCCTCGCAACTGGGCCTGCTCTAGGAAAAGCCACTTGCGCATTCTCTATGGGGTTCAGGCGACGGGGCAGGGTCATATTAGCAGAGCCCGCGCCATGGCTCAGGCCTTCAAACAACATCCTGATGTTGACGTCACGTGGCTCTTTTCAGGTCGACCGCGAGAGCGTCTGTTTGATATAGAACCGTTCGGGGACTTCCAGCACCGCGCCGGGCTCACCTTTGTCACAGAAGCCGGCCGGCTTCGATACCGGAAGACCATCATGGCGAATCGGTACTGGCAGTTCATTCGCGATGTTTGGCAACTCGATGTCAAAGCCTACGACCTGGTGGTCACCGACTACGAACCCGTCACCGCCTGGGCTGGCAAACTCAAAGGGCAATCAGTACTGGGGATCGGACATCAGTACGCTTTTGGCAAAAACACGCCCGTCGAGGGACGCTCTCTCGCCCAGCATGCCGTCATGTCTTTGTTCGCGCCCGTAACGCGTGGCGTCGGGCTGCACTGGTCCGATTTTGGCGACAACGTTCTGCCGCCGATTCTCGATCTGCCACCCGCGGCGCCTGGTGCGGCCCATGACCATATTCTTGTCTACTTGCCCTTTGAAGATCAGGCTGTCGTCACACAGTGGCTCAACGGATTCTCAGCGTATCGCTTCCTACAGTACGCAAGCACACTGCCCAATGACGAACAGGAAAATGTTGGGCGCCGCACTGCGAACATCGCCGGATTCAAATCGGACCTTGCAAGTGCTCGCGGGGTTGTCTGTAATTGCGGCTTCGAACTGATCTCGGAGTGTTTGCATTGGCGCAAACCCGTTCTCACGCGGCCTCTGGCAAAACAGATGGAGCAACTCTCCAACGGCGCAGCGCTGGAAGCCCTGGGTTATGCGACCGTCATGCGCCAGATCGACAACGAGCTGGCCGCACGCTGGTTAGCCGCACCTCCGATGGCGCCGAACCTCTCTTTTCCCAACGTCAGCGCGACGCTGGCAAGTTGGCTCGCAGATGGTGCAAAGGCCCCAGTCGCCGCACTGGGAGAAGCGCTATGGAGGGAGTCCGCCGCGGTCTGACGCTGGCAGCATTGATGCTGTTCAGTGCCCTGACTGCCGCCGCCGTCGCTGAAACAGACTATGTTGGCAACGCCGCCTGCGCTGGCTGCCACGAGCAGGCTAGTGCCGACTGGGCGAGCTCTCACCATGATCTGGCGATGCAAGAGGCCACACCCGAGACGGTCCTGGGCGACTTCAACAACGCGACGTTTGATTATTTTGGCGTGACCACGACCTTCAGCCAAAAAGGGAACGCCTTTTTCATCGAGACCGATAACGCCGCGGGTGAGCTGGAAACGTATCCGGTCGAGTATGTTTTTGGAGTTGAGCCCCTGCAGCAATATTTATTGCCCCTTGGTAACGGCCGCTTGCAGGCGCTCTCGGTTGCCTGGGATGCCCGGCCCGAGAGCGAGGGCGGGCAACGGTGGTATCACCTCTATCCCGACGAGCACGTCGCGGCTGGAGATCCGCTGCATTGGACAGGCGGATTCTTTAACTGGAATGCCAGCTGTGCGGAATGCCACAGCACCGACGTCGAGAAACGCTACGACGCGGTGAACGACCGGTTTGATACCCACTACGAACAGATCGATGTGGGCTGTGAGGCCTGTCACGGGCCGGGCAGCGAGCACCTTGCGCTCGCCGACTCAGGAACACTGTCTCCCGCTCAAACCGGGTTTGAGATGAGCCTTAAGGCGAGAGGCACATGGCAATGGGCTGAAGGCACCGATATCGCGCAACGCAGTGAGCCGTTGACCTCGAACTACCAGATTGATAGCTGCGCGCGATGTCACGCGCGGCGCGGCACCCTAGGCGAGTATCACCCGGGTAAGCCCCTACTAGATACCCATCGCCTGGCCATCATCGAAGAGCCGCTATACTGGCCCGATGGTCAGATCCGCGACGAGGTCTATGTTTACGGCTCATTCATTCAGAGCAAGATGCATCAGGCTGGGGTGGCCTGCACTAATTGTCATAATCCGCACAGCAACCAACTGGTTGTCGAGGGCAACGCCGTATGCGCCCAGTGTCATCTAGCCAGTACTTACGATAACCCCACACACCACCGACATCAGATTGCGTCGGCCGGTAGCGCCTGCGTGGACTGCCATATGCCGAGCCAGCTTTATATGGGCGTCGACTCGCGGCGCGATCACAGCATGCGCATCCCGCGGCCAGATCTCTCCATGAGCACGGGTGCGCCCAATGCCTGCAACCAATGCCACACCGACCAGAGTGCGGACTGGGCCTACTCGGCCTTGGTGGATTGGGGTGTGCGCTTTGCAGACCGCAGGAACCACCCCGCACGCGCGTTTCATGCCGCCGGCCGTGGCGATGTACGCGCCGCACCGGTGCTGTTAGAAACCGCCAACAAT
>Ga0255783_10001336_pt1 | contig 26565 bp, 19 predicted proteins | sample 011ome_22_FD_179981 | JGI IMG/M metagenome (GOLD analysis project Ga0255783, IMG submission 179981) | Coastal salt marsh microbial communities from the Groves Creek Marsh, Skidaway Island, Georgia - 011507BT metaG (version 2) | ecosystem: Environmental > Aquatic > Marine > Intertidal zone >... | reverse complement strand
GAGCAACTAATGATGGAAAATTCTGGGGTTTGTAAAAGGAAAGCTTCAGGGGCGGGGTTGGAGTGGCGAAGCTTCACAAATGTCTCAAGAGGACATGCTTGGCTGCGCCCCTCAAAACGTTGAGAAATCTTAATTTGATAGGTTTCTCCGTCCAGAATAGCTTCTCTTGCCTGTTTGAAAATCTTCTCATACTCCGAAAAGTTCAGGTTGCAGGAGACCGGTATGCCGGAAGCACAGGAGGCTGTTTTTTCGCGGAGGATGTGAGGTTGGGAAAGGGCTGCCTTGAGCTCTTCCTGTCGGGCTGGTGAATATGATTCAATTACGGTGTGATCCTGGAAGAAGCGAACCAGGGAACGGGGTCTGCCAAACCAACCATCAGGTAAATGCAGGTCTTTCTCTGATTGTAGATGCAGGCCTAAATTTGATGCCAAAAATTCATAACCCAAAAAACCAACCCAGCCGGAAAAGCTAAGGTCATTTCCGGTCACCGTCACCGGGCTTTTTATTCGGTCAAAAAAGAGAGAAGTATGATGGCGGTCGGGGAGGAGGGTTTCTTCAAAATCCAGAAAAGCAAGAAGGTGGTCTTTTTGGGTCTGGATAACCAGGTTTTCGGTATCTATGGCTTTGAGTGAGCTTACCTTAAGGGGAGGTGACAGCTTAATCATGGCAGGAAGTCAAGGAGCTCTGGGAAGCTAATAATTTGTCTGTCTTCAATTTTGGGTTTACCGAAAAGTAAGGCTGACCACCCAGCGGCAAGTGCCCCTTCAAAATCACGGGAATGACTATCTCCGATATGCAGGATTTCTTTTGGGCTTACCTGCATGCACTTTTCCACATGCCGAAAGATGCCAGCCTCTGGTTTTTCATAACCAATCTCGGCTGAAATAAAAATCTGATCAAAAAGAGAAGTGATCCCGAGTTCGGAGATTACCTGCCTCAACCTTTCATCATTATTGGAAAGGAGGGCCACTTGATATCCACGGTCCCGTATGGTATGTAGGGTGGTTTCTGCACCTTCTGCCAATTTCCAGTGATCACCATGGGCAAAGAGGTCCCAAAGTTTTTCAAAAATTGGATTGAGTTGTTTTTCATCTCCGTAGGGCCGGAAGGTTTCGCAGACTACAGATCGCCAAAAATCTTTTTCTTCCCCCCTGGTAATTTTTTTGTTCTTTTGCGCTTGGCCAAAAATTTCGTAGAAACGGGTATCAATTTCTTTATCTTTAACTTCAAGGCCATATTCGCGGGCCGTTTGGGCATAAACGGATCCAACCGAGGGCCAGGGCCGGATGAGGGTACCCGCGGCATCCACGGTAAGAAGGCGGTATTTCGAATTCATAAAAAATGGGAATTAAGTCTCGGTAAGTGAATTTTCTAAACCAGGAATAGAAGAGATGCGAGTTTTTCCAAATGGAGTAGGTTTTTCGATATTTCTTGGGATGAGCATTCTCGCCGCGTGGGGATTCCAGGATTTCGCACAAATTTGCGGGGCCTGGGGAGGGGGGGTGTTAAAAGATACCGCGGTCATTCTCATTTTTTTCATACAGGGTTATAAAATAAAGCCTGATTTGCTGGCAGATGCTTGGCATCGTCCGGGAAATACGCTCAGAACCCAACTTGGTATATGGATATGTCCCGCCGCAGTGGTTTTCGGTTTCAAGGCATTGGGTTTGCTTGAGCCTGCCTGGTTTTCCTCTTTTATTTTACTGGCTTGCTTGCCCACCACGATTGCCAGTTGTGTGGTTTACAGTGAAAAAGCCGGTGGTAATGCTAATTTTGCCGTCGCTCAGGCCACAGTATCAAATTTAGTCGCACCCGTTTTCATTTTTTTGGCTTGGGCTTGTCTTCAGGGCAGGAGTCCCGGATTGTCATGGGAGACTTTTCGTGAGCTTACAGCCTCTGTCTTTCCCTCTCTTTTTTGCTTTACCGCCTTGCCATTATTGGCGGGTTGGGTGTTCGCCCAAAAGATTACCAGCCTTGATGCTACACCCTGGGGGAATCGGATAACTCAAAAAGTACCACTCATCTGCATTGCATGGCTTGCTTACCTGGCGATGGGCCAAGTGCTTTCCGATATCGAGCCTGTTAGCTGCCTGGAACTGTCCCAGGAATTAGTTACACCTTTAACGATAGGCTGGCTGGGTCTGGCATTTCTGGCATGGCTTTGGTCATACGGTGGGAAGATGAACCAAGCGAATCGACTGGCGGTCTTTTTCTGTGTGTCTCAAAAATCATTAGCGACGGGACTACCGATGATACAAATCCTTGTGGGTGCTGAAAGTCAGGCCTTGGTTTACTGGGTTTTCCCCCTGATTATTTTTCACTTCATACAGTTGATTTTGGCGATCCCTGTTCTTTGTATTTTAAGGAAAATCGCAACGCCCCGATCTTTTTCACATTAGCGCTTTAGGGTTGAATGAAATTGAATTTTCGGGGATGAAAGCATTGTGATTTGTAAAACCTTTAAAGATAAAGAAAAATTAAGAAAAGCAGGTCGTTCGGCAGCGACTGTTTTGGATCGCCTTTGCCGTGCCGTAAAGCCGGGCATGAATACCCTTGAGATTGATGAGCTTGGTGGAGAAATCATGAAGGAAATGGGAGTGAAGAGTGCCTGTAAAGGGTATCGTTCAGGCCACAGAATTTTCCCATCCTACACCTGTCTTTCCGTCAATGATGAGATTGTTCACGGCATTGGTGTGGAGGATCGTGTGCTTAAGGACGGAGATATTATATCGGTTGATATCTGTATCCGGGAAGACGGAATGATTGGAGATAATTGCCGCACCATTCCCGTGGGAAACATATCTCCTGATGTTGAGCGGCTCCTTCGGGTAACGGAGGAATCGATGTATGCGGGGATCAGGCAAGCTCTGCACAAGAATCGAGTGGGGGATGTTTCGCAGGCGGTTCAGCAACATGTGGAGGATGCTGGCTTTGCCGTGATCACAAATTTTGTGGGCCACGGTGTAGGGCGCTCTTTGCACGAAGAGCCTCAGATTCCCAACTTCGGGAAGGCAGGCACTGGTCCCAAATTTAGAAAGGGTATGGCGATTTGTATTGAGCCGATGGTGAATATGAAATCCCATCAAATCCGTATGGGTTCCGACGGCTGGACGGCTCTCGCTGTGGACGGTATGCCTTCAGCTCACTTCGAGCACACCTTGCTTGTTGACGATGAAACGCCCGAAATCCTTACTTTTCCTGATGGATTCTCAAGTGCTGATGAATTTATCACTCACCGTGCCTCCGCCTTACCCAAGTAACCCAGATGCTTAAAACTCTTGCAGACAATGTTTTCTCCTTCGATGTGGAATGGATACCTGATCCAAAATCAGGAGAGATCCTTCACCTTACGGAACCATCTTCAGGGCCTGATGATCAAGCACGAGCTGCATTTGAAGCCCTGTGGTCAGCTGCGAGAAAAGAAACGGATCCTGCAGGTTTCCAGCCTTACCTCAAAACCATACTATGCCGGATTGTTTCTCTGGCGGGTATTCTTCGGGAAGGGCTGCCCGGGGGCAGGGCAAGCCTGAAACTGGTTTCCCTGCCGGTTGATCCCAGTGACCCCACTAAGTCCACGGAAAAAGTAATTCTCTCCAGTTTTATGAATGCAGTAGGCCGACGAAAACCCCAACTTGTCGGTTACAATTCAGCACAGGCGGATGTGCCCATTATTGTGCAAAGAGCAATTGTGCACGGTCTTCCCGGTGCCGGGTTTTCTGAGAGGCCAGCCAAACCCTGGGAAGGGGTTGATTATTTTGACGCTCGCAATTCCGAGTACAATATTGATTTAGCTGATGCCATGGGTCAATTTCGGGACCGGCCCTCTCTTCATCAGGCAGCAACCCTGAGCGGTATTCCCGGGAAGATCGATGTGAGTGGAGATTCGGTCGCCGAAATGTGGCTGACAGGTAAGCTTGATGAAATTGTGGCTTACAATGAATTTGATGCCTTCACCACGCATCTTCTTTGGGCACGGGTTGCTCATTTCTCAGGATTGTTGACATCCGATCAGTATGATGCGGAGCAAGACCTGGTGCGTTCTTTACTACAATCTGAAATTGAAAACGGAAAAGTTCACTTGAAGAAGTTTGTTGCCGAGTGGGAACGCCTGCAGTCGATCACTGACAGGGATTAATGCAAGGGATAATCTTTTTTGATTTGTCCGTTTGAGTGAAATGTGGCGCAACTGAAGTTTGCCTGCATCACAGAACCGTTACATAAAGATACACATACATGACTACGCAAGAAAAAGCTGAATTCGCCCTCGGGCACATAAATGAAACGCGTGACCGCTTGCTTGGAGAAATTCGCAAGGGTATTATTGGCCAGGATGAGGTGATCAATGAGCTGCTCATTACAATTCTTGCCCGCGGACACTGCCTTCTCACCGGGATTCCCGGTTTGGGTAAGACTTTGCTTGTGAAAACAATTTCCAGGTGCCTGAGCCTTGATTTCAAACGTATCCAATTTACTCCCGACTTGATGCCCGCAGATGTGGTCGGGTCTGAAGTGGTGGACGAAGACCCATCCACCGGAAGAAAAAGCTTTCGTTTTGCCCCGGGGCCCATTTTTTCAAATATTGTCCTGGCGGATGAAATCAACCGTACACCCCCCAAAACTCAGGCTGCCCTGCTTGAGGCAATGGAGGAGAGGCAGGTTACGGTATCTGGCCAAACTCGTGAGCTGGACGCTCCTTTTTTTGTCTTGGCGACTCAAAACCCCATCGAGCTTGAAGGGACTTACCCATTACCGGAAGCTCAGCTGGATCGTTTTTTACTTAATCCTGTTATTCAGTACCTATCCCAGGAAGATGAAATCAAAATGGTCGGGGAAACCACTGGCGTAGATCGTGTAATTCCGCAACCTGTATTGTCCGGGGACGATATTCAAGTTTTACAAAGTTTGACCAGACAGCTGCCTGTGCCGGAAACCGTTGTTTCCTATGCCGTCCGCTTAACTGCTGCATCCAGGCCAGACATGGATGCTTGTGATGAGTGGACGGGCAAGCGCGTAAGGTGGGGGGCTGGCTCACGTGGAGCCCAGGCTCTGGTCCTCGCTGCCAAGGCAAGGGCATTACTGGATGGCAGGACCAATGCCTCCAGTGAAGACGTGAAAGCTCTGGCGAAGTCTGCCTTGCGCCATCGTATATTACCAAGCTTTTTTGCGGAATCGGAAGGGTTGGGTTCTGATGAAATTATTGATCACATCCTTGAGGCAGTAGCGGTCTAACCGGACAAAGTGCCAACACCTAAGGAAGAGTCTTTACTCGACCCGGTTCACTTGAACCGGATCCATGATTTGTCCTTGCTCGCCCGCGTTGTGGTGGAAGGGGCTATGCCCGGGATCCATCGTAGTTTACGCCAGGGCAGGGGGACTGAATTTTTTCAGTATCGTTCCTACGAGCCGGGGGAAGACTTGAAAGTGGTGGACTGGAAAGTTTTTGCCAAGCGGGACGAGCTCGTGGCCAAAACATTTCAGGAAGATACTAATTTCACCGTTTTTATCGTACTTGATGCCAGTGCTTCCATGGGGTACCAGGGAGCACGGGCCGCCTGCTCAAAGCTAAGATATGCCTCAATGCTGGCCGCCTGCTTCGCTTATCTCGCAAGCAGGCAGGGAGATCAGGTGGGGCTGTTTGGCTATGGGGAAGAGACCCAGCAATGGATTCGCCCCGGTGCTGGAAGCGGGCACCTCCAGCGGATATTCTCCGGAATCTCCGCTCTTGAAGCGAAAGGAACCAGTCAGCATGAGCCTGCCTGGGATCAGCTTTCATCGGTTTTACCGGGCAGGTCAATGGTGGTGTTCTTGTCAGATTTTTTGGAGGCAGAGGACACTTTGACAGAGAGGTTGCGTTTTTCTCTTTCTGCGCACTATGAGGCTTTATGCCTTCAGGTATTAGATCCCGATGAACTTGATCTTCCAGAAGCGAACGCTTTACGGTTTACTGAAATGGAAGGAAGACGCGAGATATCCACTTCTCCAGCTGCCATTCGTAAGGATTATCAACGAAATATGTCAGGTTTTATCGACCGGCTCAAAAATCAGATGCGTTTAATCACCGCCGAATTTGAAAATTTGCAAAGTGATCAAGACTTGGGGCATGCATTGCGCCGCTTTCTGGGTGTAAGGAAGCGATCAAAGTAATGATACGAGTAACCGAAAATGATTGAGTTCGGCCAACCTGCGGCATTGTGGACAGGCTTGGCTGTGGGCCTCCCCATTCTTGCCCACATGGCCTACCAAACGGTCACCCAGAAACATGCCTTTCCCTCCTTGCGGTTTATCCAACCGTCCAGCATCCCCAGGACAGGACGGAAGACACCGTCGGATTTGCTTCTTCTTTTGTTGAGAATCTTACTTTTTTTATTCATCACACTTTTGCTGGCCGACCCTTATTGGCAGGAACCCGGATCCACAATTCCGAGTAATCAGGAAAAGCAAACCGTCATTGCCATTGATGTAAGCCCGAGTATGGCTGGATGGAACGGTTTAGCTGATGCCCGGGATATAGCCCTTGGGATTCTCAAGGATGAAGATGCAGAATATGGTCTGGTAAGCTTTGGGGCGGGTGTCTTGGAAACTCTCGATGTGGGGACCAACCCCGAGGTGATTATCGACAAGATTCAAGGGCTTTCCCATGACTGGCGTAAAGGAAATGCCCAGGCTTTACTAGACCGTCTGCCAGAAGTTTTTTCAGAGGCGGCTCAATCCAAAAAAGTGGTTATACTGAGTGATTTTCAGGGAAGCGACTGGCAATCTGCCTATCGTGACCTTGCTGCAGATGGAATTTCTTTTGAGCTTGTACCCGTGGGGATGAATGAGAAGGACGGTGGTCGTTCTCAAAACCAAAGCATCATTGAGGCAAAAGCGGTACCGGTCGGAGCCGATGATATTCGGGTTTGGGTGGTTGTGAGAAATTGGCAGGATTCTGTCAAAGCCGTGAATTTATCTTTGTATGCCGGCGGCGAGAAAAGAGACGAGCAAAGCCTTCAGCTCAATCCCTTGGCATCGGCCCAGGCTCAATTTATTTTACCCGCAGGAGACTTTTCCAGGGCAAGTGTAAGGTTGGAAGGAAATGATGACTACTCCCTGGATGATGAGAGAAACTTGTGGCTCAAGGCACCACCTCCCCGGAGGTTTGGTTTCTGGGTAGGCAACCCAAACGAGGAAGACACCCGGCAGGAGCAAGAATTCTTAGAAACAGCCGTCCTTAGTACAGGAGATAGTGGCTGGAATCGCTGGGAGCTGAACCAGGATATTGCAGATGGTCAAAGGCTGGGTGATCGTACTTTAAATATGGAACTACTCTTCATCCTGGGCCTTGCTGACTGGTTTGATGATGAAAGCCTTGCTGAAAACCTGACTTTTTTTCTTGAAGATGGCGGGGTGGCTCTGGTTACCCCAAGTGAACCCTTTTCGGCTTCAGTTTCGTTAATTAAAAAAACAGAATTAATGGAATTGAGTTTCTCCAAAGTTGCCGGAGGTGCTTCCAGGTCTTCCGAGGTGTTTAGGGTAGCTGCTCTTGCCAAGGATAGTTCGCTCAATGAGTTGTTCTCTGGTACCTCGGCCCGGGATCTTTATCTTACTTCCTTTAAGAGGTATGGTGTGCTAAAAAATATAAACAATACCCTCAGGATTCCCTTACAGACTCGAGAAGGAGATCCTTTGGCGGTGGTCAGGGAATACGAGAGTGGGGGGCGACTGGTTTTTCTCCCTTTTCGAGTGAACCCAAACTGGACAGACCTTCCCCTTCGGAATTCTTTTCTCCCTCTGCTTATGGAATTGGTTAAAAAGGGCATGACAGGATCAGATTCCAGGGCCTGGCCTATTTTGGAACCCGGTGAGTTATGGACAGGAAATCAAGTCTTCGAGGCTGAGCAGCCTGGAACTTTCCGTTTTGAAGATCAGTGGATTGAGGTCATTCCTTCTCCGGCTGAATCTTCTCCTGAAGTGGTTACATCAGCTGAATTGGACTTGGCCCTGGGCGGAAAAAAGGAACATCCTCAAATTGATCTTGGTAAACATGGTTCAGCTTTAGAGCCTCGTCATTCCCTGTGGTTGTGGTTTGCCATTGTTACATCGATCCTCTTGTTTACAGAGATGATCTGGTGTCGACCCAAATTAAAATCTCTTACTGGAGGCAATCAATCAAGTGCCTGAGTTTCTTCAAAAATTAAAGCATGAAGTACGGGTATTTCTCTACTCGAGAAGTATATTTGCACTTGCCATTGGATTGTTGGTTTGGCCGCTGCTTGTTTTTTTGGTCGATGTCTACGACCGTTTTTTCCCCATCATGGAAGCCGAAGCAGGAGGCTGGATGTTGTTGCTTGCCATACTCTCCGGGCTCGTTCTTATCTTTTCTTTTTACTATTTTTGGAAACGGGCTCCCCAGGTGGCCGAAATTGCCAAGGATGTCGAGCGGGCAAATCCTGATTTAATGGACTCTCTTAACTGTGCCGTTGAATTGGAAGCCAAAGCCAAAGTGCAGGAACTTACCTTTATGGAAAAAAGGGTTGTGGATAGCACCAACACCAGGATCACTTCCATTGCCTGGGGGCAGGGTACAAGACCTGGAGCTCGGTTCTGGCTTTCATTGGTTTTGGGGGTTGGTTTAGGTTGTGTTTTTACAACCTGGAGTGCAGGCACAAGTCCTATTCGTAAGGCTCTGGATGCCCATTCTGAAGAGCCTGGTTTAAGCCTTTTTACGGCCATGTCCGGAACTAATTTAGAAGAGATTTTTGATGCCTCTGGGGAATTTACCCGTGGTGCTGATATTTCGGTGTTTGCCGATGTCACGCGTGGACACCGCGGGCAAAAAGAGGCTTACATTGAGTTTGAGGATAACGGCAGTGTTGTTTCTCAAATGGAGATGCTTTCCACCGCTACATTGGGGAGGTTCGAGTTTGTTGTCCCTTCCCTCACATCTCCCTTTAAATACCGGGTGATCACCCCAAGTCTTGCCAGTGAATGGAATATATTACAACCCTATGACCCACCTGCGGTTTTAAGCATTAACTGGGAAATTGAACCTCCTTCGTATGTAAGGCAGGATCGTTTTAGTCATCAGGCTTATGGTTATGTCCGGGCACCGGAGGGCAGTGTGATCTCCCTTTCTCTTGCTGTTGAGGAGCTGCCTGCTCATGTCCGTGCCAGTCTCTTCACCAAGGAGAGTAATCAAACATTACTAAAAGGAGATGATGGTTTGTTTCGCTTTTCTTTTCCTCTTCAATCCGAGTGGAGCGGGCAATTGGTGCTCGCCGATGTTGATGAACCGCACAGACCCGAGGTTGTTTCTGATACCATAACTTTTTCTCCCATTCCTGATGATCCTCCCATTGTGGAGATCACGGAACCTGCCAAAGATCTTCAACTTCCTGCTGATGCCCAATTTCTGGTCGAGGTGTATGCTTCCGATGACCACGGTGTCGCCGATGTGGCCATCCATATTTCCCATGCTGGAGAAAAGATGGAGGAATCTATTTTTGTGGATCCTGTGGAGCCTGAAAAAGCCCAGACCTATATCTTTGATCTCAATGACCACCCGTTGGCTATAGGGGATGTAATTACCTACATGGCATTGGCCATGGATAATAAGGAACCGGAAGGGCAACTTGCACGCTCCGAAATATATTTTATTGAAGTCTTACCCCCTGAAGGTAATTCCACTGATGCCGATGGGGGAGATGGGGGCATGTCGGATACCAAAGAAATCCCGGTTCGTGATTTTATCAACAAAACCAAAAAAATTATTCGGGAATCTTATGACGGATTGCTGGAAGATAATGTTGTTGAGGTGGAAAACCTGTCTCTTGCTATCGCCAATGATGCATTAAGCCTGAAGCATGAAATGACCAAGGTCTATGATGAGAATGAAGGAATGTTTCCAGTGGTGGATGGGATTGACTTGGGTGAATTGCTCAATGAGGCAACTTATCACATAGAACAAACTGAAATTTTTGCGGGTGATATCATGCTCGAAGATTCACTGGAACCTTCCGAGAAGACTTTGAGAAAGCTTGTTCAGCTTTATGCATTGCTTCAAAAAATGAACAAGAAAAAACAACAGGGTAAAGGTGGTAAGCCCAGCGAATCTACAGGTAAAAGTGATAAGCCTCAGGAAAGTGAGAAAGAGCCGGAGAGCAGTGCTGAGCAACTCAGTCGCATGGCAGAAGATTTAAACAAGCTCGAAGATTTACAGGACCGTCAGCGTGAATTGAATAAAGAAGTGGGACGAGCGGCAGGGCTAGGTACCCAAGGTGCTCCAAACAAAAAAACGGCCCAGGAGCAGGAGGATATCAGGCGAGACCTTACTGAGTTGGAAGATGAATGGTACAAACGCTCTGGTAAACTTGGGGATGTGGCCAAATTAAAACAAGCAGGTACTGAAATGAAAGAGGCGGCTGGTAATCTTCGAAGAGATGATCCACGGCAAGCCCAGCCCCATGGAGAACTTGCGGAAGAGGCTTTAGGCAGTGCGATTTCCGACCTGCAATCTCAAATGGCTTCTCTTGCCGGCAGCATGGTTGACCAACTAAGTGAAGGTGCCGGTGGCTTAGCCCAAAGTGAAAGGAAGCTGCAATCGCAATCGAAAGAAGCCGGTTCCGGGGACGGAGATAAACTTAAGGAACAACAAGATAAGATTAATCAGGGAGCAGATGAATTGTTGAAGCAAATTGATCAGATGGCTCGCTCTATGGGGAAATTTAATGAAAATGCCATGGAAGACCTCCTGAAAAGTGCTCGCGAAACCAGAGAAAAGGGATTGGAGCGCTCGGGCAAGCGGGCATCTAATTCTTTGTTATATGAAAACTTTCCTTCTGCAGAAAAAGAGCAGGGGAAGATGGCAGAAAACCTGGAAGATTTGCAGGAAAGTCTGGATAGTGTTGCGAGCAAGTTGCGCAACCTTGGAAATCAGCAGTTACAGGAGTTGGTGGAGGATTTATTAAAAGCACAAGATCAATTGCCCGGTATGGGTTCCGAGGAAATGAGGGAAAGCTCGGAGGATATTGCCAAAGCTTTGGGGGCCATGCCAAATCAGCAGAAGGATGAAAGACTGCTTAATCTTACCCAATTTTTTGAGCAAGTTGCCATCAGTGAGGACCCCACGCAAGCCAAGTCAATGACTTCTGCTGCCATAGCTGAGGCTCTGCAATTGGCTGAACAGTTTTTCTGGAAGGAAGCCAAGGAGAGTTTGCTTCGCAGGAATCAGTCTGCCACTTCCGCTCCCAGCCGTTACAAAAGGCAAGTAGAGGAGTATTTTCGTCGAATTGCGGAAGGAGAATAAGCATGGGTTTTGACTGGCCAGGATCACCTCTTTTGCTTCTCTTGATTTGTTTTGTCCTTGTTGTTGCCCTGTGGGTACAGGGGAAATCTTTGTTTCAGGCAACCCTGCCACGGGTCGCATGGAAACTGTTGGGTTTGCGGGTGATCACGGTAGGGTTACTTTTTATTTTACTTGTCCGCCCGTTCCTATCCACGGAGGAACCGGACACTTCTCGCATGAGACTCCTGGTGCTATCTGATTTGTCGGGGAGTATGGACGCGAGAGACCTGAGAGATGGGCCGCGCAGAATTTCTGAAGTTGCTCCCTTTTTTGCCATAGAACGGGAAAACTCCTGGATTCAGCAAATGCGGTCGGATTATGGGAAGGTTGAGAGTTTTGGCTTTTCTGACGAGCTAAGCCGTTTAGGGCGTAACTCCTGGCAACTGCCTGAGCTTGGCCATAAAACAGCAATGGGTGATGCACTGCATTTCGGCTTGTCTCAGGAAATAAAGGATGCAGAACTTGGTTCAGTTGTTGTGTTTTCAGACGGGGTCAACAACCAGGGCAGGGCAGTATTGGAAGTGGCCAAGGAATATCGCGCAAGAGGAATTCCTGTAAATGTTGTCGGGGTGGGCAAGGAATTACTCCGGGGTGATATCGGTGTATCTTTTACGGACAGAAGCCCCCGTGCTGTTGCCAAAGAAGAACTTTTACTTGGTTTTGAATTGAAGAATAAATTTCCCGGGAGTCAACAAGTGCAGGTCACTCTCATGAATGGTGAACAGTTGGTGGAGGACATGTCGATTGATCTAAAAGGAGGCGAATCTAAAACTTTGTCCTTTGCCCCGCTTATTCCCAAATTTGCAGGTCCTCAAAGATATCGACTTTTAGTGGGTACTCCGGAGGGGGATTCGGACCCCTCTAATGATACGGATTCTTTACTGGTTGTGGTTTCTCCGCCTGAGGAGTTTTCCATTTTGTATATATCCAACCAGGTTCGGCCGTTGTATCCATTTCTTAAAAGAATTTTAGGGAATGAGGAAAGATTTAATCTTAGTGCCATTGTTAGGTTGGGAGAGAATGTGTTTCATTCATTCGGCGAAAAGGGTAAGCCAAGCTACCCACAAGACCCCAATGATTGGATGGAATTTGACACCGTTTTGCTCGACCTTGATTCTTTGCCCGAAATGAACGCTTCGGTTGTATTGTCCTTGAAAGATTTTGTACAAAAAAGAGGGGGTGGCTTGCTTGCTTTTGGAGATATTGGGGAAGCCCGTAAGCAATTAGGCGGTTTGCTTCCGGCAAAGAGCATTGAAGAAGTTCTGGCCAAAGATAATCTTTCCTTGCGTGTTTACGAACAACCACTTTTTACCCCTAAGGATCGGGTAGGGAAAATGAAACTTTTTATGCCTGACCGCTTGCCTGGGTATTTTGTCAGTGAGCAAAATAAGGGGGCTCGCGGGGTTGTGGTATCCAAATCCAATGGGAAAGCGGTCTTGTCCTTACAGGCATATGGTGCGGGTAAATCAGCTTACTGGGGCATGCCAGCGGATTGGCGGCGCGCGATTGGAGATGAAAATGGGGCAAAAGAATTTAGGAAATTTTGGCAAGCTGTCACCCAATGGCTCGGTGAGGGTGGAGAAGACCGTTTAAAGATAGATGAACAGGATGACATTCTTCCCCGTGGTCTTGATGCCACGCTTCAAGTTGAGGCTTTAGGGGCAGATTTTGAGCCTGCGATGGATGCCATGGTAAAAGCAGAAGTACTGGGGCCAGATGGCCCTGCTCAGGTGGTCCAGCTTTATCCGCAAGGAGCAGTGGCAGGACAATACAGTGGATCTTTTCGCCCCAAATTTCCGGGGGCCTATTCTGTAAAGTACAACCTGCGTTTTCCGGATGGGGAAGAATTAAATGCAGAATCCTATATCCGGGTTTCAGAAACGGGAGAAGAATCTCAGGATTTATCCTATGCTGAGCGTGACCTTAAGATGTTGGCAAAATTAACGGGGGGGCAATTCTTGCCAATCAATGAAATGAGTGATGACTGGCGACCCACTTTTGCTGAATCCATTCCCACTTTACAGAAGCGGGCAAGCCTGGCTGACCTTTGGCCAGTTTTCCTTATCCTTTTTCTCGCGGCTGGTATTGAGTGGGTAATTCGGAGACAGGCAGGGCTAAAATGATGAGGATTACTGGATTATATATTCTATTCCTGACCGCTTTGATTCCTTTGGTGAAGGCGGAGGGTCCGGTCACCACGGAAGACCAATCCTCCCTGCAGGGAGCTACCTTGGACCGAAGTACATTGGTGGATGCCAATACCTCAGGGAATAAAGTGCCTGCTCGAACATCTAAAACGGAGACCCTTCGCAAAGCGGGAAATGATTTAAGAAGTGAAGAAGAAGGCCTTCGTGTGGGTGCGGCAAAACTGCTGGGGAAATATCCGGGATCAGGCTCCGCCCTTATGTTGGTGGGTGCTTTGGATGACCCAAGTGCACTGGTTCGGCGTGCGGCGATTGTATCTTTGGCCGAGCAGGCAAATAATGGCTATCCACTCTATGACCGGTCCTTGCTTGAGAAAATATTTTCCAAGCTGGATGACCAAGATGTTGAGATTCGGCGGGAGGTATCGGCCATGATCCCCCGGCTTGCGGGAGGGCTCATGCGTTCAAGTATGGAGGCGGTGGAAATTAATGGTCGGAAAGTGTATCGCACGGTCCCCTCTACTCTTCGTCCGGATCTCTTTGGCTTGGCCCAAAAGGCGATGCTCGATGACGATGCAATTGTCCGGCAAAACATGCTCAAATACTACCAGTATCTAAGAATAAGTATGCCAGTATCTTCTTTTGAAAAACTTTTAAATGATAAGGATCAGGGAGTTTTGCTGGCTGCATTAAATCGTGTATCTGTCAATGCACGAGACCCTAAAGTCATCAGCCGAATTGAGCAGTTATCCAAGCATCCCAGCAAAGGGATCCGCCTAAAAGTTGTGGATGTTGCCAGGGATTGTAACCGCCATAACGCCAAATATCGATCGCTTCTCAGAGCCATGACACAGGATCAGGATCCTGAAGTTACCTCGATGGCCGCGGTGGAGTTAGCCCGTCTGGGGGAGCGGCTGCCTTCAGCTACTATCGACAAGATAAAGAACTACCTGTTGAATGCTCGCGGTATGACCGCCCAAGTAACGACAATCCTCTATGCGGTTTCCTCCATGGGAGAGGATGGCGTGAATATTTATAAATCCCTGACAAGTCACAGTAGTTCAAAAATCAGGACTATTGCCTGGCAGAGACTCCTGAGTTTAACCTCGGGTTGGAAGGAACCATCGACATGGTTGCCTGCCACCCTTGATAAAGCGAAGGAAGTGAGAGATACAGTTCTGATGAACTTACGGGGTCGCGTCGGGGCCTTATCGCCAGAGCAGATGAGTGGCCTGGTTGCCAGCCCTTACGCGGATGTCAGGATTTTTGCCGGGCAATGTTTAGTGAGTGCACCCGAGGAATCGGTTCAGGAGTTCGCATTTGAATTGTTAATTGATGAAAATGAAATTGTCCGTTCTACCACCATTCGTGCTTTAGGCGGGAGAAAATTTTCCGGCTGGTTGAAGATTATGTCCCGTTCCCTGCTGGATGACAATTACGCTGTTCAACGGGCTGCGATGGATGTTTTACTTTTGTATCCGGAGGAAGGAGTACCTGCTTTGCGTGTTCATATTTCGAAGTACCCCGGTAGTAAAATAAGTTCCTTAGCCAGAAACGAATTGCAAAGAGTGCAGGGAGGGCAATGAAATATCGCTTGTACAGTCTTTTCTTTGTTTCGGTTTGGTCGTTTCTTTTTCCCTCTACCTTTCATGCACAGGTAGAGTTTCAGGGGGGAGGCATACGGGTTATGCAGTTGATGCGGGTAGATAATGGATCGAGGCGCTACCCTGATGCCTTACCCAGCTTGCTGAAAATGATGAATGAGCAAACCACTGCCCGTTTTGATACGGATCCACTATATATCTCCGAGCTCACAGATGAGAGGATGTTTGAAAATCCTATTCTCTATATTAATTGCGATGATCAGCCAAATTTAGAGTTTCCTGAAGAGGAAAGAGATGCCTTGCGACGGTACATGGAGCAGGGCGGGTTTGTTTATTTGGATGCCGGTATAAAAGCATCTTTTCTAGGTCGTGACTTGGGGCACAGTTATGCGGCTTGGGAAGAGAGACCAGAAGTGCGGGAATTATTCTCCCAAATTTATCCGGAGAAATCTTTTTTACCTCTTCCCCGGAATCATGAAATTTTTAGAACCTTTTTTAAAGGATTGCCAAAAAACAGTGATTTGCAGATCAAGCAGGACCAAAAAAGATTGCCCGAGACAGTTCTCACCTTTGTTGAGCAGGAAAAATGGCCACAAGGTACTTATTCTTTTGTCGGGCTGAAAGTGAAGGGGCGTCTTGCCTGTGTTGCCTCACCCATTTGTGCAATGGGTTGGGGAAAGGATGAGTTTGGTGCCTGGATTCCTCCTATTTCTTTTCGGATTCGGGAATCAGCGGAAAACTTTGACCAAGAACTTAAACTGGCTTCATTTGCTGGAAAAACTTATGAGGTTACCCGGGAAGATGGACTTAAAGATGTGATTTACTCGGTTCAGGGACAGCGACCTTTATGGGTGAAAGAGCCCAACGGTCGATGGCGGATTTTTAAATATTACACTGGGGAAGAAATTAGTAATTATGCCCATGCTTTTTACGCCAGACTGGGGATGAATGTCTTTCTTTATGCTTTCCTCCATTGATCTGATTGTTTTTGCTAGGATTATATCATGAAGAATTATCCTTTTCCAGATCCTCCGGAAGCCCCTGACCTTCCCTGGTTTCGCCGAATTCCATCTTTGTATTACTGGTGGTTGGGTGCTTTTGTTTTCTTGGGCATAACCGTTGTTTGGCTGCCATCCCAATGTACTTTGGATAACCTTGGGCTTCCTGAAAGAGGGAATTCCGAAGAAAGTGGTTACAGTAAACTTGACCAGGATAAGGACTTAGAGTTTAGGAAGGATGGGCTGTGGTATGAAATTGATTCGAATGTTTCTTTTTCAGGATTTGCGGAGTCTTACCATCCCAATGGTAAGATCCGGTCACGCACTAAAATAAAAGAGGGTGTGGCTTATGGATTGATTGAAGAATGGGACGCGAATGGTACGAAACTGGGAACGCCGTTTAAGGATGAATTCCCCCAATGAATTCATTGCTTTAATTTACTTTGATTTTTTCATTCCCTTGCTTGCCGACCACTAAATCCGGGTTGCCTTGTATTTAATTGCGGGCAAGCCCAGCCCAAGCACTGAAAATAGAATGTGGAGATTGATGACTCGGCTTTGCGAGGTGGGAACCGCCTAAAAACGGGATCAAATAATCCTAACAAAGTGGCATGCAAAAGGCAGGAAGTAAGCAGGCTTTCACTTCGTGATTTGCTTGGATGCTTTCATTTGAGAGTGCATCACTGATCCTGCCAGGAGAACAGGACCGGTTAAATTCAAAACTGGCACCATCCAAATGCAGGATGCAAGGACACCTTCCCTTATGTGCCTATGCTTTGCGGAGGAACTGCTTCCAAGCCTCATCCTGCAAAGAGAGCCGTATTCCTTTCCTAATAAATATCCATTTACCCCGATTTGCATGGATATACCCAAGGGGGGGATGAACCATCCAAGTAAATAAAAAGGAAGGGCGATGAAGTTTATGAGGAGGCTGAAAAAAATGAAACGGACCGAGAAAATAATACCTGTTAAAAGAGAAGGAGGGGGGAGCAATTCAGATTCAGGGTAATGCCTCTTTTGGATGGCATCGAAAATGTCATCAATAAATATCCCAAGAAAAGCTGCATGTATCCCGCTAAATGTAAAATAGCCGAGCAGTAAGACAAAAGATGCTGCAATCAATTGAATGACCCATCTGAAAATGCCAGTCGCATTACCGAACCATTGGTTTAGAGTATGATTAAACTGGTCGAGAACCCAGCTGATAGTTCCTGCTCCAATCAGTAATAGCCCTAAAATGCAAACAGTCGTGAAGAGGGTGGCGTAACACAAAGGTTTAAAGATTTGGGGGTCTTTAAGTTGTGACAGGGTAAGCAAATATGCTTTGATCATGGCAGTAGATATCCGAGAGGAAACCCTAGAATGAAATTTTTTTATCAAAATGCAAATTTTTCCAGTCGACAAACTAAGATGGGAGCCCCATTACTAGAGTGTGGAATGGATGAAAGGGATTGATGGCTGATCACAATTATACAGCAGACAGCATAAAGTCGCTCGATTGGAAAGAGCACATCAGGCTACGGCCAGGGATGTACATCGGGAAACTTGGCGACGGTTCCTCCGACGATGATGGTATTTATGTGCTACTTAAAGAAGTGCTTGATAATTGCATCGATGAATTTGTGATGGGCTTCGGCAAGCAGATCGATATCACCTGTGATGGGCAAGCGGTTGAAGTTCGTGACCATGGTCGTGGTATTCCCCTTGAAAAATTACTCGACTGCTCATCGAAAATTAATACCGGAGCCAAGTACGACTCGGAAGCTTTCAAAAAGTCCGTCGGGCTCAATGGGGTCGGGATCAAGGCAGTCAATGCGTTGTCCACCACTTTTAATATTCAGTCTTTCCGGGAAGGTGACACTCGCCTAATCGAATATTCCTGTGGCGAGCCAAAGTCGGTCGATAAGAAGAATAAAAAAACGACTGAAGAAAACGGAACCTATATTTCCTTTGTTCCGGATGATTCCATGTTTAAGAAATACAGGTACCGCAATGAATTTGTTGAGCGGATGCTTCGATATTACACTTACCTAAACAAGGGGCTCACCATTCGCTACAATGGAAAAAGATTTCGTTCAAAAAATGGTTTAAAAGACTTACTCGAGGAAAATCTTTCCGAAGACCCACTTTATCCAATTATTCATATTGAGGGGCATGATATAGAGGTGGCTTTTACTCATATCGAGCAGTACGGGGAAGATTATTTTTCTTTTGTCAATGGCCAGCATACAACACAAGGAGGAACCCATCAGGCTGCTTTTCGTGAGGGTCTGGTGAAAACAATTCGGGATTTCTCCAAGAAGAACTTTGATGCTCCTGATATCCGTGGGGGTTTGGTTGCGGTGATCAGTGTTAAAGTGCAGGAGCCCGTTTTTGAGTCCCAGACCAAAACTAAACTCGGTTCTCTTACCGTTGCCCCGGAAGGGGAATCTATTCGTTTGTTTGTAGGAAACTTTCTCAAAGAAAAACTCGATAATTACCTGCACAAAAATCCGCAATCGGCGGATGCGATGCTTGAGAAAATCCAGCGTAGTGAACGCGAGCGCAAAGAACTGAAGGGGATTCAGAAGATTGCCCGCGAACGGGCGAAGAAGAGTAAGGTACACAACCGTAAACTCCGAGATTGCCGGGTTCATTTAAATACCAAGGATAAAAATCGATTCAAAAGCACTCTGTTTATTACAGAGGGAGATTCGGCCAGTGGATCCATTACAAAAGCCAGGGATGTACAATTTCAGGGGGTTTTTAGCTTGAAGGGAAAACCTCTGAACTCATTTGGCCTTACCCGAAAAGTTGTTTACGAAAACGAAGAGTTCAATTTAATACAGGCGGCCTTGGGAATAGAGGACGACCTGGAGAACCTTCGTTATAATCAAGTCGTCATTGCCACCGATGCAGATGTGGACGGTATGCATATCCGTCTCCTTCTGATTACTTTCTTTTTACAGTTCTTCCCAGAACTTATCAGGCAAGGTCATTTATTTGTTTTGCAAACCCCTCTCTTTCGGGTGCGCAATAAAAAGAAGACGCTTTACTGCTATGACGACGCAGAGCGGGAAGCGGCTCTCAAAACTCTCGGTCGAAACCCAGAAATTACCCGATTTAAAGGACTGGGTGAGATTTCTCCGGATGAATTTAAACATTTCATTGCAGACGATATTCGCTTGGACCCCGTAAAAATTGATGTGCAGGAGTCATTGAAAGAAATGCTCAAATTTTTTATGGGAAAAAATACCCCGGAAAGGCAGGAGTATATTATTCGTAACCTTCGTTTTGAAGTTGATATTGTTGATTCCGAGGAGGAAGCCAAAGATAGCGAGCCCGATGAAAAAAAATCAGCTGTCACTTCCAGTGAAAAGAACAATGAAAGCGAAGCGGCTTAGTACATAGGGCATGGCGGAAGAAAAAGAGGAAATGAAGCCGGAAGAGTCTGAGGCTTCAAGTAAAAATGAACCACCTAAGTCCGAGGTGAAAGAAATTCGCCGCTTCGACCCTGAAGCTATTGCTCATAGTACCAATACCGATAGGGACGAGGGCGATGATGCCATTTATGTCGATGATATGTATGGCGACTGGTTTCTTGATTATGCATCTTATGTTATCCTGGAGCGTGCGGTACCCCATGCAGATGATGGACTGAAACCAGTCCAGCGACGGATTCTTCATTCCATGCGGGAATTAGAAGATGGTCGGTATAACAAGGTGGCCAATGTGATTGGGAATACCATGAAGTATCATCCCCATGGAGATGCTTCAATTGGCGATGCCATGATTCAATTGGGCCAAAAAGATCTGTTGATTGATCCCCAGGGGAATTGGGGTAATGTATTGACCGGGGACTCCGCCGCCGCACCCCGTTATATAGAAGCACGGTTGACGCCATTTGCATTGGAGGTCATTTTTAGCCCTAAGATTACCACATGGGCATCTTCTTACGATGGAAGAAATAAGGAACCCGTTACTTTTCCTGTAAAGTTCCCACTTCTTTTGGCGCAAGGTGCTGAAGGTATTGCCGTTGGGTTATCCACGAAAATTTTACCGCACAATTTCAATGAGATCCTAGATGCAATGATTGATGCATTGCGCAAGAATCCAGTCAATTTACTCCCTGATTTCCATCAAGGTGGAATTGCTGATTGCACTGATTATAATGGGGGTGCCCGAGGAGGTAGGGTTCGTGTTCGGGCCCGTATGGAAAAAGTTAAAAAGCATCTTCTTAAAATTACTGAAATCCCTTTTGGCACCACCACCACAAGCTTGATTGATTCAATTTTAGGTGCCAATGATAAAGGAAAAATTAAGGTTTCCAAAATTGAAGATAACACCGCGGAAAAAGTTGAGATTATGGTTCATTTGCCCTCAACTGTTTCAGCAGAAGAATCCCTGCCTGCCCTTTATGCTTTTACTGATTGTGAAGTAAGCCTGGCTCCTAATGCCTGTGTGATTCAGCACAATCACCCACAGTTTCTTTCGGTAAATGACTTAATCAAGTCATCGGCTGAGCTTACAAGGGAATTGCTCAAGCAGGAGCTTGAAATCAGGCTTCATGAATTGCAGGAGAAATGGCACTTTGCTTCCTTGGAAAAAATATTCATTGAGAAGAGAATTTATCGGGATATCGAAAAAGAGGAAACCTGGGATGGAGTGATTTCAGCGGTTGATAAAGGGTTAAAGCCTTACATTAAAATCTTTCACCGCGAGATTACCCAGGATGATATCCTTCGGCTTTTAGAAATAAAAATAAAACGGATATCCAAGTTTGATTCCTTTCGTGCCGATGAATTGATTAAAGGCTTTGAGGATGAGATTGAGGAGGTCGAGGGGCACCTAGCTCAACTTACCCGTTACACGGTAAGGTACCTCAAGGATCTTAAGAAAAATTATGGAAAGGGCCGGGAGCGGAAAACCGAACTTTCTGTGGATGAGAATGGGAATTTGATTCCATTTGATAAAATTGTTGCTTCGAAAGTTGTGGTTGCAAATGAAACTTTGTACCTGAACCGCAAGGATGGCTTTGCAGGTTATGCTCTTAAAAAAGATGAGCCGATTGAGAAATGTTCAGATTTAGATGATGTTCTTGTTATCGGTAAAGATGGGGTTATGAAAGTGATGAAAATTGCCGACAAAATGTTTGTTGGCAAAACCCCACTAAAGGTTTCCATATTCCGCCGGGATGACCAAAAGGTTTACAATATGGTCTATCGTGATGGTAAAAGCGGCAGGTTATATGCGAAGAAATTCAAAATCGGAGGAGTCACCCGCGATAAAGAATACCCTCTTTTCAAAACCCATTCAAAATCCAGGATTTTCTTTTTTGCCGTTCATGATACGGAGAAGAAAAATAGCCGTATTCTTGTTCATCTCGATCCAGAGTTGAAGAGAATCAAAGAGATGGTGATTGAGTTTGATTTTGCCTGGCTCGAAGTCCAGGGAAGGTCCGTTAAGGGAAGTACGCTTACCGCACATAAAGTCGATCGGGTAGTCAATGCTCCAAAATCGGACGAGACTGAAGATGAGGTAACGGACGAGAGTCCTGCCACTCGGGATCAAGCTCCTAAAGCTGCAACTCCCAGAGAAGAGCCAAGTCCTGTTTCTAAAGAAGAGCTTTCCCCGGTAGTTGATAAAGCTGTGCCCAAAGATGAAGGAAAAAAAACAGACTCACCTCCTTCGGCCAAAGAGCAGGCAACTTTTGACTTTTAGAGCACCAAGCTCGTGATTTTGCTTCATTAATAAATAGCCCCAAATTTTGCATGGCAGGGAAACTAACGAAGGAAGAAGTAAATCGTAAGTTACTCCACATTATAGCGGTTGCTTTACCAATAGGTATTTATTTTGTACCTCTACATACTGGTTACAGTAGGTTTGGGGTGACATTAGTTGTTTTTTCCCTTTTTCTGCTTTCTGTACTCGTTGATCTTCTTAGGTTGAAAGTAGGAATTTTGGGGAAATTATTTACTCGTTATTTGGGCTCGATGATGAGGGTTGCTGAAAATAAGCAACTCACGGGTGCAACCTATGTGATGGCAGGTTCTTTGATTTGCAGTTGTCTTAGCCTTTACCATGAGTCACTTGCCGCATCCGCTTTTATCGGTCTAAGTTTATTTATCCTTGGAGATGCAGTGGCTGCTCTGGTAGGTAAGGGGATAGGGCGGGTGAGGATTGGAGACAAAACACTGGAAGGGGCCCTAGGTTGTTTTTCTTTTTGCTTCCTGTTATCCTACTTCATTTTTCCTTTTGTTCCCCAACTTGAGTCAAATTGGGGAGAAGGTTTTACTGTTGTAGCGTCCCTTTCTGTTTCAGCCGCGGTCGCTCTTTTAGAATTATTCCCTTTGCGCTTCGGCAAGGTAACACTCAATGACAACCTTTATGTTCCGGGAGTCGTCAGTTTACTTGCATGGATTATTGCCTGATACGTTCCCTGAATGACCCAAGCTTGAAATGTTTTAAAGAATTGCAGGAGATTAATTCCAGGCTGTCTCCTTGTACCCAAAAGATCGCATTTTGCTCAAACTTTTGGGCAAGATTTATCAGGTCCTGCAATGCACCCTCGATAATAAGGCTAAGCTCTTGGTGTTGAAGGTCTGCTGAAGCCCCAATAATTTTTGTGCCTAGCACCATCGTTTTTTTAATAGATTTTTGTAAGCACCGGTTTCGCTTTTGGTTTTCCTGTTCAGGCAGGATAACATCTTTTGGGTTCCAAGCTGTAATGATCGCAAAAGTTTGAGGATATTGGTATGAAACTTTAATTTCTTTAAAGATCACATCAAAATAATGGGGGTTGATCTCCTGTGTATCATCAACACTGGATGCAGCTTCCATGTCTTTAAGCCTTTTGAGCTTGGAGTTGTTTTCTAAGAGAGAACCCAACCGTCAGCCAAGACCGTCAACTTCCCAGCCTTTTCGATATTTTCTGCGGACCAAGTCGGTTGCCTGCTCATTTCCCTCAAACGAGAGGGATTCTGCTTTCCAATTAAGGGTTTGATTCGGAAACCTGGTGGCAATACCCCCTAATAGGACTGTTTCAGTAAGCGGACCAGCATAATCGAAATTTGCAGATGGTTTCTTCCCTTGTTCACAAATGGCATCGATAAATTGGTGCCAATGATTTTCTCCATTCACCACTGTTATGGAAGAATCAGAAAAGTCATTGGATGGATAAAGCGAAGGCATTCCAACATGGGGTAAGAGCATGACACCTTTGGTGCCGATTACAATGGAGCCTTGACTGGGACATTTTTGCCCTTCCAGTAAGTCTAAAATTTTCTGCGGGGGGCGATTGAAACCATCGTACCATGTAACTGGAAGTTCTTTTACCGCAGAAAACTGAGTCTGCGGAAAGCGGTAGTGAATCTCTGAATCAAGACCCCAATTATCTTGATTGGGGGGAGGGCCTGCTGAGTGCACCGACAGTGGATAAGTCAGCCCCAATGCTTTAAAAATAGGGTCATAAATGTGACATCCCATATCTCCAAAGGTACCTGTGCCATAGTCCAATCTTTTTCGCCATTGCCCCGGGTGATAATATCCCTTGATGAAGTCTGTGAAGGGTGCTGGGCCACACCACTGATCCCAATTAAGGCCTGTGGGAACTGGGTCTTTGCGAGCCGGTTTAATTTCGCTGTCTCCCCACCGCTTGTTGCTGAACAAATGAGCCTCTTTGATTTTACCAATCATCCCGCTGTGCACGATATTAACCGCCGTCTTATACTCTTTATACGAATGTATTTGGATACCCATTTGGGTGACTAACTTTGTTTTTCTAGCAAAATTACGTAACGCCCTAGCTTCTGCAATACCATGAGTTAGTGGCTTCTGCCCATAAACATGAATACCTTTTTGCATGGCGGTCATTCCCATTACTGCATGCATATGGTCTGGAGTGGATATATTTACAGAATCCAAAGAAGAGCCTTCCTTCTCTAATAGTTCTCTCCAATCAGAATAGATTTTAATGCCACGAAATTGTTTTTCTGCCCTTTTTCTTCGTTCTGGGTCGATCTCTGCAATCGCCCTGACTTTTACTTTTGGGTGTCTTTTGATTTGACCAAGATCAGTGCCAGCCATTCCTCCTCCCCCAAAGCCTGCATGATTAACTACTTCATTGGGTGAAACTTCAGCCCATGACTCCCGTGCGATGAATGGAAATGCGAGGGAAGAAGTCAATAATTTCAGCTGAGTTCTACGAGAAATATAAGATTTGGTCATCAGATTATCTCACATGAGTTTCCCACTTGTGGAAACAAATAAATTAAAACAAAAGCAAAATAAATCTATTAAATACAGCGATCAGGTTTTATATTTTTACGAATAAACCAAATAGATCTGCTATTTTTTGTACTGCTTTCTTTGTCTGTGTATCGGGACATTTTTCTGACCACTTCTGGAGATAATCCTCAAAGGCTAATTGATTTTTCCCCTTGATTGAATGTAAATAGGTGCAGGCTTTCCAAGCACTTGGATTCTCTTCAAATACCGGAATTAACATTTTCACAATTTTTAAATTACGACGATAATCAAGAGGGTTGGTTTCAATTTCTGTCCGTTTTCCCATGAACCACTCATTGAAGTTAAAGTTGTGTTTGGATTTCGCCAGGGCTAAGCGCCTTTGAGCGTATTTGGCAAATTCAGGGGCATATGTATAAAGTTCTGGAGAAGGAGGGTCAGTAGTCCAGTCGACGGTCATTTTTCTTAAGGCAATTAAAGATGAAATTTCACAAATGGTTTCCTCAAACCACAAATGTTTTTGGTTCGAAGCTTGAAATCCGCAGATGATATGACCGAGCTCATGTGCAAACTGAAAGACATATTGGCACCAATATCTCCCTGTGGTTTTGAGATGAACAATATTTTGGTTATCGCTACCTTTTTTAAAAAAAACAATGGGTCCGGCGGAGGAGTTACTGACAACGATTGGTCGCCACTTTTTGGGACCAGTTTCTTTGAACAGTAAATTGGCAGTAGACTGAAGAACAATTCTAATTTCTTCAGTGGTAACATCGCCCCAATCAGACTGGGTTACCGATACGAAAGGAATATTTGAAAGTTGCTTGTTCCCCTGGCTTTTCTCGGGAAAGAAACAAGTGAGTAGGCTAATTAAAGCAAAGCAGGAATTCACCCAAGGTGAGCGTTTATCCCGACTGGTAAAAACCTTAAGCAGCCTAAAATGGAAGCTTTTATCTATTGGAAATAATCAACCGGAGTATATTCGTAATGGTTGTTCTCATAATTATAAAAGACAGGCTTTCCATCTATGCTTTTTATGAAATACAGCCATGTACCCAAGTCATGAGAGTAAAGAAATGGCCAGGTTGTTTCCTGTGTCCATAACCAACCATAGGATTCAATCCACAACCAATGACTTCCAAATGAATCAGGTTGCACATAGATCCAACCAAGTTCTCCATGGTACATCCAATTATTTTCCATTAGAAGATAAGCACCAAACCATGGTGATTCACGCCACCCTCCTGCAAGTTCAGGGTTTGCTTTCCATGGGCTGTCAAAATCATAAAAGCCTGGAACTTTAACTCGTTTAATACTGCCTAAACTTTCACCTATTTCATTGATTGCATAGGCTCGGTAGTAGTAGGTGTTACCAGGAATTAAATTGTAAGGCTGTGCTTCAAAAGTAGTGCTTGCGGGGTCATCGTAAAAAGAGGAGAGCCGCTCATGAAAATCAAAGCGTATATTTTCACTTATCAGAAATCCTTTTTCGTAGATTGGAGCATTTCCGTCACTCATAATTTCAGCAGACAAAATGATCATATCACTACCCATATGATCAAGATGCTTGTGGGTTACAACAATCGGTGCATTAATCTCAAAGCCTTGTCCAGTACCTGGATCGGAGTTCGGATCAGTAATGTCATAGATAAATCCGATGGGGGTAAGACCCTGCTCGACCAGATAGAAGTCGAGATCCTGAACAGTAGGGAAGAAAGCCGAAGAGATTGGTGTGGAAACGGGTTGCTCATTGTAATCGAGTACCGGTTCCCATCCAAATCCGTGATCATAGACCTCGACTAATTGCATGGATTCTAGGTATGTGAATGGATCCATGAACACATCGATGGCAAAATTGCCTGGATGCAAGATCACCGTGTCTGTTAAAAATGAGACCTGATCAGCGGTGAGAGAAAACACAGGTACACCTTCTCCCGTGCCTGGATCGATACCGGGGTCGGTGCCTGGATCTGGCAAGTTTTCCACAAAGCCGATAGGATGCAGGTCTTGCTCAAATATGTAGGAATCCAAGTCATCTAGTGATTGGAAGTAGGCGGGAGAGATTTGGGTAAATGAAGGTTGCCCATTGTAATCGAGAACAGGCTCCCATCCGTAACCATGGTCTGAAACTTCGATTAATTGCATAGATTCTAGGTATGTGAATGGATCCATAATTATACCGATGGCAAAATTGCCTGGGTGCAAGATCACCGCGTCTGTTAAAAATGAGACCTGATCAGCAGTGAGAGCAAATATAGGTACACCTTCTCCCG